>JAEEGG010006912.1_pt1 | contig 26441 bp, 22 predicted proteins | sample 9134161 | NCBI WGS metagenome assembly JAEEGG01 (sample SAMN16246543, study PRJNA631951) | gut metagenome | biome: gut microbiome; feature: rumen; material: CR-attached | host: Bos | place: Iran: Karaj | collected 2018-10 | reverse complement strand
CAGTTTCGTCTATTTCGTCCACTCCTACTTCCCCGGCCTGTGTCCCGACACCATCGCGACCTGCCGCCACGGGGAGCAGTTATTCAGCGCCGCGCTGAAATATGAGAATTTCTACGGTACCCAGTTCCACCCCGAGAAGAGCGGCTCCGTCGGAGCGGCCATTCTCCAGAATTTCCTCGCCTTATGATCCAGATCGTTCCCGCCATCGACCTCATTGACGGGCGCTGCGTGCGCCTGACCCAGGGTGATTATTATCAGAAGAAGGTGTACGACAGCTCCCCGGCCGACGTGGCCCGCAGCTACGCCGACTGCGGCGTCCAGCGCATCCACCTCGTGGACCTGGACGGCGCCAAGGCCGGCGCCCCGAAGAACCTAGCCACGCTGGAGGCCATCGCCAAGGCCGTGTCCTGCGAAATAGAATGGGGCGGCGGACTCTCCGACGAGGCGTCGGTGCAGGCCGCCTTCGACGCCGGCGCCACGCACGCCATCATCGGCAGCGTCGCCGCCCGGCATCCGGACCTGCTCGAGACCTGGCTCAAGAAGTTCGGCGCGAAGATGATCCTGGGCGCCGACGTGCGCGACGGACGCATCGCCGTGTCCGGCTGGCAGGATTCCGTCGCACTGAGCATCGAGGACCTCGTGTCGCGCTTCCAGGGTTTCGGGCTGCAGGAATGCATCGTCACGGAGATCTCCCGCGACGGCATGCTGCAGGGCCCCGCTTCCGCGCTCTACGTGCACCTGCAGCGGGAATTCCCCGAGATCAGTTTCACCGTGAGCGGCGGCATCTCCGGCATGGCCGACATCCGCGCGCTGGACGCCCTGCACCTGCGCAAAGTCATCGTGGGCAAGGCGATTTTTGAGAACCGTATCAGTCTGGAAGATATCAAGTCATGGTCGCAAAGCGCATCATCCCCTGCCTCGATGTAAAGGACGGCCAGGTCGTCAAAGGCATCAACTTCGAGGGGCTCCGCGAAGTCGGCGACGCCGTGGACATGGGCGTGAAATACTCCCGGGACGGCGCCGACGAGCTGGTCTACCTCGACATCAGCGCCACCCAGGAGGGACGGCGCACCTTCGCCGCGCTCGTGGAGCGCATCGCCCAGGGCATCGACATTCCCTTCACCGTGGGCGGCGGCATCGGCAGCATCGAGGACGCCGCACGCCTGCTGGACGCCGGCGCCGACAAGATCTCCGTCAACAGCGCCGCCATCGCCGACCCGACGCTCATCAGCCGGATCGCCTCGAAATACGGCAGCCAGTTCGTTGTGGTGGCCATTGACGCCAAGTGCATCGAGGGCCGCTGGACCTGCACCACGCATGGCGGCAAACGCCTGACCGACGTGGAGCTCTTCTCCTGGGCCCGCGAGGCGCAGGAGCGCGGCGCCGGCGAGATCCTCTTCACCTCGATGGACCACGACGGCACCTGCGCGGGCTACGCCGACGACGTCTACGCCCGTCTGACGGACGAGCTCACGATCCCGGTGATCGCCTCGGGCGGCGCCGGCTCCGTCGAAGACATCCGCCGCGTGCTGACCGAGGGGCGCGCCGACGCCGCCCTCGCCGCCAGCATCTTCCACTACGGCCAGATCCCCATCCCGCAACTCAAACAGGCGCTCCGCGCCGCAGGAATCAACGTAAGAATATGAAATTCAGCGACTTCAAATTAGATAAGACAGGCGACGGCCTGCTGCCTGTGATTGTCCAGGACGCCACGACCCTCAAGGTCCTGATGCTGGGCTATATGAACAAGGAAGCGTTCGAGAAGACCGCCGGGACGGGGCTGGTGACCTTCTGGTCCCGCAGCCGGCAGACGCTCTGGACCAAGGGCGAAACGAGCAACAATTTCCTGCATGTCGTGGAGATGTTCGCGGACTGCGACGCCGACACGCTGCTCATCAAGGCGCGCCCCGACGGGCCCACCTGCCACCGCGGCACCACCGCCTGCTTCGACACGCCGGAGGACGAAGGCTTCATCCGCACGCTCGCGGGCGTCGTGGCCGACCGCCACGCCAAAATGCCGGAGGGCTCCTACACCACCAAACTCTTCATCAAGGGCCCCAAGGCCATCGGCAAGAAAGTCGTGGAGGAGGCCGGCGAGGCCGTCATCGAGGCCGTCGACGGCAACCGCGACCGCTTCGTCTACGAAGCCTCCGACCTGATCTATCACCTGCTCGTCCTGCTCGAGCAGCAGGGCGTCTCCCTGCCCGACCTCGAGCGCGAACTCGCCTTCCGGCATAGATAGATTTGCAAAGATAACGCAATTGCGCTATCTTTGCGTCTAGTTTGCAGAGCGCAGACCAAGGGGTGCTGAGGCCCGTGGGGCCGAGGCTGAGATGATACCCTCATACCTGATCGGGGTAATGCCCGCGTAGGAACAGTTATCTTCCCATCCCCTTATTTGTATTATTTATTTACAATTAAGGTTTTACTATGTACAAACGTTTCCTGAACGCCGCGATGCCGCTCCTGCTGGCAGCCACCGGCGTGCTCCCGGCTGCCGCCCAGCAGCCGGATTCCCTGCAGGTCGAACAGTTGCAGGAGGTCGTGATCGGCGCCGTGCGCGCCGCCAAGGACGCTCCCTTCGCCGTGGCCAACATCCAGCGCGCCGAGCTGCAGGACTTCTCCACCACCGGCATCGAACTGCCGATGCTCTTCGCCCGTACGCCGGGCATCCTCGCCTGGAGCGAGAACGGCGTGGGCACCGGCACCTCCTATATGCGCATCCGCGGCGCGGGCGGCTCCCGCATCAACGTCACGCTCGACGGCGTGCCCCTCAATTCCCCGGAGGACCAGACCGTCTTCTGGGTCAACATGAACTCCTACGCTTCCATGATGGGCAGCGTGCAGATCCAGCGCGGCGTGGGCGCGTCGACCAACGGCGACGGCGCCTTCGGCGGCACCATCGCCCTCGGCTCCAAGGCCCCCTCGCTCGTGCCGACGGCCGAGCTGAACGCCTCCTACGGCTCCTGGAACACGATGAACCTCGGCGTGAACGCCTCCACGGGCCTCCTCTGGAACCACCTCATCCTCGAAGGCGGCTACCACCAGACCACGACCGACGGCTACCTGCCGGGCACCAACGGCCGCTCCGGCAGCTGGTTCGGCAGCCTGAGCTGGCTGGGACGCAGCTGGAAGCTCTCCTACCGCATCCTGGGGAACTTCGAAGTCACCGGCCAGGCCTGGAACGGCGTCACGGCCGGCAACGACGACCTCTCCCTGATGGACGGGACATACGGCGTGCATACCGGCATCAAGACCTACAAGGATCTCTATGACGCCGGCCTGGGCCGCTACAACTCCCTGTACGAACGGCTCATCATCGACGGCACCAACTACACGCTCGAGCGCTACCGGATGAGTGACGGCTCCTTCTGGCCCCGCACCACGGACAATTTCTGGCAGACCCGCCACATCCTCAACTTCGCCTGGACCATCAACGAGTACTGGAAACTCTCCGTCTCGCCGCACTATACGCACGGCTACGGCTATTACGAGGAGTTCCGCTACCAGAACAAACTGACCAAGTACGGCCTCAGCCCCATGTTCGGCATCAAGCGCGGCGACTTCGTACGCCAGAAGGGCCTCACGCAGGACGCGTACGGCGCCGTGGCGAACGTCAGCTTCCGGAAAGGCAGCGTGGATGTGACCGGCGGCCTGAGCGCCCAATACTTCGCTGGCAACCATTTCGGCTACCTGACGTATGCCGATCCGGATGCCATGCAAGTTCTCATGTGCATCAACACGCCCATTTTCGACGAGAACGGGAATCTCCACTATCGATACTACAACTCCGACGCCGCCAAACTGGACGCCAGCGGCTTCGTGAAGGCCTCCTACGCCTTCAACGACGCCTGGAGCGTCTTCGGCGACCTGCAATACCGCCACGTGGACTACCGCACCGACGGCTACAACGACAAGTATTACGTCGACGACAACGGCGTGCCGCAGAAGCACACGCTGGACGTGAACGTCCACTACGACTTCTTCAATCCCAAGGCCGGCGTCAACTTCCAGCGCGGCGGCCACCGGGCCTACGCCTCCTTCGCGATGGCGCACCGCGAGCCCGAGCGCAACAACTTCACCGACAACGGCAAATATCCCTTCCCGCGCGCCGAGCGCCTGCTCGACTGGGAAGCCGGCTACCAGTATGAAGGCAAGCGCTTCCACGCGGGGGTGAACTTCTACTACATGCGCTATAAGGATCAGCTGGTCCAGACCGGCGAGGTGAGCGACATCGGCGAGCCGCTGACCACCAACATCCCGGATTCCTATCGCCTGGGCGCCGAGCTGACGGCCGGCTGGGCCATCACCCGCTGGCTGAGCGTCGAGGGCAACGCCGCCCTGAGCCGCAACCGCCTGCTGGACTTCGACGAGGTCGTCGAAGACTGGGACAATGGGACCCGCACGCTCCACTATTCCGACAAGGCCCTGGCCTTCTCGCCGTCGGCCATCCTGAACGGCTTCGTGAACGTGCATTTCGGCGGCTTCCGCGCCGTCTGGCACACGGGCTACGTCAGCCGCATGTACCTGGACAACAGCGAGAACGTGGACCGTTCCCTGCCGGCCTACAGCCTCTCCGATCTCTCGCTGAGCTATACGCTCAAGCCGCGCAAGATCCTCCGGGAAGTGGTCTTCGGCCTCGATCTCAACAACATCTTCTCCGCCCGCGTGGCGCAGAGCGGCTGGGTGTACAGCGCCATCTGCGACAGCTACGGACACCCCGAAGAAAACCGTTACTACCAGATCGGCTTCATCCCGGTGGCGCCGCTCACCGTGCTGGGGCATATCACCTTAAGATTCTAAGCATATGGATACGCTGCGCTTCCTGGATATCCTCGGCTTCGTCGTCGGCCTGGTGTACCTGATCCTCGAGTACAAGGCCAGCATCTGGCTCTGGCTGGCGAGTATCATCATGCCGGCCATCGACATGATGCTCTATTACAAGGCCGGCCTGTACGCCGACTTCGGCATGGCCATCTACTACTGCCTGGCCGGCGTGTACGGCTATGCATCGTGGAAATGGTTCAAACAAGCGGAAACGCAGCAGCGCACCGAGCGCCCGATCGTCCGATACAGGAAGCAGCACATCCTGCCCTCGCTGGCAGCGATGCTGCTGCTCTGGTTCGGGATCTGGTGGATGCTCACCCACTGGACCAATTCCACCGTGCCGGTGGCCGACGCTTTCACCACCGCGCTGAGCATCGTGGCCCTGTGGGCCCTGGCGCAGAAATATGCCGAGCAGTGGCTCCTGTGGCTGGTCGTGGACGTGGTCTGCTGCATCCTCTATGTCCGGAAAGGGATTCCCTTCAAGGCCGCGATCTACGGCATTTACTGCGCCGTCGCGATACTCGGCTACCGGAAGTGGCTGAAGATGATAAAATAATTTCGTAATTTTGGGACATGCTTTCTGAGAAAACGCTCAAAAACATGTCCCTGCGGGAAAAGGTCGGGCAGCTGTTCATCGTCCGGCCGGAGTCGCTGGAGCCGGCTATCCGCTATGATTCTGAGGCGGAACTGCCGCAATACCGTCTCCAGGCGGTGAGCGACGGAATGCGGACGCGCGCCCGGGAGTATCCCGTGGGCGGCGTTCTGCTTTACGGGCATAACATCCAGGATGAGAATCAATTGCGCACATTCATCCGGAACCTTCGCGCCCTGCCGGGCAGTCCCCTGCTCTGCATTGACGAAGAAGGCGGACGCGTGAGCCGGCTGGCGAACAATCCGGCCTTCGACGTGCCGCGCTTCGAAAGCGCCGCCGCTCTGGCGGCCGCGGGACCGGAGGCCACGTACCGGGCGGCGCGCAGCATTGGCGAATATCTCAAGCAATACGGCTTCGATATCGACTTCGCCCCCGTGGCGGATGTCAATACCAACCCCGACAATATCATCATCGGCACGCGCGCGTTCAGCGACGAGCCGCAGACGGCCGCGCCGCTGGTCGCCGCCTATGTGCGGGGCCTGCAGGAGGCCGGCCCCGCCGCCACCTTGAAGCATTTCCCCGGCCACGGGGACACCCTCGCCGACACGCATCTCGGCTACGCCTTCACGCATAAAAGCTGGGCGGAAATCGCCGCCTGCGAGATGATTCCCTTCCGCGCGGGCATCCAGGCCGGCGCGAAGCTGGTCATGGCCGCTCACATCGCCGCCCCGGCGGTGACGGGTTCCGACCTGCCCGCCACGCTCTCCCCCGCCATCCTGACGGACAAGCTGCGCGGCGAGCTGGGCTTCTCCGGCGCCGTGGTCACCGACGCGCTCGAGATGGGCGCCATCACCCGGGCGTTCGGCAGCGGCGAGGCTGCCGTGCGCGCCCTGCAGGCCGGCGCCGACCTGCTGCTCTGTCCGCTGGACTACTGCGCCGCCTTCGACGCCGTCGCGGACGCTGTCCGTTCGGGCGTGATTTCCGAAGCCCGGATCGAGGAGGGTCTCCGGAGGAAAATTGCTATCTTTGCGGCATGACCACCCTCTTCCTGATCGTCATCGCCGCCGTCATCCTGGTATGCGTCTGGCTCAACAACCTGTCCCTGCGGATCGGTATCCCGACCCTGTTGGTATTCATGCTGTTGGGTATCCTATTTTCCAGCACAGGCCTTTGGCCCATCGACTTCGATGATCGGGAGTTCGCCGAACAGGTTTGTTCCGTCGCCCTGCTGTTCATCATGTTCTACGGCGGATTCGGCACACGCTGGAAAGCGGTCCGGCCCGTTCTCCGGGAAGCCGGTCTGCTGGCCAGCCTGGGCGTCGTCCTGACGGCCGGCACGATCGGGCTCTTCCTGCATTTTGTCCTGGGGTGGCAATGGTCCGAGAGCATGCTCTTCGGTGCGGTCATGGGATCCACGGACGCGGCGTCCGTCTTCTCCATCCTGCGCAGCAAGCGCCTGGGCCTCAAGAACAACACGGCCCCCATGCTGGAAATGGAAAGCGGCAGCAACGACCCGGCCGCCTACATGATGACGGGCATCCTGCTTGCCGTCATGAACGGATCGACCAGCGGCGGGAGCATCACCTGGCTCATCGTGGCACAGATCCTTTTTGGCGGACTGGGCGGCATGATCATCGCCCAACTTGCCACGTTGTGGTTCCGTAACATGAAAATCCAGACCCAGGGCTTTGACTCGCTCTTTATCCTCGGCACGGCGATCGCGGCCTACGCCGTTCCGACCCTGATCGGCGGAAACGGCTACCTGAGCGTCTATATCGCGGGCATCATCCTGGGTAACGAGGAGTTCCAGGACAAGAAGTCCCTGGTCAACTTCTTCGACGGCGTGACCAGCCTGATGCAGGTGCTCATTTTCTTCATGCTGGGTCTGCTGGCACGGCCGGCCCTGCTCGCCAAAGCCATCCTGCCGGCACTGGTCATCTACGGCTTCATACTGCTGATCGCCCGTCCCGCTGCCGTTTTCGCCATCCTGACGCCCTTCCGGAAATACCCGGTCAAGCAGCAGGCTTTCATCTCATTCGTGGGCCTGCGCGGCGCCTCCTCCATCGTGTTCGCCATCATGGCTACGGTCTATTACGGCAATCTGCAGCACGACTTTTTCAACATCACCTTCTGCCTGGTCCTGCTTTCCATCTCCCTGCAGGGGGCGCTGATCCCCTGGGTGGCCCGGAAGCTGGACATCATTGACCGGCACGCGGACGTGATGAAAACCTTCAACGACTACTCAGACAGCACCCCGATGCGCTTCAGCCGGATTACCCTCGAGCCGAACGACCCCTGGGCCAACAAATACGTCCGGGACCTGGCGCTGCCGGGAACGGTACTGCTGGCCATGATCATCCGCGGGGAGGAACGCCTCCTGCCACGCGGAGAAACCCGCCTCCAGGTCGGAGACGAGGTCATCATCATGGCCCGCGGCTTCGAAGACAAGAAGACTTATCTGCAGGAGAAGACGGTCAAGGTGGACAGCCGGCGCGTCGGCCAGCCCCTGGCCCGCTACCCGGGCAGCGGGCTGGTCGTGATGATCCGGCGTGGGGACGAAATTATTATCCCCGAAGGCGACACCATTCTGGCGGCCGGGGATAAATTGGTGATTCTCAAATTAGAGCAGGACCAGCCTACTGGATCTCGAAGAGGTTTAGGAAGCCGGTCATCATGAACACCTGACGGATGTCGTCGGAGATGCTCTTGACGATGACTTTACCTCCCTGGGAAGCAGCTGCCTTACGCATGGAAAGGAAAATACGCAGGCCGGAGCTGGAGATGTAGCTCATCTCCGAGCAGTCCAGCACGGTCGTGCCGGCAGCATCCGACATCAGGGGTTCAAAACTCTGGGCGACGTCCTGGGACGCCGGGGTGTCCAGACGACCGATCAGGCGAACGGTGGTCACGGAATCTTCTTTGTTGATAATAACTTCCATATGCTTAATTATAATTTTTTAGTCATTGACAGTACGTTCTTTCCATCGGTCCGCTCGTAGCTGACCGAATCCATAATCTTGCGAACAAGATAAATGCCCAGGCCGCCGATCGGCCGGTCCTCCACGCCCAGCGTGATGTCGGCCTCCGGCGCCGCAGTAGGATCAAATTCCTGGCCGCTGTCGGAGATGATGAACTTCAGCTTGTCCTTACTGATGATGGCTTCGACGTCCACCCGGCCGTCGGAGCCCTTAGGGTAGGCATAGAGGATGACATTGGTCACAGCCTCTTCGAGGGCCAGGTTCAGGCTCATCGCCAGTCCCTGGTCCAAATTGATTTCATCGGCAATGGTCTCGATGAATTCTGCCAGCTGCGGAATCTGCTGAATGTCGTTGTGCAGAATCAGATGGCGTTCGGTTTCGTCCGGTTGCATATCGTTGAGGTAATGGATAAACAGCATGGTCAGGTCGTCGCTCGGATCGGCGTCGCCCACAAAGTCGGCGACCGCTTTCTGCATGGCTTCCAGGTCGTCCTGGGCATTTCGGTGCGTGCGCAGCACGTCCATCATCCGGGTTTCGCCGAATTGTTCGTGCGCGAGATTCTCGGCCTCGGTGAGGCCGTCCGTATAGAGATAAAGGGCGTCATTGCTGCTCAGGTCCGTCTCCTGCTCGACGAAGGTCATGCCCGGCATGATGCCCAGCGGCAGGTTCGGTTGGGCAGGGAGGAACTGCAGCTTGTCAATATAGACCAACGGCGGGTTGTGGCCGGCATTGCAATAACTCAGGTGGCCCGAAGCCATATCCAGCACACCGCAGAAGAAGGTGACGAACATCTCGTTCTCGTTCATGTCCGTTATCGACTCGTTCATCATGGTCACGATGCGCTGCGGGCTCAGCTCGTGGGCGGAGACCGAGCGGAAGAGGCTGCGGGTCACAGCCATCACCAGCGAGGCCGGCACGCCCTTGCCGCTCACGTCGCCGATGCAGAAGAACAGCTTCCCTTCCCGGATGTAGAAATCATACAGGTCGCCGCCGACCTCCTTGGCCGGGACGATGGAAGCGGCCATGTCGATGTCTTTCCGCTCCGGGAAGTCCTTCGGAATCATCGACATCTGGATATTGTGGCCGATGAGGAGTTCGTTCTCCATCCGGTCCTTCTTCTCTTTCAGGGACACCACCTTTTGCTGGTTCCTGGCGGCCGAGCGCAGGATCAGGATCAACATCCCCAGACCGATCAGCATGAGGATGGTGACCAGCAGGCTCATCCGGCGGATCTCACCGTAGATCTCACTGTCGGGGATGGCGATGGCCATCGACCAGCCCGTCTTCTCCACCGGGGCGTAGAAGACGAACATGCGCTCGCGGCGGCTCTGCTTCAGCGAGACGTTGCCGGACTTGCCGGAAAGCATCCCGTCCGCCAGCGAGTTGAAGTTGGACGTGTCCTTCGCGCCCATGCCGTATTCCTTGATGGAGCGCTGCATGTTCAGCTCCTCCACGGGGCTGACCATGATCTTGCCTTCGCGGCTGATCAGGACGCTGAACGCGTCGGGATAGACACGCAGGCTGCCGATCAACTCGGTCAGCCAGTCCAGCGAGACGTCGGCCGTGAGCACGGCGGCGACACGTCCGGCATCATCCGTCACGGGCACGGAATAGGTCGTCATCAGGACCTCGCCGCCGCCTTCGTCGATGTATGGCTCGGACCAGTAGCCATAACCATATTTGAGCGGCTCGGTGAACCACTCCTGGGACGGATAGTCATACTCTTCCGTGGCCAGCGATTTGAGCTCGGTGCTCCCGTCCGCCGTCCGGCAGACATACGGGGCGAAGAGCGGAAGTTTCTTGTTGTAGTCCGGCACCAGCGCGATGGTGGAACCCATCACGGAAGGGTTCTCCTCCACGATGCGGCGCGCTACGACCGCCAGGCTGTCGGGATAGTCCAGACACCAGCGGGTGATCCAGATGCTGTTGTGCACGGCTGCCTCAGCCTGGTCTACGACATCCATGATCTGGTTGCGCGTGGAGCGCAGTTCACTCTCCGCGCGCAGGGACGCCTCCTCCTTCAGCATACGCTGCGAGGAGAAATACTGGATGAGCGAGGTCGCCTCGAGCGTGACCGCAGCCACGATAATCAGCAGCAGGCCCGTTCCGGCGGATTTCCGCGCAAGAGCTTTGAGGTTGTCTGTCATCTCCATGGCCGTCAGTCTTCCGTGTCACCCATAATAATCACCAGTTCATCCCCCACCTTCAGCTCCAGGCTGCCGTGCGGGACGATGAATTTTCCTTTCCGACGCACCATCACCACGCGGATGCCGTGCGGAAGATGAAGGTCGCGCAGGGTCGGGCCGCGGGACAGGTCCTCTTCGGTGACGGTGTGGTCCCGCAGCATGCCCATCTCCTCCGGGATTTCCATGCCGAAGGTCTCCGCCTCCGGGTCGTCCTCGATGCAGAGGTCCAGCTTCCGGGCCACGGGTACCAGCAGGGTCCCCTGGACCAGGAGCGAGAGCAGGGTGATGCAGAACACGATGTTGAAGATCTCCACGCCGCCTTTGACGCCGCCCAGCACCGCGCACATCGCGAACAGGATGGGACCGGCGCCCTTCATGCCCGCCCAGGAGATGTAGGCGCGGGCGCGCACGGACAGGCGGCGGAACGGCAGCAGGCTGAGGAAAACGCCCAGCGGACGGCCCACGAACATGATGAACACACCGATAAGCAGGGCCGGCCACATCACCGCCGGCATGTGCGACGGCCGGGCCAGCAGACCCAGCAGGAGGAACATCAGCAGCTGCGCCATCCAGGTCGTGCTGTCGAAGAATTTCAGGACATCCTTCTTGAACGGGAGGTCCCGCATATTGCCGATGACGATGGCCGCCACGTAGAGCGCCACCAGGCCGTTGCCGCCGATCATGGACGCGAGTCCGTTAGCGAACAGGGCCAGCATGAGGATCAGGATGGAATAGAGCGGGCCCGTGGACAGGCGGAATCTGCGCATCAGCCAGCGGGCGCCGAAGCCGACGCCGAGGCCGATGGCGAAGCCCGAAAGGATCTGCCACAGGGCGGTCACAATCACGATGAAAGCGCCGTAGAGCCAGGAACTGCCTGCCAGGCCCATGTGGTCGGCGGAAGTGATGACCGACACGAGGATGAGCGTCAGCGTGTACGCCATCGGATCGTTGCTGCCGGATTCCAGCTCCAGCACGGGGTCCAGGTTCTCGCGCAGGGTCAGGCGTTTGCTGCGCAGCACGGAGAAGACGGACGGGGAATCGGTCGATGACAGGATGGCGGCGAGCAGGAAACAGCCGAGCAGCGTCAGGCCGGCGCCGCCGATCCGGGCGCCCAAGGCCCAGAAGATGAAGAAGCCGGTAGCGACCGTAGTCACGGCCAGGCCCACCGTCGAAAGCATCAGTCCGCGCGCCATCACCGGGCGCGTCTCCGCCAGGGAGGTCCGCAGGCCACCCGACAGGAGGATGAAGGTAATGCCGAGATGGCCGAGGAACTCCGCCAGCTCGTGGTTCTTGATCTCCACGCCGAACCCGTCCGGCCCGGCGGCCATACCGATGAGCAGGAAGAGCAACATCGCCGGCACGCCAAACTTCGCCCCCAGACGCGAAATCAGGATCGCGACCAGGACCAGGAAGGAGAAGAACAGCAGGACGTTGCCGGTCTCCAGGTGAATCGATATGGCGGGCAGGATGTGCATTTGTTTACTTCAGGATAGAAACGAGTTTCACCCGGAACTCGGGCATCGGGCACTTGGTGTCACGCTCGACCATCAGGGTCTTGAGGCCGGCGTAGGGATCGATCTCCTCGTTGATGTCGCGCAGGGGACGGTCCGCGCCGAAATAGTCATGCGCGAAATAGCCCCAGAACGCCTCGGACACGCTCTTGGGCATGTGGAAGGCCTCCTTGATGAACTCCTCGTTGCTGAGGCAGCTGCACAGGTACACCATGGACACGTCGAGCATGGTGCCGCCGTAGCAGAAATCTCCCAGGTCAATGAAATAGCGCTGGTCGCCCACGAAGAGGGCGTTACCAAACTGGAGGTCGCCGTGGTTGGCGATGTCGGAGTCGGGCATGTCGGCGATGAAGCGGCCCAGCTTGTCCTTCTCCGTCGGGTTGAAAAAAGGATTCTGCTCCAGCAGTTTGTAATAATGGTCCTTGACGTTCTCGAACTGCGTCGTATCCACGTGGATCTGATGCAGTTTCAGACACATCTCCGCGAACTCGGCGGCATACTTCTCCACATTCTCCGGATCATCGCCGATGGCGCGGGCATAGGACTTCTTGCCGACGATGCGGCGGAAACGGATGCCGTAGCGGCCGTCTTCCGTGACCACGTACTCGCCCGGCTCGGGCGAAGGGATGCCGGCTTCGAACACTTTGCGGGCCAGCAGCATCTCGCTCAGCGGTTGCTGGATCTTCCCGGCATGGTAGAGTTTCAGCATCACCGACGGGTCGGTCTTGTGGTTGTAGCTCTCGCCGTTGGCGCCGCCGCCGGCCAGAACATAATCGGAAAGGGATATCTTGACAGCTTCCATATTATTCTTTTCCAAACACTTGGTTGATCAGACTTTCAAATTCGCGGAAGGCGAAGGTGTCCTGCAGTTCGCGCAGGGAGTCCGCCAGGCCGCGGTAGTGCCACGCGTGGTCCTTGGGATCCTTGGCGTGGAAGAGGTTCCACAGGGCGTCGCCCTGCACGGCATAGTCGCGCGCGATGGCGCGCATGTTCGACAGCTTGTCCCCCAGCGCCACCATCTTGGCGTCGTGCGGGGCCTTCGCCAGGCGGTCGATGGCCGCCTGCTTGCGGGCGTGCCAGCTGTCCTCCTCGCTAACACCTTCCACAAAGGCGTCGCTCTCGGCGGCCACCAGGTTGGCGATGCGGTCGCCGAACTCGGCGCGGATCTGGCCCACCGTCACGTCGGTGTCCTCCACCGTGTCGTGCAGCGCCGCCGCGGCCAGCAGTTCCTGGTCCGGCGTCATCGTGGCCACGATCTCCACCGCCTCCATCGGATGGACGATATAAGGGAAACCCTTGCCGCGACGCTCGGTCCCGGCGTGGGCGCGGACCGCGAAGATGATCGCGCGGTCCAGCAGTTCCGTATTCAGTGCTTTGTTTGCCATCGCTTACTTCTGGTTCATAAAAGGTAAATCCTGCGCCTGCTGGGTCAGGAATTCGGCCATCATTTCATTGCTCTCCGACGGGCCGTTCAGCTGGTCGAACATGGCGCGGATGCCGGCCCGGCCGCCTCCTCGCTTGAGGATGGCGGCGATGCAGATATCCTGCGGGGCCAGGGACGCGGAGATGATGTCCAGGTCCGTCAGGCCGATCTGATAGCAGGCGATCTGGTAGGCGCCTTCGCCGTACTCCTTGATCATCTTGGACACGTCGCCGAGCGTGTGGCACTCCAGCGTTTTGAACACCGGCATGAACGGCATCAGCGGCACGTCCTGGATCTCGGCCTGGTTCACGGAGGCGATCCTGCGGTTCAGGGCGTCGAACGGCTTCAGGTCGAGGAAACTCCGGAAGGTGTCGCCGTCCAGCGGGGCGTCGTCCAGGTTGCCGGAGGCGACCAGGGCGCGCACGCGGCGCCGGTAGTCGGTCAGCTCGCTGCGGATGAGGCTGAACTGCTCGTCCACGAGCTCCAGCATACCCGCCAGGCGGCTGAGGTTGCGCAGATACACTTTCGGGATCTCCACGCCGCTCTTGTAGCCCGTGTCGTGGTTCATATTGGCCCAGGCGTGCTGCAGGACCGTGCGCATCTGGATCTCGAAGCGGTAAGGGAATCCCTCCATCGAGCAGATGTAGTGCAGGGAAAGGTAGCCGAAGCTGTCGATTTCATGGATCTTCCGCTTGTCCACGGAATTGTCCCAATCCACCGTGAAGAGACGCTCCACGGCCGACGCCACTTTGTCGACGTCGTCCGTGTAGAACGTGATTACGCGCAGGCCGATGATGTCGGTGATGTCCGCCAGGCTCTTGTACTTACCGCCCTTGAGCTCGAGCTTGCCGGCCAGGGAGTCTTCCGCCTTGACGCGGTACTCGATCGCGGCCACCAGCAGGCCCGCCTTGTCGAACGTGCTCTTCAAGGTGTTGTACACTTCCTTGGCCACGGTCTTGCACTGCGGGAGGGCGTCCCGGTATTCCTGGAGAATGGCTTCGCAATGTGGGTCGAGATGTCTGTCCATCAGCAAATCTACTTGGGGTAAATCCTTACAAATTTACTTTATTTTTTGCTTTTTTCCTACTCCCCCGTTCTTTCTTTTTTTTGTACCTTTGCAATCTATGGGTAAACTGTACGACGAACTCATGGCGGATTACCGCTTCCGGGAGGGCCTTAAGACCTGCATCAACTGCGGGACCTGCACGGCCATCTGCCCGGCTGCGGAGTTCTACAAATATGATCCCCGCAAGATCGTGGACACGGTCCAGCGCAAGGACGAGGCCGAGATCGAGGCGCTTCTCAAGAGCGACACCATCTGGTACTGCGGCGAATGCATGTCCTGCTCGACGCGCTGCCCCCGCGGCAACACGGCGGGCCTGATCATCATGGCCCTGCGCAACCTCTCCGCCAAGTTGGGCTACTTCACCTGCTCGGAGAAGGGCCGCCAGCTCTGGCCGCTCACCAAGACGCTCACCGGCAATATCCTGCATTTCGGCTATTGCGTCCACCCCAGCACCTTCAACCCCGACGACCATCCGGAATCCGGCCCAGTCTCGCGCTGGGTGATTGAGAACAAAGAGCAAGTTTACGGCCGCCTCGGCGCCAACTATCAGGGCAAGGGCCCGGGCGTCCTGCGCCGCATCCCCCAGGAGGACTTGGACGAACTCCAGGCCATCTTCGACGTCACGGGCGGCACGGAACGCATCACCTCCGTAGAAAAGGCATCCCGCGCAAAGGCGGAGGAGTTGGGCATGGACTTCGAAGAATATACGAAATACGCCTTTGAGCACTGCTCGGCGGGACACTTCAACAACGAATGATCTACCAAGGCAAACAGAAGATCTGGGCGGACTACCAGAAAGAGATTCCGGACAACCATTATTTCTATGTCCGGAGCTGCATCCGGCAGAATTTCTTCCCGGCCAGCGAGCGGTATTTCCTCAAAATCTGCCGCGACCTGCTCGGCCGCGACATCTATGAGACCGAGCACCACACCACCTGCGCCGGCATCGCCTACCACTGCGACACCATCCCGCAGGAGACGGCCATGACCGTCGTGGCGCGCCAGTTCGCGCTGATGACCGAGGCCGGCTATGAGAACCTTGTAACCTCCTGCATCACCTCTTTTGGCAATTACTGCGAGGTGCTTGAGTCCTGGCGGGAGTTCCCGGAGTTGGAAACAAAGATTCGCGAGCACCTCTGGAAGGCCTGCCGCCGCGAATTCAACAAGCCCAAATTCATTGCGCACGCCAGCGACCTGGTGTACAAGCTGCGCGGCGAGATCGCCGAGCGGGCGAAGTACCACCTGGTGTCGCGCGCCACGGGCGAGCCCCTGCGCATCGTGGAGCACATCGGTTGCCATTATTCGAAAATGTTCCCCCACAAGGGCGTGGGCGGCGCGGAATACCCCTGCGTGCTCAGCGGCATGGCCGAATCCTGGGGCGGTCAGGTCATCGACTACCCCGAACGGCGGCACTGCTGCGGATACGGTTTCCGGCAATACCACGTCCGGGCACACCGCGGCTATTCTTTGTCCAACACGCACAAGAAATTCGAATCCATGGAACCTTTCCATCCGGATGCGATCATCACGAACTGCCCGGGCTGCCCCTATTTCCTGGACCGCTGGCAGTATGTCATCGCCGAGCAGACGGGCAAGACTTACGGTCGGAACGGCTACGGCATCCCCGTCCTCACCTACGAAGAACTGGCCGGGCTCGTGCTCGGGGTGGATCCGTGGGATCTCGGCCTGCAGGTGCACCAAGTGGCCGTGGAGCCGCTGCTCGACAAGATCGGCATCCCCTACGATCCGGCCCGGAAATACCTCGGGATGGACGAAAAGAAGATCATGACCCCGGGACTCCCCACGTCCCTTAAATGCTTCTGAATATGGTCAACAGACAACCTGTCGTCGCCGTCATCGGAGCCGGCATCGCCGGACTTGAGGCCGCCCGCCAGCTCGCCGCGCTGGGCTACAAACCCATCCTGATCGAGAAATCGGGCGCCACGGGCGGACACGTCGCCCAGTGGAACCGTCTCTTCCCCGACATGACGCCCGCCGCGGACGTCATCGAGCCCCTGCGGGCGCAGACCGCCGGTGTCAAGACCCTGCTCAACACGGAGATTTCCACCATCAACCGGCTCAAGGACGAATACAACCTCGTCCTCTCGGACGGATCTTCGCTGCTCTGCCAGGCCGTCCTGTTCGCCACCGGCTTCCGCCTCTTCGACGCTTCGAAGAAAGAGGAATACGGCTACGGCATCTACGACCGCGTGATCACCAACCGCGACCTCGAGCACTGGTTCAACACCCGCGAGGACCGGCGGATCAGCCAGCCCAAAGCCGTGGGCTTCGTCCACTGCGTGGGCTCGCGCGACCTCAAGGCCGGCAACTCGCAGTGCTCCAAGGTCTGCTGCATCACCGCCATCAAGCAGGCCATCGAAATGAAGGAGGAGTTCCCCGACGCGGAGGTCTACTGCTTCTACATGGACCTGCGCCTCTTCGGCAAGAAATACGAAGATTTCTATATCAAGGCCCAGCGCGACCACGGCATCCACTTCATCCGCGGACGCGTGTCCGAGGTGGGCGAAGCCATCGACGGACGCGTGGTCGTGAAGGCGGAGGACACCCTCAACGGCAAGCCCGTCAAGGTCACGCTCGACCTGCTCGTGCTGATGGCCGGCATCCTCTGCAATCCGGACGCGCAGCGCTACGCGCGCGATACCGGCGTCGCCGTCGACGACGACGGCTTCCTGAAGAGCCGCGACAACCTCGCGGCCATCACGGAGTCCTCCCGGCCCGGCGTCTTCTTCGCCGGGGCCTGCACCGGCGCCAAGACCGTCCCGGAGACGCTCGCTGAAGCGCGCAGCGCCGCCCTGGCCATCCATCAGTATTTCTCGAAACGCGTCTAAATGGACTTCGGATTCAAACTCTCCCCCAGCTCGGCCGTCAACCTCGACACGGTGGACCGGCGCCGCTACGACCGCCTCGTGCAGTTGGTACCGGATGCATGCACCTGCATCGGCTGCGGCAGCTGCAGCGCCACCTGTACGTCGGCGTCCTGGACGGGGATGAGCGTACGCAAGGTCCTGCTCGGCCTGCAGCGAGGCCGGGATGAGGAAGTCGATCAAATGCTGTCCGGCTGCATGCTCTGCGGCAAGTGCACGATGGTCTGCCCGCGCGGCATCAACACGCGGCAGCTCATCCTGACGCTCTGCCGGCTGGACAAAAACGGGGAGGTCGTGCGATGAGGGAACGTTTTGCCAGCGGCTTCGATCCGTTCGTGATTCCGTTCGTGATCGGGATGATTTTCGTGCTGGGCTACTGCCTGGTCTCTATGATCCGCGTCATCTGCCAGCTGCCGAAAGCGGACCGCAAGCGCTTCCTGCTCTCGCTCATCACGCCGAAATACATCTGGATGAATGTCCGGGACATCTTCCTCAACTGTCTCATCCACGTGAAGTTGTGGAAGCGGAACAAGGTCCTCGGCTACATGCACTCGAGCATCGCCTTCGGCTGGTTCATGATCATCGTGCTGGGGCACCTGGAGGTCATGCTCTTCGTGCCGCAACGCATCCATTTCTTCTATTATCCGATCTTTTTCAACTACTTCGTCGCCGAGACGGAGCAGACCCTGCAGGGCGCACTGCTGATGTTCCTGATGGACTTCTTCCTGCTGCTGATCCTCAGCGGCATCGTGCTCGCCATCATCAAGCGCTTCGCCTCGCGCATCGTGGGCATGCGGCGCACCACGCGGCTGAGCGCGCTGGACCAGGTGGGCCTCTATTCCCTGTGGGCCATCTTCCCGCTGCGCCTGTTGGCCGAAAGCTTCACGGCCCACATCAGCGGCGGCAGTTTCCTGACCATTCCCGCCAACTGGGTATTCCGGCAATTCCTGGGCAACGAACTCAACGCCCTGCCGACCTGGTGGGCCTATTCCATCGCACTCTGCATCTTCATGTGCGTGCTGCCCTTCACCCGCTACATGCACATCCCCGCGGAGATGCTGCTGATCCCGATGCGCAATGCCGGCATCAAGATCCGCCATCCCCGCAAGGGCTTCGCCCTGCTGGAAGTCTATTCCTGCCCCGCCTGCGGCGTCTGCATCGACGCCTGCCCGATGAGCGTGCGCAAGGCCAACGTGCGCGACTGCACGGTCTACCTGAACCGCCAGCTGCGGCGCGGCAACGAGCGCCGCATCGCGGAGATCTCCGACAAATGCCTGCTCTGCGGCAAATGCTCCGCTGTCTGCCAGGTGGGCGTGCAGGGACCGGAGCTGCGCGTCGCCCAGCGCGAACGTCGCAAATTTGCCCTCTCGCCGTCCTACGCGGACTTCGACGTCCGGCCCATGGCCGAAGCCGTGGCGGGCAGCGGCGGCGTACTGTATTTCGCGGGCTGCATGACGCAGCTCACGCCGTCCATCCTCCGCGCCACCGCGTCCCTGCTGGACAAGGCGGGCGTGTCCTGGAAGATGATGGACCCTGACGGCGGGCTGTGCTGCGGCCGCCCGCTGATGATGGCCGGCCGCACCGAACAGGCGCGGGAGCTCATCGCCAAGAACGTCGAAATCATCCGCGCCAGCGGCTGCGACACTCTGCTGCTCTCCTGCCCGATCTGCTACCGCGTGTTTAAAGAAGAATATCCCCTGGAAGGTATCCGCGTAGTGCACCACAGCGTCTTCTTCCAGGAGCTCATCGCCGCCGGCAAGTTGCCCGTGCGGCGCGAAGACGGCCTCCGCCTCGTCTGGCACGACCCGTGCGAGCTGGGGCGCGGCTGCGGCATCTACGAGCAGCCGCGGGAGGCGCTCGCGGCCGCCGGCGAGCTGGTCGAAGCCGGCAAGCACCACGCCGAGAGCATCTGCTGCGGCGGCAGCCTGGGCAGCCTCTCCCTCAGTTTCGAGCAGCGCCGTCCCATGACGCAGAACGCCCTCGACAACCTCACCGCGGCCGATCCCGACCAGATCGTCACCGGCTGCCCGCTCTGCCTGACGACCTTCGTGCGTGAAGCCGACCGCCCCGTGCGCGACATCGCTGAAATCCTCGACTCACATAGTTGACCCATATGAAAAAAACACTTACCCTGCTGCATTCCAACGATTTGCATGGTGATTTCCTCGCCGAGAAAGTAGACAAAAAACTGACCGGCGGCGTGTCCATGCTTTCCGGTTACATCTCCAAGACCCGCAAAGAGGAGAAGAACGTCCTGTACGCCATCTCCGGCGACATGTTCAAGGGCTCCCTGATCGACCAGGAGTACCGGGGCATCTCCACCATCGAGATCATGAACCTGCTGGCCCCCGACGTGGTCACGCTCGGCAACCATGAGGTGGACTACGGCCTGGCGCATCTGCTCTTCCTGGAGAAGTGCGCCAAGTTCCCGATCATCAACGCCAACATGTTCCTGACCAGCAACAACACCCGCCTGTTCAACTCCCACAAGATCATCGAAATTGACGGGATGAAGATCATGTTCATCGGCATCCTGACTGAGGACGTCCTGGAATACACGCGCAATGAAAAACTGATCAGCACGCTGGTCGGCATCAAGGATGCCGCCGAGGAAGTGGGCCGCATCTGCATGGCCTACCAGACCGTCGACATCGACCTGACGGTCCTGCTGACGCATATCGGCTGGGAGAACGACCAGAAACTGGCCGCGCAGCTGGATCCGGACTGGGGCGTGGACCTGATCATCGGCGGCCATTCGCACACGCTGATTGACAAGCCGGCCGAGGTGAACGGCATCCCCATCGTCCAGGCCGCCGTGGGTACGGACCAGATCGGCCGCTTCGACCTGGTCATCGATACGGACACGAATTCCATCGATTCCTACAAGTGGCAGCTCATCCCCATCACGGCCGACAACTGCCCGCGGGACATGGAGCTGGAAAAGGTGGTGGAGAACTACAAATCCATCACGGACGCCGTCTACGAGCAAGTCCTGACGCGCCTGGACGGGGTTTACACCCAGTTCCGCCGCAACCGCGACTCCCAGCTGGGACACCTCTTCACCGATATCGTCAAGGAAGGAACCGGCGTCGATATCGTCTTCATCTCCAGCGGCGCCATCCGCGGCCAGCAGCTCGGCGAGGTCGTGACGAAAGGCGACCTGCGGAAGGTCTTCCCCTATGACAACAAGGTCGTGGAATTCAAGCTCACCGGCAAACAGCTGCGCGAGGCCCTGCTGTTCATGTTCCGGGACGAATCCATCGACGCGCCCGACGACGGCGGAGAATTCTATCAGCTGTCCAAGGGCGTCAAGGTCGTCTACAACCGGCAGGAGCACCGCCTGGAGACGCTCGAGCTCAACGGGCACGCCATCCAGGACGACGATATGATCAAGGTCGCCATGGGTGACTTCCACTACAACAACATCGACGATTTCCTGCAGCTCAACAAGGACGACATCAAGAAGAACGGCACCGTCAAGACGCTGTCTTCTTCGGACTACATCATCGTCGAAGAGCGCATGAGCGGTGTTCCGCTCATCCGCGTGGACAAAGAAGAGAGAATCACAATCAAATAAAACAACCCCCTCTGATCGAGGGGGTTGTTTAATACTGACAGGCGTTCCGGTATTACTTCGCGGGTTCGATGACACGGTAGTGACCGCTCAGGTGCATGAAGGCGAAGAGGCGGAGCAGGCCGTCGTAGTAGGCGTCGAAGTAGCCGTCCTCGTAGGGCTTGTTCTCGCTGTCCCAGAGGCGCTGCGCGAATTCGCGGGCGATCTCGTGGTCGGCGGCCAGGGTGGCGGCGGCGACGGTGGAGACGAGGCCCACGGAGTGGCGGGTGCCCGTGCCGCGGAACTCGCCCATGCCGGCCGGCATGGCGAAGTCGACGTCGGTGCCGTCCACGTTGTACTGATCGACGAATTCGTCAATGCCCTTGGAGTAGAAGAAGTCCTGAATGGTGTTGGCGTAGTTCGTCTGCCACTCGCGGTCGGCGCAGGCCCAGGAGTAGTCGAGGGCGATGTTCATCGGCACGCGCCAGGAGTCGAAGCGGAACGCCGGCTTCATGCGGCGGCCGAAGAAGGCGGGCGTCTCGATGAAGGAGCCGTCGAAGTTGTTCGTGTCCGGGTTCAGACCGGTCTCCGGGTCGATGCTCTTGTGCAGGTACTCGCGGCTGGCCTTGGCGCACTCGCGCCAAAAGTCGGCGCGGCCGTCGTCGGCCCAGCGGGCCCAGACTTCGTAGAAGGCGGGCAGGTGGTAGGAAGGATCGGTGTAGGAAACGCCGCGGCCGTCCGGGGTGAAGATGATCAGGTGGTTCTCCTTGTTGATGAACGGCATGATGCCCTCGGAGCCGTCCTTCTCCCAGGCGGAGTTCAGGATGAACTGCGCCTCGGCGAGGTAGTTGATCTCCCCGTCATTGCCCCAGCGGTTGGAGGCGAAGATGAGCGAGGTCACGAAATAGAGTTCGCCGTCGGAGGCGGGACCCGCGCCGCGGATCGTTCCATCCGGAGCGAGGCTCCAGGCGAAATAACCCTTCATCGGGCCGTCCTGGTACTGCATGTATTTCTTGGCCCAGCGGAACAGTCGGTCGAAGACGTCCTTCTTGTCCAGCTGCACGGCGACCATCATACCGTAGGACATGCCCTCGGTGCGGGCGTCGAAGTTCTTGACGTCGGACATGTAGCCCATGTCGTCGCCGACCTCGAAAAACACCTTGTTCGGTCCGCAGAAGACCTCCTGGTAGATGGACTCCAGCTTGGCGTCGATCTCCTTCTGGGAATAGCCCATCTCCGCAAAAACGTTGCGGTACTTGTGGGTGTCGAAACCACCCTTGGTCCAGGGCTTCAGTTTGGACTGTCCACAGGCCGCAATCGTGAGGCATGCGGCCACCAAAATCAAAATTTTCTTCATTGCGTTAATAATTGGTTTATCTGTCACGGAAGTTCCATTTGCTGTTGTCGCTGCTGAAGTCGAAGTCTCCCAGGGCCACGGTGCTGTCGCCCGTGCTCACGAGGGCCTTCTGCTTGCCGCACTTGCAGGTGACCTTGGTCAGGATGCGGAAGGTGCCGTCGGTGCACTGCTCGATGCGCCAGAGCTGCTCGTCGGCGCCGGTGAATGCGGGCACGGCGACAAGCTCGCCGTCCTCGGTAGCGGCCAGGGCGCGCTCGGTGCCTGCGATGGTGATCTTATAGTACGGAGCGCCGAGGTAGCCGCCCTTGTCGGGCACGGCCGTCACCGTCCAGCGCTGGTGCGGGCGGAACATGTAGTCGCCGGCGCGGACGCCGATCTCGCCGGCGGGCCAGCGGTCCTGCACATCCGCGAGTTTCTGCTCCTCAAGCTCCACGACGGGCTCGTTCGGATCGATGCGGAAGGCCCGCATGCCGCCCTGCTGGCGTACGAAGTCGACGGCGAGCTCCAGGGAGTAGCCGCGACGCTCGGACTCGATCTCGTAGGTACCCTCCTTGAACGGATCGGCGGCCACCGGCCAGCCGTTCTTCCAAAGCAGGGAGCGCACGGCCAGTACGCTGCGGCCGCTGCGGTTGTAGTCCGCCTCGTAGTGGAAGGACATCTTCTCCACGCCCTCCTCTTCCACGAAGAGGCCGAAGTGGCCGGGGCCCGTGGCGCGGTTGCCCGCGGAGAGGACCATCTTGCCGCCGCCCTGGAGCATGTCGCGGCCCATGTTGTCGAGATACGGGCCGGTCACGTTGCGGGAACGGCCGCAGACGATGTTGTAGGTGGAGTTGACACCGTCGCAGCAGGTGCCGTGGGTGCCGAGCAGGTAATACCAGCCGTCCTTGTACATCAGGGCCGTGGCCTCGCAGTCGATAGCGATGTCCACCGCCTTGTTGCCGGCCTTGCGCTTGCCGGTCTCGGGGTCGAGCTCGACGATGCGGATGGCGCCGAAGTAGGTGCCGTAGGAGCACCACAGGCGGCCGTACGGATCCAGCAGGAAGGCCGGATCGATGGCCCAGCAGTCCTCGTCGTCGCCCGCGAAGGCCACGAGCTCAGGCTCGCTGTAGCCGAAGTCGGGAGATTCGGGATCCAGGGTCTTGGTCCACATCGTGGTCACAACGCCGCGGACCTTGCCCTCGGTGCCGGGATAACCGGCGCTGTAGGAAACCAGGTAGCGGTCGCCGATCTTGATCACGTCGGGGGCCACGCCGCCGCCCGTGCGGACGGCGCCGTCGCGCCAGGTCCAGCCGTCATCGGACATCAGTCCGCCGGAACCCGTGCCGAAGGTGTAGTACTTGCCGTCGCACTTGACGATCGTGGACGGGTCATGGATATAGACATTGCCGATCTGGGCGGCCGCAGGCAGTGCGAACAAAGCTGCGAGCAGGATGGCGACCAGGGAGAATTCTATCTTTTTCATAAGGCGTTCGGATTACTGGTTGGTGACGGTGAAGTTGGTGACCGGGCGGCCCTTTCCATCCAGGAAGCGGACGCAGAAGTCGCTCATGCCGGGGCCGTTGATCACGGCGCCGCGGATCACGTTGCGGCCGGCCTTGAGGGTGATCTTGGGAGAGACGCAGTCATCCACGACCATGCGGCGGTCGCCGGAGAGCAGGATCACCTCCTCGCCGTTGATCCACCACTTGGAGCCGGAGTTGGAGCCGACGGACATGCGGACCGTCATGTCCTCCGGGACATTGATGACGGTCACGGCCAGATAGAGCGCCTCGGTGGGGTGCAGGCCCAGGCCCGTGGCGAAGCGGTAGAGCTTCACGTTGTAGCGCTGGCTGTCGTAGCAGTGCCAGGTCAGTTTCGTCTTCTTGTCCAGCTTGACCTTCTGGCCGTCCTTCGGGACGATGGTCATCTGATCCTTGAAGTATTCTTTGGCGAACTCCGCATTGAGGTAGGTGTCGTCAAAGATGGCGTTGGTGCGGATTTCCGGTTTGGCGATGGGCTCCAGGAGCGACCAGCGACGGATGAAACCCTGCGCGTCGGGCGTGGCAGGCGTGGCGGAAGCAAGTGCGAAATAGTCCTCGAGGACCGGATGATGGTAAGACAGGTCCAGCTCCTGCGAGCGGGCGGGAAGCGCCGAGAGCAGGCCCAGGGCAAGGGCGGAGAGGAATACCCTCCGGAAGAATGATACTGACATGATTATTAAAAAGTTAATTGGTTTTCAGTCAAGCAGTGGAAGAAAAATAACGGTTAATCTTAGTCACAAATATAGTAATTGCCACTATTATTTGCAACCCTGTTGCGTTCGCCTTCCGCTACCTTTGCAGCAGAAAACAAAAAGAACGCGATATGGCACACGGACATCATCACCACCACGAGCATCATCACGATGAGGACAGCCCGAAAGGGCGTCTCGTCAAGATTGGCGTCGCCACACTCCTGCTGGTCGGCGCCGTGCTCGTCGAAAAACGCACGGGCTGGGCCGTCTGGCAGTACCTGCTGCTCTACCTGGTCCCCTACCTCATCGTCGGCTGGGACACCCTGAAGGAGGCCGCCGAGGCCCTCGCGCACGGCGAGGCGCTGGACGAGAATTTCCTCATGAGCGTCGCCACGCTGGGCGCGCTCGCCATCGGCTTCCTGCCGGAGGCGGAGACCCAATTTCCCGAAGCGGTCTTCGTCATGCTCTTCTTCCAGATCGGCGAGCTCTTCGAAGGCGTCGCGGAAGGCCGCTCGCGCCGCTCCGTGGCCCATCTGATGGACATCCGTCCCGACACGGCCCAGGTCGAGCGGGACGGGGCCGTGCTGACGGTCGCGCCCGAGAGCGTCGCCGTCGGCGAGACCATCCTGGTCCGCCCCGGCGAGAAGGTCCCGATGGACGGCACCGTGCTGGAAGGCAACTCCTCGCTGGACACCGTGGCCCTGACGGGCGAAAGCCTGCCGCGCAGCATCGCCCCGGGCGACGAGGTTCTCTCGGGCTGCGTCAACCTCAGCGGCGTGCTGCGCGTCCGGACGACCAAGGCCTTCGGGGAATCCACCGCCTCGCGCATCCTCGAGCTCGTGGAGCACGCGTCCGAGAACAAATCGCGCAGCGAACACTTCATCACGCGCTTTGCGCGGGTCTATACCCCCATCGTGGTCGGCCTGGCCGTGTTGTTGGCCATCCTTCCCCCGCTGTTCACGGGCGCTTGGGCCACCTGGATCTACCGGGCGCTGATGTTCCTGGTGGTTTCCTGCCCCTGCGCGCTGGTCATCAGCGTGCCGCTCACCTTCTTCGGCGGCATCGGCGGCGCCTCCCGCCAGGGCATCCTGGTCAAGGGTTCCGCCTTTCTGGACACCCTCTCCCGCGTGCGGACCGTCGTCTTCGACAAGACCGGCACGCTGACCGAAGGCGTCTTCGCCGTCACGGCCGTCCACCCGGAAGAGCTGGACGAGCATGAATTGCTGCACCTCGCCGCGCACGTGGAGCGCCACTCCACCCATCCCATCGCCCAGGCCCTGCTGCGCGCCTATCCCGACGAGCAGGACGGCTGCAGCGTGTCGGACATCCGCGAATTCGCCGGCAAGGGCCTGACGGCCACCGTCGAAGGGCGCACCGTCGCCGTCGGCAACGACAAGCTGATGGACGAGCTCGGCGCCGCCTGGCATCCCTGCCACCACACCGGCACCATCGTGCACGTGGCCCTGGACGGCGTCTACGCCGGGCACATCGTCATCTCCGACCGGATCAAAGAGGACGCCGCCCGGGCCGTTTCCGAGCTGCATGCCGCCGGCATCGGGCAGGTGGTCATGCTTACGGGCGACCAGCAGGCCGTGGCGGACGCCGTGGCCGCGCCCCTGGGGCTGGACGCCTGGCACGCCGGACTGCTGCCGGCCGACAAGGTCGCCCGCGTGGAGGCGCTGCTCCCGCAGGGCACGCTCGCCTTCGTCGGCGACGGTATCAACGACGCCCCCGTCCTCGCCCGCGCCGACCTCGGCGTCGCCATGGGCGCACTCGGCTCGGACGCCGCCATCGAAGCCGCCGACGTGGTCCTGATGGACGACAAGCCGTCGAAGGTGGCCCTGGCCGTGC
>JAEEGG010006906.1_pt1 | contig 26448 bp, 25 predicted proteins | sample 9134161 | NCBI WGS metagenome assembly JAEEGG01 (sample SAMN16246543, study PRJNA631951) | gut metagenome | biome: gut microbiome; feature: rumen; material: CR-attached | host: Bos | place: Iran: Karaj | collected 2018-10 | reverse complement strand
TCAACAGCTTGATAGCTGCATAAGGGGTCTTAGAGTCGCACTTGATGGCGAGCTTAATGTCGGGGTTCACATCGCGGGCTACTGAAACCCACTCCTGGAATTCGCTCTTGCCTCCCTTGATACTGTCAAGTGGCAGACCGAGCTTCTGGATGGCCTCACTCATCTTCTCAGGCTCGAGGCTGAGGTATGAGGCGAGCTTCTCCATGGGGGCACCCACCATAGCATCCTCACGGAAATGCTTTACCTGGGTGGGGTTCAGCTGAACACCGAACTTATCGGTCATAGCGTCCAGCATTGCCTGCATGTTGTTCTTGTTTTCCGTACCACAGAATACCTTACCCTCTGGGGTTACCAGAATATTAAGGACATCCTGCTCCGGGATCTTCAGCTCTGACACTGAGTTAGGCGCGGTGACTGATACTGGTTCCGGTGTCAAGAATGTTGAAGTCAACATGAAGAAACACAGAAGCAGCGTCATCACGTCTGACATAGGCGTCATGTCAATCCAGATGTCTTTTTTCTGTATCTTAATTTTAGCCATACTAAAACTGATTTAGAGAGTTTTAAATGGTTATAAAATTAAGCCTCGTTGTGGTTAGAATCGTATGTTGCAGCGATAGTGAAACCAATCTCGTCGAGTGCGTAGGTCAGCTTGTCGATCTTGTTTGAGAAGAAGTTGTAAACAACGGTAGCAACCCAAGAGGTCAAAATACCAGAAGCTGTGTTAACGAGGGCCTCAGAAATACCTGCAGACAGAGCCATAGAGTCAGCACCACCACCAGCAGACAGAGCCTGGAATGATCCGATCATACCGAGCACAGTACCGAACAGAGCGGTCAGAGTACCCAGAGATACGATGGTAGCAACCATTGGCATGTTCATCTGAAGAGTAGGCATCTCAAGCTGTGTTGCCTCCTCGTGAGCCTGCTGGATCTTTGCAATCTTTGCAGCCTTCTTCAGGGTGTCGTCAGTCTCAACTGTCTGATACATGTTGATTGAAGCCATTACTACGTTACCTACAGTACCCTGCATCTTGTTGCAGAGATCCTTTGCCTTTGCGAAGTCCTGAGCCTTGATGGCATTCTTAACCTCAGCAGTGAACTTAGCGAGGTTCATCTTACCAGAAGCTGTGCGGATTGCAAAGAAACGCTCGATACCGAGGCAGATAACGGTGAAGAGAAGGGTAAGGATAAGACCTACAACGAAACCTCCCTTATACACTGTACCGAGAAGGTTTGCAGGGTGACCTGAACGGTCGCCGCCAATGAAGTTGTCGGGGTTACCCATTACGAAGTACCAAACACCATAACCTGCACAAGCGCAGATAACGAGAATGATCCATGCAGCTTTAACACCTTGGAAGCCCGATTTTTTAGCTGGGGCTGCAGCCTTTGTTGTTGTTGCCATAATTGAATTTTAATTTTTTAGTTATTAAAAATTTGAGTTTGTAAATGTTCAGTTTTAAGCGAGTTACATCCCTTTTGGGTAGTTTGTTTGCCTAGTGAACTTCGAATTCACCTCGCAAAGATAGCAATTTCGCCCGTTATAAAAGACGAATTAATAACTTTTAACTTAGAATTTATTGATTTATTTCAATTTTGCCACTGTGTCGGCAATTCGTTTCATCGCTTCTTTGATGTTCTCGTCACTTGTGGCGTAGCTCATACGGAAGCAGTCTGGGTCGCCAAAAGCATCTCCTCCGACGGTGGCCACATGACCTTTTTCGAGCAGGTACATCGCGAAGTCGGTAGAGTTGTTGATTGTGGTCTCGCCGTCGCTCTTGCCATAGAAACTGCTGCACTTGGGGAAGAGGTAGAAGGCACCCTCAGGCACATTGACCTCCAGACCGGGAATCTCCTTGGCCAGCTTCACGATGAGGTCGCGACGGCGCTCAAACGCCTGGCGCATGTCCTCGACGCACTGCTGATCGGAGATATAGGCGAACTCGGCAGCCTTCTGGCTGACTGAGCATGGACCGCTTGTATATTGGCCTTGTAGTTTGTTGCATCCTTTCACAATCCACTCGGGGGCTGCGATATAGCCGATGCGCCAGCCGGTCATAGCGTAGGCTTTCGACACACCATTGACGATGATCGCACGCTCCTTCATGCCGGGGAACTGGGCAATCGACTCGTGCTTGCCCACATAATTGATATGCTCATAGATTTCATCGGCCAGAACGTAGAGATCCTCATGGCTGAGAATCACATCGGCCAGAGCCTTCAGTTCCTCCTTGCTGTATACGCTACCTGTAGGGTTGCTGGGCGAGCAGAGGATGAGCAAACGGGTCTTGGGGGTGATGGCTGCTTCGAGCTGGGCGGCTGTCATCTTGAAATTCTGTTCGAAACCGGCTTCCACGATGACTGGCTTACCACCTGCCAGCAGTACCATCTGGGGATAGCTCACCCAGTAAGGGGCAGGGATGATGACTTCCTCGCCTTCATCGACCAAAGCCATCACGGTGTTGCAGACACTCTGCTTGGCACCGTTGGATACCAGTATCTCGTTGACACTATAGTCGAGCTGGTTCTCGTTCTTCAACTTGGCCACGATGGCTTTGCGAAGATCGGGATAGCCTGGTACGGGTGAATATTTGGAGTAATTGTCGTCTATAGCCTTCTTTGCAGCTTCCTTGATGGCATCGGGGGTATTGAAGTCGGGTTCACCGACGCTCATATTGATAACATCGATTCCCTGTGCCTTCATTTCGGAACTTTTCTGTGACATTGCCAGCGTTGCTGATGGGGCTAAACGCTGCAGACGATTGGATAATTTTGCCATGTTTCTAAAAATTTTGTGCAAAAGTAAGCATTTTAATTGTGAATCCGCAAGAAAAACGGCACTTTTTCGCTTTTTAGGGCGAAATAGTGACATTCTGCGTATTATTTCAGGTGGAGAAGATGACCCATGCGATTCTTTTTTGTCTCGAGGTAACGCAGGTTATAGGGATTAGGCGTCACTTCGATGGGTACGTTCTCGATGATTTCCAGTCCGTATGCCTCCAGTCCCACGCGCTTCACAGGGTTGTTGGTCAGCAGGCGCATTTTGTGGACACCCAGGTAGCGCAGCATCTGTGCACCGCAGCCGTAGTCGCGCTCATCAGGCTTGAAACCCAAGTGTACGTTGGCATCAACGGTGTCGAGCCCTTCTTCCTGAAGTTTATAGGCGGCAATCTTGTTCATCAGTCCGATACCGCGACCTTCCTGCTGCATGTAGATGACCACGCCCTTGCCTTCCTGTTCGATGGCCTGCATGGCCTTGTGGAGCTGCTCGCCGCAGTCGCAGCGCTTCGATCCCAGGATGTCGCCCGTCATACAAGAAGAATGTACGCGCACGAGGATGGGTTCGTCTTCCTTCCACTCACCCTTGATGAGGGCAAGGTGTTCGAGACCTGTGCTCTTCTGACGGAAGGGGATCAGTCGGAAATGACCGTAGTCGGTAGGCATGTCTACCTCTTCGCCCACTTCGATGAGTGACTCCTTCTTCAGGCGGTAGGCAATCATATCCTTGATGCTGATGAGCTTCAGATCCCACTCCTTGGCCAAGACGGCAAGTTCGGGCAGACGAGCCATCGAGCCGTCTTCGTTCATGATTTCCATGAGGGCACCTGCTGGATAGAGACCAGCCATGCGGCAGAGGTCGATGGTGGCCTCAGTGTGCCCACTGCGACGCAGCACACCATTGTCCTGAGCATAGAGTGGATTCACATGCCCTGGGCGTCCGAAGGTCTCGGGCTTAGAATTGGGATCGGCCAGCGCCTTGATCGTCTCGGCACGGTCGTGGGCAGAGACACCTGTCGTGCAGCCTTCCAGTTTGTCGACGGTGACAGTGAAGGGTGTCCCAAGTACGGAAGTGTTGTCCTGCACCTGATGGGGCAGGTCGAGCTGCTTGCAACGCTCGATGGTGATGGGTGCGCAAAGCACACCTCTTGCATGCTTCAGCATGAAGTTCACCTTCTCGGGTGTGATCAGTTCGGCAGCGATGATCAGGTCGCCTTCGTTCTCACGATCCTCATCATCGACGACAATGACGAATTTGCCAGCCTTGAAGTCTTCAACGGCCTCCTCTATGGTGTTCATTTTGATATTCTCCATTTGTCTATACCTTATTATATATTATATAAGTTCTGTAATACTCTTATTCTTGGTTGTGAGTTCCATGATTCGTGGCAATACGCGATCGGTGGTCGAGCGGATGGCTCGGAGATCTCTGTAGAGCCTGAGTCGGAAGCGGATCATACGGAAATAGAAGAAGATGCCTAATGGCAAGATCAATCCCGCGACGATGTTCATCCACTTGCGGCGGAACGGACGCGTATGAGCGCGGACGGCAATGATGGGGTAGTTGTTGAGCTCGGAAAGGATCAGCTTGTCCTTGGTGTAGCTCAAGTCCTCGATGGCTACCTCGAGCGAATGGTTCAGTTTCTCAATCTCCTGGTCGTCGCCAGCATGGAAGAACACCTTGATGGGGTTAGGCCAGAGATACAGCTTGTGGTTATTGCTGTAAGCCTCGATCTCAAGGTTCACATTGATCAGCAGGTCGGCATCCACATCGTACTTCGGATCCTCGATGATGACTTCCTTACGATAGATATGGCGCTTGGTCCTCAAACCGAGGATTCGCATGAGGATGCTCTTGTAGAGGTCGATGTTGAAGACGACAGAGTCCTTATTGGCCTTATAGGTGAAGAAAACGGCAATAGGTGTAAGTACGGCTGTGGATATCAGCTTGCCAAACCATACGGTCCATTGGTCATCGCGCGCCATGCGCATGCCTGTGTTCTCAAAAATGAAGTAGACGATGAACACCAAGACGGAGATGATGACTGGTATGCCCAGTCCTCCCTTGCGGATAATGGCTCCCAAGGGGGCACCGATGAAGAAGAAGATGAGACAAGAGAGCGACAACGTGATCTTGTTGATGGCCTCTATCACATGTGTTCGGTAATATCGGTGTATATACTTGGCGTAGTTGGCTTTCATGTCGAGGTCGGTGACGGTGGCCTGGGCGCTGTTGAGTGCCGCTTTCACGGCTATCTGTTTCTGCTCTGGTTTCAGCTTGGCGAAGATGGAGTCGAAATCCACCGACGGATTGGTTGCTTCCTTGATGGCTTTTAGCGAGTCGGCCTTCTCAACCTGCGCCAGACGGAAGAAGTAGGTCTTTCCTTCCCTGTAGAACTGCCATCCCGTCGTGTCGTTAGCCTCGCGGATAGAGTCCATATCGTGGAAGATGCGCTTCATGCCCTTCGCTTTGGCATCGACGTTGTTATCGCTCATGTCAGCCAACTCGAAGTTGCCGTCGAAATCGAGCACAATGTGTTTGGTAGAGAAGGTCTCACGGCGATAAGGCACGTCTGCGTTGCCTGCCACTTCGGATGATCTCATGTTCTCATTCCAAACACCATCGTAGAGTTTCAGCAAGAGGTGTTTCTTCTCTGCCGTCGACTGCATCATACCTGAATCGGCCAGAATGATGGCCTGATCATCGTAGCTGCCCGACTGTCGGTAGATCATGATACCATAGAGCATACCAGTGTTCAGGTCTTTCTTCTGTACATAGATGTTCGTACCTGGGATGCCGTCGTAGAAGATGCCTTCTGGAATCTCCAGTTCTGGGCTCTTCTGTTTCATGGATACCAGTAGCTGGAACAGTTTCTCCTGTGCCATTGGACCTATCTGATCCTGAAAAGAGTAGGAAACGCCTGCGATGAGACATACGATGACAACCAGTGGGCGAAAGGCCTGCATCAGCGAAATGCCTGCTGCCTTGATGGCTGTCAACTCAGAACTCTCACCGAGGTTTCCAAATGAGATCAGCGAGGAAAGCAGGATGGCCAGAGGGAGCGCCTGAGGTATCAGCATCAGTCCCATGTACCAGAAGAACTGTGCCATTACCTCGAGCGAGAGACCCTTGCCAATCAGTTCGTCGACATAGCGCCAAAGGAACTGCATCATCAGCACAAACTGGCAGATGAAGAACGCTCCCACGAACAGCAGGCCGAACTGCTTTGTGATGAATATGTCTAATTTCTTAATTCGGAACATAATCAGCGTGCAAAGTTACGAAAAAAGACGAGAATGAACAAAAATATAGCGTGAAATAACCAAAAAACGAAGATTTAATCAGATTTTTACCCAAAAAATTTTGTGGAATGAAAAAATATGCCTACCTTTGCACCCGCTTAACAAAAATGATGGCGGGATAGCTCAGCTGGTTAGAGCGCATGATTCATAATCATGAGGTCGCCGGTTCAATCCCGGCTCCCGCTACAGAAGACAAGCAATTAAAAATGAAGGACTTGGAAGAAATCAATCTTTCAAGTCCTTTTTCTTTTCTTTAAAAAACGACTAACAAAACGACTAACATTTGGACTTCTGATGATTAATAAGAAGAAATCAGAAAAGAAAAGAAAACCTTAGTGTTTATCGGCTTTTTATCCATTCTTCGACTTCTTTTCTGTTAAATGTCACTTTTGAGCCTATAGATGTTTGGTAGGATGGAAAATTATTGTTTTCTCTCCATTCTCTGCTTTTGATATTGTTTCTGGATAGTTTGAACTCTCTGCAAACTCCATCAATATCCATCCAATCAGATGAAGATGATTTAGCCTCTTCTATTATTGTAACGGGTGCTGTTATCGTGTTTAGGATTTGCTCTCTTGCAATCTTGACTTTTTGCGTAGTCTCTTTAATTATATCGCAATCTCCGGTTAAATCATTAAGTAAATCCTCTCTAACATATTTAGGATAGTCTAAACCAGATAATGCACCTATTATGGCATCAGATAACCTCTCAATTGTTATTTCAGAGTTCATTTTGCGGAATCTGAAATAACATTCAAACATTTCTTTCAAAAAGTCTCTTTCTTCCATATATATATAATAATGTGTAAGTTCCTTTTTTTGTTTCAAATGATGATAGGTGTTGCAAAGATAATATAAATGTTTGAATCTACCAAAATATCCATTTAAAAAGTGCAGCTTCTGATAGGAAGATTACTGAATTTAAGAAGATGGGGTAGATTTTTCCACCTTACATACATAACCTTGTTCATCTACACAAGAAAAAGCCTCATCCCATTGGGACAAGGCTCATCAACTATAATCATAGGAAATGACTACAATCAATTTGTATGTTTATACTAATCTAAAGGTATCTCAACAAAAAAACCTCCTTTGAAATTGACGCTTTTCCCAATACTTATCGGCAAATGAGTTGTTTCATTATCCTTCCATTTGAAGTAATCTCTATTATCAGTTTTTACTGAGTATTCTAAAACCTGTTCCTTAATTGATTCAAATTTGGTTTTGTCAAAGATGGTAATACGAAGTGATGCACTCATCCCGTCAAAAACTTCTACCACGCAAGAATTCTCATTTGCAGAATGAACATTACCTTCTTTGTCAATTTCACAGTTCTTATACCAAACGTCTGTTCCATATCCTTCTCGTTCAGAAGGAACATAGATTTTTGTGAAGCCTTGCGAAGGCATTGTTTCATCAATAGAGGCATTTCTCATCTTCTCAATAGAGATTAGTGACTCATGTTCAAATGAATCTATATATTTTTTCATTTCGTCTTTATAACGAAAATCCAATATGTCGTCGATGAACCAATTCTCGTTCTCAAATACTAAAGACATTGACATCTTCCGCTCACTGTGACGCCCCTCATAATCAGATGTGAGATTAACATCAACATATGCTTCTGTTGGAGAGGAAGTACTAACACTAACGATTTCATAGCCATTTGGTTCATCGTCCTGACTTCCATCCCATATACTACCACACCAAAAACCGGGTTCGTCAAGTGTTGCATCATTCTTTTTCACTTGACTATACAATTGTATAAAATTCTGTGAAAAGAATTTGTTTACAGCTTCATCGTCATACATTTTAAGAGCTTGGGAAAGGATTTCATTAAGTCGAGACTTAATTCCCTTCACTGAATGTATATCGGATATTACAGAATCGCTAACTTCAGCAATAGAATCCATTTCTTGAACGATAAAAGAACTTTCACTCTTATTGCTCATGAAATAATATCCGCCACCACCTAAAATACCTACTAGAAGTACAGCAACAATAATAAATACCCATTTCTTAGAACTTTGTTTTTCTGCGTATGGCTCAATCGTATCTGCCAAGACTTCTTCTTGTGGCTCTGGAGTAGAAATATCTTGTGGAACTTGTTGGTTGACAACTTCCTTGTAAGGCTGCTCGATATTTTCTACTACTTCATCCGATGGTTCAGACTCAATAGGTTCAGGCTCAATATTTACTTCATGTTGATTCTTTCCACAATGAGGACAGAAAGAAGCACCTACTTTTATTTGTTTACCACAATTTATGCAGACATCAAATTCTAATACTTCTTTACCACAATATGGACAAAACTTTGCTCCTGGTTTTAACTCTGATTCGCAATATTTACATTTCATATTATAATTCTTAATCTTGTTATTCCTTTTCAATTATACAAGCAGTTCCGTATGCCGTTACACATAAGACACCTTCGGTGAAATGGTCATTGTATCTTACCCCAATAATTGCATTACAATTTCCTTCTATAGCCTTGCCAATTAGACCATTTGTAGCGTCAATATAATTTTTTTCCTCTGTATAACTTAAATAGCTGTCCCCGCCAAGATTACCAGAGAATGCATCAATAGCTTCAAATAATCCAGAACGTTTGGCTGCGATTTCTACAGATGTGGCACTAATAGTATTGCAATATTTGATAATTCGATAGCCTTGAATTGTTGAGGTTGTAGAAACTAAAACTTCATTTGCCGACATGTTATTCTGTAAAAAAGCATTGGGATTATCTATTTGAGTACCGCAATTTGTACAGAACTTCATACCGGTCGTTAATTCTTGACCACATTTTTTACATTTCATTTTCTTAGCTGCTTATTCTTACAACATCTTCAAATTGGTGTCCTAAAACAAAAAACGAAGAAGGGTTAGTACAAGATTTCCGAATCCAAATATTAATCCTAATTTTGCAATGATGGGCTGCTCATTTTTCTTTATGAAGAAGTAGATAAAACCAACCAACGGTATAATTAGGAAAACCAATAAAAGCCAAAGACTAAGATTTCCATCTTCTTTAATTAATCTATCATTTTCATCTTTTAACTCATATCCAAAAGTACCAGCCCCATTTATGAAAAAAACACATGTATAGTTATGACCATTTTCTAAATCCAATTTTATGTCAGTTTTGTTAAATGGCCCTTTACCAAATTCTAATTGTATTTCAAAATTAGGATTAACATTTGAGAATGTTTTTTCAAAAGTACTTTTTGGAATAAATTCTCCACACTTTTGATTGTTTGCATATACAAAGATTGGATTGCTCCAAAGTGGTTGCTTTCTTTCTCCATCCCAGCACAAATGTAAAGATGTTCCCCCTTGTTTCGCAGTTTTAGATACTTGTGATTGTGGAATAGATGTTGAACCTGTTGGTGTTCCACAATTGGAACAGAACTTTTCACCCTCTTCTATTTCTGTTCCACATTTACTACATACCTTAGGCTTGGGGATGCCTATAGGACTTCCGCAATTAGGGCAAAATTTTGTCCCTTCTGCCACATCAATACTACATTGTGGACATTTCTGTGGCTGGGGTTGTTCAATACTATTTCCACATTCTGGGCAGAACTTCATTCCTTCTGTCACTTCTGCATTGCAATTATTACATTTCATAATTTAATAATTTTGAGTTATACAATATTGTTGTTATTATAATTCCTTTGTTAGTGTTTTGTCAAATGATATTGACAGATAAGCCGTTAGGGCTACATCCATAACAAATTGAAGTTGGCTAGCTGAACTAAATAGAAAATCAAAAACTGCATAGCATATGATAATAATGCCGAGTGTTCTATAAGGAGTGTTCCTAAGTTGCCAGCCAATAACACACATGATAATATATATGGCTATTGCCATTATACCAGATATAAGGCCATGACTATTGCCGTTGAACTTATAGATGAAATGAATAACACACTGGGCAACTATCAAAATTGTTTCATATCCTACAAGTGTGATTCGTATTTCATTTTTATTCAACACTAGCATTAATGCAAGAAACAATATAGCGATACATATATCTTGTAATGGCTGAACAAATAATATCGTCGCTTCATAAAGCGCATCCGATTTTGCAGTCATTGAAGCACTTGCCCCAAGAAAACCCAAATTGGATAAAAGAACAATAACCTGCAAAGCGATTAAAAACTTACAAACAAAAGAAAACCTTTTGGGGTCTAAGTTCTTCTTTCCAAAATCCAGTAACCAATCTTCCATACTATTATATATTATTGTTTTCTAAAATACCCACCATTGCCATTCCCGATACGTTGGGAAGAAATGTCTAATGGATAGTATGTGTGACTGTTTGTATTTGGATGTATCGCATTGTCATGAATACTATATGTTCCACTATAAACATCACCACCCAAATTCTCCCGTATATGATTCCCGCTAATTTCAACAATGATAGTGCCGTATTGTGTATTGCAAACCCACGTCCCATTTAACCACGAATAATCTTCACTATCCTGAGAAGAATACTCGTAAGATTGATTTTCGCTATTATCACAACCATCACATGTTGCCAAGAAGAAAAGACAAGTTAGACCGATACCTAAATAAGCCAAGTGTTCTACTTTCATATACTATAGCTTCATTTTGAATAATAACAAGTACCATCGTTTGTATCTTCTATTTCACCTTCTGAGCCAGAAACAGATAACCTGAAAGTAGTATTACCATATGGCCCTTGTGAGCGTATTATTGCAGAAGAACTTGAAACAGAGCGGATTTGTACATATGATGATAGTGGCCTTCCATTAAGTGATACTTCATTTCCATTATTGCTGAAAGACAATGTATAACCATCACCAGATGAAAAACGATGAGTACAAAGATAAGTACGTACGTCCTGTTCGCTTGAAAATGATATATATGATTCTTCGTATGAACCTCCTGAGGATTGTTCATATTCATATGTTTCTTCATTGTCTGTTTCTCCACATGCGTCGCAAGTCGCAAGAAAGAACAAACATGTTATGCCTACACCGATATAAGCCCAATGTTCTGCTTTCATATTTTATTTTTTAGTTATTGTTTTGTGAAATAAGTCCATTTATGATTTGTTGAAGACAGAAAAAGAGAACGTGGACTATTCGCTTTATCTGATTCTGAGGTCTTCGACTACCTATCACTCAAATATGGAATAAAGCCCACGCCAAGCGTGAGCATCGCTTTCATTCCGATGAGTGATTTTTGAAAGTGTCGAAGTTTCAGAATCACAGAATTAAGCAGACGCTTCTAATCTATATGTCTTAATATTTTCTATGTCATACGCAATACTTTTTGATAATACTGAATGCAAAGATATACATTTTCTGTTGAATTAGCAAACTTAGCACTAAGTATTTTTTGCTTTTTTGCACAAATCAAACTGATTGTGCAATCTTACTATGTCAAAAAAGTCGGAAAAAGAAATAAACAGCTGCATATCTCATGGGGACACCTCTTGCATAACCAATGGTGTGATTATTGTTGTCTCTAACTGTTCCATTACTTTCAACTATGCCAAGTGTTGAATTATTACTGTTTCTAACAGTTCCATTGCTTTCAATCTTACCCAAGTAGGAGTTGTTACTGTTTCTAACATCACCATTGTTGTTTATTCTCCCTAACAGATGGTTGTTGTTATCACGTATGTCACCATTACTAATAAAACGAGCAATAACTGAATTATTACTATTTCTGACCGTGCCATCCGTATCAATCTTTGCTATGACAGAATTGTTGGTGTTTCTTATTGTCTGAGCCGAGCATATTGCCATGCAGAGCATCAACAATATTATGAGTATATTTCTCTTATTCATACATTTGTAGTTTTAGATTATGCAAAGGTACAAATATAATATGAAAATACAAAATAGAAAATGCAAAAAAAGTAATGATGCGCCGAATTGGCGCATCATTTATCAATATTATATAATGATATTAACCTTTGAACTTGAACAATTTGCCATGCTTTGCCGTTGGCGGTTTTATAACCGCCATCGTTAAGCTCTCTGACTATATCTGCGTATGTTTTGCCTTGAGTTCTTAATAGATTAACCAGTTTAAAGGCCTTGCGATTATTCTCATTCAGTTGTGCGTCCTTACGTCTTGAGACAATGCTATTAGCTCTCATTTCACTAGTTATCTTTGCATTGGGATTGCCGACACTCTCACCTCTGGCTTTTTTAGCTTGGAGGGCTTGACGTGTTCTGAGTGACGTTATGGCGGCTTCTCTCTCTGCCAGTGACCAACTGAGTGAGAGCATGAATTTATATGTAGCAACATCTTCGGCTAATGGTACATCGCAAAAGTAAATACGTCCATCCATTAACCGATAAACCTCTAAGGCTTGCTCTAAGTTCCTAAATCGGTCACTTTTGGCTATAATCAATATTGCATCGTTCCTCTTTGCACAATCCATTGCTTTCTTCAACTCTGTACATCCGTGAAGGTTTTTGCCAGTGTACGTTTCGTAATAATCTGCAACCAGTTCACCGTTTGCCTCTGCAACAAAGTAACTAATGATGGATTTTTGAGCCTCGAGACCTAAACCACTCCTACCTTGCTTTTGGGTGCTTACTCTTCTCCAACTAACGAATTTCTTTGCTTCCATATTGATTAATTAATTGTGTGGAACGAGCATAAGTTAGCCGTAATCCGTGTTAATAAATCTTAATTGAATATTCTGCTGTAACTCTCTGATTATAGTCTGAGGTCTTTTCTACGTAACAGTCAATTGTATCTACCAAAATATCGAAGAAAATATCATTTGCAGTTGCAACCACCTTGTTTGCCTTAATGAAAGATATATCGAATAAATCTCTACCCTCATTATAGACAATCGACACAACACCCTTAAACTTGAAGCCTTGTACCTTGAACTGCAAACCGTTCTCAATCGCTACTGGCTTATGAAATCCCCAACTCCATACGACCATTAATTGTGCCTTGAGTATGCTCATTATGTATTTTGACATTTCCATATTATCAATTCTTTATATAACTGACTGATTATATTTTTTGATGAAGGGTGGGGATTAACCCCTTACCCTTTAACACTCAATGCAACCTATAAACCTCTCGAACTTAAACGCTCTCCAATCATTTTTTTCGATGTCCCAATATGCGAACATGTTGTAATAACGCTTTGGGATTCCATTGCCGTTTGTGTGAGCCTTACAGATGTATGGGTGGAGGCTTGCTAGAGCGATTCTAACGGTATTGTCAAGTTTATAGTAGGCTATTTTTACTATTTCATTTCTCATTAAACGAGCCTTGAGTGTTGCCAGTTCAACGGCTTTCGCTGTTGCTGTCAGTGAATCACTACCATTCATTACCACATTACGACTTGCGTATGTAATTACCTCATTTGCCTTAACTACTAACTGCTTCATATCTAAATCTCCTATATGATTAAATGATTAAACTTCTAATTAACTGTTATGCCGCTTTATTCTCTATGGCTTCACGTTCCATTCTGTTCTTTTCGAAGAACATCAGCCACTCATATTCTCTGTCACTCTTGATATAAACGAGTTCTACTCTGGTCTTACCGTCTGAAAAGGTGAGGTTTACACCACTGCAACCGAATGAGTGACGAACCTTCTGGAAGCCCTTTGCCTTTGCTCTGTCTATCAGCTCATTGAAAGCCTTGCTTGCCTCTACACAAGAGCCATTCATGTACTCTCTGTATTGACCTTTATTGTTGACCTTGTAAAAAACACCGTTCATATCTCTTGTTATTTAATTGTTACAACTCTATTTCTTTTCACATTGCAAAGGTACGAAAAAATATTGGTATTACCAAATTCAAGGTATTATTCTAGAGTTGTTTAACGGTTGATTGTGGTAATGCCACAATTCTTTAAGATTTGCTAGCGGTTGAAAATGGTAACACTAATATATCTTAATCTTTTAAATGACTTTGATACCAATCAAATTAAAATAATTAAATTTGCACCAAATATTGATAATATGGCGGAAAAGATTAAATCAACTCATGGAGGTAAACGAGTGGGAGCAGGTCGCCCATCAAGCCCTGATAGTAAGGTGCAAATTTCATTGAAACTGGATAAAGACCTAAGCAATGTGTTTGAATCCCCAATGTTCGAGGGGAAGAACAGAGGAAGGTATATAAATGAAGCAGTGAGGGCTAAAATGAAAGAAGATGGTTACATCTAACTTTGGCTGATTCTGGGAAATTTTCTGGAAATCTGGAAAATTGAAGCGAAAAACGCAAGAAAGAGATTTATTTTGTGTATTCTGGCAATATTAAATCTTTCAAATCACCTTTATTTATTGGTATTTGAAAGAATCTGTAGTATGATTAAAGCCTTTTGAACGTCCATACTTGCGGTGCCGGTCATGGCTCAAAATGCCCTATATTATAAATAGGGTGTAAGGGAATCTATCACTTTTTTCGCGGATTTGGCAAAAATAATCAAAGTTATATTTTCGTTTTTAAAATATTTTTTGTATATTTGCATCACAACCTACATCTTTAAGCAGGGCAAGTCAAGGAACGGTTGATGCAAGGTTGCAATATTAGTTATCGCCCATGTTCCTTTAATAACATTAATTTTTATACCATGGAGACAAATAAAGTTCTTCAAGCCCAAGAGGCAATGGACGTAAGTGTCCTTTTAAAAAATGTGTCTGATGACCTTGCATTTCAAATGGTCGTTAACCTATTTACAGAAACGCACAAAGAAATTAGGGAGTTACAAGAGTATTTCGATTACATCTGGACTGAATATGGAAATGGTGTACGTTGGGAATACTTAGCAGAAAAACACAATGACAGTCAAACCAAATTGAGTGACTTGGAAGAAACCCTTGGTAACTTACTTGCAGCCCAAGCAAAAGACTGGAAAGGTATAACTCAATTAATAGGTAATACACAAATAGACATCAAATATTTGCTCTATGAAATGCCAAGTGACCTTGGAATTGATTTCATAAACAATTATCTGGAGCATATTGCCGATGTACTATACCACTTTGAACTTGAAAAAGGTAGTCCAAAAGATGATGATGAAAGAAAACGTGTTGTAAGAAGCCTAGATGACCTTCAAGCAAAGTTAATCGCTATTCGTAATGAAGAAATCAATTCAGAAAAGGAATTTCAGAGGTTAATAGAAAAAATCCAAGAGGCAGAAGCAAAGGAACGTCAAGAAATGATGGATGAACTTAACAAGAGACAAACTATAATCCATCATTCAGAGAGTGAAGAGGTCACTGTAGCATCCATTGCATCTTAGTGATTAGCAGGGGAATGGTTATTGCCATTCCCCCTTTTGTTCTTGAAAACCAGTTCTTACTATAACCAAATGCTAAGGGGCGTATCCTTTTTCTTGCATTGTGTTTTAACGAATTTATCTATTTCCTCTTTCACTAATGTCTGGATATATTCCTCGACTGTTGGGTTGTTGGATAGAAATTCTTCCATGCTTACATGGTGCTGTGAATCCAATGCTTTCTTGTATTGTTGATTTCTGCGTATTGCAGCATCAGATTGTTTCTGGCGTGTAACGCTTGAATGATGTCTGCCCCACATCGGATTATTGCAACCTCTTCTGTCAGGGCGATTGTTCGTTTGATTAACATTTGTGTTATCCATTAACTTTTATGTTTAATACTATATTTATTATTATGAATTGGTATGAGTTAATTTCATATATCAATAAATACATCTAAATCTTTAAAAATATAACCTAACGATTATATTTTGTAAAACAAGGGGATGCGGTTCGCTACCGTCAAGTTAGTCACGTTTCCAATATCTTAGGCTAGCAATCCCCTTTCTTTATGAATAATAAAAGATGTTGGGCTTGTAATAAGATATTGGGAAATGAAAACCACAACTGACTACAATTTTGAGGTCTGCATATCAGACCAGGCATTTGACCATAAGCCAAACAGAATAACGGAGGTTCCAAAATTACACTTCACCAAGAAAACCGTTGACGTTGATGATTTCTTGAATTATATGATTGAAGGTCGCTGTTATACTCCTATCTTTTCTTCTGATTCATTTGGTATGTATGGCAAGACAGATATTAATTATAGATATTCGTATTTGGTATCATTAGACATTGACCATACCCAAGTTCCAATGAAGGACATGGTAGATAAACTTGAGTATAAGCCGACCTTTGCATATACATCGTGTAATGATGGTAAGGATGGGGAATATAAATACAGACTGGTTTATTGTTTCGATGAAAGGATAGAAGGAATAAGAGAGTATTATAACTATGTGTATTCGATTCTCGATTCTAATAAACTCAGTATTGACGATATTGATAAGCGTAGCCTTAAAGCAAGTCAGTATTATAACGGTAATGGAACTAATACATTCGGCTTCACTGTAACCAATATCGTTTATAACAAAGATGATTTCAGATTATTCTATAAAGACTATTATTCATTATCATGTACTGGTATTAAGAATAAAGAAGATAAAAGTATCATTGAGAATCATACATACAACACACCCTACAATATACATCTGAATGATACTTCTTGTAATGTTGATGAAGAATTTGAATCAGACTATTGGAACATGAAGATGGAAGATATACTGTCTAAATACATTGATGTATATCCAAATGAGGAACAGACACCACTTGATATACCAGACGATGATACACCTTATATAATATATCCAATTGGTTATATTCAGATTCGTAGATGGTGGCGAAAAAGGTTAAACGGTAAGCCAATAAAGATTAAGGACGGTGAAGGACGTAGAAGGATACTGTTCATCAATGGAATCATAAGGCGGTTGATAAATCCTCAAATAACCTTTGATAACCTATTATACAATCTGCTATACGAACTGGTTTACTATCATTCCAATTATGGTGCGGACAATATCATTGATAAAAAAGAAATATATAAGATTGCTATAGACGTAATGAGTAAGGACATGGCAAACTATGAGCGTCTGAGGGGTTCACATAAGATATTCATGGTCAATCCTAAATTCTGCATCAAGTATGGTCTTTCCAAGAATGAGGTTAAAAATATAGCCTCAAAGATGATAAGATACAATAAGATTGGTGAACTGTACGACTGTAGCCAAACGGATAAAAAAAACCTTGAGATTATGAAAGAGAATGGTTTGGAAGTGTCATTAAGTACGCTGAAAAGGTGGAGGAAAGAGAACGGAATCGCCAAGTATAAAATTTGAAAAACGTTAAATATTATCCTCTTTTTGTATCATTTCTTAAGCCATTTAACACTTTCGATTGTTAGTAAACATCGACAAACAGAGAGGATTGCAAATTTCAAATTAACTTTATTTTGTCAAAAATTTGAAATAGGTTAAAGATTGGTTCTTTCTTGGTAATATGAAAAACGTTTATTACCTTTGCACTGCCATTGAAAATCAAGGCAGACCAAAAGTGCGCACAGGTCTATCGTTTAATTAAATAAATAATGTATGATAAAAACTAATGAGATTAGTAACAAAATTGAGATGTTGTATGACCCACATCTTTCAGTAGAGGACAACGCAGAAAGATGCGAGGTGAGTGTGCCAACGATAAATACGTGGCTTAGATTGAACGGTGTAAGTAGGTTGCGTGATTCAATGTATATAAGGTACAAAAAGGTCAAACAAACCCAAAGGCAGCATCCTTCATGGTCAAGAAGGAGAGTAGCCCAAGAAACGGGTTTAGCTATTAACACCATTAGGAAATATTGGGATATGGATACGTTTGATATACAATCGTCTCAAAACAATATATCTACGTTTGATACGTCCAATTCCAAATTTCTTATTAAGAGCATCAGCGATGACCAACAAGAGATTCTTAACAATATTATAAAGTTGTATATTAAGGAGGGCTACATTCAAGCTGATTTCACGTTCAGTAAGGGTGTCTTCTATAAGAACAACAACGTTATTATTCCAGAATACAGATTTGACAAGTACCCCAAACAATGTGAGGGTGTTATAGATTTAAAAAAAGCAAATAAAATAATAGAAGATGGTACGTTACATTCTTGTATTGTCGATTTGCCATTCTTGGTGACTAAGAAGGAATGGACTAAGAACTGTAAGATGCACCAAAGATTCAATTCATTCAACGATATGAAAGAGGCTACAGAGGCGAACAAGTATATGTTGAAATTGTCTTATGAGAAATTGCAGAAGAAGGGTATAATGATAATGAAAACCCAAGATATATATACTGCAGGGCATCAAATCTGGTTTTCTCATTTAGTTTACCAATGGGCAGAAGAACAAGGTTTTAAGGTCATTGACAAGTTTATATTGACCTCTAATATACGAATGCTTGGTGCTGGTAAAAAACAACATTGCGCACGCAAATACCATTCTTATTTTTTTGTGTTCAGAAAGTAATATTGAAGGACTGGTGAATCTTCATCAGTCCTTTTCTTATATCACAAATTGATACCCCTCTATACAATGGCATATTTTTTTCCAGAATTTTTTGCTTATGAGGCAAGGAATAAAGAGAGGGGGTATAGCCCCCCTCAACTTTTTCAAAAATTGTTCTGGAATTTTTTTAGAAACTGTTGCTTTGAATATGGTGAATTGAAATCCTATATTTTTATATGGGTTATATAAGTTGATTCATCTGCATCAACCGTTTCTGTGACAATAACCTCGGGGGTCATAAATTGGGAAATTTTTGTTGAAACATCTTTTGTTACTTTGTCGGATAATTGGTCTAAATAGTTCTGCGTTACTTTAATATTGCTGTGCCCCAAAGATTTTGAGATTGCCGCTACTGGTGTTCCTGCATTCATCAACATGGTTGCTATTGTGTGACGTGCTGCATAGGAGGTAAATTTTTCAATCTCGATTTTATTGCAGATTGCGCCTAACGATTTGTTGATAAGCTTGGTTATATCTTTTCGCTTTCTCAACTCTTGCTTTTCATTCATTTCGTTTTTCAAAAAAGGGAAAATGTAATCGTTAGGAGAGTATGGGTTTAAAAATCCATGCTTCTTTATTAGTTCCATTGTTGGCTTTCCAATCTCTATTGTTATTGGCTCTGTCTTTTTCTTGCTGTTCCTGGTCTTCTTTCTGTTATATGTTAATGTGTTCTTTTTGATGTCTCGATTTTTAATACTTATAATATCTACGATGTTCATTCCAACAAGACCAAAGCTAATTAAAAACATATCATACGCAAATTCTTCTTTTTCGTTTGCCGGCTTATAAAGAAGAAATTTTTGAAAATCTCTCTCATCAATAGCCTTCTTGACATTTGTGTTACTATGTATGATGATTTTATTTTTTCCAAAAGGATTATTCCTAGGGTCTAAGTTTAATCGTGTTTCTGCGTAGTTATAAATGGCTCGTATTGCTCTCATGTATATATTTGTTGTAGCGTCAGATGAAATCCCTGCTGTTTTTTTTAAATGAACAAGAAACGATTGCATAAAAGATACTGTGAGGTCTGATATACAAACGTTATTATGGTAAGCTGTTAAGTGGTTTATCGCAGATTTGTAACTATCTATTGTTCCTTGGGCTATGTTTGGATGGTCTTTGATATAGTGGGCAAATATATCTTCCAGTTTGTCTGTCATAGAATCGTCTTTTCCTGTCTTGTCAATTCCCTTAAATTTTGCTTTGAATTTTGAGAAGGAGAAATCTTTGCCAAGGTTACTGATAATTTGTTCGGCACGAAGCTTTTCTGGCTCTGCTGCGGAAAGAGCCTCTTTTGTAATTTTAAGATTTTTGTTTTCAAATTGTTCTTTTGTTAACTTGTAATCAAGACCAAGCGAATATTTATATGCTTGTCTCTGGTAAGTTACTGAAAGAAAAAGCCTCTTCTCAGGCTCTTTAGTTTTTGTGTCTAAAACGATTTTGCATGTTACTTTATCCATATAGTTCTATATTTTTGTGCAAATATACAAAAACAAATTGGAATAACCAAGGGAAATCTGTTAAAAACGACTAACAAAACGACTAACTTTTTCAAAGAAAGTATAAGAACAGAAAAGAAAATAGAAGAAAATAGTATTTGTAAATGATTGAAATAGAATAATATATATATCAGTATACAAGAAATAACTATCATAGAATTAGTAAGATTCATAATCATGAGGTCGCCGGTTCAATCCCGGCTCCCGCTACACTGAAAATCAACGAGTTACAGAGATGTAGCTCGTTTTTCTTTTGCCTATGGTGAAATTCAGGTGAAATTCGCGACGAAATATTAATAATCAGTCATTATTGACGTATAAACTTACTGATATGTTCATTGCCACACCTTGCTCTTACAGGTTTGTACTTTTAAGTCCAGCTAAATCAAACTTGAATATACTCTCTTCTGCCTGTATTTGCTCAAAGAAGGTTATCATGTAAATGGGATAATAAATGACTTTACCCTTGACCTGTACATTCTCTTGACAGAACACATAGGCCATTGGAACAGCATAATCCTCATTCTCCATTACATTGGAAAGGGCATTGTGGCGTTCATAGTCCTTACCAGACTTAACTTCTATCGGCAACATGTTACCAGCATACTCTACCACAAAGTCAAGTTCACCTTGTTTCTTACTATTGAAGTAATATAGAGAATGTTGCTGTGCTTCTGTGAAACCATGTGCATAAAGTTCTTGGGCTACAAGATTCTCGAAGACAGATCCAAAGTTGATGTTTGGATCCGGGCTGAGCAATCTGGCTTGGATGTTCCCACCATACATAGCAGCAAGCAAGCCCACGTCGTTCAGGAAGAGTTTGAATAGATTGCGTTGTTTGTTCAACAGCAGCGGTACTCGTGGCTCCTCAACATTGTACGTGGGAATAGCGACACCAGCATCTCTGAGCCATAAGAAGCTATCCTCGTATTTACTGAACCTTGCCTTTTCGTTTAATTTCTTAAGAATAAAACGCTTGTTTTTAGCATTTAGTTCGGAAGGTATGAGGTCGTAAATCTCTTCTATCTGCAACTTATGGCTGTGGTCATATTTTGTGATATCCCTTTTGTAGGTGCGGATAATACCACGCTGTTCTTCATAAACTCTACGCAGATTGTTTGTATCAAGATACTTTTGTACTGCTGCAGGCATACCGCCAACGATAAGATACAACCGAATAGCCTCCAACATACGTTTGTGTATGAAATCGTCTACTGGCATTTTGTCTTCAAAGGACTTCCGCAAGTGGTCGATGACATCTGTTCCAATGCCAATAGCTTCAAAGAACTCTAAAAGGTCAAGAGGATACATTTCGATCTCATCCATATATCCGACAGGCACACTACGCAAGTCGTCTAACTCAACACCCAGCAGAGAACCGCTCATTACATATTTATAGCTGCCCTCATCTACAAGAAACTTGATGGCAGTTACTATCTCCTTGCACTCCTGTACTTCATCGAAGAAAATCAACGTCTTTCCTGGAACTAATGGCTTTTTGGTAAAGGCAGACAGCCGTAAAAGCAGATCTTTTGCTCCTTTCTGCTCGCCGAACAGCTGAATGGCATCAGGTTGTTCTATGAAATTGATCTCAACTACATTATCAAAACATTCCTTACCGACCTTTCTAATTGAAAAGGTCTTGCCGACTTGTCTGGCTCCTGTTACCAATAGGGAACGTTTGTCGTGGAGTATAAAATTACGTATAAGCTCGTCAGCTTTGCGTTTAATCATATTTATTTGACTTTGTGGGTGCAAAGTTATAATAATTATCTTAAATACAAGCATGAATTGCTATATAATTACACTTTTCCAAGATGTTTTCTTGCTATTTCTTACATTTTTCCAAGGTTTAAATTTGCTTAATTTTACATTTTTCCAATACTATAGGGATTTTATAAGTTGGCACACTGGATTTTCCTTCATCAATTGAAGCATCTCTATACGATCAGCGTGTGGTCAGCAGCGTCTTGACGGTCTTGTAGCCATCGGCACTGGACTTGAGTGTTACCTTCGAGGCTGTTTTTCCTGCACGGAGGATCACGAGGGCTGAGCCATTCCAGAGGTGGCGATGGTCTGTGACATTCAGTTCGTCGCTGTTGATGTCACCATTGCTGACAGCCACGATGCTGGCATCGCCCTCAATCTCGAATTTGAGTTCATCTTGTGCCATCGGCACGCGGCGGCCTTTGTTGTCAACGGCTTCGATGCGAAGGTGCATCAGGTCGGTGCCATCGGCTCTCCATTCGCTGTCCTCAGGTGTCACTCTCAGGCTGACAGCCTTGCCTGTCGTCTCTATCTGATGGCGGGCTACGGCTTTTCCACTGTTGTAGGCGATGGCCTCCAGTTTACCGTCAGCATAGGTGATGCCTTCCCATTTTATCTGGTTTCTTTTCTTGCTGTCACCTTTCGGATTCTGTTTCCTGCCCAGACTCTTGCCGTTCAGGCGCAGTTCCACCTCGTCGGCATTGGTGTAAGTGACGAGTGTCAGCTCAGTACCTGGCTGGCGGCACCAGTGGTCGCTCATACCGTCGTTGCCCGTCTGGACACCATTCCACATCACATCGTTCTTCGAGTCGATCACGGCGATATGTACCAGTGGCTCTTCAGGCATGAAGAAACTTTTCATGAAGTAAGCCTTTGGCTTAGGTTCCAGCGAGATGTCGAATACGCCCTGTGCCCATCCTTTGGCAGGCCAGCCCTGACTCTCGCCCAGGTAGTCGATGGCACCCCAATAGGCCAGTCCGATTACTTTGTCGAGGTTCATCTCGAAGAAGTTTGGACCCATGGCTGAGGTAGAGGCTTCACTCTGGTAGAAAGTCATCCAAGGAAATCGTCGCCCGTCACCCGGGAAATACATATAGCGATAGTTGTAGGCTTGGATGTCCGTCTGCATGGCCAAGTCATGGGGGAGGGAGTCGGTCTCCCAGTTGCGATAGCGAGGATGCATGGCAACGGTGACGAGGCGGGTGGAGTCGTAACGCTGCAGCAAGGTCTTCTGCAACTTATACATCGTTACGCCGAAGTCGTTGAATGGCATGTTCGGATCCTGCTGCAACTCATTGCCGAGACTCCACAGGACGACTGATGGCGAGTTTCTGTCTCTTTTCACCCACTCGGGCACTTCCTGCTGCCAATGCTCTTCAAAGGTCACCTTGCCACCTGTATGCTGGCGGGTCCACTTGTCGTAGAGCTCGTCTACAAGCAGAATGCCGTATTTGTCGCAGAGTTTGATGAAATCACGGCTGTAGGGATTGTGCGAGGAACGGATGTGGTTCATGCCAAACTGCTTGATCAGTTTCAACCGTTTCTCGATGGCCTTGGGGTAGGCAGCTGCTCCCAGAGCACCCAGTGTGTGGTGGTTGGCATAACCCTTCAGCAGCACTTTCTTGCCGTTAAGCTTCATGCCGAAGTCAGGCCTGAACTCGATGGTACGGATGCCGAATGTTTCGCAAGTCTCATCGGCCACAGTCCCATCTTCGCGCAGCAACTGAGCTTTTACAGTATATAAATAAGGTGTGTCGAGATCCCAGATCTTGGGCTCTTTTATTTCGACGTCAGTGGCGATGCGCTCTTCCTGCGTGCGTGCCATCTTGTGGCGCTTCAGACTTGTGGTCTCATTGTAGACGGTCTCTCCATCAGGCCCCGTTATCTGTACGGCGATGTGTGTGGATTGTTCTTTTGTTCGATTGGTGAACTCTGCACCGATGCTGACGAAGCGGTTTTCTCTGGTAGTGATGTAGAGCGGATGGCGCCCGAAGTACAGGTCCTTAGGTGTGGCAATGATGCTCACGTTACGGATAAGTCCTCCACCTGTGTACCAGCGCGAGTTGCCTGGCTCTCTGGTGTCTGCCACCACTTCAATCAAGTTGTCCTCGCCGTATTTCAGTTCATTGGTAATGTCGATCTCAAATCCCACGTAACCATAGTTCGTGCCACCCACGCGCTTCATGTTCACATAGATGTCAGCTGTGTACATGACGCCCTCGAAGTCGATGAGTACCCGCTGGCCTTCCAGACTTTTCGAAGGTGTATAGTGCAGGCGGTAATACCCTTTGCCCATCTCCTTGAATCCACGACTGGAGAGTCGGCTTTTGATGTTGGCAGCTACATCGGTATTGTCTGCTTTCTCATCAGCTGCAGGTGCCACCCAAGGCTGTTCGATCTGAAAGTCGTGTGGCACGTTGACTTTTTTCCAGCTACCTTCATCATTCAGACGAAATTCCCAACCAAAATTCAGACACTCCGTCATGCGCTGTGCTGAAATAGTCAGCGAAGTTAATAAGGTAAATAATAATGCAATTCTCTTCATTGTGTATCATTAATAATTCCGTGTCTCTCGAAGAGAGCTGTGTAAATCCGTGCCTAAATAATAATATTATTTCACCAATTTGTAGTATTCAACGCCACCGAGGAGGAAACAGCCTGTACCGTAGTCCTCGAAGTCGGGCACTTTGGTGTATGAGAGTGGCTGCCCGGCAGAGGGATCCTTACCTGTACCCTGTGCCCAACCAAGGAATCCGTCAGGATGCACACAGTCGCGTACCAGTCCCTCCCAGGCTTTGTCGCATACGGGCTTATAGACTGTAGCCTTCAGGTAACCCTTCTGGATGCCCCATGCCATACCATAGAGGAAGAGGGCTGTGCCGCTCATCTCCTTGCCGCCGTAATCGGCATACGAGACGAGACTGGGGTTCCAAAGTCCGTCCTCTGGTCTTTGGCAGTTCTTCAGCGCCTCGCTCATCAACAGGAAATCCTTCTTCAGTTGCTTGTAATACTTATCTTTCGGCGAGAGCAGGTTCATGCAGCGCACGAGGGCAGCATATACCCACCCGTTACCACGACTCCAGTAGCAGTTCTTGCCGTCAGGAGTAGCATAAGGGGCTACATAGTCTTTGTCTCTCCACCAGAGGCCTTCCTTCACGTTGAAGAGTCCGCCAGCGAGTGTGTCGCGGCTCCAGGTGTACATCTTCATTGCGTGGTCGGCATATTTGCGCTCGCCGGTAATCTTATAGATTTGCATATAGAGTGGCATTGCCATCTGGATGGCATCGATCCAGGTCCACCAGCCGTAGAGCGAGCCCTTGGCCTCAGGCTTCACTGTGTTGGGTGTCTGCATCTGGTTGTTCAGGTTCTCGATGATCTTGGCAATCTTCTCCTCACCTCCGCTCTGCATATAGCGGTCGGCATAGGTCTGTCCGCAGCACTGGTCATCGGCATCATTGGTCTTTACGCCATTGCGGGGAGTCCACTGGTGGAAACTGCCCCAGCGATCTGTATAGTCGATGTATCGGGTATCCTTGTCGATCTCATAGAGTGCCATCAGTCCCTCGTAGTAGACGGCACGAGTCCAGAGCGACGAAGGGCGAACCCTGTTCACGTTGGTGGGCAGGGTAGGGTCGGCATACTTCGCCATGAAGTAGTCGTTGGCCAGTCGGAGGGTTTTCATCACATCGTTAGCTTGCTCGCTCTGTGCGAACGTTACACTTGCCATCAGCAGGGCGATCAGTGTCAGGGATAATTTCTTCATTGTCTTGTAGTTCTTAGTTTATTATTCTGCTGACAAAGATACGTCTTTTTTCTGAAATGCTCGCGTTTTTTGCCAAAAATCAAAGTCTTTCTCGCAAAAACTATAGGCACATGGCTGTTTGTTTGAAAATTTATGCTTACCTTTGCAGAGTGTTTTGAAAATCAATGCTTATGCGCAGGTATCTGATCTTATTGATATTGTGTCAGATGATGATGCTGGCAGCGTCAGCGCAGGAGTCTATCAGTCTGATAGGTTCCTGGGATTTTGCGACAGGCGACTCGGCTGCGTATCATGACTACGTGATGCTGCCAGGCTCGATGCAGACCAACGGCAAGGATAGTGCTTATGTGGGGAAAGCCTGGTATAAGAAGGATGTCTATATTCCCCAGTCATGGGAAGAGCGGCACGTGAGTTTGTTCCTGGAGCGCATCCAGGCTGCGTCGACCATCTTCGTCAATGGTGTGAGGGCGGGTCATCAGACATCTCCCTCCATACCTCACCATTATAATGTGACACCCTGTATCAGACCAGGTAGGCGCAACACGATAGAGGTCTGCATAGAGAATCAGAATGGCTGGAATGGCATCATCGGCAAACTGGAACTGAGATCGCAGCCGGGAGATCTCTATATCAGGCAAGTGAAGCTGAATACGGCTCCCTTTGCAGGCATCCTGCAGCTCGATGTCGAGTTAGGTGGTATCATCGATTTCTTCTCCAGTGACGTGATGGCCGTCCTCGTGAAACGGGAGGGTGTAGATTCGGCAGAAGTCGTGGAAAATTATTTCGATGTGACAAGCAATCATATGGTGGTCAATGCCGTAGTGGGTAATGAAGTGTCGCTGTGGAGTGAGTTCCACCCCAGTCTTTACCGCTTGGGCATCATGGTGGGCAATGATTTTTACGAGACGACCTTTGGCATAC
>JAEEGG010006903.1_pt1 | contig 26462 bp, 15 predicted proteins | sample 9134161 | NCBI WGS metagenome assembly JAEEGG01 (sample SAMN16246543, study PRJNA631951) | gut metagenome | biome: gut microbiome; feature: rumen; material: CR-attached | host: Bos | place: Iran: Karaj | collected 2018-10 | reverse complement strand
ACCCAAGGACACCATCCGCATCAAGCGCTGGCGCGTGCAGCCCACGGCTCCCGTGGAGGTGGCCGACCTGGATAGCAGCGCCCTCGACCTGCGCATGCCCGAGAACGTGAAACAGCAGGTGGAGTACGACGACTCCTTGGGCGTGTACTTCATCGGCTCGAAGATGGGCAGCGGCTACCTCAACACGCCCATCATGATGACGCCCGAGGAGTATCTGAAATGGAGCGAGCGGCGCGCCCGCCAGCAGTTCTTCCGACAGAAGGACGCAGAGAACGTGAAGCAGAAGGGCGAGGACAAGTTCTCGTTCAGCGACATGCATTTCGACCTGGGGCCTGCCGAGAAGATTTTCGGCCCCGGCGGCGTGCGCGTGAAGACGCAGGGAACGGCCGAGATAAAGATGGGCTTCACCAAGAAAGACATCGACAACCCCTCGCTGCCCATCCGCAACCGAAAGACCACCAGCTTCGACTTCGACGAGAAAATCAACCTCTCGGCCAACGCGAAGGTGGGCGACAAGGTGAACTTCAACTTCAACTACAACACCGAGGCCACCATGGACTTCGACACGAAGAACCTGAAGCTGAAGTACGACGGCAAGGAGGACGAAATCATCAAGAAGGTGGAGGCGGGCAATGTCACCTTCCCCTCGAACAATTCGTTGGTGCATGGTGCCGCCAGCCTGTTTGGTATCGCTACCGACCTGCAGTTTGGCAAGCTGAAGCTGCAGACCGTGGTGTCGCAGAAGAAGAGCACGTCGAGCAGCGTCAGCTCGAAGGGCGGCGTATCGACCACTCCCTTCGAAATCGACGTGGCCGACTATGAGGAGAACCGCCACTTCTTCCTCAGCCACTTCTTCCGCCAGCAATACGACCGGGCCATGAAGACGCTGCCCAACCTGACCACGGGCATCAAGATTAACCGCGTGGAGGTGTGGGTGACCAACAAGTCGGGAACCACGTCGAACTCGCGCAACATCGTGGCCTTCACCGACCTGGGCGAGAGTGCCGTTATCAAGAACCCCATTTGGAGCGCCACGAGCCAGGGCGTGCCCAGCAACCAAGCCAACGACCTATACAGCACCATCGTGGCCAACATAGACACGGCGGGGCGCAACATCGACCTCGTGTCCACTCAGTTAGAGACCATCAACGGAATGGTCGGCGGCGTGGACTATGAGAAGCTGGCCGCCGCCCGACTGCTGACCAGCACCGAATACAGCCTGAACAGCTCACTGGGATATATCACCCTGAAGCAGGGGCTGCAGACCGACCAGGTGCTGGCCGTGGCCTACGAGTTCACCTACGGAGGACAGACCTTCCAGGTGGGCGAATTCTCAACCGACGTCACCCAGACCAACCAATGCCTCTTCGTGAAGTCGCTGAAGAACACCAGCAGCAACCCCACGCAGGGCAACTGGGACCTGATGATGAAGAACGTCTACTACCTGGCATACCGCGTGGAGAAGGAGAAGTTCAAGCTCGACATCAAGTACCAGAGCGACACCACCGGCACCTACCTCACCTATCTGCCCGAAGAGGCGCTGAAGAGCACCACACTGCTGAAGGTGATGGGACTGGACCGACTGGACGCCAACATGAAGCCCCACGCAAACGGACAGTTCGACTTTGTGCAGGGCTACACCATCAGCGACGGACGCATCTTCCTGCCATCGGCCGAGCCCTTCGGCGACTATCTGCGCAACTATCTCAAACAGCAAGGCATGGGCGACCTGGCCGACAAATACTGCTTCGACCAGCTCTACGACTCCACGAAGACCGTGGCACGGCAGAACGCCGAGCGCGACAAGTTCATCCTGACAGGACAATACAAGGGCACGGCCGCCAATGTCATCTCGCTCAATGCCACCAATGTGCCGCAAGGGTCGGTCGTGGTCACGGCGGGCGGCGTCACGCTCACCGAAGGTAGCGACTACACGGTCAACTACTCGGCGGGCGAGGTCACCATCCTCAACCAGAGCATCATCGATGCGGGCACCAACGTGAACGTGTCGCTCGAATCGAACTCCGACTATGGCTTGCACCGAAAAACGATGTTCGGCGTGAACTGGGAATACGACTTCAACAAGAACTTCTCGTTGGGCGGCACGCTGATGCACCTCACCGAACAGGCGCTCACCACCAAGGTGGGCATGGGCGAAGAGCCGCTGAACAACACGCTGTGGGGACTGAACCTGAGCTGGAAACAGGAGAGCCAGTGGCTGACAAATGCCCTCGACAAACTGCCACTGTTGCACCTGACGCAGCCATCGCAAATAACGCTCACGGGTGAGTTTGCGCAACTCATTGCCGGAAAGGCACACGGCACGCAGGACAACGCCAGCTACATCGACGACTTCGAGGGCACCAAGAACCTGCTTGACGTGAGCGACCCCAAGGCATGGGTGCTCAGCTCCGTGCCCTCCATGTTTGCTGAATCGGCCGACAAGGACGGCGTCACCAGCGGCTACGGGCGGGCACTGCTATCGTGGTACAACGTTGACCCCATCTTCACACGCCGCAGCAGCAGCCTCACGCCAGCACACATCAAGAGCGACCTGAACCAGCTGTCGAACCACTATGTGCGCGAGGTCTACGTGCGCGAGCTGTATCCCAACCGCGACCAAAGCTCCTACAGCGGAGCCACCTCCACGTTGCCCGTGCTCAACCTGACCTACTATCCCCAGGAGCGCGGACCCTACAACCTCACACTCGACTACAATACCGACGGCACCCTGCGCAACCCCGCACAGCGATGGGGCGGCATGATGCGCCGCATGGACATCACCACCGACTTTGAAGAGGCCAACATCGAGTACATTGAGTTTTGGCTCCTCGACCCGTTCATCTACACTCGCGCCGAAGGCACTGCCGCCCAGCATGCCGGCGAGCTGTACATCAACGTGGGCGAGGTGAGCGAGGACGTGCTGCGCGACGGAAAGAAATTCTACGAGAGCGGCATGCCCGTCGACGGCACGTCGGCCTTCGAGACCACCCAATGGGGAAAGATTCCCAAGCAGGCCACGCAGACCTATGCCTTCGCCACCACCAGCGGCAGCCGCGAGCGACAGGACGTGGGACTGAATGGACTCACCAACGACGAGGAGCGCACCTTTGGACCCTATGCCGACTGGCTGGGCAAGATTGGCGACGTGGTGCAGAACGACTCGCTGCTGGCAGCATGGCAGCAGGACCCTGCTGGCGACGACTACCACTACTTCCGTGGCAGCGACTTCGACAACGAGCGCCGCAGCATCATCGACCGCTATCGCCGCATCAACAACCCACAGGGCAACTCGCCCAGCAGCGACAACCAGACCGAGAGCTACGACACCAGCTACAAGAGTGGTCCCGACGTGGAGGACATCAACCAAGACTATACGCTCAACGAATATGAGCGCTACTTCCAGTATCGCATCCCCATCAGCGACGATGAGCTGCAGGCTTACAACCGTGGGCAAAAAAGCGACGACTCGTATATCGTGGATCATCGCGACTACAACGCCAAGCTGCGCAACGGCGACACCCTCACCGTCAGATGGTATCAGTATCGTGTGCCGCTGCAGGAGTGGGAGAGCAAGGTGGGTGCCATCAACGACTTCACCAGCATCCGCTTCATGCGCATGTTCCTCACGGGCTTCGAGCAGCCCATCACGCTGCGCTTCGGCAGCCTCGACCTGGTGAAAGGCGAGTGGCGACAGTACAAGCAGAACCTGCAGACCAGTGCCGCCACCGAGACGGGAACGCTGGAGGTGAGCGCCGTGAACGTGGAGGAGAACACCGAGCGCCAGCCCGTGGCCTATGTGCTGCCACCGGGCATCACCCGAGTGACCGACCCCAACCAGCAGCAGCTCACCGAGGACAACGAGCAGTCGCTGTGCCTCACGGTGAAGAACCTCTCGCAGAATGAGTCGAAGGCCGTCTATCGCAACACCCACCTCGACCTGCGCCAATACAAGCGGCTGCAGATGTTCGTCCACGCCAACCACCTGGTGCCCAACTCCACGCAGTTGGAGGACAACCAGCTGGCCGTTTTCATCCGCTTAGGAAGCGACTACAAGAGCAACTACTACGAATACCTTATCCCGCTGAAGCTCACCCCCGAGGGACGCTACCACTGGAACGTGGCCAGCGACCGCCCCATCGTGTGGCCCCAAGAGAACATGCTCGACGTGAACCTCGCCGTGTTCACCGCACTGAAGAAGGCCCGCAACAAAGCACGCGCCGAGGGCACCGCCAGCTACACACAGCTCTTCAGCGACTACGACCCCGACAAGCCCAACAACCGCATCAGCATCATCGGAAACCCCTCTTTGGGCGAAGTGAAGACGATGGTGGTGGGCGTGCGCAACCTCAGCCCGGCACTGAAGAGCGGCGAAGTGTGGATCAACGAACTGCGCCTGCGCGAGGCCAACAACGAAGGTGGATGGGCGGCCAGCGGAGCCATGAACGTGCAGCTGAGCGACCTGGGAAGCCTGAACATGACGGGACGCTACATCACCGACGGCTTTGGCGGGCTGGAGCAGACCGTGATGCAGCGCAGCACCGAAACAGAGAAATCGTACAGCGTCACCGCCAACATCGAGTTGGGCAAGCTCTTCCCCGACAAGGCGCAGGTGTCGGCGCCACTCTACTATTCCTACACCAAGGAGACCATCAGCCCTAAGTATAACCCGCTTGACACCGATATGGACCTCGACGACGCCCTGGAGTCGGCCCTCGACCGCCGCGAGCGCGACAGCATAGAGTCCATCGCCGTCACCAAGCACATCACACGCAACTTCTCGCTGTCGAATGCTCGCGTAAACATCAAGAACAAGCGTCATCCGCTGCCCATTGATCCCGCCAACTTCTCATTCAGCTACAGCCACTCTCACCGCAACACCACGGGCGAGACCACCGTCTTCGAGAACGAAGACCAGTGGCGCGGCACGCTCAGCTACAACTATTCGCCAGTGTACAAGGCGTGGGAACCCTTCAAGAAATCGAAGAGCAAGTCGAAGTGGATGCAGTTCCCCAAGGCGCTCGGACTGAACTATCTGCCGCAGAACATCAGCTTCAACATGGAAATCACACGCAACTACTATGAGCTGCAGGAGCGCGACATGGAGAACACCGAAGACCCCAGCCTGCCACTCACGTTCAGCGAGCAGTTCCTGTGGAACCGCGACTTCTCCATCCGCTGGGACCTGACGAAGAACCTGCACATGAACTTCCAGAGCGCCACGCATGCAGAGATAGAAGAACCCTATACGCCCATCAACAAAGACCTCTATGCCGACCGCTACCAAGCGTGGAAAGACTCCGTCTGGCAGAGCATTGGCCACTGGGGCACGCCACTCGACTACCGTCAGTCGTTCAGCGCCAGCTATCAGCTGCCCTTAGACAAACTCCCCATCTTCGACTGGGCCAAACTCGACGCCAAATACGAGTCGAGCTACTCGTGGCTCAGGGGAACCAAGCTCGACAGCGGTGCCAGCCTGGGCAACACCATCCAAAACAACCGCAACGTCACGCTCAATGGCAACTTCAACCTGGAGACGCTCTACAACCATATCCCCTTCCTGAAGGCCACCAACGAGCGCTTCAAGAAGGCTCCACAGAAGAAGAACGACACCAAGAACACCAAGAAGCCCACGCAGCAATCGAAGCACTCCACCCAACAAGGCAACAAGGACGCTGCACAGCAGGACAGCAAGGACAACAAAGACAATAAGGACAACAAAAACAACAAGGAAGAGAAGGATCTGCCGAAGAACAAGAACACCTTCCAGAAGGAGATCACCCTGCTGCCCGACTCTGTCATCGAGGTGCAGCACGGCAAGAAGTCGAAGCGACTGCTCGTCAGCGCACGCGGTGCTGACGGCAAGGTGGTGCCGGTAAAATGGAAGGTCGTCGACGAGAACAAAATCAAGGTGTGGATGAAAGACCTGCGCCCCTCCCCACCGAAGAAAGCAGCAGAAGCGGCCGACAGCACCATCGTTTCGCAAAACGACAGCGTGGCAACAAAGAAAACCACCACGAAGAAAGACATGGCTTCCGACGCTTCGATGAAAGTGAAGATTTCCATCACGCCCAAGGAACCGCTCGACAACCAGTGGTGGTACAACGCCGCCCAGCAGACGGCCCGTATGCTGATGATGGTGCGCACGGTGAGCCTCACCTATCGCAACCAGCGCTCCATGGCGCTGCCAGGATTCATGCCCAACGTGGGCGACATGCTGGGCCAGCATTCGGGCGACATCCTCTCGCCAGGTCTCGACTTCGCCTTTGGACTCACGGGCGACAGCTATGTGGAAAAGGCCCTCGACCATGGGTGGCTGCTCTGCAGCGACAGCGTGGCCACGCCCAGCAGCAGCCAGTCGACAGAAGACCTGCAGCTGCGAGCAACATTGGAACCCATTCGCGACCTGAAAATCGACCTCAACGCCTCGCGCACAGAGAACCGTGCACGCAGCGTGCAGTTTATGTATGCCAGCATGCCCACCACCTACAGCGGCACCTTCAACATGACCACCCTCTCCATCGGCTCGGCATTAGAGGGCATGGGCGATGCCAACAACGGCTACCACTCGAAGACCTTCGACCGCTTCCTCGAGGCCATCCCCGAGTTCCGCGACCGCGTGCAAGCGCAATATCCCCAGGCAGACCAGACCGGGCGGACGGGTAGGACGGGCCAGAACATTCCCCAAACGCAGAATCCCGTCGACCCCTATAGTGCCGACGTGCTCATCCCTGCCTTCCTCAGCACCTACACCATGGGGGCTGGCAAGGGGCTGGGCTTCTTCCCTACGCTGACGCGCCTGCTGCCCAACTGGACGGTGCGCTACTCTGGTCTGCAGAAGATTCCGTTCTTTGCCAACCACTTCAAGAGCGTGAATGTCAACCACAGCTACAAGAGCGTCTACAGCATCGGTTCCTACGCCAGCTACAGCTCGTGGATAGAGTACATGGGCGACCTGGGCTATGTGCAGGCCGCCGACGGCTCCTACACCCCGTCATCGCCCTACAACATCTCCACCGTCAGCATCAACGAGCAGTTCGCTCCCCTGCTGGGCATGGATGTGACACTGAAAAACAACATGACGGTGAAACTGGAGTACAAGACGACACGCGTGCTCAACCTCTCGATGACCAGCGTCCAGCTCAACGAGCAACGCTCGAAGGACTGGGTGATAGGGCTGGGCTACAAAATCAGCAACATCAACCTCTTCGGCTCTGGCACCAGCCACCGCAAGGTGAAAGGCAGCAAGAAGGGCAGCAACGCCGATGAAGAGAACAACAGGTCGCAGACGACGAACAATCGCCGTGGCGGCGTGAACCACGACCTGAACACGCGCCTCGACATCAGCTTCCGCAAGCAGGCCGCCATCACACGCGACATCGCCAGCGGTGTCTCTTCGGCCAGCAGCGGCAACTCGGCATTGAAGATTTCGCTGGCTGCCGACTACACCCTGTCGCGCTACCTCACGCTCACCGCCTACTACGACCGCCAGACCAACACGCCCCTGCTCAGCAGCAGCAGCTATCCCACCACCACGCAAGATTTCGGTGTCAGCGTGAAGTTCTCGCTCACCCGATGACGAAACATATAAACCAGCAGAATGATGAATGCCGAAGAACTGCGCTCGAAGCGCATCGCAGTGCTGCTGTCGGGAGGTGTCGACAGCTCGGTGGTGGTTTACGAGCTGGCACGCCAAGGGCTGCACCCCGACTGCTTCTACATCAAAATTGGCCCTGAGGAGCAGGAGGCCTGGGACTGCTCCATGGAGGAGGACATGGAAATGGCTACCGCCGTGGCCGCGAAATATGGCTGCCGTCTGGAGGTGGTGGACTGCCACCGCGAGTATTGGCAACAGGTGACGCGCTACACCATGGAGAAGGTGCGTGCCGGACTCACGCCCAACCCCGACGTGATGTGCAACCGCCTCATCAAGTTTGGAGCCTTCCACGAGAAGCGGGGCAAGGACTACGACCTGATAGCCACCGGCCATTATGCTCAGACGGAGACGGAAATAGTGCATGGCACATCGTCAGATAGTACATTGAAATGGCTGTGCACCGCCCCCGACCCCGTGAAAGACCAGACCGACTTTCTGGCGCAGATTGACGACTGGCAGTTGCAGAAGGCTATCTTCCCCATTGGCCACTACGTGAAGGACGAGGTGCGCCACATCGCCGAGCGCGAGCACTTGGTGAGCGCCCACCGCCGCGACTCGCAGGGCATCTGCTTCCTGGGAAAGATTGACTACAACGAGTATCTGCGCCGTTTCTTAGGCGAGCTGCCAGGCGACGTGATAGAGCTGGAAACGGGAAAGAAGATAGGCACTCACCAAGGCCATTGGTTTCACACCATCGGCCAGCGCAAGGGTCTTGGCCTGGGCGGCGGCCCTTGGTTTGTGGTGAAGAAGGACATCGAGGCCAACATCCTCTATGTGAGCCACGGCTACGACCCGCAGACAGCCTACTGCCAGCACTTCCTCATCCGCGACTTCCACAGTCTGAACGGCGTTATGCCCCCCGTGGGCGAGGCCGTCACCATCAAGATACGCCACACGCCCGAATGGCACGCCGCCACACTGGAGACGTTGAACGTTGAACGTGAAACGTTGAACGACGAATGTCCAACCTCCACCCTCCACCTTCCACCCTCCACCCTCCACCTTCCACCCTCCACCTTCATCGTCCACTCCTCCGTTCCCATCCATGGCGTGGCGCCGGGCCAGTTCTGCGTTGTCTACGATGCCCAGCACCACCGCTGCTATGGCTCGGCCGAAATCGGCCTCTCTGGTCGGGTGGCGCGCTTATAAGCGCGCATCATCCGCATTCCCCCTCCCCTCGTCGCCCCTCCTCTATCATTGCGTCATTTATGAAGAAATCACTCCTTTTCCTTCTCTCGGCGCTGCTCCTCTCCGCCTGCGCCACCCAGCAGCAGCGTGCCGAAGAGCGCAGCCTGAAAGCCGAACAGATGAGCGCGGCCATCGCCCAGCGTCGGCTGCACATCGACATCAGCGGCATGAACACCCTGCGCTATGGCAGCCACAGGGTGACTCCCGACTTCTATCTGGAGCTGCGTGGCGACACCCTCGTGAGCTATCTCCCCTTCTACGGCCAGGCCTACCATTCGGCCACCTACAGCACGCCTTCGCAGGGCCTCAACTTCACTGCTCCAGTGGAGAAGCTGATTGAAAGTAGCCACAAGCGGGGCATGACGCGCTTGGAGATGCTGGTGAACAGCGATGAAGACCACTACGTCTATCGCCTTGAGCTATATCCCAACGGGCAAGCCTACATCCAGGTGCGCGGCCAATATCGCGACCCCATCAGCTTCGACGGCGTTTGCAAATAAGCTAAATCGAATCTCACGAATTACACGAATGGTGCCACCCAATGGATGGCTTTTGGCTGAGAAGCGCCAAACACGGCGGCATGCGACAATAAATTCGTGAAAATCAAAGGTTTTTGTGCCACGTGGCCGCATGGCAAAATTTGGAGCGCTCCAAAGGAAAAAAAGTCAACGCCAAATTAAAATTTGGAGCGCTCCAAATTTTTGTCCCAGGCCCTGGGATTTTTCGGTAGTCATGCGAAACACCCTGTTGGCGTCGGCAAAGCGCAGCAGGGCGTGTTCATGGCATGCACAGCGCCTGGCACACACGGTCTTGGAAGTCGCGGCCCTCGGCAGCCCGCTTGATGCCCTGGTTGATGATGCTGAAGCAGAGGCGATGGCCATTGGGCGCTGTGAGATAGCCGGCCAATGCCGACACGCCCGTCACGGTGCCCGTCTTTGCCTGCACGTTGCCTTGGGCGGTCGTCTCCAGCATGCGCTTCTTCAGCGTGCCGTCGACACCCGCAATGGGCAGCGAGGGGAGCAGGTGGTTGTAGATTTGAGGGTGCTGCCACACATAGCGCAGCAGCATCACCTGAGCCTCGGCCGACAGGTAATTGTAGAGCGACAGTCCGCTGCCATCGGCCAACCGATATTGATCGCCCTGCAGCCCTGCCCTTTCCAGCAGTTGCATCTCCACCTTTCGGGCATCCTTCGCCGTGGCGGGCCTGCTGCCGGTGCTGGCCGCCACTTGGTAGTAGGTGGCCTCGGCATAGAGGTTGTCGCTCTCCTTCATCATCTGCTGCAGCACCTCGTCGATGCCGTGGCTGCGCGTGCATACCAGCTTGGCATCGGCGGGCAACGAGCCGCCAACGATGGTGACACCATTAGTGGCTATACCTGCCGAGCGCAACTCGCGCAGCAGCTGACTGGCAAAGTCGGGCTTGCCCTCGCAGAGCAGCGGCGACAGCGTGGGGTTGTCGTCGTCCCAGCACCAGCCCTCGCCCCATTTCTCGGCATCCTTCATCGAGCAGTCAGTCACCAGTCGGCCGCGAATGCTCTTCACTCCCTTCTTCTTCAGCTCACGTGCGAAGGTCTGCATGTCGCCACGACCAAACATGGGGTCCATGCCCCCACGGCATATCAGGTCGCCGCGCAGTTGGCCCTGCTCTATCTTTCCCTTATAATATAAAGATGTGTTGTATTGATAGCTGACGCCCAACACGTCGAGGGCGGTGATGGCCGTGAGCAGCTTCATGGTCGATGCCGTGCGCATCAGATGTCGCGGGTGGTGGGCATAGAGCATCGAGTCGGCGGTGAGGTCCCACACCATCAGCCCCAGCTGCGTGGTTTCCATCAGCGAGTCGTAGACCAAGGCATCGAGCCTCGACAGCACCAGCTGGCGATAGGGCACCACCAGCACCGTGCTGTCGGCACCCCATTGGCGTCCCACCATCGCCGTGTCGACGGCGGCGTTTTCTACAGTGTTGTTCATTTGTGCGTGTCCCATGAGCGGCAACAGCATCATCATGGGCAGCAGAGAGCGCAGGGCGTGCTTCACTTTTAGATATGTATTCATCGGCATGGTCGGTTTTGTTGATACAAAGATACTGCTTTTTCCACGACCTGCAAAATTATTGGCCAAATTATTTTGTCAGTCGCTGGATTTGTAGTAACTTTGCAGCAATCATTCACCCAAATACAACACCAAGCTATGGCAAAGAAGGAACAAGAGGGCGGTGAAGCCCTCACCCCCCAGCAAGAGAAGATGAAGGCCCTGCAGGCCGCAATGCAGAAGATAGAGAAGGATTTCGGCAAGGGCAGCATCATGCGCATGGGCGACGAGCAGATAGAGCATGTTGACGTGATTCCCACCGGGTCGATAGCCCTGAACGCCGCACTGGGCGTGGGTGGCTACCCCCGTGGCCGCATCATCGAGATTTATGGCCCTGAGAGCAGCGGAAAGACCACCCTGGCCATCCATGCCATCGCCGAGGCGCAGAAGCAGGGCGGCATCGCAGCATTCATCGATGCCGAGCACGCCTTCGACCGCTTCTATGCCCAGAAACTGGGCGTCGATGTGGACAACCTCTACATCTCGCAGCCCGACAATGGTGAGCAGGCCCTTGAGATTGCCGACCAGCTCATCCGCTCCAGTGCCATCGACATCATCGTCATCGACTCGGTGGCAGCACTCACACCGAAGAAGGAGATTGAGGGCGACATGGGCGACTCGGCCGTGGGTCTGCATGCCCGACTGATGAGCCAGGCACTGCGCAAGGTGACGGCCACCATCGCCAAGACCAACACCACCTGCATCTTCATCAACCAGCTGCGCGAGAAGATTGGCGTGATGTTTGGCAACCCCGAGACCACCACCGGCGGCAACGCCCTGAAGTTCTACGCCTCGGTGCGACTCGACATCCGCAAGGTGACCACGCTGAAGGATGGCGACCAGGCCATCGGCAACCAGGTGCGCGTGAAGGTGGTGAAGAACAAGGTGGCTCCCCCCTTCCGCAAGGCTGAGTTTGAAATCAACTTCGGCGAAGGCATCTCGAAGTTTGGCGAAATCGTCGACCTGGGCGTGGAGTACGGCATCATCAAGAAGAGCGGCTCGTGGTTCAGCTATGAGGATTCGAAGTTGGCACAGGGGCGCGACGCCACCAAGCAACTGCTGAAGGACAACCCCGAACTGTGTGAGGAGCTGGAGGCCAAGATTATGGAGGCCATCGCCAACGCCCACGAGTAGGAACTCTTTTGGTGAACACGCACCCAGAGGTCCAGAATACGGTGAAGCATCTAAGCTCGGACGAAAAATCGACTTTATTACCCTTTTGCCCCAATCGCTGAAAGCCGTCGCTCCGGCAAAAAGTTTGAAAAAGCCGTAGCAAAAGTTTATTCCACGTCGTGGAACGATAAAACCACGACGTGGAACAATAAAACCACGATGAGAAATAAACTTTTCTGCGCATACCAAATCTTTTAGAGCCATTCCTAACCCCTCTGAATGAAGACCCGCAGTCGGAAGGTATATGTCGTCTACATGGCATTGGTGGCCGCGTGCATGTTGTGGCTGCAACTGCTCGATGCCTTCACCTTGGGCGACGACATGGCCTACCGGTTTGTGTGGCGTGCCAACGAGAGCGAGCCGCTGCAGCTGGTCGACAGCTTCGGCAACCTGGTTCACTCACAATGGGTGCACTATCACACCATGAATGGGCGCTGGGTGGTGCACAGTGTGGCCCAAGCACTGCTGGGTTTTGCCCCTCCGCAACTCTATCAGGCCATCAGCGCCCTGCTGTTCGTGGGACTGTTGTATCTGGGTGCCCGCCTGACAGTAGGGCGCAAGCAGCATCTGTTTGCCTCGGTGCTGATATGCTTCTTCCTGTTTGTGGTCTCCCGGGGATTCCGCACCACCATGCTGTGGAGCATGGGCACGTTCAACTACCTGTGGACCACTACGTTCACCTTGGCTTTCCTACTCTATCTGAAACATTTGGGCCACGCCACGCTGACGGCCAAGCATTGGTGGTTGTCGCCGCTGTCGCTGCTCGTTGGAAGCAGCCACGAAGGGTTGGCCTTGCCGCTGGCCATCACCTTCCTGGTAGTCATCATCGCCGAGAGGAAGAAGGTGGCTCATCGCGCCGTCCTCCCCTATCTGTGCTGGTATATGGTGGGCGCGGCCATCGTCGTCCTCACCCCTGCCCTGTGGAGCCGAGCCGACGGCGGGATGACGCTCTGCAACCGACTGTTGAGCGGGGCCATCAACCTGTTCCTCAACATGAGGGTTGGCTGGCTGCTGCTGTTCACCATCATCTATCTCTACCGTAAGAACCGCTGTCTGCTGCGACAGAAGTTGTGGCAGTTCCGCTATGCATATCTGTGCCTTGCCATGTCGCTGGGCATCATCGCCGTGTGTGGCACCAACCTGGAGCGCGTGGCGTTCTTCACCGACTTCATCGCCTTGCTACTGATGGTCGAGCTGTGGAGCACCCTCATCGCCGAGCGGTGGCATCGCCACATCATCATCGCCAGCTCGGCCGTCATGGTCGCGCTCCTCATCCCCGCCATCGTGGTGCGAAGCCAGAACTATCACTATAGTGAACATATCAAGCAGCAGATGATGGAGCCTGGAAAAGAGCTGATAACAGTGGAGCAGCCCCTGAAAGGCGATTCGTGGATGATGGATTTCTGCAGGGAGCGATACGTGTACCCATCAGCCGAGTTTGGCTTCTATTGTTGCTACATGGCGTTCAACGCGCACGACACCAACATCCGCATGGCCTCCACGCTCTGCAACAAGCAGCAGATGGCGTTCCTGCCCGAAGACGTGGTCAAGAAGATAGCTGCCGACAGTATGGCTTTTGCCCATTATGAGCTGGATGCCAACAAGGAACTGTATGTGTGGAGAGTCAGCGAGGGTCAGCAGGTAGACAAAGTGATATTCAGTCTGAAGCCCGAAGACACCTCGGCTCTCATGCCCCACCAGCGGCTGCTGGCCTACAAGGGCGACAGCTATGTGATGGACGACCACCTGCGCTATAGTGTCGTCAGGGTTGGTGGTCGCTCGTATCTGGTATTCACCCGCCCCACCACCAACATCTTCCGCCGCATCGACACGATAAACTACGAATAGCACACGAACGGCTGCCGCGAGAAGCCCCCTAATACTAAAGATACTAAAAAAACATACATTTTTTCGCGTTTTTGCTTGTGTAATTGAAAAAAATTAGGGAAATTTGCGCTTTGAACGTATTATGAAATAGAATCAACATCATTCAACCGATTATGACAGCAAGATATTTATTAGGCTTCGATGTAGGCAGTTCGTCTGTGAAGGCATCGTTGGTGAATGCCGACAACGGCAAGTGTGTAGCGTCGGCTTTCTTCCCCGAGAAGGAAGCTCCCATCAAGGCAGTGAAGGCCGGATGGGCCGAGCAGGAGCCCGACTCCTGGTGGCAGTATGGCAAACAGGCCCTGCAGAAAATCAAGGCCGAAGCGCAGGTGAAGGGCGACGACATCGTGGCCATCGGCATCTCCTATCAGATGCACGGCCTGGTGTGCGTGGACAAGGACCTGAAGCCGCTGCGCCCCGCCATCATCTGGTGCGACTCGCGGGCCGTGCCCTACGGCGAGCGGGCCTTCAACGAGCTGGGTGCCGAGCAGTGCCTCACCCACCTGCTCAACTCGCCGGGCAACTTCACCGCCGCCAAGCTGGCTTGGGTGAAGGAGAACGAACCCGACCTCTATAATAAAATATATAAGGTGATGCTGCCCGGCGACTACATCGCCATGCGCCTCAGCGGCGTGGCCAACACCACCGTGAGCGGACTCTCGGAGGGCATGTTCTGGGACTTCAAGGAGAACAGCGTGGCCGGCTTCCTGCTCGACTACTACGGCATCCCCGCCTCGTTCATCCCCGACATCGTGCCCACGTTCTCCGTGCAGAGCAGCGTCTGTGAGGCCGCAGCACAGGAGTTGGGACTGAAGGCCGGTACGCCCATCACCTATCGTGGTGGCGACCAGCCCAACAACGCCCTCTCGCTCAACGTGTTCAATCCGGGCGAGATTGCAGCCACCGCTGGCACCAGCGGCGTGGTCTACGGCGTGCTCGGCGAGGTGAACTACGACCCGAAGAGCCGGGTGAACACCTTCGCCCACGTGAACCACTCAGGCGAAGGGGCTACGCGCCTCGGCGTGCTCCTCTGCATCAACGGCACGGGCATCCTCAACGCGTGGATGCACCGCAACGTGACCTTCGACATGGGCTATGCCGAGATGAACGACCTGGCCGCACAGGCTCCCATCGGCAGCGACGGCGTGTGCATCATGCCCTTCGGCAATGGTGCCGAGCGCGTGCTGCAAAACCGCGAGCTGGGCTGCAGCATCCATGGCCTGAACTTCAACAAGCACGCACGTCCACATCTGGTGCGCGCCGCCCAGGAGGGCATCGTCTTCAGCTTCTGCTATGGCATGGAGATTATGCAGCAGATGGGCATGGACATCAAGAAGATCCACGCCGGCAAGGCCAACATGTTCCTCTCGCCCCTGTTCCGCAACACGCTGGCTGGCGTGAGCGGGGCCACCATCGAACTCTATGAGACCGACGGCAGCGTGGGTGCCGCCAAGGGCGCTGGCATCGGCGCCGGCATCTATGCCGACCACGACGAGGCCTTCGCAACACTTGAGAAGCTGCAGGTCATCGAGCCCGACACTGCCCACCGCGACGAGTATCAGGCAGCCTACGCTCACTGGAAGGAGATTCTGGACAAGATGTAATCTCGTCTGAAAACAACAAAAAGCAATACTAATTTCATTCTATTTTTTCAACTAACAACAATTATGGCAAAAGAGTATTTCGCCTTTACAGGCAAGATTCCTTTCGAAGGAAAAGACAGTAAGAACGTGATGGCTTTCCACTACTACGAGCCAGAGAAGGTGGTGATGGGAAAGAAGATGAAGGACTGGCTGAAGTTCGCCATGGCTTGGTGGCACACACTGGGTGGAGCCAGCGCCGACCAGTTTGGCGGACAGACCCGCAGCTATGAGTGGGACAAGGCTGCCGACCCCGTGCAGCGCGCCAAGGACAAGATGGACGCCGGCTTCGAGATTATGGACAAGCTGGGCATCGAGTACTTCTGCTTCCACGATGTAGACCTCGTTGAAGAGGGCGACACCGTAGAGGAGTACGAGGCTCGCATGAAGGCCATCACCGACTACGCTCAGGAGAAGATGCAGCAGTTCCCCAACATCAAGCTGCTCTGGGGCACCGCCAACGTGTTCGGCAACAAGCGCTATGCCAACGGCGCCAGCACCAACCCCGACTTCGACGTAGTGGCACGCGCCATCGTGCAGATTAAGAACGCCATCGACGCCACCATCAAGCTGGGCGGCACCAACTACGTGTTCTGGGGCGGACGCGAGGGCTACATGAGCCTGCTCAACACCGACCAGAAGCGCGAGAAGGAGCACATGGCCACCATGCTCACCATGGCACGCGACTATGCACGCGCCAAGGGATTCAAGGGCACGTTCCTCATCGAGCCGAAGCCCATGGAGCCTTCGAAGCACCAGTATGATGTGGACACCGAGACCGTCATCGGCTTCCTCCGCGCCCACGGACTGGACAAGGACTTCAAGGTGAACATCGAGGTGAACCACGCCACGCTGGCTGGCCACACCTTCGAGCACGAGCTGGCTTGCGCTGTCGACGCCGGCATGCTGGGAAGCATCGACGCCAACCGTGGCGACGCTCAGAACGGCTGGGACACCGACCAGTTCCCCATCGACAACTACGAGCTGACGCAGGCCATGATGGAGATTATCCGCAACGGCGGCCTGGGCAACGGCGGCACCAACTTCGATGCCAAGATCCGTCGTAACAGCACCGACCTCGAGGATCTGTTCATTGCTCACATCAGCGGTATGGACGCCATGGCACGCGCCCTGATGAACGCTGCCGACATCCTGGAGAACAGCGAGCTGCCCGCCATGAAGAAGGAGCGCTACGCCAGCTTCGACGCAGGTCTGGGCAAGGACTTCGAGGACGGCAAGCTCTCGCTGGAGCAGGTCTACGAGTACGGCAAGAAGATTGGCGAGCCCAAGCAGACCAGCGGCAAGCAGGAGAAATACGAGACCATCGTAGCCCTATACGCCAAGTAAGCATCGCTAAAGCCTCAACGATAATGGCTCAGGGACATCATTGTGCCCCGAGCCATTATTGTTTTCTATCATGTCTATTCCATCTATCCCGCACCCTCAGAAAAAAGAAAGTGCGGAACCTTATCGCTTCTCGTGCAGAAAAGTAGGGCCCCACTTTTCTATAGGTCTCATCGAGAATTTTTCAAACAGTGCCGACTTTACAAAAAAAGGCGTTGACTTTTTGAAAAAAGGCGTTGACTTTTTGGAAAAAGTCAACGCCTTTTTCTGGCATGGACAGGTCGAAAACTCGATATATTCATGTGCCCTACTGCCTTGCCAAATTGCGACGCGCATCAAGCGCCAGAAAGATGAACAGCAGGAAGGTGAACCCCCATAGCGACGACCCTCCATAGCTGAAGAAAGGCAGGGGGATGCCGATGACGGGCGTCAGCCCCAGCACCATGCCCACATTGATGAACACATGGAAGAGGAACACCGAGAGCACACAGTAGCCATAGATGCGCGCAAAGGCCGTGGGCTGCCGCTCGGCCAGGTGGATGAGCCGGAGGATGAGCAACAGAAACAGCACCAGCACACCGGCAGCGCCGATGAAGCCCTCCTCCTCGCCTACGGTGCAGAAGATGAAGTCGGTATCCTGCTCGGGAACGTATTTCAGCTTGGTCTGTGTGCCGTTGAGGAATCCCTTTCCTTCCAGACCGCCCGAGCCGATGGCTATCTCGCTCTGGTGCACATTGTAGCCGGCTCCGCGAAGGTCCTCCTCCAGCCCCAGCAGCACATTGATGCGGGTGCGCTGGTGGTCTTGCAGCATGTGGTTGAGAGCATAGTCGGCACCATGAAAGAACACCAACGACCCCACGGCAAAGAACGCTATCCACAGATAGTTGCGCAGCTGTGTGTGGTAGGCGCGCCACAGCAGCCAGCCCACAAGCAGCACGCTCACCGTCAGCTGTATCCAGTAGATGTCGAAAGGAATGACATACACCGAGAAGGCCAAACTGGCCACGGTGACGCCCACGCATGCGGCAATGGCGATGAGGGATTCGCGCCAATCGCGCAGATACACACCAATCATCACCGACGAGAACACCTGGATGGCCAACAGCACCACGAAGCGCCCTACGTGAGTGGGGGTGTCGAACAGCAGTGGCTGGCTATAGCGGATGCCAACGACGAAGTAGAACACGGCGGCCACGGCGGTGAAGAGTACACTGCCCGTCATGCCCTCGCGATAGAGCATCAGGAAAAACGCCAAATAGACCAGCGCCGACCCCGTCTCACGCTGCATCACGATAAACAGCATGGGGGCAAAGATGATGGCCAGCGTCTTCAGGAAGTCGCGCCAGCGGTGGATGTCGTATTCGCGCACCGACATCAGCTTGGCCAGTGCCAGCGCAGTGGCAAACTTGGCAAACTCGGCTGGCTGCAAGCGAAGGGGGCCCAGCACCAGCCACGACCGCGAACCCTTGATGCTCACGGGATTGAAGATGGTGGCAAAGAGCAACACCAGCATCAGACCATAGAGCACATAGGCGAAGGTGCTGTAGTAGCGGTCGTCGAGCAGCATAATCACTAAGGCCAGCACCAGCGACGTGCCTATCCACACAATCTGCATACCGCTGCGCGTGTCGAGCGACAGCAGGTTGGTGTCGGTGCCGAAGTCGTAGCTCGCGCCGCACACACTCATCCAGCCGAAGGCCAGCAGCCCCAGGTAGAAGACGATAGTCAGATAGTCGACAGAGCGAAGAACGCCCTTGGGCTTTTCATTGTTCATTGCACAAGCACCCCGATGCAGGCGGTGGAAGAAAGGGCAAGCCCTAAAACGCCACTTCGTTATAATCCCTGCACGAATTCAAAGAATTGAAAATTGCTGCAAAGGTACGAAGAACCACGAGAAAAAGCAAAAGAAAATCGAATTTTTCTTTCGCGTTCACAAAATAAATGATTACCTTTGCACGTTGAAAAGATACTTAACGAAACTACAACCATGGTTAAACTATCCAATCGTCTGCAGAGACTGGCTCCATCTGCCACCCTGGCCATGTCGCAGAAGAGCGCCGAGATGAAGGCCCAAGGCATCGACGTCATCAACATGAGCGTGGGAGAACCCGACTTCAACACGCCCGAACACATCAAAGATGCTGCCAAGCTGGCCATCGACCAAAACTACTCGCGCTACAGCCCAGTGCCAGGATATGCCGACTTGCGACAAGCCATCAGCAACAAGCTGAAGCGGGAGAACGGACTCGACTACTCACCCAGCGAGATACTGGTGAGCAATGGAGCCAAGCAGAGCGTGTGCAACACAGTGATGACACTGGTGAATCCGGGCGACGAGGTCATCATACCAGCACCCTACTGGGTGAGCTACCCGCAGATGGTGCTTCTGGCAGGAGGAAACCCTGTCATCGTGCAAGCATCCTTCGACCAGGACTTCAAGATGACACCCCAACAGCTGGAGGCAGCCATCACACCAAAGACACGGCTCATCATCCTCTGCTCGCCCAGCAATCCCACTGGCTCAGTATATAATAAAGAGGAACTGCGCGCACTCGCGATCATTATTCTACAACATGAAGACCTCTTTGTGCTGGCCGACGAAATCTACGAGCACATCAACTATGTGGGCCATCATGAGTCGATAGCACAGTTCCCTGGCATGAAGGAGCGCGCCATCGTGGTGAACGGCGTGAGCAAGGCCTACGCCATGACGGGCTGGCGCATTGGCTACATTGCTGCACCCGAATGGATAGTGAAAGGCTGCAACAAGCTGCAGGGCCAGTACACCAGCGGACCGTGCAGCGTGAGCCAGAAGGCAGCAGTGGCCGCCTATGAGCAGAGCCAGCAGTGCGTGGAGGAGATGCGACAGGCCTTCCTGCGACGCCGCGACCTCATCGTGGAGCTGGCCAAGGACATTCCCGGCCTCGAGGTGAACGTGCCGCAAGGCGCCTTCTACCTCTTCCCCAAGTGCAGCAGTTTCTACGGCAGTTCCGTCTGTTGTGGCACCGCCACAACAAAAAGGACCATCAACACCAGCACCGACCTGGCCCTCTACCTGCTCGAAGAGGCACATGTGGCCACCGTGGGAGGCGATGCCTTTGGCGACCCCGACTGCTTCAGAATGAGCTACGCCACCAGCGACGAAAACATCCGAGAAGCCATGCGACGCATCAAAGAAGCACTCGCCAAGCTGGCGAAATGAAAAAAATGAGAGTTAAACGTTGTTAAATCCTATCGAAGTCCACATTTTTATACTATCTTTGTGGCGAAATATGCCATGCAGCACTTTACAGAGTGCTCGCATAGTGTTGTAACTAACGACATTTCGACTTTTTACATCTTAATTTATTTAATAACTTAAAAACAAAAAAATTTATGGCAACACAGCAAGCAGCTGCTCCCGCAGCAAAGAAAGCCTCTAAAGGCACAAGCAGTATCGGTATCAAAGACGCCATCTGGGTGATTGTCGTCTGTGCTATCATTGCATTCTGCAACTTCTTCTTCAACTTCGGTCAGGCCTCGAACTTCGAGGGTGGCGATCCCGACGGCGGCAGCCCACTGAACATCTGGGGTACTATCTTCAAGGGCGGTGTCATCGTGCCTGTCATCCACACCCTGTTGCTCACCGTGCTCTGCATGTGCATCGAGCGCGTCATCGCTCTGAGCAAGTGCATCGGTAAGGAGAAGCTCGCCACATTCGTAGGCAAGATCAAGAAGGACATCAAGGCTAAGGACTTCGACGCTGCTCTCCGCGACTGCGACAAGCAGGGTGGAAGCGTGGCCAACGTGGTTCGCGCAGCTGTCATGGCTTACAAAGAGGCCGACGCTACAACTGGCATCAAGAAGGAAGTGAAGATGGCTCGCATACAGCAGGCTCACGAAGAGGCTATCGCCGTGGAGATGCCCACACTGACCATGAACCTCCCCATCATCGCAACCATCGTCACACTGGGTACGCTGACCGGTCTGCTCGGTACTGTGGTAGGTATGATCAAGTCGTTCCAGGCTCTGGCACAGGGCGGTGGCGGTGACTCCGTCGAACTGTCGGCTGGTATCTCTGAGGCTCTGATTAACACGGCCTTCGGTATCGGTACTTCATGGCTCGCCGTGGTAGGCTACAACTTCTTCACTAACCGCATCGACAAGATTGCGTTTGCACTGGACGAGATTGGTTATTCAATTGCACAGACCTACGCTGCTACTCACACCGACGAAGCTTAGTTTTCACATTAGCCCATTCTTAAAACCATTACGACTATGGCTAAAATGAAGATTAAGAAAAACGACGTCTGGATCGACATGACACCCATGTCCGACGTGATGGTGCTGCTGCTCACCTTCTTCATGCTCAGCGCCAACTTCGTGAAGAACGAAGTGGTGAAGGTGAACACGCCACAGTCGCGCACAGAGGTGAAGGTGCCGTCGACCGCGACGCTCGACATTACCATCGACTCGCTGGGACGCGTCTATATGGGCACGGACAAGGTGGTCACGATGGAATACGCGCTGGACACACTGCTGTCCAAGGAGTTTAGCAAGTATAAGGACAAACTGGGGGCACAGAACAAAGACCTTCGCGCCGTATTCAAGGCCGAGACACAGCTCGGAGTCCCCATGGAGCGCATGGCTGAGTACTTGGCAATGACCAACCATGAGGCCAAATCCAAAATGCTGAAGGAAAACGGACTGCCCCTCGACTCGGTCATAGAGATTCCTAACCCCAACGTGCAGTCGGGTAAGGACATCTACAGCGAGTTCCAACTCTGGGTGAAGGCTATGAAGAACGGCTACAGGAAATGGTACAAAGACCTGGAGCGCAAAAAGGACAAGGGTGAGTCAATCGACGTTGACCTCAACACCACGCCCAACAAGCTCGAGATTTGCATCAAGGCCGACAAGGACACTCCTTACGGAACGTTCAAGAAAGTCATCAACGAGTTGCAGGACATCAACGAGAGCCGCTACAAATTGCTTACACAGTATAAAAAGGAAGAATAACTATGGCTAAGAAAAAAGAAAGCAAACAGAAAAAGATGAATGTCCGAGTCGACTTCACGCCGATGGTGGACATGATGATGCTTCTGATTACGTTCTTCATGCTGTGTACATCACTGGCTAAGCCTCAGGCTATGCACCTGACGATGCCGGCAAAGGACCAAAACTTGCAGGAGCAAGACAAGGACAAGTCGAAGACCGAACTCACCGTCACGCTCTACCTCGCACCAGAGGGAAAGCTCTATAGCTACATCATCGACAAGAAGGAGAAATTCGGCGAAATCGACTATCTCGAAGAGGTGACATACGGCAAGGAAGGCATCCGCAAGGTGCTCTCAGGCTACAACCCCTACAAGACCGCCGTCGCTCCCGTGCAAGCAGTCATCAATGCGAAAGCCGACCTCGATGGATGGTATGCCAAGCAGCCCAGCGCCAAGGACGACCCGACGATAAAAATCGGAGGAGGAGCCAGCACGGGCGCCGACACACTGCTCTCGATCAATGAGACCTACGACAAGGCCCTCATCATGATTAAGAAAGGTCACATCGATGTGGTGAAGAACGGACAGAAGGACCTCGACATGGCTCGCTTCCCCACCATCTTCAAGGAGATGGCTGCCGGAACGGAGAAGGCCGAGGAACTGGCTCCCACGCTCTCGGTGAACATCAAGCCCCTTGATGCCGCTACCTACGACGACCTGGTGAAGATTCTCGACGAAATGCAGATTTGCTGTATCGGTAAATATGTGATTGCCGAGATGACACAACAGGACTACCAGCTCCTGGGAACGGCAAAGACCAAGTTCCCCGGACTGCAGGCAGCAGAAGAGTTGAAGGACTATCCGAAGAATGCAGAGTAAGTACTAAATGTCTAACGTAATACCGAAAGAACTATGGCAAAAATAGATCTATTAGACCAGAAATGGATTGATCTTGTCTTCGAAGGCAAGAACGAGGCATACGGTGCTTATAAGATTCGTCAGGACACCACCAAGCGCAACAACTTGGCCATGCTCTGCCTCCTCTTGGGAATAGCAGCCATCGTCGGCATCTTCTTCGCTTGGGGCGGCATTGCCAACGCCATCGCTGCCAGCGATGAGCGCAACGAGGGAACAGAAGCTCTGGAGATGGTGATGGACGAACAGGAAGAGGAAGAACAGGAAGAGGAAGAAATCGTCTACGACATCCAGCCGGAGGAAGAGCAGGTTCAGCAGGACCAGCTGATGAACTCAGAGAAGTTCACCGACTACGCCATGGACGATGAAGCTCCCCAGGAAGTGACAAAGACGCAGGACGAAACCGAGAAGAGCGACGTCGCTATTTCGTCGGTCACTTTCGACCAAGGTTCTGACGAAGGACAGCAAGTGCTGAAGCAGAACGAGGTAGTGGTGGAAAAGGTTGAGCAGAAGGAAGAAGAGACCAAGATCTTCGAGGTCGTGGAGCAGATGCCCCAGTTCCCTGGTGGCGATGCAGCCCTGATGCAATACCTCAGCAGCCACATCAAATACCCCGTCGTTGCTGAAGAGAACGGCATCCAAGGACGCGTGGTCTGCACATTCGTCGTGGAGCGCAACGGCTCCATCACCGATGTGCGCGTGGTGAAGAGCGTCGACCCCTCACTCGACAAGGAGGCCGTGCGCGTCATCAAGAGCATGCCCAACTGGATTCCTGGTAAGCAGAACGGCTCAGCCGTGCGTGTGAAGTACACCGTGCCTGTAACATTCAGACTGCAGTAAACGCAAATGAACAAACGATTCAACATTCTTACAATAGTTGGATTAACTCTTATCGTAGGCTTGCTCCCATCATGTGGGGGCAAGCCTACTAATACCAACTACGATGAGACGGCAAAGCTCTTTGCCGCCGACAAAAGCATCAGCCCCGTCATCGACGAGGCTTTCTACAGCTTCTACAACAAGACACAGCGACAGCTGTACCCGCTCTACATGAGCGAGCAGGAGGCCATCGACAGCCTCCTCGACCTGAAAGTCTATCTTGTGTTCACAACGCGCAAGTTGACACAAAACGAAGAGAATATCATCAAAAACAAGCAACATAAAGCCCGCCAGCAGCCATTGGCCTACGACGGCATGGCACTCATCGTCAACAAGGACAACCCCGACACGCTGATGCTGGTGGACAACTTCAAGAAAATACTCAAGGGCGAGGTATCGACATGGAAGGAAATATATCCTGAGTCGAAGCTCGACACCATACGCCTGGCATTCGACACGCCACAGTCGAGCTCGGTGCGCTTCTGCACCGACAGCATCCTCGCTGGCGAGAAGATGAAGACATCGGGCAACATACGTGCCGTGGAAACCACACAAGAGGTCATCAGCTACGTGGAGAACCACAAGAATGCCATCGGCATCGTGGGCAGCATCTGGCTCAACGACCAGCGCGACACCACCAACGTCACCTTCAAGCGCAACGTCACCGTGATGAAGGTGGGCACCACGCCCATCAACGCCGTCAAGCCCTACCAATACTATCTGGCCACGGGCGAATATCCTTTCATCCGCACCATCTGGGGCATCTGCACCGACCCGCGCGGACAGGGCACACCACGACGCTTCTTCAACTTCTGCTGGAATCCAGGCGAACAGGGACAACTGGTGTTCGGACGCGCAGGACTCTTCCCCGCTTGGCGAGAGTATTCGCTACGCGACGTGGTGGTGAAGTGAACGGTGAACATTGAACGGTGAACGTTGAAAAAACTTAAAGAAATAAACCGACGAGCTGCAATGCCGTCATAAGAATACAAACCATAAGTTGAACCCTTTAAAACAAACGAATTATGAAAGCAATAAAATATTTATTCATGGGCGCTATGCTGCTCAGCTGCAGCACCAGCGCATTGGCACAGGACGGCACTCAGGCCGACATCGCTGCCGTTAAGAACCTTATCCAGAGTAAGCCTGCAGACATGGTCAAGGCTATGAAGCCATTCTACAGCAAGAACAAGAAGAACGCCGAGAACCTCGTGGCTTTCGGACGCGCATTCTACGAGGCCAAGGACACGGCCAATGCCCGCGTGGCCGCCAACAACGCACTCAACGCATCGAAGCGCCAGTATTCGCCGGCCTACGTGCTGCTGGGCGACATTGCCGCCATGGGCGACGACGGTGGCGAGGCTGCCGCCATGTACGAGCAGGCCATCTACTACGACAAGACCAATCCCGACCCCTATCGCAAGTATGCACTGGTGTATCGCAAGATTGACCCCGATGGCGCCGTGGCCAAGCTCGAACAGCTGCGCAGCGAGGTGCCCAGCTATCCCGTTGACGCACTGAAGGCTCACATCTACTATCTGTCGCTGAAGTATGGTCCCGCCATCGAGACCTACGCACAGGTGCCCACCAGCCAGATGACACGCTCCGACTTCATCGAGTATGCCAATGCGTGCTTCGTGCTGCAGCAGTATGAGCAGGGCTACAACGCCGCCAAGGCCGGACTGGCCAAGGAGCCCAACAACGGCACGCTCACACGTCTGGCCATGTTCTGCGCCAACAAGATGAAGAAGTACGACGAGGCCGTCAGCCTGGCCGACGCTCTCTTCACAAAGGTGCACAAGGACAGCATCAACTACTCGCACCTCGACTACCTGAACTATGGCGATGCCCTCGTTGGCAACGGACAGCCCGAACAGGCCATCGAGAAATACAAGCAGGGACTCACCCTGAAAGCCGACGACAGCGACCTCGCCGACCTGCACAAGTCACTCTCGGATGCTTACAAGAGCCTGAAGGATTTCCCCAACGCCATCAGCAGCTATAAGGACTATCTGAACACCGCCAAGGAGCCCGATGCCATCGCCTACGCCGGACTGGGTACGCTCAACATGAACTATGCTCGCTCCTTCACCGAGGAAGACCAGAAGGAACAGCAGACGGCTGCCCTGCAGGAGACCGACAAAGTATGGGGCGACCTCATCGAGAAGTTCCCCGATGCTGCTGAGTATGGTCTGTTCCAGCGCGCCACTGTCAACGCCATGATGGACCCCGACAGCAAGGAAGGTCTGGCAAAGCCCTATTTTGAGCAACTCATCGAGAAGATCACGGCACGTGAGGAGCGCGACGCCACCGACAACACCCGTTTAGAGAAGAGCTACCGCTACCTGATGTTCTACTACTACTCCATCGTGAAGGACAACAAGATGGCACTCGACTATGCCAACAAAATCCTGGAGGTGAAGCCCGACGACGAGGGTATCACCAAGGTGGTGGAGTCGCTGAGCAAAGTTGTGAAATAATCTACCCACATTCCATCGATGTAAATAAATTCCGAGGGTTCCCGCCGTTGCGGGAACCCTCTTTTTTTTCGTCCTATACAGTTGAATTATTATTTACCGTTACTTAATAAAGAATCCGCTATTCTATCCCCTATATACCGAGAACGCTACAGATTTCGGAGATGTACTTCAGCATCGTGGCAGACTCCCATTTCCCGTTAGCATTACTCCTCACCTTTTTGTATTTTGACAG
>JAEEGG010006899.1_pt1 | contig 26462 bp, 21 predicted proteins | sample 9134161 | NCBI WGS metagenome assembly JAEEGG01 (sample SAMN16246543, study PRJNA631951) | gut metagenome | biome: gut microbiome; feature: rumen; material: CR-attached | host: Bos | place: Iran: Karaj | collected 2018-10 | reverse complement strand
GACATTTTCCTGTCAGTATAATCTCGTATTCAAAGGCTTGCTTTACTTTATCGAATCCGCATTCCATGGAGATGTTCCAAACGGCAGAAATGCTTTTGCCGTAGAAACCTTTTAGCTGTTTTGAGGTGGCCTTGAAATTGGTGTCTATGGACAAGTTGATGTATTCGGGGATTAGAGCGGACGATTTCCGTTCCCAGGAACTTTTCCCGTGGCAGGAGTCTTCTTCCGTATAGGGGCCCAGCCTAAATTTTCCAATTTCTGCAAAATCCCATTCGGTTGATGTTTCTTTTTGCGCCGTGCCGCTACAAGTCAAGCTGTTTAGATCCGTTCCTGTTCCATCGAACAGGCTGATTTCCGGAACGTTCTCGAAAAGTTCGGTGCGGTAAAGTGCGGGATGTTTCCCTTCTATAAGGCAGTAATGGGCTACGGGCATGGATTTTACGCATGGGCCAACAAGTAATACGTTGTATTCCCGTTCTTTGCGTGTGATGTCGGAGAGACATTCCGATTTGCTTTCGCTTGCACGGAAGAGCTGTCCGTAGTAATGCGGAAGATTTTTTGGGGCATTTGTCAGATGGAATACGTTTTTTGGAGAATAACTGCTTATTAGGTTTCGTGGAAGATTGAGGAAGTAATCGTCGCTTTTAAAAGGTTTCTTTTTGGCGGGTAAAATTTCTTTGCGGAAAAGCCGAGCCGTGTAGGTGCTGTCGTTTTCGAACGTGACGCAGTAGGCGGCGACGCTGTCTTTGGCTGATGCGGAGCGGTCTTGGGCGAAAGCCGTTAAGCAGGCTCCCGCAAAAAATACAGCAATAGCGATGATGCGGAGTGCAGAAAAAGAATTCATTTTCCACCTCCGTTCTGATTCGTTTTAAGGGGGATCCATTCTTTGCAAGTCTTGATGGCCTCTTGCATCGTGTTGAAATGCAGGTCCTTCCGTTCAGACTTTTTTATTCCTGAGAAGAACTGCATCCCACTCGCCTTGTGGATGGACTTTTCGATAATGTTTGTTGCGTCGTTATCGTAAAAATGCCATGGCGAAATAAGCTTATAGCTTTGATATCGCTTGCCTTCTTGTTCTACGCGGTTCATGAATTTTGTAACGTTGTTTTCCGCTTTCATGTCGAGATAGAGCAATAGACCGTCCCGCTTCCAGTGCTTAAGCTTGCCTGTCTCGTCAAAGACAAGGGAAAGTCCCTTTTCTGCAATCGGGCAGCCTTCTGTTGTTGCGGCCGCATACTTGCAGGAGTAAAAATATTTATGAGAATACGGCTTTGGAAGCCCTTCGTGGGGTAATGTGTCACTTTTGATGTTGCCGCAGTTCAAACTGTCACTATAACATTTGGCTTGAACGGGAAAATGAAAAATCGAATCTTGAACCTGTTCCGGGATAGATGTAGGAATGACGATGTAGGATTCGTTCTTGTAGCGGAAACATTCAATGTCTTGATTGAAAACTTCGGGTGAGCCGACCATCGGGAGTCTTGTTCTGCTTGCGTACCGTGCGATACGGCAGCCTCCGTTGGTGTCTGGCTCGTAACAGGGGAAAATGTCTTTTGGGCCTTCTTCGAGCAGAAGAGGACAGCGTATTTTAATGGCGCTTCCGCCGCCTCCTCCGCCAAGTAGGCCCGCGAGACCGTAGCATCCAACCTCTTCGGGTTCTAGCCAATAGTCATGTGCGAAAAGCGGTGCTGTAAGCATCGCGAGCGAGATGATGACTATGTGGAAAATTCCCCTAGAATTTCGCATGATTATAAATATATATAGTAATACATAGGAAATCCTTTTCAATTCAAGTTTTTCCCGATTTATCAGTGCTTTTTTACGTTCTGTCGTATTTTGTTTTAAATCGCTTGAACCGCAGAGCGTAAATAACTATTATCTTCCATCATGAAATTGAATGTGTTGTTCTTGGCTGTTGTTTTGGTATTATCTGGGTGTAGCCTTTCTATAATCCATCCGCCTTCTGCCGCCGCTTTTATGGAAAAAGGCGATGGCGATTTGCAGAAAAATGTGGCAATGGCTTTTACTTCGGAACATACTGAAAAGTATCCGCGTTACATTCCCTATAAAAGTGTAAAAAGTAAAATAGCTCCAAAGGATTACTCTTATAATGATGATGAAATTCCTTATCATATAACATTTGATGTTCAAAAACAATTGGGAAATTTTAAAATTGGTGGAGGATTTGACTGGATTACACCGTATGTACAAGCAGGCTTTATTTCGGACTACTTTGGTGTAATGGGGTGGAGCAATATATGCTTTTGGCAACTTGAAAAATATGAACATGTCGAATTCCAATGGGGTGGCGGTATTACAATTATTGAACAATTGCCTTTGTCTTCAGGCAAAGTCCGCTTTGGCTTGACGCAACATATTTCCCGAAATGGTCGAGAAGCTTTTTTAGCAGAAGATGGTGCGATGTTTAATAGTTCTTCTGCCCCCGTCTTTTACGATGAAATCGGCGGCGGTGCATATATTGCGTGGCATGCAGGAAATCGTCTCGGTCTTGGTGTCGAATTTCGTTATGGTCGTGATTTGACCTATAAAATTAAGGATTGGGATGAGGATTACGCTCACCCCATCGACCGTCTCACTTTGACTTTCAATCTCCAGTGGTGGTAAAATATCTCGATTACTATAAATTGGAATATATGTGTTTGTCTTTCTTAACTATTTTTGTAAAAAAGACGAATAAATTATAATCATATGTTCTATTAGGAGAGGTATGAAATGAAAAAAGTAGCGATTCTTTTGCTATTTGTTTGTTCTGTTGCCTTTGCGCAGAACGAATATGGGGCTTCTGTGTCTGCGAATGCGAGTACGGAATCGGTCGTGGCGACAGAATCTACTCCGGAGCCGGCTAAAGAAAGCAAGGATGCTTGGCATCAAGAATGGGAGAAACGTCGCCACAGTGTCAGTTTCATTGTCGGCTGGTGGCCTTTGACGGCCTGGCTTAACATTTTTATTCATGCGGCTAGTAATGAGAAGAGAGATCCCGACATGACTGCATATTCCTTTGCCTACGGTTATGAGGTTTACCGTTTGCTGGAACTCGGTCTCATGGTGGATTATACGACCGTTGCAGATAAGTCCGTCATTTCGGTTGTTCCTAGAGTAAAGTTCAATTTTATCAATAAAAAGTATTTCCGCATGTATATTTATGCGGGGGCCGGAGTGGTGTTCTGGGACGGGGGAGCCTTCTTGATGATGAATGTATCTTATCTGGGCTTTGAATTTGGCAATCCGATATCCTTTTTCGCGGAATGCGGCGGGGGCCAGGTGGGTATGCTAGCTGCCGGTCTCAAGTTCTCTTTCTAGAAGCGTTGATACTTGTATAGGTATAATTGAGTTTTACAATTTTTGTCGTTTTAGAAATTCTTTTTCATAAAATGTAAATATAAAAGTCGGTTTTTCGTTGAAAAAACCGGCTTTTTACATTTTTTGATGCGTTTTTCAATTAAAGCAGCGTTGTTTTGCGCTTTTTAAAATTGTTGGCACAGTTTTTGCAAAGTGGGGCGAAAAAAGCAAAAAATGTAATAACAAGGACCTTTATGAACGCTCAAGCACTTTACGATCCAGCCAATGAACATGACGCCTGTGGTGTCGGCTTGGTCGCTAATATAAATAATGTTGCCTCGCACCAGATTGTGTTGCAGGGTATTACGGTTTTGAAAAGGCTTATGCATCGCGGTGCGGCTGGTGGCGACCCGGAAACGGGTGACGGCGCCGGCCTTTTGCTTTCTATGCCGCACAAGTTTTTCCGCAAGGTTTACGAGGACTTGCCGGCCCGTTATGGTGTGGCCATGGTTTTCGTGAACAAGTCCGTTGCCTGCGATGTGGCGGATGCGAAGATCAAGGAAATTGCCGCTTCGGAAGGCGTGAACCTTCTGCATGTGCGTGAAGTCCCGGTGAACGCCTCGGCGATTGGCCATACGGCCCGTGAAACGTTGCCGCATATCAGGCAGTTTTTCTTTGACGGTTCCGCGTTTGAAAATGATAACGCGTTCGAAATCAAGCTCTTTGTCATCCGTCGCTTGATTGAAAAGGCGATTGGCGATATCTATGTTTGCAGCTGCTCGCAGCGGACGGTCGTGTATAAGGGACTTCTGTTGGCAAGCCAGATCGAGGCTTTCTATGCCGACTTGAACAATCCTGATTTTGAATCCCCGATTGCGCTTGTGCATCAGCGCTATTCGACCAATACGTTCCCGACTTGGCAACTGGCGCACCCGTTCCGTTACTTGGCGCACAATGGCGAAATCAATACGCTGCGCGGTAACTTGAATAGCCTCAAGTCTCGCGAACCGCACTTGAAGAGCGATATTATCGGTGATGACTTGAAGAAACTTTTGCCGCTGATTCCGGCGGGGCAGAGCGATTCTGCTTGCTTGGACAACATGTTTGAGCTTCTCGTCGCTGCGGGCCGTAGCCTTCCGCATGCGATGATGATGCTCATGCCGCAGGCTTGGGGCAAGAAGCATTACTTGGGCCGCGATGTGCGCGGGTTCTTTGAATATGAATCCATGCTGATGGAACCGTGGGATGGCCCTGCCGCGGTGGCGTTTACCGACGGTATCAACGCGGGTGCGATTCTTGACCGTAACGGGCTCCGTCCGGCACGTTACACTTTGTGTAAAGACGGTCTCTTCGTGATGGCGTCCGAAACGGGCGTGCTTGACATCAATGATGCCGAAGTGGAAGAAAAGGGCCGTTTAAAGCCGGGTGAAATTATTTACTTGGATATCGAAAACCACCGTATTTTGAAGAACGCCGAGATGAAGGCGCTGGTGGCAAGAGCCAAGCCTTACCGCCGCTGGGTGGCCGAAAACAAGATGAGCGTGCGCGGCCTCTTTAGCGAAATTAATCCTGCCGACGTTCCCGAGGATTTGCTCGTACAGCAGAAGCGCTTTGGCTATTCTGCCGAAGACTTGAGCATCATCTTGCAGCCGATGGCACGTACGGGTGCCGAACCGATTGGCTCCATGGGTAACGATGCCGCCTTGGCCGTACTTTCGGACAAGCCGCAGCCGCTGTTCAACTACTTCAAGCAGCTGTTCGCCCAGGTGACGAACCCGCCGATTGACCCGATTCGCGAAGAGCTCGTGATGAGCCTTACGACCTACATCGGCAACCACGGCAACATTCTCGAGGAGACTCCGGAACAGGCGCATTTGATTAAGATTCCACGCCCGATTGTGACCGAAGACGAAATCCGTCATTTCGAAAATATCGGTGACAAGAGCTTCAAGGCGAAAGATTTGAAGATGCAGTTCCCCATGGGCGGTGACGGTTCCGTGCTGGAAGAAGCTTTGCAGAAACTGGCAGGCGACGCGGTGCGTGCCGTGCAGGATGGTTTCAATATCATCGTGTTGACGGACAAGAATGTCGATTGGGGCTATGTGCCGATGCCGTCCCTCCTTGCAACGGCTGCGGTGAACCGCGCTCTTGTCGAGGCGGGCGTTCGTCCAGAAATCGGATTGATTGTGCAGTCTGGCGAAGTGCGCGAAGTAATGCACTTTGCGTTGTTGCTCGGTTACGGTGCGACGGTCATCAACCCGTATCTCGCATTCCAGAGCCTTACGGCGATGTGCCACTCGGGCGAACTTGGCGTCGATCCGGTGACGGCTGCCGCAAACTATGTTAAGGCTGTGGACAAGGGCCTCCTGAAAATCATGTCGAAGATGGGTATTTCGACGCTCCGCAGCTACCGCAGTGCGCAGATTTTCGAAGCTGTGGGCTTGAACCACGAACTCATCGAAAAGTTCTTGCCTGGAACGGCAAGCCGCGTGGAAGGTATCGGTCTCGAAGAAATCGCGAAGGAAGTGGATCAACGCAATGCGGTGTCGCTGCGCGATGCAAGCCCGATTCTCAAAGAAGGTGGTCAGTACAAGTTCCGCAAGGAAGGCGAAAAGCACATGTGGACTCCGCAGTCCTTGGCGGCATTCCGCCAGGCGGTGCAGGGGAGCGATTACAACAAGTTCAAGGAATATACCAAGCTTATCGATGACCAGTCGGAGCGCTTGTGCACGCTGCGCGGGCTCTTCAAGTTCAAGGAAACGACGCCGATCGATATTTCCGAAGTCGAAAGCCGCGAATCCATTTTGCATCACTTTGTGGCAGGCGCCATGAGCCTTGGTTCCTTGAGCCCGGAAGCGCACGAAGCGATTGCTATCGCCATGAACCGCAACGGTGCCATGAGCAACTGCGGTGAAGGTGGTGAAGACCCCGACCGCGATACTCCGGCTGCAAACGGCGATATCCGCAGTTCTGCAATCCGCCAGGTGGCTTCGGGCCGTTTTGGCGTGACGATTGACTACTTGCGCCATGCAAAGGATTTGCAGATCAAGATGGCACAGGGTGCAAAGCCCGGTGAAGGTGGCCAGCTGCCGGCTCACAAGGTGAACGAATTTGTGGCACGTATCCGCCATTCGACTCCGTATGTCTCGTTGATTTCTCCGCCGCCGCACCATGATATTTACTCGATTGAAGACTTGGCGCAGTTGATTTACGACTTGCGCAATGCGAACCCGAAGGCCCGTGTTTCCGTGAAGCTCGTGTCCGAAGTGGGTGTGGGTACGGTTGCCGCCGGTGTCGCGAAGGCTCATGCCGACGTGGTGCTGATTTCGGGCCATGATGGCGGTACGGGTGCATCTCCGCTCACTTCCATCAAGCATGCTGGCTTGCCGTGGGAACTCGGTATTGCCGAAGCGGAACAGACGCTCGTGCTTAACGACTTGCGCGGTCGCATCAAACTCCAGGTCGATGGCCAGCTCAAGACGGGCCGTGACGTGGTGATTGCGGCTCTCCTCGGTGCCGAAGAATTTGGATTTGCGACGAACTTGCTCGTCAGCCTCGGCTGCATTATGGACCGCAAGTGCCATACGAACCAGTGCCCGATGGGCATTGCGACGCAGGATGCCGAACTCCGCAAGCATTTCAAGGGCAAGCCCGAATACGTGGAAAACTTCCTCTATTACATTGCCGACGAAGTCCGCGAAATCCTCGCAAGCCTTGGTCTCAAGAGCCTCGACGAAGCCTGTGGCCGTAGCGATTTGCTCGATATGGACCGCGCCGTGGAATTCTACAAGGCAAAGCGCCTCGACTTCAGCAAGATTCTTTCTCCGGTGGATGCGCATGACGGTCGCGAACACATCAAGAAGTTCGATAAGGGCTATGTCAAGGAAGCGCTTGAAAACTTCGACCGCAGGGAACTCCTCCCGTTCGTGCAGGATTCGCTCATGAAGGGCTCTGCCGTGGAACTCTGCGCGATGATCCACAACGTCGACCGCACCGTGGGTACGGAACTTTCCGGTGAAGTCGATGAACGCTTTGGCGTGAAGGGCCTGCCCGAAGATACCATCAAGATTCACTTGCAAGGTGTTGCAGGCCAGAGCTTGGGCGCCTTCCTTGCTCCGGGTATTACGCTCGATTTGGAAGGCGAAGCGAACGACTTCATGGGCAAGGGCCTTTCTGGTGGAAAGATTGTTGTGCGTCCGCCGCACAATGCGACCTTCAAGGCCGAAGACAACGTGATTGCGGGTAACGTCATCGGTTACGGTGGCACGTCCGGAAAGATTTTCATCAACGGTCTCGCCGGCGAACGCTTCGGCATCCGTAACTCCGGCATGCTCCTGGTTTCGGAAGGCGTGGGCGACCATGGTTGCGAATACATGACGGGTGGCCGCGTGGTCGTGCTCGGTCGTGTGGGCGTGAACTTCGCTGCTGGTATGACAGGCGGTTTTGCATACGTCTATGACGAAACGGGGCACTTTGACTTGAGCTGCAACGTGGATTCTGTGGACCTTGAAAGTGTGCTCCCGGATACCGAAAGCGAAAAGGAATTGCTCGGAATTATCCGTGAACACGTCGAGGCTACCGGAAGTGAAAAGGGCAAGCGCATTCTGGACGACTGGATTAGCGAACGCCCGAAATTCGTGAAGATATTCCCGATTGATTACAGAAACGCATTGGCAAAGAAGGGATGAGGTCTATATGGAACAAATAAATCGCATAAACGACATCTACCGCCCGGTTGGGGAGCGCGTAAAGGACGTTAACGAAGTCGAACGCAAGTTTTTCCCGACTGAAATCATGGCTCAGGCATCGCGCTGCTCCGATTGCGGAATCCCGTTCTGCCACGGAGCGGGCTGCCCGCTGGGTAACCTCGTTCCCGAATTCAACGCGGCTGTTGCTGCGGGCGATATTCACAAGGGTTACGAAATCATCAGCAAGACGGCGTTCTTCCCTGAGTTCACGGGGCGCGTCTGTCCGGCGCTTTGCGAATCTTGCTGTACGCGCAATTTGAATGACGATGCCGTCATGGTGCGCCAGGTCGAAAAGTTCATGATTGAAACCGCATTCGAAGAAGGGTGGGTGAGTTTGCCCGCTGCAGAACCGAACGGAAAATCTGCCGCAGTCATTGGTTCTGGCCCGTCAGGACTTTTTGCCGCCGAAGCGCTCCGTCGTAAAGGTTTCGCCGTCACCGTCTATGAGAAACGTGACAAGGTCGGCGGGCTCCTGCGTTACGGAATCCCGAACTGGAAACTTGACAAGTCTATCATCGACCGCCGTGTTGCGCTTTTGGAGGCCGCTGGTATCAAGTTCGTGTGCAATACCGAAATAGGGAAGGATATCTCGGCGGAATACATCCATCGCAATTTCGATTACGTGTTCCTTGCGATTGGTACTCCGAATGCCCGCGACCTGAATATCCCGGGCCGTGATGCCGAAGGAATTTTCCTTGCCCTCGACTTTTTGCATGGTGCAAGCAAGCCGGGCGAAACGAATCCTGAAAAGTTCAGTGCGAAGGGTCGCGATGTGCTGATTATCGGCGGTGGTGATACCGGTAACGACTGTGTCGGTAAATCAATTCGCGAAGGCTGCAAGAGCGTTTTGCAGGTGGAATTCATGCCGAAACCGCCCGAAACGCGTTCGCCCTCGACGCCGTGGCCCGACTGGCCATACGTGCTGCGCACGAGCTATGCGCACCACGAAGGTGGCGAGCGCCGCTGGAACGTGTCGTCGAAGCGTTTTATCGTAGAAAATGGGCGCGTCGCCGGCGTCGAAGCTGTCCGAGTCGATTGGGAAATGTCTCCGCTCGGGCGTCCGCTGAAACCGGTCGAAGTCCCGGATACAACCGAAATCATCAAGGCCGATTTGGTCGTGCTCGCGATGGGCTTTACTGGCGTTCCCGCCGAAGGTCTCGTGAACGATCTCGGACTCAAACTCACGCCACGTACGGCGATTATCGCGGATCCGTCGCGCCACATTTACGCTGTTGGCGACTGTGCGAATGGCGCATCTCTCGTGGTTCGCGCCATGGCCGATGCGAAAGCGAAAGTGGCTTCCATTAAATAAAATTGCTTAGGCTAAAAGAAAAGCCCTGCACTTGTGCAGGGCTTTTGTGCTATGGGTAAATTTTAGCCGCAACGAGTTTTGGTCGTGTTGCTCCCGATGTAGTCGGGATAGTTGTTGTCAAAACAGGCCGCGCAGTAGTTTTCGCCTTCGCCCGTGCATTCCTTCATGCCTTCGACGCTCAGGTAGCCGAGAGTCTCGACGCCGAGCATTTTGGCGATTTCGTTTGGAGTCATGGAACTTGCCGCAAGTTCGCCCTGGCTTGGGAAATCCATCCCGAAAAAGCACGGATGGGCAACCGGTGGCGATGCAATGCGGATGTGGACTTCGAGGGCGCCTGCATCGCGGAGCATCCTTGATAGAATCTTGAGCGTCGTGCCGCGTACGATGGAATCTTCGACAACGCAGACGCGCTTGTTTTTAAGAACCCCTTCGATAGGGTTGAACTTGAGCTTGACCTTCTGTTCGCGTACGTTTTGCGTTGGGTCGATAAAGGTTCTGCCTACGTAGTGGTTACGCAAAAGTCCGATTTCAAAACGGATTCCGCTTGCCTGGGAATATCCCAAAGCGGCTGTCGTTGCGCTGTCCGGGACGGAGATGACGATGTCTGCATCGACGGGGCATTCCTTGGCGAGCTGCTTTCCCATCTTGCGGCGGATCTTGTCGCAACTCTGTTCGAAAATCTTGGAGTCTGGGCGGCTAAAGTAGATGTATTCAAAAATGCAGTGGGCGAGTTTGTCTTTATGCGTAAATCGTTCGGAATGCAGCCCGTTCTGCGATATGGTCAGGAACTCTCCTGGCTGGATGTCGCGTACATAGTGGGCTCCAAGCAAATCGAAAGCGCAAGTTTCGGATGCGATGCACCACGCTTTACCCATGCGGGCAATCGAAAGCGGGCGGAACCCGAAACCGTCTCGTGCGACAAACATGGTATCCTTGCTGATGAATACAAGACAAAAACTGCCGGTGAATTTGGTGACCGCCTTCTTGATGGCTTCTCCAATATCATCGGCTTCGGTACGTGCAATTTCGTGTAGAAGAATTTCGGAATCGGATGTTGTCTGGAAAATATGTCCGTCGGCTTCCATTTCGGCTCGGAGCTCGGCGGCGTTCGTGATGTTTCCGTTGTGGACCACCGCAATCTGCCCCCATTTGCAACTCACTAGAATCGGCTGCGCGTTGGCTAGCGTCGATGCCCCCGTGGTGCTATAGCGGACATGACCGATTCCGGTAGATCCTTGCAGTTCATCGACGTTGTGTTCCCTTAGAAGGGTTGAAACAAGACCCATGGACTTGCGGACCCGAATTTTATCGCCGTCCGTGACTGCAAAACCTGCGCTTTCCTGACCGCGATGCTGTAGTGCATAGAGTCCCATTGTAATATTGCGGACGACATTTTCTCCATTGTAAATGCCGATAACTCCGCATTCCTCGTGTAATTCTTCAAGCATATTGCCTCGTAGAAGTGATTGTTTCCCCTACCTCAAGGGTCGTAGCCCACCCGGACGGGTGCAAGCGGGGAAACAGACATGTTTGGGTAGCAAAAAACATGCCAAAATAAGGAAATGCTTTAAAAATGACGAAAAACGCGTGTTTTTAGATTTGTTTCTGTAAATGCGAAAAAATGCTTTTCAAAAAATGTAAAGCCGTTTGTGGCGTTTGCAGCTGAATTGATGTTTCGATAGACGTTTTGAGGCTAACGTTTTTTCGACAGCAGGAGTTTATTGTTTTTTTGGAGGCCGTCGTTGTCGAAACGGACGGTCGGATTCTTGCCGCTCTTGTAAGATTCTTCGCTTTCGTAGAGGGAAAGTGCTATGGAAATGCCCGGCGATGTTTTGTTTGAAGGTGCCGCGCTTGACAGTGCCGCGCCGCTGAATGAGAATTTCTTGGATGCTCCATCCTTGAAGGAGCCCTTGGGTATGCGGACCGTCTCGCCGATTTGTGCAAGCGCCTTGCCCGTACTATCGACAAATTCTGCGACCAGATAGACATCAAAGAAACAGGGCGCTACGCCGGTGTTCTTGACGGTAATATTCAACGTACTCGTGGTATCCTTGGCGCCTGCAATGTTTACCAGTTCCGCTTTCGCAACGGTGAAATTGTATCCGATGACCTTGCTCATGGAATCTGCGAGAGCCTTGTTGTCGCTGTAGAACCTGTAGCCGCAATCGCTGTCCTGATCCAGCACGTAGTAGGTCAAGTGGGCCGTAGTAATCGCATCTACCCAGCGCTGCGGAGTCCACTTGAGGTAGCCTCCGGGAATCACGTCGGTGTATTCCAGCATGGTGGTATAGCCGGCCATATTCTCGGCTATGGTCGGCAAGTTGGCCTTGTAGGCACGCACCAGTGAATCCGGCCGGCCAGGGGTGCCGATAAAACCATCATCTCGCTTGGTAATGCCGAGTTCAAGCGCATGCGTATAGACATCGCCGGAACCGTTTGAAGGCAACACCAGCAGTGTCTTCTTGAAAACGGAGGCGTAATAATCCAACATATCCATCTTTATCGAATCGGAAGGCATCTCGCTGCCGTCTAGGTGGGAGGCGTGCCACTCGCCCCATTCGCCAAAGGTACGGATGTCAATGTATTCTATGCGCGGGTCGCCATCGTATTTCTCAGCCAGGGCTTTTGCGAAATCCTTTGCCGCCTGCAAATAGACCGGATCATCCCAGACGGGAACTGTAGCACGGTAGCCGTTCCAATCCAAGGTGGCAGAGATTTTCTTCGCTCCTGATTCGTAGACGAAGGACGGCGTCCAGTCATATTCTTCTTCGGGCGTATCATTGCTCTTGATATACGACGGAGAATACGGTAGCACACGCAAGGCATAGCCCATGTTGTGTTCAGCAAGAGAGTTCAAAAGTTTTTCCAGTTCCGTCCAGTCGTAAACGCCCTTTGCCGGGTTCAACTTGTTCCACTTCTGGTGACCGGAGCCGTATGAGATTAAGTCCCACGCTTTGTTGTTCAGGGAACCATAGGGGCCGTATTCGAACTCCGGCACGAATACCCAAGCGCCACCCGTCGGGACCGTGAAACCCTTGTGCGGGTTGGAAAGCGGGCCGTCAAAACGCTTGAGGGCGTAGGTAATTTTAGTGGTGTCGCCTTGGATTGCGGCGGAAGAGCCTTTTTCGTCATTGCGAGAACTCGAAGAGCTTGCAGCAATCCATGACGAACTCAACGAAGTGTTGGTGCTACTTGAAGATGTCATTCCGGCCCCTGAGCCGGAATCACCTTTTGCACTACTAGATGATACCTTAGCCGAGGAACTTGAAATTATTTTTGTCGAAGAACTTGACTGCGCAACAGATGAGGACTGCGCGGAATCCGAAGAACTCGATTCTTCAACCGCACTGCTTTCGTCGCCCATCGGAATCGGGGAAGCGCTACTACTGTCATCGCCGCAAGCTGCAAGGAACAGTGCAAAGGCGGACGCGAAAAATGTGAGCAGAACCTTTTTGAAAATCATATTAATCCTTTTTAGCGTTCAGCCATTTTTTTCCGCAATCGTCAATTTTCATAAGCATATAATCATCACATCCAAAATCGCCACAAATAGAAGAAATCAAATAGCCCTCATCTTTTAGAGTAATACTAATCCCGTTAATAAAAACAGGAAGTTTACCTAGCTTACAATCTTCATTCGGTTTTTCACGAGTTGTTTGCACACACACCAATTCACCTGACTCGCATTTTTCATCCGCCAACGAAAATGAAAATTCATTTCCTTCTTCAGCACAAAAAACTTTTCCTCCGCTCATTTTAAGCGATTGCCCATAAACACAAAACAGCAAGGAATCTAACTTTTCACCAAGTCCTAGTTTATCCAAATGACACGAAATCAAATCCTCGGGCGTTAGAGAATTTAATTGAGCTTGGCACTTCGCCTTGCGTTCTTCTTCAGACACCGCTTTACGGTCTTTCGAAACTTTTTCCGAAGAAGAACACGCTACAAGCAAGCCTACAAGCGCCGCTGCGGTCATCAGTACAGTTTTCCCCAGGCATTTGCTAAAGAGTTTAGCCATAATTTAAGTATTGCAAAATCGCGCAGCCGATGGTGAGCGGCGTTCTTACCGGATGAAATTCGTGAACACCTTCTTTTCGGCGACAGGTTGCGGAACGCCCGCCTGTTTGCCGGCCTCGATGCTCTTGAGGAGCCATGCCATGTTGCGACCGAGTTCGCGCATGATCTGCACGCCTTCTTCGTCCTTGAGCACGTCTTCGGGACTGGATCCATGGACCATGTTCCAGTAGCGCGAGGTCACGAGGGGCTGCTGCGCGAATGCAGGGTACTTGTTCAACGCGTCGAGCGTGGCGCTGGTGCCCGCGCGGCGTGCCGATGCAATTGTTGCCGCGGGTTTGAAAAGCAGTTCCGCTTCGGCGAGGCCGTAGAGCCTGTCGAGGAACATCAGCATCTCGCCGCTGGGGGAGGCGTAGTAGACCGGCGAACCGTAGACCACCGCGTCGGCGGACTTCAAGATTTCTTTGGCTTCGTGGACGACATCGTCCGTTTCGCCCTTGAGCACGCGGCCTCCGACAAAGAAAATTTCGGTTTCGATGCCCGCGGCGTTGAGTTCGCCCGCGACAATGTTCAGTGCTGTGTAGGTGCAGCCCTTTTCGCGACGGCTGCCGTTGAACAAGACGACTTTCATGATAAACTCCGGTGATAGAAATTCTGAAAAAATTAAGCGGATGCAGTTTCGCGAGCTATTTCTGCCTGCAACTTGCGAACTTTTTCTTCGGAAAGTTTGGTCACACGGGCAATTTTTTCAATGGAATCTCCTTCGGCAAGCATTGCCTTGGCGTCATCTTCTTTTGCTTGCAGGTACGAGCCCTGTTTTTCGTAAAGCATGTCCGTCATTCCGTCAACCTCGTTTAGAAAAATTTATTTGGAACTCGGTTGAAGGTCACTTTGAGAAACGTGAAGAAGGGAGATTGCCTCTTCAGGAGTTAGTTTGCCGGCGCTTATCAGAACCTTGGCAATTTCGATTGTCTGATCCTGTTTTCCCTGCAGGTACGAGCCCTGTTTTTCGTAAAGCATGTCCGTCATTCCGTCAACCTCATTCAGAAGGGTTTCATCCGTGTACCCCTTAAAAGATACATCATTGGCGAAGTCCTTGTCAAGGAACCGTTTCAGTTTTTCTTCGGGGATATCCTTGTCTTCAAGAACATCGCGGAATATCCGCAGCATTTCGGCTCTATCGGATTGCTCTCGATTCTCGGGTAGAGTGCGGTCCTCAATGGCGAAGAACTTCTCCAGTTCGACAAGGTAGATGTCCAACTTGCCGTAGAACAGACGACGGTTCCGCACGAGTTGGGCGTGATGGAGATAGGTGTCGCGTTCCCTCGGGAATTGATTCTCGGTTAGGATGGAGAGCACGTAGATATGCGGAAGATCGTAATCTTGAGCCTTCTTGACCGTTCGCGAGATGACACGGGCGGTGTAGTAGATGAGTCTGTCAACGAAAAGTGTGTTGAAATTCTGCTGAACCTCGATCAGCACGGGCTCGCCTGCCTGTGTGGTGCCGTAGATGTCGAAGATGGCAGTCTTGTCGTTAAGCACCCCAGGATTCTCCGGGACTCCCAAGGTATATGTTTTTATGGTCTTGTCTCCCGAGAGCCCGAGCATAGCGTTCAGGAATTTTACAGTCCGTTCGGGCTTTGCCTCATTGGCCATGAGCATCTTGAAAATGCCGTCGCTGAACGGATAAACGTTCTTGTAAATTTTTCTGTAGTCTGCTAGGTGTTCGGGATGCTTGTGCACATCCTTCGCCATGGCGATGAATTCGCTTCTGTTCATATTTACCTCCGGCCGTCTACAAGCAAAAAAGGCGGCTGTTTTTGCGTTTCCTGCAAATATACATTCCTGCGATGTCAGAATATGACAATTTAAAATTCTGTGAGAAATTTTTTTCTTGAAACTGTTCGAAATTGGCAAATTTTTGCTAAAACCGGCAATTTGTTATCGAAATGAGTCTTTTTCTAGGAAAAAACATGAGAAAAAGACCGATTTGGCGAAATTTAGCTCTATTGACATACTCTTTTGAGGAAAATATTTTTAGGATGAATGGCAAGACCAATTAAAGAAACTCCGACGCTGTATGGCAAGGACGCTCGCATTTTCGAAAAGAAAATTTCGAATCCGAAGCCTGTTTCAAGAGAAGACGTTTTGGCTGCTCAGGACGCCTATAATAGTGTCATGTCCATTGCAAAATTCTCCTTTTAAATATGGATTTATCTTCCTTTGAATTTTTGCCCCTTGGCGAAAATTCCGAAATTACGCTGTTGCGAAAGATTACGACAACACGGGTGTTGGTAGAGCAATTTTAGATTTTATAATGCACTCCATTACAAACGGCAATCGGACTGGTTGCTGGTTCATTACGGTTGTTGCGTATGCTAAAGCTACTGGGTTCTATATCAAGAACAACTTTGACTTCTTTACGGAGAAAGATCGCAAAGATGCAACTCGCCTGATGTTCTTTGAGCTCAAGCCGTTCAAGGATGCACAAATTAGGACGAAACAAACTTGCTAAAAAAGGCGTTCCCGCCCATATATGTGCGGTCGGGCTATATTCTAGGGGCAATCGCCAGCGCTTACGCTTGCCTTTTGCCTCCTAGAACCAAGCCTCGCTTTGCGAGTCTTGTCCCCAAGGGGTCACTATCCTTAACGCGAATGCCTGGTTATTTCTTGAATAAGTCTGAATGCGAACCCGTATCTACTAATTCAAGAACTAGGATATTTTCTTCTATTCTGTAAATTAGGAGCCAATCAGGTTCAATATGTAATTCCCTGTGATTGACCCAGTTCCCTGAAAGGGAATGATTGCGTAATGCGGGGTCAAGGGGTTCGCCCTTCGACAGTTTTTCGACAATATCCTTGAGTTTCTGCGTGTCTTTGCCACGCCTGGCTGCGAGTTTTGCTGATTTCTTGAACTTTGTTGTCGCCCGGATTTGATACTTGTATTTTTCTTCGCTCATATTCCCAACTCATCCCAAAGTTCTTGCGGTGTCGAATACGTTTTGGCATTCGGATCGTGGGCGAGTTTTTCGCCCTCATCGATGGCTGCAAGAAATTCCTTGGAAGGAGGCCGGGTAACGGCAAATGGAAGTCCGTGATGCAACAGCGATTGCTTCAGGAAAACGGTAAAGGCTTGCGATAGGGTTAGCCCCAGATCGTTGAATAATTCGGTAGCCTCGTTTTTCAGTTCGCGGTCTAGTCGGATATTTGTTACTACGGTACTCATATCAACAAATATACCACATTTACTTTCGTATTGCAAGTGTTTGTTGTTGATTTGTTGGCTTTTGACTAGTCTATCCATATTTACCTCCGGCCGCCTACATGCAAAAAAGGCGGCGTTTTTAGTGTTTTTTGCAAATATACATTCCTGCAGTGTCAGAATATGACATTTACGAACTTTCGCACAATTTTTTTTCAAAATTGACGAAAAATCATCAAAAATCCAATTTGGCATTGGTTCGACGAAGTCGCAAGAATTTATATTTCTAATGACATAATGAATTAGAGTAGTATTCTTGTTCCCGCTTTGAAAAGTCTGGTAAGCTATCGTGTTTGCATTGCAATTCTCGAAGAGGGAAAACGAATTCAAGGGGCTCTCTGAATAAGATTACAATTCGGAGATAGCCCCTTGCAGAAGGAACATTTCTTATGAATTATCAAGAGGCTTGGAACAAAATAGTCAAGAAACAAAATGCTCTTTCTGGAAAAAAGGAAGATGCGGTTCAAACAATGTGGGAATCCGTTATTTTCCCAGATTATTTAGAATATGAGGATGATTGTGTCAATTCGCAACGGAAAATTAAAATCGGTTCTACGGATAAAATTGCAGACATTGTCCTTTGCAAAGAAAAAAAGGAAATTTGTATTGTAGAATTAAAAAGATTTGAATTGCATGAAGGCAGAGAACAATTGTTTTCGTATCTCAAACAACTAGAACGAGTATCTATTGGCGTTCTTGTTTGTGATAAATTGTATGTTTATGGCTATCAATATAAACAAGATGCAGATAAGTGGCCTTATGTAGAGATCTCTTTTGAAGAGAATGATTCAGATGGAATTTCTTTTGCAGAATTGTTTAATTCATCTAATTTTGACGAAAGTAAAATTAAGAAATGGATAAAAAAGAAGAATGAAGAGCGTCAATTGTTAAAACAAAGACTAGATGATTTTAATAAAAATGTCGCTCAAATTAAGAATGAAATAAATGATAGCCTTATTAAGGAATCGCTAAAGAAGTATTTTATAAATGAAAGAGGCTTTACAAAAGAAGAATTTGAAAAAGCCTATAGTGAACATAACCAGATTTCTTCACAGCCATTGCCGCGCAATCGTAGATATCCCGCAAATGAGCGTATGGAAAAATTTAAAGATTGGCTTATTGCGCATAAATATTCTCCAAATGTGGCTAATGGATATGCAAGTGCGGTTAATTATATTGAACAACACCAATGCAAATTAGGAAATAATATTGATATATGGAATGCGTCAAAGGGAACCATTCGAGATTTAGTTCGTGATTATGATAGCGATGGTAAGTATGCTAAAATTGGTCTAGAAAGGCATGCCGCAATTAAGAATGGTCTTAAGCGATATTACGAATTTTTATCATAATGTGTGAGATGGTTTGAAAATGCCAGAATAAATCCTATGCCCAAAACAAAAACTACATCCGAGGATGCCGATATCAAACGTTTTGAAAAGTTCGTTAAAGAACTTCTCGGCAAGGATGATGCCGAACTCTTTTTAGAAAAATACGGTGAACAGTGGAATGAACGTATTGAGAGAGATGAACCTGAATTAGATTCGTTCGTCTTAAAGGCTATTGAATTTGATAATGCTGCATGCGCAATCATTCTTATGAATGATTGGATAAAGAGCATGAATAAGCCTGAAAACTACGAAAATTGGAAAAAGAATTCATCTGCACAGAAACAAGATATCATAGAAGACTATTATTTTCAAATAAAGGCTGACTTCTTTCGCGCCAGTCTAGAAAAATATGGTGGACGCAAAGGCGTCGAAGATAAACTGTTGGCGTTGAATGGAATGTTGAGAAAAAAGAATTTCGAAGATGCGTCAAAACAGTCAAAAACTCTACTCAAAATATTAGACGATAATCCGTTTGTTTCAAATGAATCCTTCCAATATGTCTCTATTATGAACGAAATGGAATGGTTTGTTTATCAGCATTATAACAAATCGTCAAATTCTAATGTTAGGAACATTAACTTTATTTGTCCGGTAGAATACATTTATTTAGAGAATGCTGCCATTGCTTTTGAAATGAAAAAATATTCAGAAGCAGAAAAATATCTGAATGAGACACTGAAATGGAACCCGGTTTCCGCATATGGCTTGTGGTTTCTCGCTCGTGTGTATCTAGAGCGAAGGCAGTGGAAACAAAGCCTAGATACAATCATTCGAGGCCTAAAATATGCGTATCGTCCATCCCATTTTAGGGCGTTTTATGATGCTTTGATGTGTTATTTCGATGGCAGGAATTTGAACAAGGATGTTTTATGTTGTATTTATTTGAAAATGCAATATGCGTCTTCGGATAAAACCAGAAAGAATGTCGCTCAGGATTTTCAAATCTTTTCTAGATCAGAACGCGCAACAAATTTGCGTGTGAAAAAATTATGCGATGCGTATATTAAGCCCCTAGAGGAACCGGGCAAACGAAATAATAGGACTGATAGTAAATCAAGCAAGCTGGTTGATGTTTCAATTGAAGATGTTCGTGAATCGTCCCGAAAATATGGATATCCAATGGAAGTGAATCCAAAGATAATCGAACTGGCAAAATCTTGTCGTGAAAAAGCCGTTTGTGCTAAAGATAATCGCGAAGCAGAATATTTTCAAACTATACTTTCTGATTTAGAGAAATGTCGGGAACAGGCGAAAAGAATTGGCGTGGCAATATCTCGTCAAAGAAAATCAAAAATTGTGAGTTGATTTGAAAAGCCAGGCGTTGCGGGCTGGCGTATGAAGCCCGCTAGAAAGGGTAGCGAGCAACGTGGTGCGAGCGAGGGGAAGGCTTTCCCCTTAACAAAGAACTGCTAAATCACTATATTGACGTATTAGGAGCATCCTATTTAGGGGCTCAACATCCTTATCAGTTTATGATTGATAAGGCATCGGCTCAAAAACTTTTGGAGGTCTATACTTATGAGTGGAATTAGAAAGCCTGCCGTCATTTTGGCGGATTCTATGGAAGAATACATGGCTACGCCTGATCCATACAAGGAACCGCCCAAAAGCAAACAGAATATCTATGAATTGGGAAAATACGCCGAGCGTGTCGGAAAGAAAATCGATATGCTGACGGCTGAAGAAATCTTGCAGTTCAAGATATAGGTTTTTAGATAAAATGAAAAAACGCAGGCTCGGGTGAGTCTGCGTTTTAATGTTCTGGATCCTTCGCGGCTTTGCCGCTCAGGATGACGTTGAGGGGGCGGGGCATTGCCCCGCCGCGTTCGTCTTACTTCTTCACATGCCTATGGTATTGACGCCTACGGCGTCCGCGGCTTCGGCTCAGCCATGCCAGAGAACAAGTTCTCTGTCGCGGCATTCGCCTTGCACGCTATTCCTGCAGGCTGCAGACAAGTCACTGTCGCGTTATTTTTTCACGTGTCTGTGGTACTCTTGGAGGCTGCAGACTTCGAATCTTCCGAAATCGTGCTTGTCCATGAGGCCTTCCACAGTGGAGGTGAGGGCGGCGATGGTCGTGGTGATAGGAATGCCCGAGACAACGGCCTTGGAGCGCATCTGGATTTCGTCGACCATGGCTTCGGCGCCGGTTTCGGTGGTGTTCACGATCCACTGCACTTCCTTATCGTGGATAAGGTCGAGCAGGTTCGGGCGGCCACGGGAGATGCGGAACACGGCGCGGGTCTTGATGCCTTCGTTGTAGAGCATCGTAGAGGTGCCGCGGGTCGCGTACAGTTCGTAACCGAGGTTCACGAGCTGACGGATGAGCGGCACTGCCTTCTGCTTGTCTTCGTCCTTGAGCGACACGAAGATGTTGCCCTGGCTCGGGACCTTGTTGCCCGATGCCAGCTGGCTCTTGAGGTAGGCAAGGCCGCGGTCGCGATCGAGGCTCATGACTTCGCCGGTGGATTTCATTTCCGGAGAAAGCGTGATGTCGACACCCGGGAACTTGACGAACGGGAAGACGGCTTCCTTGACGCTCACGTAAGGCACGTGGACTTCTTCGGTGAAGCCAATCTGTTCGAGGGTTTCGCCGAGCATGCAACGGCTTGCGTAGCTGGCAAGCGGCACGCCGATGGACTTGGAAACGAACGGCACCGTACGGGAGGCGCGCGGGTTCACTTCGATCATGTAGAGTTCGCCATCCTTGACGGCAAGCTGCATGTTCATGAGGCCGCAAACGTGGAGTTCCTTCGCGAATTCCTTGGCGTAGGCGCGGACCTTGTCCTGGATTTCCTTGGAGAGCGTCATGGGCGGGATGACGCTGGCGGAGTCGCCGGAGTGGATGCCTGCGGGTTCCACGTGTTCCATGATGGCGCCCACCACGGTGTGCTTGCCGTCGCTGATGCAGTCCACGTCGAGTTCGGTTGCGTCTTCGAGGAAGCGGTCGATGAGAATCGGCTTGCCTTCACCAATGGCAGCGGCTTCTTCCACGAACTTGCGGAGGTATTTTTCCTTATAGACAATCACCATGCCGCGGCCGCCGAGAACGAAGCTCGGGCGCACCAGAACGGGGTAGCCGATTTTCTCGACGATGGCGAGGGCTTCTTCTACGTTGTGGGCGATGCCGCTTTCGGCCTGTTTGATGCCGACCTTGTCAACCAGTTGCTTGAAGAAGTCGCGGTCTTCGGCGAGGTCAATGTCTTCGGGGCTCGTGCCGACGACGTTTGCACCGGCCTTCTTGAGGCGCATGGCGAGGTTCAGCGGAGTCTGGCCACCGAATTGCACGATGACGCCCGCGCACTTTTCGCGTTCGTAAATGCCCATCACGTCTTCGAGCGTGAGCGGTTCAAAGTAGAGTTTGTCCGAAGTGTCGTAGTCGGTGGAAACCGTTTCGGGGTTGGAGTTCACCATGATGACTTCGTAGCCTTCGCGACGCAGCGTAAAGGCGGCATGGCAGCAGCAGTAGTCAAATTCGATACCCTGACCGATTCTGTTTGGGCCGCCACCGAGCACCATGATGCGCTTCTTGTGGCCGTGACCCGGAATTTCGCGGACCGGTTCGGAATTTTCGGCGTAGCAGCTGTAGTAATACGGCGTGATGGCTTCGAATTCACCGGCGCAAGTATCGACGGAGTAGTAGCTCGGGATAAGGCCGATCTGCTTGCGCACCGCCATGACTTCTTCGGGAGTCTTGTGGAACAGGTAACCAATTTGGATATCGCTGTAGCCGAGTTCCTTGGCCTGGCGGAAGAGCGGCACGTCCTTCGCGAGGTTTTCGAGAGAGCCGGCGGAAAGAATTTCGTCTTCATAGAGGGCGAGTTCTTCGAGGTGACGGAGGAAGTAGCGGTCGATTCGAGTGATATCGTACAACTTCTCGACGCCCCACTTGCGGCGCAGTGCTTCGTGCAGCACGAAGATGCGTTCGGCGCTTGGGCGGGCAACTTCCTTGGCGAGCGTTTCGTCGTCGTATTCCTTGAACTTTTCGCACTTGGCGCAGGCTCCGAATCCGCCGAATCCCGTTTCGAGGGAACGCAACGCCTTCTGCATGGCCTGCTTGAAGTTCGTACCGATGGCCATCGCTTCGCCCACAGACTTCATCTGGGTGCCGAGCGTGGAATCGGCCTTCGGGAACTTTTCGAACGTGAAGCGCGGAACCTTGACGACAACGTAGTCGAGGGCGGGTTCGAAGCAGCTCGGGGTCGTCTGCGTAATGTCGTTGCGGAGTTCGTCGAGGGTGTAACCCACAGCGAGAAGGGCTGCAATCTTTGCGATAGGGAAGCCCGTCGCCTTAGAAGCAAGAGCAGAAGAACGGGACACGCGCGGGTTCATTTCGATGATGATGCGGCGGCCAGTCTTGGGTTCGATTGCCCACTGAACGTTAGATCCACCGGTTTCCACACCGATGGCTTCCATGACCTTCAGGGAGTCATCACGCATGGCCTGGTAGGCGCGGTCATCAAGGCTCTGGATCGGGGCGACCGTGATGGAGTCGCCGGTATGCACGCCCATCGGGTCGAGGTTTTCGATGGAGCAGACGATAACGGCATTGCCCTTCTTATCGCGCATGACTTCCATTTCGAATTCTTTCCAGCCGAGGAGCGATTCTTCGATAAGCACTTCGTTGTTGAGCGAGGCGTCAAGGCCGCGGTTCACGATGGTCTCGAATTCTTCTTCGTTGTGGGCGATACCGCCGCCGGTACCACCGAGGGTGAAGCCCGGGCGGATGATGAGCGGCCAACTTCCGATGGTGTGGGCGATAGCGGTAGCTTCACTCATGGAGTGTGCGGAACCGGAGCGGGGGAGGTCAAGCCCAATCTTGAGCATGGCTTCCTTGAACAGGTGACGGTCTTCGGCGCGCTGGATGGATTCGGCTTTCGCACCGATGAGTTCCACCTGGTAACGGTCCAAAATGCCGCGTTCGTTCAGTTCCATCGCGAGGTTCAAGGCGGTCTGGCCACCGAGTGTAGGGAGCAATGCGTCCGGGCGTTCACGGCGGATGATTTCGTGGAGAATATCGACGCTCAGCGGTTCAATGTAGGTGCGATCGGCCATTTCGGGGTCGGTCATGATGGTGGCCGGGTTAGAGTTCACGAGCACCACTTCGTAGCCTTCGCGGCGCAACACCTTACAGGCCTGCACGCCGGAGTAGTCGAATTCGCAGCCCTGGCCAATCACGATCGGGCCGGAGCCAATGAGCATAATCTTCTTGATGTCGGTACGCTTAGGCATTCTTCTTGCCTCCCTTAAAATCTTCAATCATCTTCTTAAATTCTTCGAACAAGTACATGGAATCGTTTGGACCCGGGGCAGATTCCGGATGGTACTGCACGCTGAATGCCGGGAACTTTTTGTGGCGGATGCCTTCGACCGTGTTGTCGTTCAGGTTGATGTGCGTGACTTCGACATCGGCGGGGAGAGTCTTTTCGTCAATGGCGTAGTTGTGGTTCTGCGACGTGATTTCGACAGCGCCCGTCAAGAGATTTTTGACCGGATGGTTGCAGCCGTGGTGGCCGAACTTGAGCTTGGAAACTTTAGCACCGAGAGCAAGGCCGAGGAGCTGGTTACCCAGGCAGATACCCATGAGAGGAATCTTGCCGAGGAGCTGCTTGACCATGTTGTAAACCTGCGGGAGACTGTTCGGGTCGGCAGGACCGTTCGAGAGGAACACGCCGTCCGGCTGCTGTTCCATAATCTTTTCGTAGCTCGTGCCAATCGGCATGACCGTGATGCGCATGTCCTGAGCGGCGAGGTTTCTCAAAATGTTCGTCTTGATACCGAAATCGAGAGCGACGATGTGGTACTTGCCTTCGTTATTGAATTCGTAACCGTTCGGGTCGCTGACCTTGCTCGCGTAGTCCTGACCGTCGAGGCCTTCCCAGGCTTTGGCTTTTTCAATAGCTTCGGCTTCGCTCATTTCCGTGTCTTCGACGTGGAGGTAAGCCTTCTGGGCGCCGTTGTCGCGAAGATGGATGGTGAGCGCACGCGTATCGACGCCAGCAATGCCCGCTTTCTTTTGCGCGAGCATGAAATCATGGAGCGATTCTTCGTTCAGTTCCTTGGAAACCCAGTCGAGGGAGTTCACGACAATGCCGTTCAAGAAAACTTGGCGGGATTCGGATTTTTCGAAGTTCGTGGCGTAAGCGCCGACTTCTGCGGTCGTGAATACGACGAACTGGCCAGCGTAAGACGGGTCCGTCAAAATTTGCTTGTACCCTGCCATGCCGGTGTTGAAAACGGCTTCGCCGACTGTGTCCTTCTTGTCGCCAAAGGCGTAACCGTGGAATACGGTTCCGTCTGCCAAGGCTATGAATGCCTTGCGCTCGCGCTTTGCTTTCCATTGGAATTTTTCGTTCATGATCTACTCGTTGCTAGAATGTAAAAAGCGGTTGTTTCCACGCCGTCATCCTGAGTGAAGTGCGTAGCACGAAATCGAAGGATCCAGGGCTGAATATAACTGGATTCTTCGCTTCGCTCAGAATGACGATGCAATGTATAAAAAGAAAGGCAAAAGCTAAATGCCTTTGCCTTGAAACTAAAACTCTTATAAATAGGAATGAAAATCTTTTTAAGAACTGGAATCCATACGACCTTTTTGTGGGCCGAGGCTGCTGCCATGAAGGTGAGCTCCTGGGATTTTTGATCCATTCCTTTCATCGGGGTGCAATTATAGTAAAATGATGGGTTTACGACAATCCTTTTTTAGGTTTTTTGCTTTAATTTTTTTCGTCGGCAGCCTTGAGGAGTCCGAGGAAAAGCGGGGCCGGATGGATCAACGAGGACTTCAATTCCGGATGGAACTGGCACGCCATAAAGTACGGATGGTCAGTGAGTTCCATGATTTGCATGATGTCTTCGTTGGCGGCTTTTCCGGAGAAAATGAGCTTTTGCTGGTTTGCGCCGGTCGGGTCGCCTTGTTCGATTTGCGCGACGTACTGCGGGTTCACTTCGTAGCGGTGGCGGAAACGTTCGCGGATGGCGGTAGAACCGTAAACCTGTGCTGCAAGGCTGTTTTCTTTGATGACGACATCGTGACCGCCGAGTCGCATGGTGGCGCCCAAGTCCTTGATGTGTTCCTGGCCGGGGAGGAATGCAATGACCGGGACTTCGACATGGTTCGTTTCGCTTTCCATTTCGATGGTGCCTGCGCCTTGCATACCGCAGACGTGGCGGGCAAATTCAACGACGGAGAGCTGCATGCCGTAGCAGATGCCGAGGAACGGAATCTTGTTTTCGCGCACGTAGCGGATGACCTGAATCTTGCCTTCAATGCCGCGGCTACCGAAACCGCCCGGAACGATGACCGCGTCGATTCCCTTGAGTGCGGATTCGACAGAAACGCTGCCGTTTTCGATTTTTTCGGTATCGACCCAGCGGATGTTGGCGTGCAAATCCAAGTGCGCGGATGCGTGCGAGATGGCTTCGACAACGGATGCGTAAGAATCTTCGAGGGCGAGGTACTTGCCGCAGATGGCGACCGTCAAGGTCTTGCGCGGGTTCACGGAATTGCGCTTGAGCGCATCCACGAGCTTGCTCCACTGATCAAGTTTCGGCGGGGCGTAAATGTTGAGCGTCTTTGAAAGAATCTCGGGAATGCCTTCTGCATCATAGACGAGCGGACATTCATAGACGTGCTTCACGTCGATGCCAGAAATGACGTGGTTTGCGGGCAGGTTGCAGAACAGGCCGATTTTTTCCTTGAGGTGCGGCTTGATATATTCTTCGCAACGCCCGATGACAATTTCAGGGTAGATGCCGAGTTTGTTCAAATCGCGGACGGACATCTGCGTGGGCTTGGATTTCTGTTCGTTCACGCCGGATGGAATCGGGACGTAGGTGAGGTGCACAAAAATCGCATTGTGGTCGCCGACTTCGTGGCTCAACTGGCGTGCCGCTTCGATGTAGAACTGGTTTTCAAGATCGCCCACGGTACCGCCGATTTCAATGAGCAGCACGTCTGCCTTTTCCTGGTTCGCGATTCTGTAAAACTGTTCCTTGATGAGGTCTGTCACGTGGGGGATGAACTGCACGGTATGTCCGAGGTAGTCGCCGTGGCGTTCCTTTTCGAGAATCATCTTGAAAATGCGGCCCATCGTGAGGCTCCAATCCTTCTTGGCCGTCACGTTCAAAAAGCGCTCGTAGTGGCCAAAGTCCATGTCGCATTCGCCACCGTCATCCAAAACAAAAACTTCGCCGTGTTCCGTCGGGTTCATCGTGCCCGGATCCGTGTTCAGGTAACCGTCGCACTTTACCGGAACCACCTTCATTCTAGCAGAAAGCAGCGCCCCGATGGACGCTGCCGCTACTCCTTTGCCGAGTCCGGAGATGACGCCTCCGGTGACGATAATAAACTTTGTCTTGCCGTTATACTTGTGCTGTAATGTCATAATAATCCCTGTTTACACTTTCTGTAATTCCCGGAACCTATAGCAAG
>JAEEGG010006898.1_pt1 | contig 26464 bp, 22 predicted proteins | sample 9134161 | NCBI WGS metagenome assembly JAEEGG01 (sample SAMN16246543, study PRJNA631951) | gut metagenome | biome: gut microbiome; feature: rumen; material: CR-attached | host: Bos | place: Iran: Karaj | collected 2018-10 | reverse complement strand
GGCGCCCTTTGCGCACTAATTGTTGAATAGTCGGCATTTTTAATTTGTTAGGTTAATTTGTTAGTTATTTAATCCGTTGATTAGGAATTATTTACAAACTCATACCAAACTGGCCGAGGGCAACTCTCTGCAAGATGTAGTCAGGGAAACATAATAAGCCATGGACGGCTTAGAAGTCTATAAACCCACGTTGTGACGATAAGAACGCTTGATTTTGGTGTCACACCGTGTAGAAACCTATTACGTTTAACTTATCAGGTTCCTTAACTATATCATTTTCAAGGGCAAGCCCTCATTCAATTCAGCGGGTGCAAAAGTACAACATTTTTCAATACGCCGCGCAGTTTTTTGAAAATTTTCAAGAAAAAAAGCGATGATTTGTTATATAGCATTGATTTACAATAAATTATAATCATTATTTTACTCAAACAAATCAAAAAATCAACTCCATTCGGCCTCAAATTGAGCAAATGTCATGATTCTACAACCACCAATTTGCCCTATTTCTAACAAATCATCATCACCCGATACGAGATAAATGGCATTGGCTTGAATGGCCAACTCAAGAAGATAATCGTCTTTGGGGTCCCGACATCTTTGCGGAATTTCACCAATTTCAACCATTGTGAAATGGTCATTCATCCATTCCTCTAATCTTGATACATCTTCTTCATGGAAATATTTGCTAAACTTGGGACGACGAGCCACACGAACAATCTCATCATTCAAAATTTGGGTTGAGACAGGCTCAAACCAAGGAGCGCCAAGAAAATCAAGAAGTCCATCAAGTCTCTTCCCAATCAAGAAACTTATCCAAAGATTGGTGTCGACAACCACCCTAATCAATGATTCATCATTGTCTGGCAGCCATTCGTTCTTCATACATCTCCTGTCTTACTGCCTCACACTCAGCCTTAATAGTTTCTTCGTCGACCCCATCTGTACGAAAAGCTTTTCGTAAAGCTCTTAAACTTTCCGCACGCTCGTCACAAATCAGTTCTCGACAAAGTCTATAGCGATCTTCTTTGGCAAGTTGGAGTGCCAAAGCCAGCAGTTGCGAATAGGAAAGCTGCAAATTCAATGTCGGATTCTTGGTCATGATGCTATTCTTTTTTACGCGGCAAAAGTAAACAATAACATAATTGCCCGCAACCAACCTTTATTATTATTCAGATCAATACTTGACGAAACGGTCCTCGCCGTTGCTCAAACCGAGCAGTTCGCTGCGGCCGAAGAGGAGGAAAATCTTGTGGTTCCAGATGAGTTCCCACAGGATGCGGCTCACACGCACTTGTTCCTCAGGGGCCAATTCCTCGCTCGTGACAATCACGCCCTCGGGTTTCTTCACCTTGTTTTCCTGAAAAGCAATCTGGATAAGCTGGTAGCACAGGTTGACGAAGGTAATGCCGGTGGTGTGGTCGCGGCTATCCATAATCATGTTGATTCTGTCTCTCATTTCCTCTGGGGTGTAGAGGAGATGAACGGGATTTGCGTCGTAGTTCATAGCGTTTTTTATTTGAATGATGGTGCAAATATAGGGATTATTTTGAATCATGCAACATTTCGACGAGGCGACGGACACTTTTTTACACCTTATATTAATATGTCCCTCCGATTTCGTACTTTTGCACCCGAAAATTGAGCAAAATGGTTACTGAATTATTGGTCGTTTGGATTGTTGGCGTAGTGACATTCTTTGCGCTTTGGGCGATTTTGCTCAAGGTGATCAAGCGCGTTAGCGAGCGGAAGCATAAGGATGATACGGCTCGTAAGGATGCCGACCCATTGGAAACCATGCCTGAACAACGCAGTTGATTTCCTGTCACCCCTCTGGGGTTCCCATCGATTTATGTCGTTTTTTTCGGCAGGGGTTGAAACCGCCTGCCTATTCATCCCGTCACCCCTACGGGGTTCCGGTGTGCCGTAAAGTCCTGTAGTGACGGCGGATGAACAGGCAGGCGGTGAAGCACGTTGGACGGACAGCTTGCTGGACGTTCAACACTGCGTAACCCCTGCCGAAAAACGAAAACCATTCCATCCAAAGCCCCAGCGGGGCGACAGGAAAAATAAATCGGGCGAAATCCACCTGATTTTTGTTAGATTTCGCCCGAAACAAAGTTTGATTTACTGATAAAGCACAAATGCCGTTTATTGCTTTACAAGATTATATTCGTAATGCCCGACACCATTTTTATCAGCAGAGATTTTCAGATTCCTGCCATTACATTGGTAATCATACTGCCCCTCCAGAATAAGATTCCCATCAAAGTCGCAAGTCCACATATTCTCATCTGTAAAAGTAATTTTTCCATTGTCAAAGGAATAAGTCCCTGAACCACCAGCGGGAATCCTATCTGAATTACCAGTACAAGAATACTTTCCGTTTTCCAAAACTAACGTTGTTCGATCTGATTGTTTACCAGAATTGTATGTTACTGTAAATGTTCCTTTGTACTTTCCTTCGCTAATGGTGGTGTCCGAATTATCCTTATTACAACTCATAAAAAGCAACGGCAAAGAAAGAACCGTAAAAATCAAGAATTTGTGCTTCATACCTCTGTGTTTTTATTGTTAAGTTCATTTCTTGAAACGAAAGAAAAACAATAGTATTGTATTGGAAAAGAATTTATTTTTGAACTATTCGACATTTCCGATTCGTTGTCTATGCGGAATTTTTCGTATTTTCGCGCAAAATTATGAATCTGGATTGCTTCGTTCCTCGCAATGAAGCAAAGTGATGATAATAGAATCTTAAATTTTTGAATATTAAATCATTAAATCCTTGAATATGAAATACGACGTCATCGTAATCGGCAGCGGCCCGGGAGGCTATGTGGCTGCCATCAGAGCATCACAATTGGGTAAGAAGACTGCCGTGGTCGAGAAGGCCGAAGTGGGCGGCATCTGCCTCAACTGGGGCTGCATCCCCACCAAAGCCCTGCTGAAGAGTGCGCAGGTCTACACCTATATTAATCATGCCGAAAACTACGGCATCAAGGTGGAAGGCGAAGTGAAACCTGACATGGAGGCCGTGGTGGCCCGCAGTCGCGGCGTGGCCGACACCATGAGCAAGGGCGTGCAATACCTGCTCAAAAAGAACAACGTGGAAGTCATCGCTGGCTACGGCAAACTGACTGCCGACAAGCAAGTGGAAGTGACCAATGCCGAAGGCAATGTCACCCTTCACGAAGCTGAACACATCATTTTGGCTACAGGTTCTCGCGTGCGCGAGCTGCCCGCCCTGCCCATCGACGGCAAGAAAATCATCGGCTACCGCCAGGCATTGGTCTTGGACAAACTGCCTGAGAGCATGGTTGTGGTTGGTTCCGGTGCCATCGGTTCTGAGTTTGCCTTTTTCTTCACCTCTATGGGTGTGAAAGTGACCTTAGTCGAGTTCCTACCCAACGTGGTCCCGAACGAAGACGAGGAAGTCTCCAAGCAAGTCGAGCGCGCTTTCAAAAAACTGAAGATGACCGTAATGACCGATGCCTCGGTGACCCATGTTGACACTTCTGGTGAAAAGTGCGTCTGCACCATCAGTACCAAGAAGGGCGAGAAGACTGTAGAGGCCGACATCGTTTTGTCCGCCGTGGGCGTGCAGACCAACATCGACAACCTTGGCCTTGAAGAACTCGGCATCAGCACTGAGCGCGGTAAGATTAATGTAGACGAATATTATCGTACCAACGTGCCGGGCATCTATGCCATCGGTGACATCGTACACGGTCCCGCCCTGGCTCACAAAGCCGACCACGAAGCTACCATTTGCGTGGAGAAGCTTTGCGGCCTGAATCCCAAGCCGCTCAACTATGCCAACATCCCTGGCTGCACCTATACCACACCCGAAATCGCCTCGGTTGGCCTGAGCGAGGCCAAGGCCATCGCAGCAGGCTACGAGGTGAAGATCGGCAAATTCCCCTTCACCGCTTCGGGCAAGGCCACTGCTGCCGGCAACCGTGACGGTTTCATCAAAGTAGTCTTCGATGCCAAGACCGGTGACTGGCTGGGTTGCCACATGGTTGGCGACAATGTGACCGAAATGGTGGCCGCTGCTGTGCTCTGCCGTGAGCTGGGTGCCAAGGGCGAAGACATTATCCATGCCGTATTCCCCCACCCCACTATGTCGGAAGGCATTATGGAGGCGGCGGCGGCGGCGTATAATGAGTGCGTGCATCTTTGATAATTAATACTGAATGATGAATGTGGAATGATGAATGTCGCAATGCGTCGCTGGGCTTCGCCTCATTCAGCATTCCGCATTCCTAATTCCGAATTTGAATTACCATGGAAATCATCGAAACCAAAATAAAAGACCTTTTGGTCATCAAGCCGGACGTGTTCATAGATGAGCGCGGCTATTTCTTTGAGAGCTACAACAAGGAGCGTTTCCTGGAACATGGCCTTGACATGACTTTCGTGCAAGACAACGAGTCTCAATCGATGAAAGGCGTGTTGCGCGGGTTGCATTTCCAGAAGCCGCCTTTTGCGCAAGGCAAATTGGTGCGCGTTGTGAAAGGTGCAGTCATGGATGTGGCCGTGGACATAAGGAAAGGCTCACCTACTTACGGACAGTGGGAGTCGGTCGTCTTGACTGAAGGCAACAAGTTCATGTACTGGATTCCGGAAGGCTTCGCGCATGGCTTTGTGTGCCTCGAAGACCATTCGGTGTTCACCTACAAATGCACCAACGTCTACAACAAGGCTTCGGAAGGCAGCATCCGCTGGAACGACCCCGATCTGAACATCAATTGGGACATCGAGAACCCGATTCTCTCGGAAAAGGACAAGGTCTCGCCTTTATTCAAAGATTTTGTCACACCGTTTTAATACGGTCCTTCGACAAGCTCAGGGGCCTCTGCTTTTTCAACTAAGTGAAGGTGCCTGAGCCTGTCGAAGGCCCGACTCGAATTTTGAATCTTAGATTTTGAATCTTAAATCTTTACATATTGAAATGAGAACAAGAAACCTCCTCTTGGCATGCGGCTTGGCTATTATATTAATAGGTGTGACCGCAGCCATCACTCTTTTGCCGGCACAATCCAATGACGAGCAGTTGGAAGAATACGAAGGCACTGAAAGAGAGTTCCTTTCTTTCGACCAAATCGACCACATCACGCACGACATCGAGTTGCCAGATATCATGTACTTCTGCGGCGAAGAGGTGCCTTTGGACTTGTTCTATGTCCGCGAGAGGTTAGAAAGGGAATTGATCATCAACACGTATCGGCATTCCACCACCATCATGCAGCTGAAGCGTACCACCCGATGGTTCCCTGTCATGGAGTCCATCATGGAACAATACGGATTGCCAGAAGATTTCAAGTATTTGGCCATGATTGAGAGCGAACTGACCAATGCGGTCTCATCATCAAAAGCGACTGGTTTTTGGCAATTTCTTGAAAGCACAGGCAAGGAATATGGTTTGGAAATCAACAAGCAAGTCGACATGCGCTACAATGTGGAGAAAGAAACCGTGGCGGCTTGCAAGTACCTGAAAGAGTCTTACCGCAAATTTGGCAACTGGATTTCGGCGGCGGCGGCCTACAATTGTGGCAACGGACGCATATCGAGGACGATGGAAGAACAGCGTGTGGATTCTTATTTCGATATGCTGCTGCCTGAGGAGACGCAACGTTACGTTTATCGTATTTTGGCTTTGAAACTCATCACTGAGAATCCCGAAAAATACGGTTTCCAGATTGGTGACAATGGTTGGTATCGTCCATACGAGACCAAAACCGTCACTGTCACCGAAAGTATTCCCGACTTGGTTCAGTTTGCTTACGAGCAAGGCACGAACTACAAGATGCTGAAGTATTTCAACCCTTGGTTGCGCAGCAATTCACTGACAATTTCGGCGGGCAACAGTTATGAGATTAAGATTCCGACGGGAGACTATGCTAAGACACATCAACCTATGAGAAGTGAGTAGGGATGACCATTTTTCTCTATTCAATTAATAATTCTCAAAACTTCGGCGAATCAACGGAAATTGTGTAATTTTGCTTTTTGAAAGGAGACAACACCATGTGTCAGACAACAGCGATACATCAGAATGTCACTCGTTTGAGTCGCAGAGCTTACAACCACAGACTTGATGCAGTTGACAAGACAAACTATCATGCCACCCAACTTGCAAGGCTCAATGCAGATTTGCACAAGCTGTATGTTTCACTATATGAGCAATATCCAACAGTTACCGAAGCAGATTATGAGGTCTTTGGTGGCCAGCTTTCACTACTCACCGAAACATTGAAGGGTTTGGTCAGTTCCTGTCAGCATCTGCCAAAATCCATGGAAATAAGCGAAGAAACGGCTTCTCTCAAGCGGAACTACATGCTGCTTTCGGAAATCAACCACGACCTTGCCGCCTTTCGGGTAGCACTTCCACATGACCGTGAAATGCAAGACCTGATGGCACAAGCCTCTTTATTGCTTCAGGCATGATCCGATACCAAACCATAACATCATTCCGAGGGAGACTGAAAGCACTCGTCGAATACAAAAAAGGTGTCTATAGCGGTGTTTCGGATGAAATCAAAAGCGCATTTACCAATGTCAGTATCAGCCAAATCAGGAACAATCGCGACATGATACTGATGCAGAATGACGCATTGCTTATAAAATTGCGTCTTCCCGACCATAAAAACTGCCTTTCGCGTGCTGATGGCTATCGCCTCATCTATTTGGTTTCGAGGATTTCCGAAAAGGTGGTCTTTCTCGACATCTATCCCAAAAGAGGCCCTATGCAGCAATTGGACATTTCCAACAACGATTTGAAACGGCTTCTTGCTGAATACATTGCTGAAGCAACAGCGGGCGTACTTGAAGAATATCCGATTTGAGTTTTGAGTAAAGACAGCTCTTCTTTTGAAAAAAATGGGTGTTGCATTCTCTTTTTCATACTCTATAGTTTCTTCCATTCGGCAAATCAAAAATTCATTCTTAACATCACCTCACGAAAATTACGTAACTTTGCAGCTTGATTAAACAAGGACGATGCTGACCCTACAAGAAATAACCACTCGAAAGGAAGACCAAACTTTTGACTGCAAGAGCATTCAGGTTGATCCGAAGGCTTTGGCTGTGCCCATTGTGGCCTTCGCCAATGCAGACGGCGGTACGATTGCCATTGGAGTATCAGACAAGACTCGGAAAATTGAAGGCGTTGATCAATATGCCAGAAAACTGAATGAGTTACTGAGGGTGCCGTTCGATTTCTGTAATCCTTCCGTGTCAGTCACTTGTAACTATATAACTTGCACGGACAACGAAGGAAACGAAAACCGCATCCTATTGATGGACATTCCCGCCAGCCCCAGCTTACACACCAACCAAGCAGATGAGGCTTATATGCGTGTGGGCGATAAAAGCCGCAAACTGACCTTTGACGAGCGTGTACAACTGATGTATGACAAAGGCGAACGCTATTTTGAAGACACAGCCGTGTATGGAGCCACCATCGACGACATTGATTTAGATGCCGTTGCCAGATATGCCAAATTATTGGATTACAGCAAATCACCACTTCAGTATTTGCGGGAGAACAATCATTTCCTCACCACCAACAAGAAAGGAGAAGAAGAAGTCAGCACGGCCTGTATGCTACTGTTCGGAAAGAATCCTCAACTTTTCTTCCCTCGTGCTCGAACTCGGTTTATCCGTTACAACGGAGTCGATGAGAGAGTGGGAACGGAAATGAATGTTATCAAAGATGTCATTTTCGAGGGAATTATCCTCAATCAAGTAGAAAAAACTATTGAATACCTTGAAACTCAAGTGGCTGAACATACCTATCTCGGTCAGGCGGGCAAATTCGTGACACGGCGCGATTACCCGAAATTCGTGATTCAAGAAATGATAGTGAATGCTTGTTGCCACAGGGCTTACAACATCAAGGGGACAGAGATTCAAATCAAAATGTTCGACGACCGTATTGTGTTCGAGAGCCCAGGAAAACTTCCGGGAATGGTAAAACCGAGCAACATCCGCAACACACATTTTTCACGCAACCCAAAAATAGCGGCCTTCCTGAAAACCTATCATTATGTCAAGGAATACGGCGAAGGTGTGGATAGAATGTATCGCGAATTGGAAGCCAACAGCACTTCAGCTTTATCGTACCGTACTGACGACTTTATCCTAAAAGTGACGGTACCGAAGTTTGTTGAGGTAGCAGAAAAAGTAACTGAAAAAGTAGCAGAAAAAGCGACTAGAAACCGAACAGAAAACCGAACAGAAAACAGCATTTGGTTACGAGAAAACAATGATAAAGTAACTGATAATGTGAAAGAAAGAACAAGAGAAAACCGAACAGAAAACCGAACAGAAAGAAACATTAGGTTGCCAGAAAAGGTGATAGAAAAGGTGACAGAAAAACAGCAGAAGTTGATAGAAAAGGTGATAGAAAAAGCCCTTTCAAGAGGTGAAAAGTTGACAGAAAACAAAATATCAATTCTTCGATTGATGATGGACGACCCATATATTACAAAGACCGAATTATCAGATGTTTTAGGAATTCATCCGTCAGCCGTATCACGGAACATCGAAGCCATGCGAGGCAAATATCTCCGTCGCGTTGGCCCTGACAAAGGCGGTTTTTGGGAAATCATACAACCTGAAAAATGAACGAATTCAGCGAAGATAAAACCCTAGAAATCCTCGGTGCGCGGGAGAACAACCTGAAGAACATCGACCTTTCCATTCCACGCAACGCCTTGGTGGTTGTCACAGGCATCAGCGGAAGCGGTAAGTCGTCGTTGGCGTTTGACACGATTTATGCTGAGGGGCAACGCCGTTACATGGAAAGCTTCTCGGCCTACGCGCGGCAGTTCATCGGCAACATGGAACGCCCCGATGTAGACAAAATCACCGGTCTGAGCCCTGTCATTTCGATCGAGCAGAAATCCGTGAACAAAAACCCACGCTCTACGGTGGGAACCATCACCGAGATATACGATTTCCTGCGCCTGCTTTACGCCCGCATCGGCGAGGCCTACTCCTACAACACTGGAGAGAAGATGGTGCGTTATACCGAGGAGCAAATCACCGACTTGATACTTAAAGAATTCCAAGGTAAGCGTATCAACATCTTGGCACCTTCGGTCAGAGGTCGTAAAGGCCACTATAGGGAACTGTTTGAGCATATCCGACAGGCGGGATTCACAAGGGTTCGTGTGGATGGCGTGATGCGCGAAATCGAGTTCGGGATGATGGTGGACCGCTACAAGACGCACGACATCGAAATCGTCATCGACCGCATTGAGGTGCACGAGGACAGCCTCAGCCGCATCAAGAAATCGGTACAGACCGCCTTCCGCTACGGAAAAGGCTTGCTGATGGTTTTAGACAACGACACCGAGCAATTACGCTACTACAGCCGCCTACTGATGTGTCCCTCCACAGGTCTTTCTTACGAAGACCCCGAGCCCAACACCTTCTCGTTCAACTCGCCCTACGGTGCCTGCCCCAAGTGCAACGGCTTGGGCGAAATTGCCGTGGTCGACAAGGAAAAACTCATCCCCAACCCCAACCTGAGCCTTCGCAAAGGTGGTCTGGCTCCAGCGGGCGAATACAAGGCTGGCAGCTGGATTTTCAAGCAGTTGGAAGCCATCGGCCTGAAATATGGTTACACCCTCGACACGCCGCTGAAAGATTTTTCCGACGAGGCCTTGGACGTCATCCTTTACGGCACCAACGAGACCTTCGAGGTGAAACGCGAGACCCTCGGCATCACCTCGACCTACAAAATCAACTTCGAGGGCATCATCAACTTCATCGAAGACCAGAACAACGAGGAAGCCTCCGCTGCTATAGCGCGCTGGGCGGGCTCGTTCATGAACCATGTGGCCTGCCCTATTTGTGGAGGCACCAGACTCAAAAAAGAAGCGCAGTGGTTCCGCATTGACGGGAAAAACATCGCCGAAGTGGCCAACATGGACACGCTCAGCCTCGGCAAATGGATTGACGAGCTACCTACAAAACTCACTGAAAGACAAAACGACATCGCCAAGGAAATCCTGCGCGAAATCCACAAGCGCGTACATTTCCTTTTGGACATCGGCATCGACTATTTGAACATGAACCGCCCGGCATCCTCACTTTCTGGTGGCGAAGCGCAACGCATCCGTTTGGCCACCCAAATCGGGTCGCAATTGACAGGGGTTTTGTATATTTTGGACGAACCTAGTATCGGACTGCACCAGCGTGATAACCAGCGGCTTATCGAGTCATTGAAAGAACTGCGCGACATCGGAAATTCGGTTATTGTTGTGGAACACGACAAAGAGACCATGCTCAGCGCAGATTATCTTGTAGACATCGGCCCTGGAGCAGGTCGTCACGGTGGAGAAGTGGTCTTTGCAGGCACACCCGACAAGGTGAAAGACGGCCACTCCATTACCTGCGACTACCTCAACGGCCTACGCCAAATCGAGGTGCCGAAGACGCGACGCAAACCTTTGGAAGGCGATTTCCTCACCATCAAAGGCGCGAAAGGCCACAATCTGAAGAATGTGGACTTGAAGCTGCCCCTCGGCGTGATGGTCTGTGTGACTGGTGTCAGCGGATCAGGCAAGTCCACCTTAATCAATGAGACCCTCTCCCCCATCCTCAGCCAAAAGTTTTACCGTTCGGTGAAAGAACCGCTACCTTATGACAGCATCGAGGGCTTGGAAAAAATCGACAAAATCATCCAAATCGACCAGGCACCGATTGGACGCACACCGCGCTCGAATCCAGCCACTTACACCAAGGTCTTCGACGACATCCGCAAACTCTACGGCGAGTTGCCCGAGTCGAAAATCCGCAACTACAAGGCGGGGCGTTTCTCCTTCAATGTGAAAGGCGGTCGCTGCGAGGCCTGCAAAGGTGCAGGTCTGCGCGTCATCGAGATGAATTTCCTGCCCGATGTGTCAGTGATGTGCGAGGAATGCCAAGGCAAACGTTACAACCGCGAAACCTTGGAGGTACGCTACAAAGGCAAGTCCATCAACGACGTGCTGAACATGACCATCAACGAGGCAGTTGAGTTCTTCGAGAACATTCCGAACATCATCCAGAAAATCAAGACCTTGAAAGATGTCGGCTTAGGTTATCTGACCCTCGGCCAGGCCTCCACCACCATCTCAGGCGGCGAGGCGCAGCGCGTAAAACTGGCCACCGAACTCGCCAAGCGAGACACAGGCAAGACGCTTTATGTTTTGGACGAGCCCACTACCGGCTTGCATTTCGAGGACATCAAGGTGCTGATGAACGTGCTGAACAAGCTCGTCGACAAAGGCAACACCGTCCTCATCATCGAGCACAACATGGATGTTATCAAGATGGCGGATTACGTCATTGACATGGGTCCCGAGGGCGGCGACCGTGGCGGGCGCATTGTGTGCCAAGGCACGCCAGAGGAGGTAGCGGAATGCAATGAAAGTTATACAGGGAAATATTTGAAGGAGGAACTTTAGAGATTCTCTTACCTCAGCCAAAGCACCTGCCCTTTGCTGATGCGGTCACCTTCCTTCAAGCCATTCTTTTTCAAGATCTTTTCAGGCTTCACAGCGAAGCGTAAGGCCACATCACGAAGGGTTTCGCCTTCCTGGACAGTGTATTTCTTCGCCTTCCAGTTGCTGTTTCTCAACTTCGATAGATACACCACATCACCACTGTGGAAGACCATCTCTTCGGGATGCTTCAGGCAGTTGTATTCGCAGAAACGCTTGAACTTGATACCGAGAGCCTTCGCCATGCTTTCGGGGGTCTCACCTTCTTTGGCGAAAACAAAACGCACCTTGTTGTTTTCATAGATGAAACGCTTTTCAGGAGTCATGTCGACTAAGGGAAACACCGATTTGTCAACTGGTGAATAGGCCAATTCAAAATATTCGTCGGCTTTCGGGTCGATGGGTTCCACCTCGTTTTCTGCTAACAGGCCGAGGGCGATTTGGTCGTATTGGGTCAAGTCGTAGAGGTTGATACGGTCAATGAGCAATTGGGCATATTTCGGATTAGTGGCATAGCCTGCCGCTTTCAAACCCTTGGCCCAGCCCTCGTAGTCGGTGATGTCGAGGTCGAAAAGGGCAGAATAACGGCTTCTCGTGGCGAGAAACTCGGAATGATCGCGGAACGAGTCCTCCACATCGTCATATTTACGGAAACATTCGTTCTTCGCATCGTCGTCCATATAATAAGTGTCGCCTTCCCAGCCCTTGTGACACTTGATGCCGAAGTGGTTCTTCGCATTCCGCGCCAAGGAACTGTTGCCTGCTCCCGACTCCAAAAGGCCTTGCGCCAAAGTGATGGAAGCAGGAATCTTGTGGGTCTTCATCTCGCGGATAGCGATGTCCTTATAGGTCTGGATGTATTCTTCGGGTGTGATGCGTTGGGCCGTCAAAGTTATCGGCAACGCTAAAAACAAAAACAAATACAATTTCCTCATATCCAAAGAACGAAAAAGCAACTAAAATCGTATAAAACTAAAATAAAATCGCTTCAACTCCGAAAAAAGCACTATCTTTGAAGCCAATTTTTGCAAATCTATGGACACAACCAGCCTTTTCAAATACTTCCCTGAGCTAAGAGACAAGCAGAAGGAACAGTATAACCAACTGAAAGACTTATATTTGGACTGGAACAGCAAAATCAATGTCATCTCCCGCAAGGACATGGAGCACTTCTACGAGCACCATGTGCTGCATTCGTTGGCCATCGCCAAATATTTCGAGCTGCTGCCCGGCATGAAGGTCATGGACTTGGGCACAGGTGGCGGCTTCCCTGGCATTCCATTGGCTATTATGTTTCCTCAAACCGAGTTTTACCTCATCGACGGAACAGGCAAGAAAATCAAGGTGGTGAACGCCGTGAAGGAGGCCATTGGGTTGGAAAACGTAGTGGCTGAACAGAAACGTGCCGAAGAAGTCAAGGACAAGTTTGATGTGATTACCGGCCGCGCAGTGATGACCTTGCCTGAGATTGCTAATCTTGTGGGAAACAAACTGAGAATCAGAGGTGACGCAGAAGCTGGCGGCATCCTTTACCTGAAAGGCGGCGATCTCACGGAAGAGTTCAAGGCACTGAATCGTTATTGGAGATACAAGAAAGCCATTATTAGCAAATGGTTTAAAGAAGAGTATTTTATAGAGAAATATGTAGTACATTTATTTTAATCACAAAACCCACAAAACATGCAAAACCCAAGAAACATCAAATGCGGCTCCACAACCGTGTCGCCGCAGGAAAGGAGCCGGTTGGCGACTTTCCATGCTGTAAAAATGGTTTTGTAAGTTTTGAATGTTTTGTGACAAAAAATACAGACATAAACAGTTTAACAACAAATACAAATCAAAATGAAAAAGCTAACACTAACCCTTTTGGCAATGTTTGCCCTGAGCGCGACCATGCTCGCCCAGCAAACCATGCCAGTGCCCTTCGACCAGAACGTCAGAAGAGGCAAATTGGAAAACGGATTGACCTACTACATCCGTCACAACGAGAAACCCGCCCAGCGCGCCAACTTCTACATCGCGCAGAAGGTCGGTTCTATCCTTGAAGAGGACGACCAGCAAGGTCTGGCCCACTTCCTTGAGCACATGGCCTTCAACGGCACCGTCAATTTCCCCGGCAAGGCCCTCCTTAACTACATGGAGCACAACGGCGTGAAGTTTGGCGAAAACGTCAACGCCTGGACAAGCATCGAGCAGACCGTCTACATGCTCACCAACGTCCCGACCACCAACATGAACCTCGTCGACTCGTGCATCCTCATCCTCCACGACTGGTCGAGCTTCATCGCCCTTGAGAGTGAGGAAATCGACAAGGAACGCGGTGTCATTCTTGAGGAAATGCGTCAAGGCCAAGGTGCCCAGATGCGTATCTACCAGAAGATGCTGCCCGAAATCTATCCTAACAGCCCTTACGGTCATCGTCTGCCCATCGGCACTGAGGAAGTCGTCAGCGGCTTCAAGCATGATGCTTTGCGTGCCTACTACCACAAGTGGTATCGCCCTGATTTACAAGGCATCATCATCATCGGCGACATCGATGTCAACGAAGTGGAGAACCACCTGAAGACCATCTTCGAGGATATCCCCGCGCCCATCGACCCTGCCGAGCGCACCCGCTTCCAAGTGGCCGATAATGCCGAGCCCATCGTGAGCATCTGCACCGACCCCGAAGAGACCAACTACAACATCTCAGTGTATTACAAGCACGACATCGTGCCTTTTGAGGAAAGAGGCGACATACAATATTGGGTGAAAGGCTACATTGACGAACTCGTTTCCACCATGTACAACAACCGCATGGAAGAGCTCACCCAGAAGGCCAACCCGCCCTTCATCTTCGGCTACGGCTATTATGGCACCTTCTTCGTCAGCGACACCAAGGATGCCTGGACAGGTCTGGCTTATGCCAAGGACAAGGACGGCATCGACGAGGCTTTGACCGCCATAGTCGCTGAAAACAAACGCATGCAACAATTTGGCTTCACCGCCTCAGAGTTTGAGCGTGCCAAGGCCGACCTGATGAAGCGCATCGAGAACCAATATGACGAGCGCGACAAGCAGGAAACCGGCCGCCTCTTCTACCCCATCCTCAGCCACTTCCTCACCAACGAGCCGCTGATGGGCATCGAGAACGAGTATATGCTGCTTGGCCAAATCCTGCCCGCCCTGCCTGTGGAAGCCATCAACGAATACGCCAAGGAACTGATTCGTGAAGACAACATCGTCATCACCCTGACCGCTCCCGAGAAGGAAGGTGAAGTGCTGCCTACCAAAGCCGAGCTGCTGGCCATGTTCGAGAAGGCCAACAAGGTCGAAGTGGAGCCCTACAAGGAGACCGTCAGCAACGAGCCTTTGATTGCCACCATGCCTGTGAAAGGTGCCATCGTCTCGAAAAAACACGACGACACCTTCGATGCCACCATCCTCACCCTGAAGAACGGCGTGAAGGTCATCTACAAGCCCACCACTTTCAAGGACGACGAGGTGATGATGTCGGTCTACAGCTTCGGCGGCTATTCCGCCATGGACCAGAGCGACCCCTACACCTTGCAGGAAATCAATAGTTTGGCTACCCTTGGCGGCGTGGGCAACTTCAGTGCCATCGACCTGCCGAAAGTCTTGGCCGGCAAGAAAGCCTCAGTCAACCCCTACATCAGCAGCATCACCGAAGGCATGAGCGGCAACTGCTCCGCCCGCGACATAGAGACCATGCTGCAGCTCACCTATTTATATTTCACCTCGCCCCGCAGCGATGAGGAAGCCTTCCAGTCCTACATCACCCGCACCAAGTCGATGGTTGCCAACATCGAATCCGACCCGAACACTGCCTTCCGCGACAACCTCATGGCAGCCCTCTACGACAACCATCCGTTAATCAAGCGCATGAAGGCTGAGGATTACGACAAGGTAGACTACGCCAAGGCCATGAAACTCTATGCTGACCGCTTCAAAGATGCCAACAACTTCGTCTTCACCTTCGTAGGTAACATCGACCCCGAGGCCTTCGAGCCTATGATTGAGCAATATATTGGTGCCCTGAAGACCAAGAAAAACAACGAGAAGTGGACCGACAAAGTGCCGCTCCTCACCAACAAGGACATCACCAACCATTACACCAAGGCCATGGAGAATCCGAAAGTCACCTGCTATGTGGTCTATAACGGCGACATGGAATTCTCCCGCAAGAACCAACTGACCATGCAGGCCCTGAGCGATGTGATGGACATCGTCTACACCGAGAAGATTCGCGAGGACGAAGGCGGCACATACGGCGTCGGCGTCAATGGCAACGTGACCTTCCGTCCGAAAGAGACCTTCATGTTCCTCATCGGTTTTGAGACCAACAAGGAGATGTATGAAAAGCTGATGGGCATCGCCATCGCCGAGCTACAGAATGTGGCCAACGAAGGCCCGCGTCCCGAAGACCTGAAGAAGGTGAAGGAGTTCCTCGTCAAGAAACACGCTGAGGACTTGGAGAACAACCGTTACTGGATGAACAGCATCGTGACCAAGGAACAATATGGCTACAACCCGATGCAGGACTACAACGACATCATCAACGGCATCACTTCCGACGATGTAGCCAACATGGCGAAGACCGTGCTGAAGGGCTACATGAAGGAAGTCGTGCAAATCCCCGAATAACGGTTACGGCCCTTCGACAGGCTCAGGGACCTGCAAAAGCTAAGGTCGTTGAGCCTGTCGAAACGCCGACCCCAACAGAATCTTAAATCTTGAATCTTTAAATCTTTAAATCAAATAATTATGACAGAAAAACTCACATTGAGAGACAATCCCACCATGAGGTGGATTGCCTTGTTGCTCTTGGCTTTGGCCATGTTTTGCAGTTACATCTTCATGGACATTTTGTCCCCCATCAAAGACCTGATGCAGGACACCCGCGGTTGGGATAGTGCCTCATTCGGCCGTATGCAGGGCGCAGAGGTATTCCTCAACGTCTATGTGTTTTTCCTCATCTTCGCCGGTATCATTTTGGACAAGATGGGTGTACGTTTCACCGCCGTGCTCTCGGGTGCCGTGATGCTCGTTGGCGGACTGATCAAGTTCTACGCCGTCAGCGAAAGCTTTATCGGTACAGGCATGGAGAACTGGTTCAACACTCACCTCAACTGGAATGTCAACATTCCGTTCATCGGCGACATTCTGCCCTTTGCTGACGGAATGCCCAGTTCAGCCAAGTTGGCCGCCATCGGATTTATGATTTTCGGTAGCGGTTGCGAAATGGCTGGTATCACCGTGAGCCGTGGTATCGTGAAATGGTTCAAGGGCCGCGAGACCGCCTTGGCCATGGGTTCAGAGATGGCTTTGGCCCGTTTAGGCGTGGCTACCTGCATGATTTTCTCGCCCTTCTTCGCCAAGTTGGGCGGTGAAATCCATGTTGAAAACTCCGTCAAGTTCGGCGTGGTGTTGCTCTGCATCGCCCTCATCATGTTTATCGTCTATTTCTTTATGGACAAGAAACTTGATGCACAGACTGGCGAAGCCGAAGAGAAAGACGACCCCTTCAAACTCAGCGACCTTGGCAAGATTTTCTCCAGCCTCGGCTTCTGGCTTGTGGCCTTGCTCTGCGTGCTCTATTATTCGGCCATCTTCCCATTCCAGAAGTATGCCGTGAACATGCTGCAATGCAACCTGACACTCAACCCCGCCGACCTCAACACCTACTGGGGCGGCAGCACGGAGAGTTTCCCGATTTCCGTCACCATCGTACAGTATATCATCATGCTCCTCGTGGCTATCTGCTCCTTCGCCAGCAACTTCTCGAAGAATAAGGGCATGAAGTTCGGCTTGATGGCTGTGGCCGTTGTCGCCTTGGTCGTTTATTGCTACATGGGTTACATGCGTGGCACCGCTGAGACCATCTTCGCCGTGTTCCCGCTGTTGGCTGTGGCCATCACGCCTATCCTCGGCAACTATGTGGACCACAAGGGCAAGGCTGCCACGATGCTCATGCTCGGCTCCATCTTGCTCGTTGTCTGCCACCTGACTTTCGCTTTCATCCTGCCGGCCTTCAAGGGTAACGCTGTGGGTGGAACAATAATAGCCTACGTCACTATCCTCGTGCTCGGTGCCTCGTTCTCGTTGGTGCCCGCCGCCTTGTGGCCGAGTGTCCCGAAGTTGGTGGACGAAAAGATTATCGGATCGGCCTATGCTGCCATCTTCTGGATTCAGAACATCGGTCTTGGCCTCTTCCCGACCCTCATCGGCAATGTGTTGCAAAACACCAATCCCGAAGGCACAGCCGCCCACGAGTTGAATTACACCTGGGCACTCGTCATGTTGGCCGCCCTCGGCATCGCCGCTCTGCTTATCTCGGTCTATCTCAAGGCCGTCGACAAGAAGAAAGGCTTTGGTTTGGAGGAGCCTAACATCAAATAATACAAGGATTTAACGATTCTTTTTGTAGGGCTGTCGCATCGTGGCAGCCGCTGTAAAAACCAAACAGCGGCTGCCGTGATACGACAGCCCTACGTTTTTCATTTGAATTTTTTCTATCTTTGCGGGCATGAAACGTTTTTTGTCCATAGGTTTTCTGATGCTTGTCTTGGTGGCAGCTTGTACCCACCAGGGGAACGACCCAGTTTCAGAGGTGATTTGACAGGAAAACATTGTCAATCTTTGATAAGTTTTAGCTTTTATGGCTGCGATATTAGAAAAGTTGTTTATTTTTGCAGCAGATTTGCATAAATAATCAATAAATGATTAGTTTTGCTTTTGAAACAACAAAATAAGCTCCAATGTCAAAGGCTACAAACTTACAGGATTGGGTCAACAGCGAGATGATAAGAGGGCGGTATATCTTCACGAAGGAGGATGTGCTGGCTTTGCAGTTGCCCATCTCAGAACAGGCCATGCAGAACAGTCTTAACCGATTGACCGAGCGGGGCATCATCATGTCGCCTTGGCAGAACTTCTACGTGGCCATCCCTACCGAATACAAGCTTAAAGGCGTTGTCCCACCCACTTTCTATATCGACAGGCTGATGAAATTCCTTGGACGCGACTATTACGTTTCGCTGCTGACGGCGGCAGCAATGAACGGCGCTGCGCATCAACGTCCCATGGTGTTTCAGGTGACGGTGAATGGCAAGCCTATCCGTTCGGGTGTGAAGAATGGAACACAGTTGGTGTTTACGCTCAGGCAAGACTTGCCGCTCGAGTTTACCCAACAGCTGAAGACACAGGTGGGATATATGACCGTGTCGGGGCCAGAACTGACAGCACTCGATATTGTGGCCGAAGAGAAGAAAATAGGCGGCCTAAGCCGAGCTGCCGAGGTATTGGTGGAATTGAGCGAAACCACATCATGGGACGAGAGCAAGCTACCTTTGCTGAGCCATTACAGCAACAGCACCCTTCAACGCCTGGGCTATCTGCTCGAGTTGATAGAGGCCGAGCAACAAGCCGACGACTTGTTTGCTTTGATTAAGAAAACGAAAAAGACGCTGCGTAAAACGCCTTTGAAGCAGGAGGTTCCCATCGATGAAGGGATGACCGTCGACAAGCGTTGGAAGATTATCGAGAACTATAAGCTTGAAATAGACGAGATATGATACCGCAATACTCCATACAAGAATGGTATGAGCAGGTGCCATGGAACACGGACACCATGGTCGAACAAGACCTGATCATTTGTCGTGCGCTGGTCAGCATTTTCGGTGATGAGTTTCTGGCTTCACAGCTGGCTTTCCGTGGCGGCACAGCTTTGCATAAGCTCTATTTGCAGCCTCAGCCCAGATACAGCGAAGACATTGACTTGGTGCAGATAGTGCCCGGGCCCATCAAACCAATCATGTACCGATTGGGCGAGGTGCTGGATTGGCTACCCAACCGAAGCACGGCGCAAAAGAAGCATAGCAACAAGTTGTATTTCCGCTTTGATTCGGAGATACCACCTGTGCAACAGCTACGTCTGAAAATCGAGATCAACTGTTTTGAGCACTTCAATGTAATGGGACTGGTGAAAGTGCCGTTTGCTGTAAAGAACAGCTGGTTTACTGGCGAGGCGGCGCTAACCACCTATCATTTTGAGGAGTTGATGGGCACGAAGTTGCGTGCCTTATATCAGCGCAAGAAAGGGCGTGACCTTTTTGACATGCACAAAGGGCTCACTGCCCGCGAATGTGACACGGAGAAGGTTATGGAGTGTTATCGGAAGTATATGGAGTTTGTGGTGGAGCGTATACCATCGTATAAGGAATACGTGCGAAACATGCAGGAGAAAATGTCAGACGATGAGTTCGTGACGGATGTCAATCCGCTGTTGAGGCCGGATGTTACTTTCAATCCTGAGGAGGCTTATCAGTTGGTGTATGACAAGTTGATAGACAAGATGGAGGGGAAAAGGGATTGAGATTCTATATCGACTTTCCCAAATTTTCCCTACCTTTGCAGCCATGATGCGTTTCACCTCCATAGGTTTTCTGATGCTTGTCTTGGTGGCAGCTTGTACCCATCGGGGAAACGGCTTTTTGTTGCCTGCTGACAGTCAAGATGCGAAATACGCTATGCTAATCGACTCGATGGAAACGGTGTTTGACGGTGCTAAATACCATGACTTCACGGACTCCCTTGTAAGTCCTGCCTTGGCTTTCTACGAAAAGAGCGACACTCCCCGCTGTCTTTGGATGCAGGCCCATTGCCATTATCTGACCGGCTGTCTCGTTTTTGAAAAAAGCCATCGCTCCGAAAAGGCAACGGCGCATTTCATGGAAGCCTTGAAAATACTGGATTCACATTTCGATGCAAAGCAGGCTTCCGTCGGGAGGCTCTACAGCAAGATTTGCTTTGTCTTGTCGCGCATCGCATACAATTTCTCTGACGAGACTTGCAGCACACGATTTGCCCGATATGGCCTAGACGGTGCTTCAGCCGTTGGCGACACGGCTTGGATGCTCCGCTCGATGGCTAATCTTGGGTTGCTCTATGAGCGTTTCGGCAAGGCTGGCGAAGGCGACACGGCCTATTTCTATTGCAACGAAGGCCTTCACATCACCGATGCCGACCGTTTTCCCTACGAAACGGCATTGCTGGAAAACTCTCTCGCCAATTGTTTGCGGCACAGCCATCAATACGATTCCGCCATTTTATATTTTGAGCGGAGTTTTGCCTTGATTGACAGTTCTTGCCCATTGTATCATAAAAATGCCTTGGAAAAGGCCTTCGTCCATTTTATGGCTCAGGACTATGCGACGGCTTTGGCCGATTTGGAAATTGCTTACCAGTCGAAGGACGAAAACCTCAAAACGCAAGTAGCATACGGCCTTGCGGACTGTTACGAGAAATTGGGCGACACTTTGAAGGCCATGCCTTATTATGCCCTCGTGAAAACCCATGAGGAAAAGAATGTGGTGGCCAGCAACCACAACGCTGAGGTGATGCCGATGCTGAATGCCTATCTGAAGGAGAAGGAACCGCAAAAAGGCAGGGAATGGTTGCTTGGGTTGCTGTTGCTTTTCAGTGTGTCAGCTGTGGTTGTCATACTGATGCGGCGCAAGCATAGAATACGCATGGCATCGCAGGAAGCCGAAGCGCAGCGGCGGTTGAATGAGGCCTCGCAACGGCACGATGAGGCGAAACGCCAACTGCAAACGAAAGTAGAACAGGCTGCACAGCACACCAAGGATGTGCTTGAAAAACACGTCATAGGCATCTATCTATCAGGAGGCGACGACCGACTGCAACGCATTTTCGAGGATTTTGAATCGGTGTATCCCAACGCCGTTGAAAAACTGGAAGCCAACCATCCTGAACTCACTGAGCAGGAGCGCAATGTGGTTGTGCTGTCGTTCCTGCGCTTCCGTGCGAAAGAGATGGCGGAGCTGCTTGGTTTGACCGAAGGCACGGTGCAAAAATACCGTTCCAACATCCGTAAAAAGGCGGGGAATGACCCGATTTCGGAGGTGATTTGATAGGAAAAACTTGAACTTTCCTGTTTTTCAAATCATTGTAAATCAATTTTCTGATGTTTTTTCAAGGTAAAAAAAGTTGAACTTTACCAGAAGGCTTGTTTTGCAAGTTCGCTTTTAATATAGTTTTGTACGCATGAATTATTATAAATGTACACAAAATGAAAAACGCGAAATTTTACACCCTGCTTGCGCTCCTACTGATGGCGGGAGGGGTGACGATGCAAGCGCAAGAGTATCCACAAGACCTTGATGTCATCTACCGTTCGGACAGCGTTTATGTCGTTACCGTTAGAAGCATCGACGAAAACACTTTTCTTGCCTTCGGCGGAACTCATGCAGGGAGCCGCACCATCATGAAAATGACCTACGATGGCGAAATCCTTGATTCCATCGGATTGCCTGTCACCCGAATGGAAGGATGGCGACATGGCAATTTCATCAATGGCAAATTCCGTTATGCATCGTTCGGGCTGGAAGAAAACGACACCTTGCCGTTGCTATGCGTAGTGGATGTAGACCTTGAAGACCTTTCGTTGACTTACACAGGCTACGATTGGGAAGGCCTTGACTTCAACCACCCTTCACAGACGTTCCTTTACACAAATATGATATACTCCGTTTTCTCAAAAGACGGAAGCTTAACAATATCATATCCCGTTGACAGCCTTTGGATGATTGACCAAAAGGAATCCATGCATTTGGTAAAGTTTGACAACGAAGGCAATTTGGTAAAAGAAAGGGTGTTTCAAGATTATAATACCACTTCGACCAACTTTTTCTTCTCGACACCCGATTCCTTGGGGTATCGTATCATCTTGGCAAATCCCAATCATTATGCATTCGACTGCCACACTTTGGATGCTGACCTAAATACACTGTCCATAGTTCAGGATGCAGGATTGGTCTATTACTCCACTCCCCATATTCTCAATTATCCCTGTTATTGCATTAGCGAGGCACCTTGTCTTGTAAACCTCAACCCTTACAATGGACGCAGCTATTCAATTGGTAGTGAAAGCTTGGCGGAGGACAAAAGTGAAATGGATGTCGTCATGGGCGTGTATGACGAGGATTTCAACCAATTGGGTTGGTCATGGGGCCTCACCAACCCAAGGGGCAATGATGAAGGTTTCGGCATGTGTTTCGGAGCCAATGGCGAGATATACATGCTCGGTTGGATGGACATTAGGACAAACACCAAACCCGAGAATATGTATGTGGGATTGGTAGACGAGGACTTAAACAAATTGAGTGAAATCTATTATATTCCACAAGATTACTTTGTTGGCCCTTTGGATATTGCCGCCTGCCCAACTGGAGGCTGTATCGTGTGTGCCAATCGTTTGGAAATATCGACTGACCAAGCCGATTATTGCATCTTCAGAATCACGCCTGAGGATTTCCTGAATGTTGAGGAAGCGCATTCGCATGGGTTTGCGGTTGCCACGGCCTATCCCAACCCAGGTCAAAGCACCCTCAACATCCGCACAGCCTTGCAAAATGCCCGCGTGGAAGTCTATGATTTAAATGGAAAACTGATTTGCAAGCAAGAGATTACGGAGAATGTCACTTCGATAAATGCTGATGGGTGGCCTTCGGGGACATATATATGGAAGGTGATTGCCAATGGCTTGGAAGCGGAATCAGGAAAATGGATTAAAGAATAATGAAAAAAATCAGTCCTATGAAAAAACACTACTTTCTTTTATTGGCTCTCGCCTTAGTTTTCGGAGCCAAAGTTTTTGCCCAGGAATGGGAACAGTCATACGAATGGCATTTTTCCGATGAGGAGGAATTTGATTTGGTCAAACCATACGAAACTTCCTCGGGCAACATCGTTGTTTCGACAAATCAATACTATAAGTGTGGCTGGGGCGATTTCTACGCACCGCATCCCGCTTTGAGAATGTTTGCGGCAGACGGTACGGAATTGGCGGAAAACCTTTACTTCAAGCCTGCATACTATGGCGTAGGTCCGCACATCATTGAAAACAAAAAAGGTGAATTGTATATGATGGCCGCTTACACTCCAGACCATGACTACACCTCTTTCAATTACTTTCTAAACTATGACAATCCACCAGATGAAGGCATCTATGGATTGTACAAACTTGACGACCAACTGAACATCGTGGAGGCTTACGAACACCATGTCAAAATTGACACCTCGGAATATCGTGACCAACAATGGGAAGACGTACCACTTGAACAATGTGGCGCACTGGTGCTGATTCCTCCCATTGTTGGTGATGACAAAATCGTTGGTGCCTATATGAAGACTTATAGCAGGTGTCCGACCAATCCGCACGGTCCTGATTCCCTGTTCGTTTTTCGTATGGATTTTGAAGGGAATATCCTTGACCAACAAGGATTTGAGCTTCCCTATATGGGTAGCGGTGGCAGTTGTCTTCATTTTTTAGGAAGGGAATTGCTGTTCAAATCGGAAACGGGTTATATGTTGTATTGTCCGTTCCGTTTTGTCGATGATGGATACTATTACCATGTTGTTTATCTTGACAATAACCTCAATCTGCTAAAGGTGAGGCCTTGCAAGAAAATCGATCCGCTTTCACAATTTGATGACCTAATGCAAGGGATTAAGGTAAAAAGAAGTCGGCACAACACAACCTATTTTACCGTTGAATTAGCGTCAAACAATCCTTGGAAAGCCACAGATTATGATGTCAGGCTTTACGAGTTGGACGATAATATTGACGGAACGGAGCCTTACATTCCTTCGTTGCAATACATCACTCGCACTTCCGATGATTTGGATTGGCCTTGTGGTATTGAGTTGTTGGACGACAACAGTCTTTGCTTTGCCTACACGTTGAACATAGGCTTTTGGAGCAATCTCGATTCATGGATGATGATAGAACATTTAACTCCCGGTTTCGACACAATATCAACGTTGTATTATGACCATGAAGGGGAGCGCATCCATAGTACCGCCACGAGCATTTTGGCTACAAGGGACGGCGGCTTGTTGCTTGTCTATCAATCCAAAAACCTCAACAACACCGACCAACGCTGGACGACGATAACCAAATTCCCCGCTGAGGCTTTTGAAGGTGTCGACGAGGCGCATGACAACGGCCTGAAGGTGGCGGTGGCTTATCCCAATCCGGGAAAGGATGTGCTGAACATTCGCACGGCTTTGCAAAATGCCTATGTGGAAATCTATGACTTGATTGGGAAACTGGTTTGCAAGAAAGAAATTACGGAGAATGTCACTTCCATAAAAGCTGAAAGTTGGCCTTCGGGCGTTTATGTTTGGAAGGTAATAGTAGAGGGGAAGGAAGCGGAAGTTGGGAAGTGGATTAAGGAATAAAACACCTTTTAAGGGATGAAAACAGATTGCATATTGTCAAAAAAATAGGGACAAGCCGTTTTGCTGCTATTTTTCAAATCATTGAAAAACAATATTTTGAAAAGTTGGCAACAAAAAAAAGTATGGACAAGGCAGGAGTTGCCCCCGAAAAGCTCTTGACAAGTAATCTTTATCATTAACTTTGCGAAAATTTCAAAACCGAAACACAATGAAAACAACAAGATTTTACACCCTGCTTGCGCTCCTGCTGATGGCGGGAGGGGTGAGAATGCAAGCGCAAATCCGTATCGACAAGCAACAATGCTTTGGGGGATATGGAGGAGACAATGCATTTTCAATAGTTGAGGAAGAAGACTTCTTATTGATTGCCGGTAACATAGAGCCTTCTACCATTGGGACAGGACAAGTGCAATGCGCCTCAAACACGCCACGGACTTGGGTGGCAAAAGTCGGAAAGGACAATTATGAATTCCAGGACGGTTGGTGCTTCGACATTATGGGTCAGTTTGTGAAGATTGTCAAGGATGAAAACACAGATGGCGAGTATTTTTTGGTAGGCCAATGGAATTGCTATGGGGCAAGGAATCTTACAACCCTCAAGATTGATTCAGATGGTAATGAGTTGTGGCGCGTTTGCTTCGGCAACGAGTATGGACACATGTATGGAACAGGCCGCTTGTACACTAGCGACGGCGGCATTATCAATTCCGGCGACTACACCGACGCAGGCGGCGATGTCAGCCATATCTTTGGCGGCTACGATGGCTGGCTCATCAAGCATGACCGAAACGGCAACTTGGAATGGGAACTGACCTTAGGCTCGCAAGCCTATGAAGGTGTTTGCACTGTCCAGCAGGCTTCTGACGGGGGATATTATGTGTGTATGCAAAACGAATCCTATGGGGTGGGTAACATACCTTGTCCTGAAATAGTATCCAATGCCACCTTGGTCAAGTTGAGCCAGGCGGGTGAAATAGAGTGGCATGAGTGCTACGGATGCGCGAACACGGCCCCTGAAAGAGATGAGAATAGTGCCTTTATCGATGTCGTCGAATTGAATGACGGGTATCTGTTTGGAGGAGAGGCCAGTTGCAACAGCGGTGACTTGGAAGGCAGCGGATGGCACTATGGCACATTGTACAATAGCCCCAATGGTCGTTATACTTCTGACATTTGGCTTTGGAAAGTGGACAATAACCGCAATATCATTTGGAGTAAGTGTTACGGAGGCTCAGATGAGGAGTCCTTGCTGAAAATGTTTCGGACAGAAGATGGCGGATTTATCGTTTTCGGAAACACCCATTCCAGAAACGGCGACGTGGCAAGTGCCAGTCAAATCAATTTGGACGAATGGAACGAGGGCGTAGGCTGGATATTCCGAATTGATGCCAACGGCAATCTGTTGTGGGAACGCTGCTTGGGCTCGGCCGGAGGTGCTGGCTCAACCAATATCACGGATGTCATCAAGCATAACGACAGGGAATACACTGTTCTTGGGAATTTGATCTGCCCTCCGAGCGGTTCAAGTGGTGACGTGAACTGCACAAACTGCGCACAATTGAGCAATCCCGAGTTTCCACACCATTTGAAGGATTATTGGTTGTTCCACATTACGGATACCGTGGACTATAGTACGATAAGCGTTCCTGAAATGCCAATACAGCAAGAGGCTTTGGCGGAAATCTATCCCAATCCCACGAACAACA
>JAEEGG010006895.1_pt1 | contig 26471 bp, 23 predicted proteins | sample 9134161 | NCBI WGS metagenome assembly JAEEGG01 (sample SAMN16246543, study PRJNA631951) | gut metagenome | biome: gut microbiome; feature: rumen; material: CR-attached | host: Bos | place: Iran: Karaj | collected 2018-10 | reverse complement strand
GAAGCCGCCGCCGAAGCCGCCCATGCCACCGGCAGGAGCGCCACCGGCCGCACCGGGACCGCCCTGACCGGCAGGACGATTTCCGCCAGCGCCGGGGCCGCCCTGACCGGCAGGACGATTGCCGCCCGCGGGACGATTTCCGCCGCCGCCGAAGCCGCCGCCGAAGCCGCCCATGCCGCCGAATCCGGCGTAGATGTTGTAGTAGAGTCCTTTGCGCTTATAGAGCCACGGACCTTCGATATAGCTCTGGAGGCCGAGGTTGATGATCTCGCCGTCGATCTCGCACATATTGTCTTTCAGCTTGGCGAGGTAGGAGGTCTGGCCCCAGGCGAGCCAGGCGGTGCCGTCGTCGTCGATCAGCACGGTCGGGTCGATGTCGTTGCCGGAGGTCATGTCGTCGGTGATGACCGGCTTTTCAACGGGCTTGAACGGGCCGACGGGGGAATCCGCGATGGCGACGCCGATGGAGTTGCCCTGGCCGTTCTTGTTGCCGTAGGTCACGTACCAGTAGAACTTGCCGCCCTTTTCGACGACCTGGGCCGCCCATGCCACGCCCGCGCGGCCGTTCGGGAACTGTTCCGGCTTCAGCAGCACGCCATGGCTGGTCCAGTGGACCATGTCGGTCGTGGAGTAGCAGCGCCACGCGGCGATGTTGTAGTTGCCGGGCAGACCGTTCTGCTCGCCGTCCTTGTAGATGTCTTCGCCCGTGTAGACGAACAGACGGTCACCGACCACCAGCGGAGCCGGGTCGCACGTCCAGGCATCCGTGAAGATCGGGTTGCCGCTGGGTTCCAGCGCGGTGCCGGGATAGTCTTTCGTGTCGGCAGCGGGGAGCGCGGCCGCGAACATTGCAAAAGCCGCGATGGCTCCTGCGAGGAGGAAAGTTTTTTTGTTCATGTTCAACCTTTGGTTAAAATTTTGTAAGGGGTGAAAAAACGGTTTTATCTGAGCTCAAAACGCCTGAAGACAGGCATTCCCGCCCATAATGTACCCCTGCGCGCAAACAATGTCAAGACATTTCTTCGGGAAAAAAATATTTTTTTTATTCAATTCCGAAAGTAAGTTACAAAAAATGGAATTCCGGCTTCAGAAAACCGGAACTCCATGAATGATCAGCCGCATTATTTGCGGCATCATGAAACTGTTTTTACTTCAGCTCCACGTCGAACTGGGCCGCGGGCAGTCCTTCCTTGCTGTAGAGGTTGCCCATCGGGAAGCCGCGGTAGGCGTAGCGGATGGCGGTCGGCGCGGGAACGGCCTTGCAGGAGACCACGACCGAATCCTTGCCGGCGATGTGGGCGTCGTCCGCCCAATGCCAGTTGCCGGAGGCATCGCGCAGCGCGAAATCCTCGAGCTCGCTGTCCGGGCTGCACCGCGTATACTGGGCGTTGGCGCGGCGGCCCTGCGTGACGTATTCGGTTTTCACGGGATGCGCGACCAGGCCGGACCCGACGCGGTCGAAGACGACCGTGACCTCGGAACCGTTGCGGGATGCGCTCTTGAAGATCGGGCTGTCCGCCACGATGTCGCGCCCGAAATCGTACTTCAGCACGAGGTTCGCAAGACGTTCGCCGATGGGGCGTTTGTCGCGGGCGTGCACGTCCAGCGCTTCGCCGGTGTCCCCGCCGACCGCCATGTAGGAGAACGGGTCGGCGAGCTCGGTGCGCTGCTGGGACGCGCGGATGCGGGGCTGGACCGCGACGGCGTTCGGATCGGGATCCGGCGGCTTGTAGCCGGTGATCGTGACGAAGTAGAATTTGAGGTCGTCGCGCTGGAAGAGCTTCCGCCATGATTTCGTCATGAGCGCGTACAGCTTGTCGTATTTCTCTGCGTCGTCCATGTTCTGTTCGCCCTGGAACCACAGGACGCTGCGGAACGACGCGTTGCGGAGCGGGTACACCATGCCGTTGAAGAGGTACGTGCTGGTCTTGCCGCGGAACGTCTCGTTCGGGTCCTCGCCGCCCTCGACGAGCTCCTCGCGGGCGGTCCACACCTGCACCTTGCTCCCGCCGAGCGACGAATGGATGATGCCGATGGGCACGCCGAGCTCCTGGTGGAGGCGTTCGGCAGTGAAATACGCCACGGCGGAATACTTCGGCGTGGTGGTCTCGCCGGGAAGCTCCCACGGGCCGACGAACGTGTCGGCGGGCGACGGCACCTGCTTCTCCTTGATCGTCGCCATGCGGACGGCGTTCGGCTGAAGCGCGGACGCCTTCGCGATCTCCATGTAGTCCGGGATCGGATGCTGGTTGGTGCGCGGTCCGAGCGGTTTTTCCATGTTGGACTGGCCGGAGGCGAGGAAGACTTCGCCGATCAGAATGTCGTAGCGCGTGAGCGTTTCGCCGCCGCTGGTCACGGTCATCCTGTACGGGCCGTCGCCGAGCTTGCTCACGTTCACGGACGCCAGCCACGTGCCGTCCTCCGCCACGGTCGTCTCGGCGGTGGCCGATTTCGCGAACCAGCCGTCGTCGCCGATGCGGACTTTCACTTTCGCGAATGGCGTGCCTTTGCCCCAGACATGGGTGGCTTCGGATCGCTGAAGCACCGCGTGGTCACTCAGCAGGTCGCACATCTGAAGCCGTTTCGGGATGTCGTTTCCGGCGGACGCCTCGGATTCGCTGACGCAGGCCGGGACCGAAACGAGCGCAAGCACGCTCAACATCAGAATGGGAAGCAAACGGGGCATTTTCATGGGGAGATCACCTCAATTTGAATCTCAGGATCGTTTTTTTCGGGGAAGGGGGGAGAAAAGGCGGCGTGCCGTACTATAAGAAACGGACCCCGCCGCCGGTTAAACTCAATTATCCGGAACGCGGGCGGTCAGGGGGTCGTTTCGACGGCCTGTTCCGTTTCGGGAACGGACAGGAATTCGGCCTTCACGAACGTCTTGTAGACGGTCTTTTCTTTGTCGCGGACGTCGGAGTAGTTGATCGTGTTCTTGATCGAGCTCAGCGAGGTGTCGCTGTTATCGGTCACGTTCCACTGCGGCGCTCCGGTGTTGTTGATCTGGTCGCGGCGGGCTTCGCCGTCCGGGATCTTCTCCATGTAAATGATGCGGATGCCGTTCGCGCCCTGCCGCCGCGCCTCTTTCCGCAGCGTGTCCCGGATGTCCTTTGACGTGTCAAGCGGACGGGCGGTGTATTCGGCTGTGCCGAGCACACGCGCGTCGGGCATCTTCTCCAGCTCCGTGGCGAGGTAGAATTTCACGGGGACGTCCGAGCGAAGAGCGGGCAGAGAATCGCCCCGGTAATCGACGCTGGAGCAGGCGGCCAGGATGAGGCCGGCGACGGCGGCCGCAAGCGGCAGGAAACACTTCTTCATGCGGGTAACTCCTTTCGGGAAGGCGTGGTTATCGTTGTCTTTTTTTCGTAATATACTATGGAAAACGCTGTTTTTCAAGCCGTCCGGCAGTGTTTTTCCGCAAATTGCAAACCGCCCGCGAAGACAGTACTAATCCCGGAAGATATCCAGATTGAGCTTCGCGATGAACTCGTCCAGGTTGTCTTCCGTACCGATCACCATCTTCGGGCATTTCAGGCGCAGCATCCGCACGAAAAGTCCGTCGGCGGTCTTCACGATGGCCCGTCCCTGCGAATCGAAGATCGACGTGTTGCCGTGGCCGCAGCTCGGCGACCTCGCCTTGAACAGGAATGCGCCGATGCCGCGCCGCAGGAGCTGTTCGATCTTCGCGCCCGCCCATTCCTCCATCCGCCGCGTCATGTCCTCTTCGGTCGCGATGACTTTCAGCCGCGTACCGCCTGGGGTGCGTTCCAGGCGCATCGCCGGACGCGGGATCTCCAGCCCGCATTCGACCTCCGGGCAGACGGGCACGAAATCGACCTTGTTCAGCAGGCGTTCGATGATGCGCGGGTCGAGCTTGTCCGTGCCGTCGTAACGGTACTTCATGCCCAGCAGGCAGGCGCTGACTCCGATCTTGAGCTTCTTCAACGGCATGGCGGGACTCCTTTCTTCCTCACGGTTCCGGCGCGAACGAATGGCGCAGTCGGCATGCGCCGCAGTCGAACGACCCGGCCGCGCAATGCGTCTTGTAAAGGTGGATCAGTCCCTGCTGGGCGGCGGCGCTCTTCACGGCGTTTTTCCGGCCCGGCAGACACAACGCGCGCATCCTGCGTTCGACCTGGTTGCTCTGAAGAGGCGGCTGTGCGCGGAAAAGCTCGAAGATATGGGCTTCCAGTGCATCGTCGCGCATGAGCTGCGCGTAGGCCGCCAGCACGGGAAGAAACACGTCCGCCAGAAGCGATTCCACGCGCGGACGCCCGAACAGCGCGGCGCGGTGTTTGAGCTCGGCGGACCGGAACGACGTATGTGCGGCCCAGAATGCATCGCCTTCGGCAAGCCGTTCCCCGAGCGTTTCCAGGATCAGGTCCGTGCTCCCGCGTTTCAGAATCCCCGCGAGCTGTCCGCAAGGATCGGGCAGGAACGTCCGCCCGGTCGCGCCGAGCATCGCCATGCGGCGTTCCGGGCTGTTCAGCGGACGGCAAGTGCGTTTGAATACGAGCCCCGCGCCGCCGTTTTTCCGAAGCGGCCACCATTCGTCCCACAGCGCGGAGACGAGCGCACGTCCGTCCCCGGTCAGGCGTTTGTCGGCGGCGGGGTCCGGCAGAAGCCCGGATTCGCCCCACGCCAGCGCCTCGAAATGCGCCGTCAGCTCGTCCTCCGTGTATTCGCGGAGACGCTCCGCGAGCATGCGGAAGACCTCGCGGTTATCCGGCACGCCGAGCTGTTCGGCAACGGCGGAGAGAAACGCCTTCGTCGTGCCGCAGGAGATCATCACGCGGAGACGTTCCGCCGCGCGGAGCTTCAGGCGGTCCGCTCCGGCGTCGCACAGAAATCTTTCCAGTTCGTCCGCGTTCATCTTTGCGAAGAATCCGGCGCATGCGGCGGCCGGTTTTTCAGCGGGGGATCCCGCCTCGGTTTCCGATGCGTCCGGCAGGACCAGGACTGCCGCGGAGGGCAGAAACGCCACGTTGCCCGGTGAGGTGTCATCCACACGCACCACGTGCAGGATCACGTCCGCGTACATCGGATCGCCGCCGTGTCCGTGCGAGATCCAGTCGCTGGTCTTCCCGTGTATCTCCACGTCGCCGCGCCGCATTGTGCCATTCAGTTCCAGCTTGGCGTTTCGGAAATCGGGTCCCGGCGTCCGGTTCCATGTCCCGGTCGAAAGCACGCGTACCGTGCCGCCGCCCGCGAGCCCGAACTCCGTGCCGCGCCGCACGGCCGCCCACTGTTGCTGGATCGCCAGTTCGGGCTCATGAGGACGTCCGGTGGAAGTTTCCGACGGTTTGCCACGTGTTTTTTTCTCGTCTGTCTGCGGTTTCATTGCAGGGATCGTTCCGGCTGAGTTCAGATGAAAATGTGTTCCGCTGATCGTGCGGAAAAGATCGTTCCGCATAATTTACATGCGGTTCCCCGCATTTGCAAGGGGGCTTTTCATTTTTGTCGCTGTCGCGGCGAAGGATGCCCGTGCGGAATATGAGACTTCGGCGGGTTGTCACGGGGCGGCGCGGCGGGCGTTGGTGATGTAGACGCCGAGGACGATCAGGGCTGCGCCGATGATCTGGGGAAGGGTGAAGGGCTCGCGGAGCATCAGGGTCCCGGTCAGCACGGAGACCAGCGTGGCCACGCCGATGAACGACGCCGCGCGGTTCACGCCGAGTTTCTCGATCGCCAGATTGGAAAGCCAGATGGCGAACACGGAACACCCGATCCCGAGGTAGAGTACCGCGACCAGAAAACCTTTGTCGCGGAACGGCAGGAGCACGAGGTCCGTGACTTCTCCCTTGCGGGCGGCTTCGGCCAGCGCCAGCGCGGTGAAGAGCGCCGCGCCCGCCAGCTGCATGGCGTAGGTGAGTTCGGCCCCGGTGTACGCGGAAGCCTTGTCCACGTACACGAAGTACAGCGAATAGGAGATCACGGCGACCGAAAGGAACAGATATCCGAGCGGGGAGAAGCTGGATGTCATGCCCGCCGCCGCCACGCACGTCAGCATCCCGGCGAGCGTGATCAGGATGCCGGCGACCTGAAGTCCCGTCGGGCGTTTCTTCAGGATCAGCGCCGAGGCGATCAGGGAGATGACCGGGATGCTTGCGACGAAGATGCCGCATTCCGTGGAGGTCGTCCGGCTGATGCCGAGCGTCTCGCCGAGGAAATACACGACCGGGCAGAGAAAAACCACGGAAAAAAGCGGCATCAGCGGTTTGCCGCGGAAGCGCACTTTCACGAGCCCGGCGGCGATGCACACGGTCATGAGGACCGCCGCCAGGGTAAAGCGCCATCCCAGCACGAAAAAGACACCGGCCGATCCCGTCGACTGTTTCGTGAACGCATAGCTCATGCCGTGCAGGGTCTCGCAGCCGAGCGCGCAGAGGCACCCGGTCAGAAAAGCTCTTCCGCCATTGTTGGTTTCTGCTGACATCGAGGTTGTCACTTCCGGCCCGGGGAGAACCCGGGGCTGCTTTCTGGAATAGTCTTAACTCGTTATACGGGACGATCCGATTTGAAAGGGGTCACGCAAAAAGCCGATCAAATAAGTAATATACTCCCCGTTCGGCGGAAAGTCAAGCTGTTTTTTTGAAAGCCGGAAAGAGGTCACGACCTGTGCGAAGCGAAACAGTTTTGAAAACCCGTGAAAAGAGAACGGGATCACAAAGATACATAATAGTTTTTTTCAAAGATTGAGTCTGACATTCATCATCTCAAGGATTCGGCCGCTCCATGTTTGTTTTTGGCGGCGGGTATGTCGGCGATGTCCGGATGAAAGACGGCAAAATGCACCTTTGCGGTGAGGTTCAGACCTCGACAATCCATCCTGCAGAAAACTGTTTGCGCCCTGCCGTGAATTTGGAAAGGATCCCGCAGCGAAGCGGTGGCAAGTGGGATTGACACGCCCGATTGATTCTCCGGCCGACCGGTATCCTTGCCTTTTCTTTCCCGGCGGGATGTGGATTGTCAGCGTGTCAGGATCCGTCTGAGAACCGAATCTTTTCCCGTCTTTGCGGTGGTCGGCGGTGACGTGTGCATCAGCTTTATTCCCCCACTGGAAGCGTTTTTTTTGTTTTTTTCTTCGAAACCAGCTTGATTTTTATGCGGAATCGGGCTATATTAAATTCATGTACTTGCTCCGGCATAGCTCAGTCGGTAGAGTAGGTGGCTGTTAACCACCCTGTCGCAGGTTCGAGTCCTGCTGCCGGAGCCATTTTTTTTGACACCCTTTGGTTGGCTGCTTAGCTCAGTCGGTAGAGCGATGGAATCATAATCCACAGGTCGCTGGTTCGAACCCGGCAGCAGCCACCATTTTTTTGTGCCTGCGCACAAGCGACCTGAACTCAAATTCTCGCTCATACTCTTCCTAAACTCCTCAAAATCCGAGCTTAACGGAAGAATAAATAGTTCTCTCTTCCTCCGTAGAGAATGCGCTGAATCCATTCACAAATCGAGTCCCCCGACCCCCTCCAAGGGCCATTCTCCGTTTCAGGCACAGGTAGACGCCAATGCTTTTTTTGAACTTGATTCCAGAATTGTTTGCGATTTCGCGTATATGGTCCCCGACCAGGTGCGCTTTATTCGAACAAACGACCTCTTCTCACTCGCATTTTTTGATTTTTACCCTCAAAATGCCACAGGAAGAGGTTTGCTTTTGTGCGTACATGCTCCCCAAACATTTTCATAGAAAAACTTTTCTCCGTGTACCCGGCAGCCGGTGATCCGCCGAAAAGAAATATCGGGAAATCTTCGCATAAACCATGCTCGGTTATGCTCAGCTCGGAAAGAAAATGCCGGAAATCCTCGCATAAAGCGAGGAAGCATGCGAATAAAACGAAGCCATTCTCCTCGCTATGGTGCATGAAAGGGAGATGTCATCTAAGTTTTTTCGGGGAAAGTTGGCATAAACGAAGCAGATATGGTTCCCTGACAAACGCCGACCTTATTGTTGTCCTTATTTGCTTGTTGGAAGTTCCAACCAAAGCCTGTACATTTTCTTTCCTCCGGGACAGCGGCAAGTACTATAAGCACCGATACGTGGCCGGGGATTATTAAAAAGTTTGCATGTGCCATTGTAGTCTTCATATTTCATCCATACCCTGCCACCGGGATTGATCTGAAATTCGCGGTAGTCAGTCTGGTAATAATGGCACGATCCGCATTTGTTCAAAAGACAATCCAACGAAGTTTGAGTTTTACCCATTGATCGTTCCTTTCCTTAGAGTGTTTTGATCTGTGATATTTGGTTGAATCGAACGTTTTTTAGTTGACAACTCTGATCGGAAGCTTTTCTTTTTTCAACCTGGCGCCGCATTCCGGACAGCGGTTCGGCAGTTCGGTCACGCTTCGCGGCCCTTTGGGTGCTTCCCCGTCAAGCGTGATTACGTCCATTTCGCACGGGTCAAGTTCAAGTGTTTCTTCCCAGCCGCATTTCGGGCAGGACATCGCATAGAACTCCGGGTTTTTGCCAAAAATCGGTTGGATGACGGAAGGTGCCATTGTTTTTCTCCTTTTCGTTTTATGGTTATTGCGCGAAGACGAGCAGGAATCCGGCTATTCCGCCCAGCACGAAGCCGAGCAGCTGGATCATACCGAGCTCCTCATGGGACACGGTGTCGACGAGCTCATAAATGTTTTCCGGTTTCAGGTCAAGGATCGATTTGCGGATGTGGCCGGGCAGGTCGAGCCCGGCGACGATCACGTCTTTGTTCCTGCGGATTTGAATCTGCAGAAAGACCCGGATGCCCGGCAGGATCTGTTCGCGGACGAGCTGCCAGACAAGTTCATCCTCCAGATAATCAAGAAGCTTTTCCGCGAGGTTGTCACGCAGGGCAGTGAGCGCATTGCCGATTTCGTCGTTATGTTTCAGCGCAGTGATGTCCGATTCAAGTTCGGGCGAATGAAGATATCCTTCCAGACGGGATTCGAAATCGCCAAGCTTCTTTTTTACCTGCTGATCGGCCTCCTGTTCCGACAGCTTGTTCCGAATGGCGTGCTCAAGTTTGCGCCATGGAAGGTTTTCTCCGTTTGCTCCGGTAAACACGCTGAGGACAGCCCCCTTGATCGGGTTGTCGCGCATGTATTCAGCGAGCATGACGGGCATGTTTGCCCGGATTTCACCGACCAGACCAGGGATTTGTTCTTTAAGCTCATCCAGTATCCTTGCCCGCAGAGCCTTGTTGCGAATCACTTTCCCTTTAACAAACCTGGAACCGTATGTATGATAAAATCTACGCACGTTCGATGGCGTGAGTCCTGTTTCAAGGCTCGTTAAACTGGCTGTATCGAGGAATGCGGAGATTTGCCGTACAAGTTCCTTCTTCCGGCGTTCGTCCCGGATATAATCCTTGACCATCTCATGAAGTCGGTCGGCAAGTTCTGGGTCCTGCATGACCTCGCGAATCTTCCGGCGGATTTGGAATCCGATCTGTTCCGCAGGCATCAGGTTGGCGGGTATCTCATTTGCCAGTGTATCGGCTAAGATAGCCTGGTTTTTGGGGATCATTCCCTGAATCCCTCCAAGCCATCTGACCGGGCGATACGGTCTGAAGAGGAGTTGAATCGCCAGCCAGTTCGTGAGATAGCCAACTGCGGCCGCAGTGAAAACCGGAAGAATCCAACTTGTAATAACAACGGGGAGCTCAACGCTTGAGGCGCGGTGGAGAACGCCGCATGTGAATGCCGCCATCAGGAATGTCATGCTCGCCCAGAAAGTGATTCTGTTCGAAATTATCATCGTCTGATTATTCATGTTGTACCTTTTGCTTCTTTATTATGTTTTTCGGTTCAGACAATGATTACTATATGCTATCGCCTATGCCACGAAATGACATAGCAGAGTGGCATTCATTCAATTCTTTTTGGTCTTTCTCGGCTTTTTAGCCGTATCTGCCTTCTTCCGAGACGCTTTTTTTATTTTAGACTGAGAAACTCGTACATGTTTCTGCGTGGGATTGTCGACTGTTCCCAGATTTCGTTCCCAGATGAGTTTGCCGGCGGCGGCGACCTTCGCGCGGAGTTCAATCGGTTCCAGAACTTCGATCTTGCCTGCTTCACCGAGGATCCAGCGGATGACCTCATGTTCGAAAGCCGGCTTGAGCGTGATGATGAGGGAACCGTCTGTCTGCGGTTCGACCTTGAACTGCTTCACCTGCTGGTGTTCGCGGAGGTAGAAAGCTATATCGGCATCGCAACGCAGTCGGATGCCGCTGATTCTCGGGTAAACGAAGAGACCGTTTTTGCGAGTGTCATCAATCAGCTTTTTGTCGGAAATGAAGGTGTCGCCTGCGAACTTGACACCGGTGATACGCTGTATGGCGTAAACCTTGACGTCTTTTGATTCATGCTCATGCCCCTTGGTATACCAGACCCCGTTACGGAATGCAAGAATATGCGGTTCAAAATGACGAGGGGATTCCGCCTTGTTTGGTTTGTGGTACGTCAGCTCAATGACCTGATGCATACGCCAAGCATCGAAAATCTTTTTGAACACCTCCGGATCGACTGCGGATTTGATGCCCGTAGCGCACAGGATGGATTCGATCATGGCATCATCGAAGAATTTGGAGCTGTTGCCCGCCAGTGCGTTTTCCATGGCCGAGTTCGCTTTGCCCCTGATCGGTTCTGGCAGGAAATCCGAGGCAAGCCGCGTGCTGAGCATGGACATGCTCAAAACATCGTCGTTCATGAGAGGAACACTCAGCTCCCAGCCGGGATTGAGGAGGAAATAGCCTCGATTGGCCGCATCATATTCAATGGGTGCATTGTATTTCGTCCTGAGCTCGTCAATATCACGCATGATGGTTCTGGTACTGCATGAAAGAGGAATGTTTTCATCAATATCAGCCTGCCTCAGCAACTTTGCGAAACTGCTGGCATTCGGATAATTGTTTTTTCGCATTTCAGCGACGAATTTCATCAATCGAAGCGCCTGTTCCTGAAGGCTCATTGGTCTCTCCTGTTATGTTCTGATTTCTTTTTCAATAATATATGCCATTTGCTACCCAATGCAAGTGTCAGAGTAAAAAAATAAGGAAAAATGACGAGAAACAGAATGGTATGACATACGATGTCATAGGTGGCATGCTATCGCGCGCGTGAACTTAAAAAACTCTGATGGTGGGATCCGCAATTTCAAGATTAACCAGTTTTTTAAGATGGCAGTGCCACCTGTCCATTGAAAACTGGTATGACAATCCACGTCGCACTATGAGGCGTATGTTGGTTGGCGTGATGCATCGTACTGGTGATTTCTAGCTGTTTTCAACACCATGCGTTTTTTTGCACAAAAAACATGGTATGACATGCCGTGTCATAGACCATGACATACATTAAATGCAAACTCGATCTCGTGTTCCGAACAAACCACCCCAAACAACAACCAAGAAAGGTTTCCGCGAATGAACACAAAAGAGAAAATCCTCCCTGCAATCGTTGAAGAAGGCATCGACAACGATTTTTATGCGCCGAGCAAGTCCGAGTATAACGGCGAGCTCAGCGTCGGCCCCGTCAGTTTCAAGAGCAATTCGAAGAGCTCTGACAACAGCGGTTCGATCATCGGCGGCGTTCTGGCAGGCGGAGCCGTCGCAATCGGCGCAGTCGCAGTCACGCTTACGCTGCTCGGCATCGGCAAAAACGGCTGACATCAAGTTGAACACTGAAACAAACCAGAAAGGCAGAAGACCATGAAAAAAATCCTTCTCTCCATCTTCGGACTCATGACATTTGCAACCGTTCACGCACAACAGACGGTCGTGATCGAACGTCCCGGCATCTTTACCGATCTGGCATCGGCGGCAACAGCGCTGGTGACGTTTCCCGTTGTTGTGGCGACGGGATTCGTCGAAGGGACTGTGGAAGCCTTTCGCGATGTCATCACCGGTTCGACGACCGTGATCACGGCTCCGGCTCCAATCGTGGTTCGCCCACAGGTCATTGTTCCAGCGCCGGTCGCAGTTCCCAACAACCAGGTTACAGTAACTTCTCCCATAGTGGTCGGTGTTCCGTCCACTACTGTTACCACAACCGTAAGCAGTCCGATTAAGGTCTCAGGGGCAACAATCGTTCCGACTCCTACAACTCGGATCACGACCAACTATGGCAATGGTACGACCGTAACCGTGACCAGACCGGCATCCGCTTACGAACTCGGCCAGAATGTCGTAGTTCCGGTCGATCCGGTACATCGCGTCGGGTCCAGTCCGTTCGTCAACCCGTATGTATTCCGGTACCGGTAATGCATATTCACCAATCACCCGCAAGGAGAAAGAAACAATGAAAAAAGACTACACCCACATCCTCATCGTCCTCGATGCTTCCGGTTCCATGTCCTGCATTCAGAATGATATCAAGGGCAGCTTCAATGCTTTCCTGAACAAGCAGCGCGGCGAGCCTGGCAAAACAGTGTTTGACCTCTACCAGTTCAACGACGAGGCCGTTCACCTTGTCAAATCCGCCGACCTCGCGCAGTTTCACGACGACCTGATGGCAAAGTATCATTGCACCGGCTGCACCGCGCTGAACGACGCTGTCTGCATTGCGATGGATACCATAGGTCAGGAGTTCGCGAACATGCCCGAGTCGGAACGTCCCGAACACGTCCTTTGTGTCATTATCACGGACGGCGAGGAGAACGCAAGCAGGGAGTTCACGACAGAGGATGTCAAAAACCGCATCAAGCACCAACAGGAGGTCTACAACTGGAACTTCCAGTTCCTCGCAGCAAATCAGGACGCCTTCGAGGCGGGCGAATTGATCGGCCTCGACGAGGACGACTGCATGGATTTCATCGCCGACAAAACTGGTGTGGAGAATATGTGCTGCGAATTACACAGCCTGATGACCGACATCCGGCATGGAAAGAAAAAGAAAAAATGATTTCACTGCCGGCCTGGTGTGACAATCCATGTCGCATATCATGTCGTATATTGAAATGCAAACGTTCGGTTCAGAATACCGAAAAACAGAATCAACATTTTCAACCAGGAGAAAAACTATGAATGATCTCTTCGAAGACTTTAATGCCACGAAAGCAGGAGAAGTTGCCGTCGGCGTGTTTATCGCGATTGCCGCGTTCAAACTGGCAAAAAGCATCGTCAGAGCGTGTTTCGACTAAAAAACCTTCCTCAATATCCCCCTCACACAAACAAAAACATTACAGGAGAACTATTATGACAGCTGCAACCGTCAACACCAACAACACCCCGACCGCGGAAGCCATTCAGGAAGCTTTGGCGTTTCTCAAGAACCTCTCTGAAAAAGGCTTCACGGAGTCCACTGAAAAGGCGGAATCCTTCTTCAATTCCGACATTTTCAAAACGATTGAAGCCGCTCTGAAGAGCTCTGCCGAAGCGAAGACGAGCGCCTCCACTGTTGAGGAGGACAATTCCGAAGGGCAAGCAGAAAAAGCCCATCGGGATAGATTCGCCCGTGCCGCTGCTCAGGACGACGAGGACGAAGAGGACATGGACGCCGACGATGGCGATGATGAAGACGAAGAAGACAATCCGTTTGCCGGAGAGTACTATTGGAATCCGGGACCGGAATGGAAGACAATCGGTCTCGTCGCAGGCGGAGCCGCCCTCGTCGGACTCGGAGCGCTTCTCTACAAGCTCTTCAACGACTGAAAAATCGGAACCGGGCAAGCCTCTGATGCAGAAAACGCCGCAACCCGTGAAACTGAACATTCAAACACTCTACGCCCGGATTCTGGAGGGAATCCGGGCGCAAATGGATGAAGCGGAAATGCTTTATCTGCGATTGTGCCAGACGGCAATCAACGGCATGGTTCAGATACCCGAGACGGATTCCGCATCGTCCTGCCGAAAGATTGACCTTTTGTCGGCGCAGTACGAAGAGAGACTCCAGTCCATCATCCAGGACACCATGACTGTTTACCGGAGACCGATTCAGGTCTTTCCTGTGGCGGATACCGCCTCAATGATCGAGACGATGGAAACGTACAACGCTCAATTTGAGGAGCTGGAACGCATTCTGGATCAGCTCTGCGAGGAAAACAGCATCTCAAAAAACAATCAGCCTACAAAGATCCAAGTACAAAACCAGAGTATATTGAAATCAATTGTGAACAGCATAGATTCGAAGAAGGAATTCAACAACCAATTCGATGAAACCGCATCCTCCGCCAAACGCCCGGCATCTCCGGAAGCGGATTATCCCGGATGCAACAAACACCATAACACAAGAAAGGTCCAAACCATGAATCTGAAACCCAATATCCTAATATGCGGCCCCAGCCGGTACACCAACACCGATCTGCTCAGCGCCGCCACACCTGAAGGGACGATTCCCGAAAACTCGGAAGAAGACTCCTGCATCCAGCATCCTGAAGAAGATACAACGTCGGACGAGAAGCCGAAAAAACTGCTGCGTCGCTTCATTGAAACGCCGATCGCGAACTTCTTCGAAGCGAACGAGATCACCGACCTCGGAGAAGAAGGGGCATTCCCGGAAAAACTGTCGATGGGCGACTATGTGAAAAAGATCGAGGCCGAGCTCCATTCCTGCGGGAACCTTGCTGATGATGCGAAGATCGATGTGGTCTGGTTTTGCACCAACGGTGAAGACGCTTTCATGGATGAATCCGAGAAGGATTTCATCCGTTCCGCGGCAGGCTTCCCCAATGCCGTCATCGTCTCCAGTCCGACGATCATTTCGAAACGGACGGAGTTCAGAAAGGAGATCGATGCGCTGACGGCACTTGCCGGAAGCAGACGTATTGTCATAGCTCCGAGCATGAGCAACGGATTGAATTTCTCGACATTGGTCTCCGGCGTCCACCGTCTGGTCGAAAAGACCAAATGGATGTATCTGGACAGCGTGGATGCCTCCGAGGAAGAAAAGGATGCCTATGAGGCCGCATGGACTGAATTCTACGGAACGAGGCTTGCTGAATGGCAGGATGCTCTGGATGAATCTCTGTCCGAATGCATCGAACAGGCAGCCGGACGTGCGAACTTCATCCTCGATAAACCGGCGGACATGACCCTGACCGAACTGGTCGAAGAAGGCATCGATCTGCTGGGCGAGCTGATCGATATTCTCCGCGGCAACGATCGGGAAGAAGATAGGCCGGGCAAGACGGCGCTCGCCCACACGGCGGAACTCAAGGACAATATCGAGCTCATGATCTACGAGATCGCCGCCTGTTACGGTTATGCCGCCGACCAGCATGACGTGGAACTTGTTCTGCGCCACTCCAAGGCGAGCAGACTTCCGAAAGACGCTGCCGCGATTACCTATGCCGTCGCTCAGGTCGCGAAAGCCATTTATGAGCCCGGAACCGAGTACAGCTCAAAGGAGCTTCTGGCAATCTACCGTGATGCAAAGGAGGACGCCATGCTGATGGAGTTCAAGCCGTATGACGACGACAATCCGTTTGCAGCTCTTGAAAGCGACTTCGAACTGAACGAGGAGGATCTTGAAGATGGCGATGAGACAGAAAACGACGATGGGGATAATCTCGACAACGAAACCGTTGATGACATCCACGAACCCGAGGATGAGCTCCCGGAGGATTGCAGAGAAGATTACGAACATAAAAGGGATGACGGCAAGCGGAAAAAGTCAAAGAATTGAGGCGTGAAGCATGGGATACACGTTTTTTCAGATCAATGGATTCGGAGAGGTGTTTTACGCTTTCAGGATGAGCGACTGGCTCGGCAAATCCATCTGCATCCTTCTCCTGCTGATTTCTGTCGGCATCTGCTCGCTCGTCGTGGAGAAGATCATCTCGCTCCGGATCGCACTGAAAAACAGCGAGGCGTTCCTTCGGGAACTGCTGACAATCGGTAATCTCTTCGAGATGCAGAAGTTGGCCAAAAAGACCATATCTCCTGCGGGAGAGGTCTTTCTTGCCGCCATCAGACGCTTCAAAACGTTCGATGCCATTTTGTCGGACAGGACATGCCGTCCGCTGACCGAAAAGGAAGTCAATCTCCTGCGGACCACGATGGAATGTGCCGTGGAAGACCAGCTCCTGATTCTGGAAAAACGTACCATGCTTCTTGCCTCCGCGGTCGGTGTATGCCCCTTCCTCGGTCTCTTCGGAACCGTGTGGGGCATCACCGTCGCATTCTCTAGGCTCGCCCAGGCCGGGCGCGCGGACGTTCAGACGCTCGCGCCCGGCGTTTCCGGTGCCCTTCTCACCACCGTCCTCGCGATCTTCGTCGTGATCCCCGCCATGCTCGGCAACAACTACATCGTCAGCTTGCTCAAAAAGACAGGGACTCTCCTTAATGATACTATTGAGGAAATTTACGCAATGTTTCAAACGGATTATATATAGTTATTCGATGGATAATTTGTTAGCAAATTAACTTTTTTATAACAGATATAAGGTGTTTTTTATAAAAGTTCGCATTTATCTCAAAATTTCGAAAGTTTTTTTTGTTGACACTTGTTTTTTGTTGATGTAAGTGCTATAGTATGGAGAAAAGAAACAATGAGTTCGTCCATTAGCCTTAAACAAACATGACAAGGGATGACCATGATCAAAGACAAAACACAAAAAGCCATAGATGATTTATTGCGATTGCTTGACACTCCGGAAGTTCAACAGAGAATCGCTTCAATCGTTACCGACGTCGTAAAAAAAGGTTCGACAGAGGGTATGCAGATTAAGCATGACTGTTTGCCCGAAGATTTGTCTGTCCCGGCGAGATCAGGTAGTACTACATCTGTTGGCAATATTTCTGCTCCATCCCCTGACTCTCGACGGCCCTCGCAGGAAGGCGACTCTTCTGAGCTGGATAATAATACGAAAGAAAAACTCGGAGAGCTCCAAGGGAAATATGACCAACTGAACGGCAAACTCACGCAAGCTGAGAATGCGAATATTGAGCTTCAGGGGAAAAACGATGAATTGAACGGCAAACTCACGCAAGCTGAGAATGCGAATATTGAGCTTCAGGGGAAAAACGATGAATTGAACGGCAAACTCACGCAAGCTGAGAATGCGAATATTGAGCTCCAGGGGAAAAACGATGAATTGAACGGCAAACTCACGCAGGCTGAGAATACGAATATTGAGCTTCAAGGGAAAAACGATGAATTGAACGGCAAACTCACGCAAGCTGAGAATGCGAATATTGAGCTTCAAGGGAAAAACGATGAATTGAACGGCAAACTCACGCAAGCTGAAAAAACAATCCGAGAATTGGAGAAACACAAAAATACCCTGCAAGGAAATATTCAGGGGTTGGAAGATAAAATCAGTGTCCTGGAACAAGATATCTCTGATGCCGCAAGTGAATTGAATACTCTTCGCGAGCTGATACAACCTATTCAAGATATTTATACGGAATACCAGAAGCTTCCAAATTCTATCAAACAGAATCTGGCTGCGGTGTTTACCGGAAACAACATGTGGAGCTTCTTTTTCTGTGGATTGCGTGAGGAAGCACTAAAAGCCATGTGGAATCAATGGAAACATCTGCTCGATCAACACAAAAAGCCCGATGAATCCTTGAAGAAAATGTTTTATTTCTTCTTTGATCGTCTGAATAGCATTTATGAAGTTCCCGAGTATACGCTTGTTGAACCGGAAAATGGTAGCATATTTAACAGTGCAATCGCAATCAGTGATTCTTCTGGAAATACTCAAGGAAAAGTCGAACAAGTAATCATCCCCGGCCTTTCCTATGCGAAAAGCGGCATGATCATAACGAAACCCATTGTCCTTGTAAAATAATTTTTCTCTACAACTAAGGAGCCTTTTTTATGTCCGAATCAAATGACAAGACAAACACGAACGTCAGACGTTTTACTCGTCGTGTCGAGGAAGTCTTTTGCCCACAATCAGAAATAGAGAAAAAGGAAAAAGAGATCAAGACAAAATGGGAAGAAGATGGCCAAAAGAACGTTGATGTCCTTTGCAAAGAAATAGAGGAATCCGATGGGTGTATTTTAATGAACAATAATTGCTATTATTGGAAAGGACTTGATGCGTTGTTCCCGGATTTGTCATTTACTGTTCCCATTATTTCGCTCAATTATGAATATGATCCAAGTGATTTTAGTTCTTTTATGCCCGGATCTAGACCTCTGCTTGATAGTGAAGCATCTTTCCTTGTGACTGCTAATTGCGAATATGGACGTAAAACACACAAGGCTTTTCCTTTTCTTCAGAGAAAAAATGCGGATGGAATCGCATGTTTTTCCGCAAAACAGCAGCAAAAGCTCTGTAATGAAATCAGGAGCAATAAAAATGTGAGTGGATATCCCTGCAAAAACGCCTATCGTTTAGAGGATCCTCAGGAGGTTTACACGCTAGGTGGGGAAAATAAATATGATTATTTAATCATGTATCTTCCTATTTATAGGTTGTCGAATAGATGCGATATTCCTTCTGAGATTTCTTGCGGATCAGTTATAAGAAGTTGGATTGCTAACAACTTGTCACCCAAGGATACAAAATCAAAGAAAGCACTTGATTTTTTAAGGGATATTCCGTATGAGTGGAAAATTACAAAAGACTGCAAGCTTGTCGTTACGGTCAAGTTCAAAAACGACCATGAAAACCTTTCTGAGTTTTTTAATTCGTATGTCGATGGGTATAAAGAAAATCTTTTAATTTGTGATCAGAAAAGAGCTAATCTGACCCCCTATGATGCGAAAGTCCTAACGGATATTGGACAGGGACATTGGGAACTTTGGGAAAAACCGATGGAACCGGGGATTCCGATAAAACTTGAAGAGAAGGATTATCTGGTCGCAAGAGATCCTAGGGAAGATATTCGCAGAGACGTGGTGGCAGCAATTGATTTCGGGACAAAAAGTACAGTTGTCGTTCTGTTGGAGAAAGGCACTTCGATCCAGCCAATGCGAATCGGTCTCGGAGACCAGCTTTCCCAAAAGGCCGAGGATAAACATTATGAGAATCCGACGGTCATGGAGTTTATCGATTTTAACAGTTTTTTGTCTGCTTACCACGGGCGTGAAGGGCGACCGTTTACTGCTTGGAATGATCTGGTGATATCTCATCAAGCTTTCGATAATTTAACAAAAGGCAGCAAGAGTGATGAGTATCATGCTTTTATTTCGGAATTGAAACAGTGGGCGGGCGACAGGAAAAAGTATTTGATCCTTCAAGACATCAGAAATCGGAATAAGATTCAAGAAATTCCCCCATATTGTGATCTCCAGCCAAGCGAACTTGACCCGATTGAGATTTATGCATACATGCTTGGCCTTAATATCAACAACATGATCCAAGGGCTTCATCTGGAGTACATTCTCTCGTTTCCCGTTACCTACGAAAAGAACATCCGGAATCGTCTTTTGAAGAGTTTTGAGAACGGACTAAGAAAGTCCCTGCCTCAATCAATCCTAAACGATGCCGAAGTCATGGAAGGTTTTTCCGTAGTAGCAGGAACGAGTGAACCCGCCGCCTATGCAATCTGTGCATTGAAGGAATACGGTTTCAACAAAGGCCTTCAACCTGGGGACAAGATCGCATTCGGAGTGTTCGACTTCGGAGGAGGAACGACCGATTTTGATTTCGGCATCTGGCGTCGTGCGGAGGACACGAAATCCGAAAGAAGGTTTGACAATGTGATCGAACACTATGGGGCAGGAGGAGATCCGCGTCTGGGCGGCGAAAACATTCTTGAACGTCTCGCCTATGAGACATTCGTGCGGAATGAAGATCTGATGCGAAGCCTTAATGCCAGCTTCATCTGTCCCTCGAACTGTGTTCCGCCTCCCGGCTTTGAAAAATTGATCAACAATAGGTCGCAGGAAGCACATCTGAACACCCATCTGCTCATAGAGAAATTGCGTGATTTCTGGGAACACCGTAAAGAACCGAAAGATATATTCGGCGGGAACAACGAAATCACATTAAGCATTTACAACAATAAAGGCGAACCCCAGGAAGGACAAAAGTTGACTGTCGCCCCGGAGATGCTTATTAGAACTGAAACAGATCTGATTTCCAACGGGATTGATCAGTTCTTCCACAAGATGAGCCAAGTTTTCGGAAAGAATCGTCAACTCAAAAACGGCTTATATCAAGATTGTATTCGCATATTCCTGGCAGGCAATTCCTGCAAGTCTGAAATCCTCAAAACGCTTTTTAAGCAGAAAATAGAAGAGGAAAATCAGTTAATGATTGAAAAATATAAAGAAGAACACCGAGAATGCGAGATTCCAGAGGATGTCCGTTTCTTTGATCTCTATCCCCCGCTCGGCAGTGAGGAAGCGAAAACGATTCAAGAAGAGCGTCACTGCATCTCTGAATATGCCGTTCCTCCAACTGGAAAAACCGGTGTCGCTTATGGACTGATCCACTGCCGTCCAGGAAGCAGAATCAAAGTCATAGATAACAGTCTGGACAAAGAAACGGAAGAGATTGGATTCCGGTATTTTCTTGGGTATGAGAGCAACGGCATATTAAAGCCTCTTCTTTTTCCTGACAGCAAATATGGGGAATGGGTAGGACTCTTCGAGGCAGAAGATAAAACTTTTGAGATTTATTATACGTCTCTTGCCGCTGCAGCGAATAATGAACTCAAAACATCCACAGAGGGCGTCATTCGCAAACGCATCAACATTAAACCTGATTCAAATGCCTGTATTTTCCTCCGTCCGGTTTCTCCGACGCAAATCGAATATGCAATCGCTGTGGAAGACAATGACGAAAAACCTGGAGAGTTCAAACAAGAACCGCAGAAGATTGATCTGGAGGAAAAATGATGAAATCTTCCGTCGCGGATAAATCATCGGAGCTCAACTTGGCAAATGCTTTTTTCCAGGAATTAAACAATCCATCGACTGAAAAAATGGCATGCCAGAAGCTGGACTCGGAAATTGAGAACGGCGATTTTGCGCTGTTTCGAATAGACGAGATCACATTTGAGGAGGATGCTCCCAGGCAGGAAGCACTGGAAAATGTTTTGGCCGCATTGTGTATCCCCGGGATTAATATCATTTACCTCATTATCGGAACGACGCTTGGCGTCAAGTTCTATTTCGGCATATCGAAGGATCTTTCTGCCATTCAATCTCCCCCCATTAACATTGAAGAAATCGGTGATGATATTTTGGGTCCTAGCTTGAGAGGGAATTTCCGAGGCAGTCTTGTTTCTTCAATTAGCAATGATGAACGGCAAGAGATATGGGACAAAATCAAAAATCATAAATTCACGGCAGTCCTGGATGGTGTGCCGGGGATCAACAAGGATCAGGATAAAAAGGATTTCCAGGGGGTTGACCGTGTAGTGGATGTCATGCGTGGAGATGAATTCATCATCATGCTGATCGCAAAACCGATAACCGACCGCAAGGACAATTACGCAATTGCGAAGGAGCTATATGAGATTTATTCCACTCTTGCTCCTTTTTCAAAAGCAAATTACCAGAGTTCGACAAACGAAGGAACTAGCACGACGGAAGGCACAAACGAAACGGAAACCACGTCTTCCGGCAAAAGTTCGACAACGACAGAGGGGAAAACAACGGGGACAAACATCAGTGTGTCAAAATCAGAGAATGAGACCACCACGACAAACAAATCTACCTCCCTCTCGGTTAACATGGGGCAAACCCGGACAACCTCGGAAACAACCAGCGCAGGAGAAAGTTCATCGAAAACAAAAGGAACAAACCTCAGCAAGGGAACGCAGGATGGAACCAGCTGGCAGAAAGGGGTGAACACATCCAAAGGCACATCTTCCAATGGAACCAAGAGGTCAACTTCCGAATCCGGAGGAGAAAGCAAATCGGATGGCGGTTCCCATTCAACAAGCGAAAGCGCGGGGACCAGCACGTCCACGACCACGGGGACAAACACTGGCAGAAGTTCTTCTGTATCCAACGGGACGAGCGAGAGCAAGGGTTCTTCAGAATCCTCTGGTTCAAGCCAGAGCACCAGTTCCGGCGAGAGCGTGACGAACGGAACAAGTCAGGGGACAAACAAGTCTGTTTCAACAGCGGAAAATGAGGGAAAATCCTACAGTGCCGGGACACAGCAGTCCAGCACAAAGAATATCGGAACGGGTTTGACCGCTTCAACAGAATTCATAAACAAAGAGGCACAGGAATGGCTGAAGTACTTCGATGAAGTTCTGTTCCCTCGCCTGGATTACGGTTTGGGAAAAGGTCTTTTTGTCGTATCCACGTGTCTTTTTGCAGAGAATCCCAAAGTGTTGCTGAAACTCGGAAATACCATGAAGTCGATTTTTTCCGGGGAAAGCGGCAACCGCGTTCCTCTTTCGGTTTGCTCGGAACCGTCGTGTTCTATGATCAAATGCTTTAAGGCGTTTCAGCAGCCATTGGTAAAAGATAACAAAATGCTTTCTGGATTGTCCAGACACGCTCAAATCGCCAAATCCCATTGTGTCCTGCCTGCAAAAATAAATGATACGACGTCCGACCGTATGTTCCTCGGGAACTGGATGTCTTCCGGTGAACTGGGCATTCTGGCGGGGATTCCGCGCAAAGAGATCGTGGGGATGAAACTGAAAGAGGAAGTGGAATTCGGGCTGAATATAACAGATAATTTCAATTCCGAGAAAAAAGTTCATTTGGGATCGCTTGTCCAAAGCGGACAAGTCAACAAGAGTGTCCCCGTTGAATTTCCGGTCTCCATTCTGGATCGTCATGTCTTCATCGCCGGTGTAACCGGAAGCGGGAAAACAAACACAAGCGAGAAAATATTGATCGAAAGCAAATTGCCATTCCTCGTCATTGAACCTGCAAAAACGGAATACAGGTCCATGAAAAACGACCATTTCAAGGATCTGCTCGTTTTTACACTCGGCATTGATTCTGTTGCGCCGTTCCGGCTCAATCCGTTTGAAATCCTGCCTGGAGAAAATATTACATCAAGAGTCGATATGATAAAAGCAAGCATAGAGGCGGCATTCGACATGGAAGCGGCTATCCCGCAGATCATCGAAGCCGCGATTTATGAATGCTATGAGGATTACGGCTGGGATATTCAGACCAACAAAAATGATTTGTTTGACAATCCCTTTGCCGATGGTGTTTTTGCTTTCCCAACCATAGAAGAAGTAATTAATCAGACAGAACAAGTCGTCAAAAAACAGGGATTTGACGAACGGTTGAAAAATGACTATATTGGTTCCATCAAGGCTCGGTTGAAAGGACTTACGGTCGGATCAAAGGGGTTGATGCTTAACTGCCGCCGTTCCCTTGATTTTGAAACGATACTTGACCGAAAAGTAGTTTTGGAGCTGGAGGAAATCAGAAGCGGAAGCGAGAAGTCCTTGATCATCGGGTTTGTCCTGATCAACCTTCTGGAATCCATCAAGCACAGATATCGCGAAAACAAAAATCAGAAATACAACCATATCACGATGATCGAAGAAGCGCATCGCTTGCTGTCAAGATGCGAACCGGGCGACAGTCCCAACAAAAAGCACGCAGTGGAAACATTCGCCGATATGCTTGCGGAAATCCGCAAATATGGAGAATCTTTGATTATTGCGGATCAAATTCCCAACAAACTAACTCCGGAAGTATTGAAAAACACGAACACAAAGATTGTCCATAGGCTTTTTGCACAGGATGACAAGGATGCCATCGGAAGTACCATGTCCCTTTCCGATGATCAGCGCAACTTCCTTTCCAACCTGAAAATCGGACGGGCGATCATGTTTACCGGAGAGTGGGACAAAGCCATCCAAGTCGAGGTGGAAGAACTTAAGACAAAAGACGATCCCATTGATCCGATAATCTTGAGAAAGGCGGCATTGGAGCTTTATGCCGAAAGCTATAAACGAGGCATTATTGATTGTTCTGAGCTGTTTTCCAAGAAACCTTCAGTGGAAGAAATGGAAAAGCTTCTGGAATATGTGAATATGAATGTCTGCCGCAAAGAGTTTGCCGTGCTGTTGTCCGATTCTTCTTCTGTCAAGGCCAACAGAATAAAAAGGTTGGTTCAAGCTATAGAACTCTGTGGTGAGGGCTTTTTGGACCAATTGTTAAGAGAACGTTATCGGGAACATGCGGCAACGATGAAGGATCCGATTTGCCGAATTCTCCACAGTGTAAGAAATGGGGAAACGCCCGACCCGGATGATTATTCTTTCCTTAAATCATACAACTAAACAACGCAAAAAGAGGTTTGTTATGGGGTTTTTAGACTTTGTTGGAAATGCGCTTTCCTGCATTGGCAGGACAGTGACCACAGCATTTAAGGGATGCTGCTCCGCCATTGGCAGTATTGGAAAAACGGCATTCGAATTACTCCGTGCGCCGACAGTCGGCATTTTTAAATGCATCTCCTCTGCAGTTTCATTTGTAGCGGAAACGCTTGGGATTAAAAAACCGGAAGAAACACCGGAAGAACTTGGCGATCGTGCAATGCAGGGGAAAGAAATCGACATTGTGCCGGAAAAATATAACTCTACCAAAGAATATATTCAGGCGCTGAGAGAAAAAACGTCTTTCGATCATAAAGCATTCGAAGAATTATCGGATGAAGAAAAGTTTGAAAGAGAATCTCTCGGGACCAGCATTTATACAAAGGGGGTCGAAGAAGACTTGAACATTAAGCTCCCGGTCGAATTCCTCTTTGACATCGGGAAATTGGGATTGACCGGAGCTCAGCTGAAGTTGTTTACCGAGATCTTTATAAAAAACGGTTTTTCCACTATGTTGCCGATGTCTCAATATTTGCACGGGACTCTGGAGCCGGATAAGGTTTTCAAAACCGGGGCTTCCATGAAAGAAGCGACAGAAAAAATGGATCCAACTCTTTCCCGTGATGAAATCAACAAAAAGATACTGGAAGCCCAGGAATTGATTCGCAAATCCTAACCCCCGAACATAAAGGAGTAATAAAATGTTGCCATTTCTCGGACCTGTCATCGCTGCATTGGGAACCGCATTCAATGCTGTTGTTGCAGCTCTACCTAAAATCGGAGCAGCCATAGTCAGTTTTATTGATAAAATTCCACCTCAAATCAGGGAACAGATTCTCTCCGTGGCAATTGACGTTGTTGCGGATTTGTCCAAACGGTTTCTGGATGTTTCCGATTCCCCGGAGAAATTAGGTGAAAAGGCATTGAATGCCGATAAAAAACCTGAAGATTTTGATTCGATCACCAGTTATATCAAATATCTTGAAAAGGAGATACAAATCGATCCTAACGTTTTCATTAATCTGACACCGGAAGAGAAGAAAGCCAGAGAACTCGCCGGCACCGAGATTTACAGGCAGGGTATTAGCGAAAAACTCGGGTTCAACATGTCCGATGATTTCCTGATCCTTTGCGGCAAGGCGGGACTGGACGCAAAAACTGTTTACGTGATTTTGAATGCACTTCAGGAGAATCAGTCTGTCACGCTTGATGATTTCTGCAAGTATTTCTCCGGCACGATCCAGCCGGAAAAAGCAAAGGAAATAGGCGCATTCTGCAGGAGTGTTTTTGCATCCGTATTTAACGATCTGACTTCAGATTCCGATATCAATAAAAAAATACTGTCTATTATGGAAGATGTAAGAAAGGTCTGATAATGATAACATTTCATTGTCTCTTCTTTTTCCGGGAAACCAAAGTCCGGGTCTATCGCGCAAAAAGGAATGAATGGACCGAAATTAAAAGAAACGGTCTTTCTGATTTTACATTTTCTAATGAATCTGATCTCTGGACTTGGTGGGAACACGCAACGGGCATAACAAGGAAAGATGATGTGGATTTTATATTCATTTCCGATACTCCAAGGATTTTTCATTATCCGTTTCGTGATCATGACTCCACTTGCACAATCTGGGGGGAAAAAAAGTTGGAATCTTTTTTCAGCCGTTATTGCGACGAACCGGCAGTAAATCTTCAATGGATAAAGAATAACGAAACGAATTCTATCCTAATCAAAAACGCACCAACTCCTAAGCTTCCAGAAGCCGGAACCCCCGTGACGTTTTATGTTTTTCCCGCCTTGAACATGCCTTTAAGAAAGACAGACGATCAAGCAAGAATCGGTAGTATCCTGGATGAGGTTTTTCACAAAGAGGTAAAAGATTTGGAAAAGATCAAGGAAGGCAACAGAAAAAGAATAAAAAGGAAATAACTTTCTTTTTCTTACTAAACCCCTGTTTGTAAAGAATTCTTCAAATCTTCATTCAGTGTCGCCCATTCTGTTCCTCTGGACAGAATCTTTCTCAAACAAAAAGGTCCGCCAACTCAGAACACTTTTCCTTAAACCGCGGACCTTTACGTATTTATCTGTTATCGACACCCCATGGACCCCCTTTCTGTCCTACAGATTTTCCCCCCCATCACCCCTCTCTCCACGACAGCGCCTCGCATCAGAGGCATCACCAGCGCATCGCGCTGGTGAACTCACTCTTCCCCCTCACTCGTGCTCACCATCCCCGGCACCTGTTCCCGCCAGAGCTCCGGCACACCATGCCGGAGCTGTTTCAGGCTCACGTCCTTGCACCCGCCACTGAGGATGTCGTGGATCACGCCGGGAGC
>JAEEGG010006890.1_pt1 | contig 26480 bp, 22 predicted proteins | sample 9134161 | NCBI WGS metagenome assembly JAEEGG01 (sample SAMN16246543, study PRJNA631951) | gut metagenome | biome: gut microbiome; feature: rumen; material: CR-attached | host: Bos | place: Iran: Karaj | collected 2018-10 | reverse complement strand
GCTCATAACCAGACGACCATAAGCATCGATAATAGACAGGTCGGTCACTTCCACATTGGCGATGCGAACGGTGGCCATGTCGGTCACGGGGTTAGGATAGATAACGGTGTTGGCCAATACGTCTTCCTTGATACCAACGGGGGTGAGGTAAACCTTACCATCGGCACGCAGATACCAGATGTCGTCGGCCATTTGAGCGAGAGCAAACTTCTGATAGTTGGCGTTCAGCAGGCTGCGGCTGCCGGTCAGCACCTGACGGCCTTCCTCATAGCCCAGTTCCGTCTTACCGTCTTTACGCACAATGGGCAAGATGGTGGCCACCTTGTCGCCATTGAGATTTTCAACCACATTTACAAAAGCAGTGGAACCTACAAGGATGAAGTTATTGACATCCATCGTAAAGCCACTATAGAGCGTAACGGTTGAATTATAGTTGACATAAAGACCAGCCATACTGGCTTTGTTCAACTTGGCGGAGAAGGAATAATCTGTAGGTACTTCCGTTAAAGTATTATACTGCCAAGCACCGCTCTTCAAATGAAGATTGGCGGAATAGCCTACCCATATAGGATTGGAATAATGGAAGGTGTTGTTGGTAAATTGACAGTTTTCTACTTCTACGGTAAACGGAGGTTGCGTAGAACCATAGCCATTAACTTCTAATAGCTTATAACTTATTTGACAATCCTTCACAGTTGTATTCTTAATATATGAAGCACTATTTTGGACATTGTCCTCAATGTAAAACAAATCCTCACCTATTTCATTGTTCTTAAATTCACAGTTATTAACCTTCAGATTAATTGCGTAAAGACCTCCATTAACCTTGGACTGGGACATCTTGAATTTGTTCAACTCTATTGTACCGTATTCTGCATAAAACAAATATTCATCCAAGGTTATGCTGTCCGCCGTAAATGAATATTGGCCTTGAGCATCACCCACTGTCAGGTCATAGCAAGATTTGATGAAAGGCTCATTATGGCCATCCACATTGCTCAGTCGGATATTTTTCTGATAGGGATACAGTTTGGCATATACCACTTCAATGTCATAACCCGTCATACCGAACTGATAATCGTTCATTAGATAATAGATACCTTTACCTTTTGACTTGTCAACAGCGGCATCCAAAGTCTTGAGTGGTCTGCTCGGTGTGATACCTGTTCCGGCATCATCGCCATTCTTGGGGTCGATGTAGTAAGACGACAGTTTGGCTTTGCTAAATACTAATCCATACGTAGCGTGGGCCACGTCTCGATAATAAGTGGTAACCACCAGATTATAGGTTCCTGCTGTTGGAACTTCAAATATAATATGTGAATCGTCGAAGTCATTATCGTGACTATCATCATTGAGAGCAATCATGTTATGGTTCTTATCTAACAGGAACAAATACATATCCTTTTCTGGTTTCGCAACACCTACTTCAAACAGGTCTCCTGCAGCAAGTTGCACGCTATAACCTTTTGCGCGGCATGCTTCACGACCATCCAACAAGTAAGGTTGTGCAACGGTGATGGAATCTTGCAAGGTGTCGGCGAAGTTGGTTACCGGAGTGTAGGTCAACTCTTTCATTAGTTTGGCATTCGTCTCCTCTTTCACAGTCAAGGTGTATGGCAGGTCTGCCGAGATCGTACTACCATACAAAGCAACAACATAATAGGTGCCGACATCCAAACGGGCTACAACACAGCAGCCGCTGTCAGTACCCGAATTTCTTTGAATCGGCTCATAATTGGCATCCAATAAAACCAAATAAGGATTCATCGAAACCTTTTTAACCAAACGGATGGTGATATCCGACTTGGCTGTCAACGAAAAGGCATAGCCCTTCACAGTGTATCCATTATAGCCAAACGGCTCTATTGGTTCAGCCAATTTGGGGTCGGTCGAGGTGAAGGCATCTGCCAGGGTAGCGGGAAGCTTGCCGATGAAGCGGTAATTCAAATCTTTTACCGAAACTTCATCAACACTTTGCGCATTGGCAGAAAAAAGGGCTGCCACACACAACATGATAACAAAGTAAAGTTTTTTCATAGCTGTATAATTTAATGATGGAACTTGTTGATTTTCAGTAATTAAAATTTCTAAAACAGGTAAAGTTCCATGACATGTTTTAGAAAACAATTTGATTGCTACAAATATAAAAAATATTATTACAAAATGCAAATTACCTATACCGTTCTGCAATCACATCCCAATTAACAATAGCCCACAGCGCATTGAGGTGGTCAGCGCGGCGGTTTTGGTAATCGAGGTAGTAGGCGTGTTCCCACACATCGAAAGTCAGCAGCGGCTTCAGTCCGCGCTGTACGGGATTGGCGGCATTGGTCTCTTGCGTGATGACTAACCTTCCTTCGGCGTCGGCTGACAGCCACACCCAGCCCGAACCGAATAGTGCGGTGCCTTTGCTGACAAACTCAGCCTGGAAGGCGTCGAAAGAACCGAACTGCGCAGTAATGGCTTCCGCCAACTTGCCCTTGGGCGCATTATCTTCTTTTGGCACAGCAAATTGACCAAAATAGAGATTGTGGTTCAAGATTTGTCCCGCATTGTTCAGGATACCACCATCGGCCTTGCGGACAATCTCCTCCAGAGGCATTCCCTCGTAAGGCGTTCCCGCAATGAGGTTGTTCAGATTATTGACATAGCCTTGCAGATGCTTGCCGTGATGGAAACCGAGAGTTTGTGCTGAGATAACCGGCTCTAATGCGTTAGCGCTATAGGGCAGTTCAAAAAGGGTAAAAGTGCTCATAATTTCTAATTTTAGAGTAGTTGGATAAATGCTGTTGTGAAAACTATCTTGGCACAAAGGTAAAACTATTTTTGTATATAACAAAGAACTTGCAATGATTAATTTTATTTCACCTCTACCATGTAGGGGCGTTGCACGCAACGCCCCTACAAATATCAACCATTCTTCAAAATGATTCCTCCTCATACTGTGGGTGCGTAGCGTGCTACGCACATGCAACACATTATTTATATAACCTACCCAATTCCCATTTTAGGACATTATTTTCGATATATAAGGCTATGTTATTCAACTCATTATTATTTCGTATAATATGTTCATAATAAAGAGATTGCCAAGAAAAAGGAATATGTTGAATATGTGCATATCGAGTCACAGCTGATTTAATCCCCCTTATAACAACCGCTAATGTACCTCGACGAGGCGAAATTTTTGAATTTTGTGAAATATTCTGTTTAATATTATTCTTTTGAAACACTTCATCAGCTTTCTTGTCAATAATCACTATGGCATGAATATGGTTAGGCATTATAACCCATAATGGGATTTCAGCATAGGAATAGTGTTGTGAAACAGTACGGAATTGTTCATCTGCATATTTTCCCAAAGTTGAAAAGAACATTTTCCCTTCATGAATTTATCCAAACACACATTTTCTATTTTGTACACAAATAGTTACAAAATACATCCCTCCATTATAGGCGTGTCCCTTTAATCGTAATGAAATCTTGTTGAATTGTTTTTCCATTGTTATTTTTGTTGCAAAATTAACAATTTATTTTATTATATTAACAAATATTTTTATTTTACATATTTGGGCGTTGCACGCAACGTCCCTACAAATATCAACCATCCTCTAAATGATTTCTCCCCCTACTGTGGGTGCGTAGCACGCTACGCACATGCAATTATCTATCTTTCAAATGATTCTCATCATATTATTTGGGCGTTGCACGCAACGCCCCTACAAATATCAAACATCCTCAAAATGATTCCTCCCCCTACTGTGGGTGCGTAGCATGCTACGCACATGCGGAAAATTATGTTTTAATTCCACAGAACAACATCACAACATTTTTTCTATCTTTGCGGACACCTTAAAAAAACCTAATCCTTATGAAAAAAATTGTCGCTCTGCTGTTTGCCTTCTGCATCACCTTCGGTTATGCGCAAATTACAACCCCCGGCACGGGAAAAACCTACACTTTTTTAGACTTGTCGCAAGACACCTCCGGCACAGTTATATCTGACGGCCATAAAGGCCTTGCCATTTACAAGGACATTACCATTTCGGCTGGCGACACGCTACTGTTAGACGCCGCCACCATGGCTGTCAAATGCTTCGGCCCCATTACCATCAATATCAAGGGCGGACACCTATGCTGCGAAACTCGTCGCGATGAATTTCATTTCTGCGGGTCAGACCTCAGCGAAACTCCTTCTTACTTCCAGATGCGCCTTACCGACAGCGCCACGGCTGAATTTACGAAGGTCGTTTTCGAAGTTTGCAACGGCATCTTTATATCGCAAAGCCAGGTCTCTTTCGATCAGTGCCACTTTCAAGCGTTTACCGCGCCAGTCATCAAATACATGAACTGCAACCCCATCATTGAACACTGCTACTTCCACGACAACCAGTCGGCAGCCATCACCTCCGCAGCCAATGTCACCGGCTCGCCCATTATTCGCAATAACACATTCACCAACAATGTATTGAGCAATGTCAACCAGCCGCAGCTGAACCTCGGTCCCGGCAATGCAGAGGACACTCTTATCATCGAAGGCAACCTCATCGAAGGTCGGATGGACATGTCGGGCGGCATCGCCCTGGCCAACCTGCTGAAAGTAGGACAAACCTACGCCATTATCCGCAACAACATCATCAAAAGCAACCGTTACGGCTACAACCAGCAGGGCAGCAACATCACCTCTCTTATTGAAGATAACCAATTCTTAGACAACGACTTGGAAACCAACCCCAATAACGGAGGCAGCGGCATCAGCATCTACGGTAGCGACACCACCTGCGTGGCCAAACTGCGCAACAACATCATCAGAGGCAACTTGTGGGGCATCACCGCCATCTACTACCACACCATTGACATGGGCACCGCTGAAGACCCCGGAGGCAACTTGCTGTACAGCAACTCCAACAACGGCAATACCTACGCCTTATACAACAACGCTTTCAGCAACATCACCGCCATTGGCAACTACTGGGGAGGCAACACCGAAGAATTTGCCGAGAGTGTCATCTTCCACCAGCCCGACCAGAGCGGCCTCGGCTTGGTAACTTATGCACCCGTTATGGAAATCAAGCCTACCGTGAGCGGCTGCCGCGCTTTCTGCGCTAATCGCGACACCCTTATCGAAGGCACCCTCTCGCCCAACACGCCCTACACCTTCGCTATGCAATTCGAAATGCCCGCTGGTGAGATTTTCGACCCTACGGAATGGACTTTCAAACTTGACGTACCAGAATATGTAACCTACTCTCTCTCTGATTCTTCATATACCTACAATCCAAAAATTTACACACGCCTATACCATGTGGAAACACCTGGCGGCGCCTCGCAAGGGTGGAAAATCCTGTTCACCATCACTGAATCCGTATCGGTAGCAGACTACGAAGAAACAAGCGTTAACCTCTACCCCAACCCCGCCACCACCCGCTGCCATATCCAAGCATCGTCTCCCATCCAACAAATTGAAGTGCTGAATATGCTGGGACAGAGCGTATTCCGCCAAGCCGCCGACGGCAACAACCACTACGAACTCTCCGTTGGCAACTGGTCCAAAGGGCTCTATCTGGTCAAAATACAAACAGCTGAAGGACTGAATACCAGCAAGTTGGAAGTAAGATAGAACAATATGGACCGTTTTATAAAATTCTTGTTTTGGGGACTATTCCTGCTGCTTAGTCCTTGGGCTATACAAGCGCAAAACGAAACCACGATTTATCCTGCTATCACACAGGAATACACCGAATTACAATTCGATTCGGCCCTAAAGAGTATGGCTAAGGCGCACGACACATTTGAGAAGGCCGACCTATACCGCCGCTACGCCGACTACCAGCAGAAATCGGGCCAACTTGAAATCGGCCACGAGTACTACTGGAAAGCCATAGCGATCTACGACAAACTTCACAAGTATCCCACCCAACAATCGTACTGCTACTACCAATTAGCCACAGGCTACTATCAATTGTCTGATATCAAAGCCATTGCAAATATTGTTAAAGAGATGATGCAACTGGCAGAGAGTCACAGCGACAAGCGCATCCGCTACGATTACTACTCGGTATGCAGTGTTTACTATGAGATGCTGCGGCAGCAACAGCCTGAACACAAACCATGGCGCGATTCCATCGAATATTATAATCTGCAATCTATCAATATTATAGAGAGCATGACTATTGACGATATGCTGGCGGCGCTGATAAAGCCCGTTTGGAATTTTTACAATCACGCCCTCTTTTACGACTATGAAGATGGGCAGCCCGCCATCGACAGTATTGAGAAATACCTGAACAAGGCGGAGGAGTATGTCCAATTGTGCCATTACAAAGGCTGGGAGCGCGACGAGTGTTACATCAGCATATACGATGAACGGGCTTGGCTTTATTACTACAAGAAAGACTATAAGAAAGCCGAAAAGGAGATGTTCCAAGTTATCAAGTTGTTGGACACAGTGGACCAATATTCGCCCAACACGGTGCTGATAGAAAGAGAGCAGGCATACAGCTTCTTAGCGATGTTGTACGAAGAGACCGGTAAGCCAGCCGAAGCGCTCAAATACCAGAAACTGATGAATGAAGTGATGAAAGAGCGCTATGATCTGGAAACGCAAAACTCGATACATCGGCTGATGGTGCAATACGAAGTGGAAAAGCAAAACAGCGAAATCAGCCATTTGCAAGCTGAAAACAAGGCCACACGCAAAGCCATGTGGCTGACCATCGGGCTATGCCTTATCTGCCTGTCTGTCATCATCTTGCTACTCTGGATATTCCAACTTCATCGCACCAATATGAAGGACCTGCTTTACGAGAAAGAACTGGAGAAAGAGAATATCCAGCAGGAACTGCAATACCAAAAGCAGCTCCACCAACTCGACGAGTCGCGCGCAGCCACCCTTCGCAAGCAGATGGCCGAAAATTTACAACTCGCCAACACTTTCGACGAGCCGACCAAAGCGAACTACTTGGCCCGAATTGAAAACCTCAACTATGAGGAAATCGAGAAACTGGCCGCTCAAGCCTCACAAAAGCTCACCTCTCTGGATATCAAGTACATCATCTGCTTTATGATAGGCATGAGCACCGAGGACATTGCCATGCTGTTCTCCATCTCCAACGACAGCGTCTATTCGGTACGACACCGTATCCGCAAGAAATTCAACAAAAACACAGCATTACCTTTTTAATAATGCACAATTCATAATTCACAATGCATAATTAAAGAACAGAGAACAAAGAACAGAATTCAAAAAAATAAGTACAGACGCACGGCCGTGCGTCTCTTCTAATCCCAAAATATCTATCTTTGCAAAAAATATCCGATATGAAGATCGAACTGGAAGTGGCCGACATTCGCAACTCGCAAACACAGAGCGAGGCATACGCTTTATTGCTCCGCAAGAAAGGAAGCGACGACTATCTTCCTGTCATCATCGGACTTAGCGAAGCGAGGGCCATCGTGCTCGAAATCAACAAGATTCCACCACGGCGCCCCAGCACCCACGACTTGTTTGTCCAGTTGACAGACGTATGCAATTGTAATTTACAAGAGGTTTTCATCTACAAATACGAGGAAGGTGTTTTCTATGCCAATTTAATTCTAATCAACGAGTTGGGAGAAAAGATTGTCTTGGATGCCCGCACCTCCGACGCCGTGACGCTGGCGCTCAAGTTAAACAAGCCCATTTTCATCGAAGAGGAGATTTTCTTAGATCACAGTTTCCACATCGAGCCCGACAACAGCACCCTATCTGTTGATGACGACACTGCCGACGACGATCCCGAAGAAGAAGACCAATACATCGAACAGAAAATCAAGGAGATGTCACAGGCCGAGTTGGAGAAACTCCTGGCTGGCGCCGTGGAAAGCGAAGACTTTGAACTCGCCTCTAAGATTCACGACGAGATGGAAAGACGGAAACATTAAGACATTTTAAGCGCTTCTATTCTGAAGCCACTATCCAGTTTTTTCTTAAATGCCCATATCAGCAAGTAGTAAATGGCGGTGAGTCCCAACGCTATTGCCACACATATCAGTTCGTTGGCAATGAACCGATTGGAAACGAGCAATGAAGCCAGCAAAATGACACATGGGTACAGATAGCCAATACGTACAGCGCTGTTGCCAGCCTTTCTGCGCATGGCCAGCCGCACCTCCTCACCCACTGCAAACAACTCTGGCTCACTGCAATAGGCAAACACTTCTTGCTGCCGCCGCTCCGATGAGAGGCAGACCGACTTCGCGTGGCAGGCGGCACACGCCGACTCGACCAGCACCTCAACCCAGAGGCCATCCTTTTCAATACGGAGCACGCGGCCCGTCTGGCAAATGTCGCTGGCCCTATTTTCGGGACAAGTAGTGGGTTCGGTTGGCATAACTATTTGTTTTACTTGATAATATGTGCGCAGATATCCTCGAATTGTGCCACACTCAACTGCTCAGGACGCAGGTTGAAGAGCGGAGAAGCGATGAATCCGTCCACAAAGTTATACATTTTCAACGAATTGCGAATAGTTTTACGACGCTGGTTGAATGCGGCTTTTACCACCTGCTTGAACAAATTTTCGTCGCAATGCAACTGTTTGGCGGGGTTCTTCGTCACCCTAATCACCGCCGACTTGACCTGCGGGGGCGGGAAAAACTGATGCTCGCTCACCGTGAAGAGATACTCCACATCGTAAAAAGCCTGCACCAGCACGCTGAGAATGCCATACTGCTTGCTTCCAGGAGCCGATGCGATGCGCTCGGCCACCTCCTTCTGGAACATGCCCACCAACTCTGTCACCAACGACTTGTATTCAAGCATCTTAAACATTATCTGCGTGGAAATATTGTAGGGAAAATTGCCAATGATGGTCAAATTATCCTGATACAGTTCGTCCAATTTCAGCGTCAGGAAGTCGGCCTCCATAATACGAGGTGCCAATGCGGGATAATGCACCTTGAGGTATTCCACCGACTCCGAGTCGAGTTCCACCACCGAGAAATCAAGGTCGGGTTGCTGCAGCAGATACTTGGTCAGCACACCCATTCCGGGACCTACTTCCAGCACATGGCGATTGCCAGCTTTGAGCGACGCCACAATCTGCTCAGCCACACTCTCATCGGTCAAGAAATGCTGTCCCAATCTCTTTTTAGGTGTAACTTTCATATTGTCTGCTAATTAAAATCGCCACGCAATTCTCTGTAGCGTTTACGGGCATCCACTACAAACACACTGCCCGGATAATTGCGCATCAGCGTCTGGTAACATTCCATCGCTTTCTGATTATCTTTGAGATAATAATCGTACAACTCGGCCAGCGTGAAGGCAACATCATCGCCCAAGATATCATCGCCATAGCGTGTCAGCACCTTTTGCAGCAACTCTTCGGCACCCAAGTAGTCCTTTTTCTTAATCAACAACTTGGCTTTCTGATAATAGACATCATCGGCCAACTTGCCCAAGGGAGATACCAACAGCACGGAATCGAGGTACTGCATAGCCTCGTCATCCTTGTTTTGGAAAATGAGGAAATCGGCTTTGGCATAGTATCTTAACGGCTGATTACCGCCCTGTTGCTCCGCAAAAAGCGATGTTGACACAGTATCTTCATCCTCATCTTCATCTTCTTCATTATCAGAAATAAGAAGTGAAAAATAGAGCGCATCGTTGGCAATCAACTTGGAAGTGGCGGCACTCAGCACATCCAGCTGGTTCTTGGCCCAGGCAAACTCGCCGATATAGAATGACAACTTGGCGTTTTTATACTTGGCCAGATGACCGATGGTATCGTTGGGCAAATCCTTCTCGACCTGTGAATAGTTGAGCGTAGCCTCCCAGATATCACCCGTAAACAACTGGATATCAGCCAAGTCTATTTTATAGAGTGCCTTCTCGCGTGCATCACGCCCTGCGGCCACAATCGCATTGTTAAGTATCTCAGTAGCCTGATCGGCCTTATTTACATAAAACGCCAACAGGTGGGCATATTTACGCACCCATTCCGAAGTGCCGCTATGCAAGCCATATTCGTTCAGCAACTTGCGGAATTCCGATTCGAGATTCATCGCATCAGCCATACGCACCGGGTAGCTGGAGGTAAGCTTTTTGTACTTGACATTCAGCAACTCATACTTGGCCGACGTAAAATAATCACACTTGCTTCCTTTCGAGATAACATAGTTCAACGCCTCGATGGCGCCGTCGTAGTTTCTATTCTCCGACATCACCTGTGCCAACTTGAACACACGTTCGCCATCCTCCTTGTAGCGCTTGTCCATTGATTTGGCCATGGTCAGCGCCGCATCATAATCCTTATGGATAAGATAGAGCCAGTACAACAGGTACATATAACAGTTGTTATTGGGCTCTTTTTGGGTATTGCGCTGCAGTACTGTCTTTAGCGTCAAATAGTTCTGGTGGTCCTCATCATCGGCCAACAAATCTTGGATGATGGCTTCCGCATCATCGAGGTAGGTCACATCATTATCGGCCACCAGTGCCAATGCCTCATCCACCACCTTTGACGGCTGATTTGTTTGGATATAGATTTTAGTCAGTTCTTTGGAAAACAACTTATTGTTTTTCAATAATTTGCGACCTTTAATAAGCGCTTCAGCGGCAAATTCCTTCTGACCACGAACCAGATAAGCATTATACAATTCCTTGATAGCATTCTCTCTGGCGGGCATGTCGTTCAAGCAGCGTTGGTACTCCTTTTGCGCCTTGTCGGCTTGCCCAGAACGCTCATACACGTAAGCCAAGTCAACTTTGACACGCTGCGAGGAGGGCAACGCCTGCTGTTGCTTCTTCACCACCTTCTCCAGATCCTTATAACGCTGCAACTCCAGCAAGGTCTGGTAATAGTAGGAATAAATGTAGAGGTCGGATTTCTTATCGTAGCACTTCTTAAACAGTTCGGCCGCCTTCTCGTACTCCTTGTTCTGGTAGTACTGAATAGCCAAACGCTCATCAGAATCTTTCTGAGCGAAAATGTTCAAAGAAAAGATGGTGATAAAAAGAAGTAGGAAAGCTTTTTTCATCTGCGATGACAATAAGACTGTAGTCAGTATTATTCTTCGTCGCCAGTTGTTTGGGTAGTTTCTTGAGCAGCAGGAAGTTCTTTCTTCATTTCCGACTTGGTAATGAAAGCGCAAGCCAGGCAGAGAACCATAATCACGGCTGCCAAGGTCCAGGTAGCTTTTTCCAAAAAGTCGGCAGTTTTGCGCACGCCCATAATCTGGTTTGAAGATGCAAAATTGGAGGCCAAGCCGCCGCCTTTAGAGTTCTGGATTAATACGAAAAATGCCAGCACGAAGCTGATTAAGATGATTACAACAACGAGAAATGTCAACATTTTTATTCGGTTTTGTTATTATTATTTCTTTCTTCTTTAAGCTTATCAATTTGGGCTGCAAAATAACAACTTTTTTCGGGATTTTGCAAACACAATTTTTTATAGATTTTGATGGCTTTGCCGTAGTAGCCCTGCTGGGCGAAAATGAGGGCCAGCGTCTCCGAAATCAGCTCGGGATTCTCCACACAACTGTCCTTTCCGTAATTGACGGTTGCCTCCGGCTTATCAGGCACAGTCTTGATCTTAGGCGCATTGGTGCCGAACTTGTCAATCAACTCATCCAGCAACTCGTGTTCCTCGTCCGCGGCCGCCGATGCGACGGCTGCTGTTGGCTGCTCAATCTCTGCCGTCGGCAACTCCTCAACGGCAGGCACCGTCAGCAATGTTTGCTGCAAAACGGGACGATTGGCAATGGAGAGCAGCAATTTCTTCTTTTCCTGCTCGTATTGCTCGGGGCGCAACTGCTTGAGCATACGCACATACAAAAACGAAACCGCTGATGCGGCCGGATAGGCGGCGTGGCACTCTGCCAACTCCGCCAATAATCGCTCGTCGGCAGCGGGCATTGACACCACATAGTCGGAAAAAGAGGCCTTATCCATGTTTCGTTTTTTTAGGATTGCAAACTTACACAAAAAAGTTCGATGTTCGTCACTGCATCAGGTCCACCAGTTTTTGTGTCATCGCCTCCCAGTTATAGTGCTCTTTCACAAAGCGATAGCCATTCTCTGAAATTTCGGCGTATTTCTCGGGATTATTCAACAACAGACGCACGGCATCTATATAACCCGTTGTGTTGTTGCAAATGATGACCTCCTTACCCTCCTCGATGCCTTCCAGCGGGCGGCCAGCAAGCGTGGAAGTGACGCAGGGCAACTTCATCGCCATGGCCTCCAGCAGTTTGTTCTGCAAGCCTGTGCCCAAACGCATGGGCGCGATGAAGATTCTCGATTTTCCATAGTATTCGCTCATCGAATCAACCCAGCCCGTAACGATAACATCCTTGCTGCGAAGGGCTTGCACGCGCGGGGCGGGATTAGTGCCGCAGAGCACCAACTTCAAGTCGGGAAACTCCGCCTTGAGCTGCGGAAATATCTCCTTGGCCAAATACTCGGCCGCATCAATGTTGGGGGCATAGCTCATATTGCCTGAGAAGATAAGGTCGTACTGCTTGGGAGCATCCGAATAGACATACTTCGAAAAATCGACCCCGTTGGCCACCACGACAATCTTTTCGTTTTCCGAATGGGGAATCATGTCGCGATCCACAGCAGTGATGATGGTCTTATGGTCAAAATAGGGGAAGATATCGCGTTCATAACGGTGCAGGCGGCGGTATTCCATCTTGAAGAACGGCTTGGCATACCAAGGGGCGGCTTCGTAACGACGCTGCATCCCTTTAGAGAGAACATCCTGATAGTCAAGTGTTTTTGGAATCTTCACCTTCTTCACATACTCGGCCACACGCAAAAATTGGCAGTAGATATGGTCGGGATGGATATCGTCGATTTTCTGCAGGATGATACGTCGGGCTTTGTTGTTGAAGAAATAGCCACACTGGATAGGCAGTCCCTTGAAGAAGAAGCGCAGCATGTTCCACAGTCGCTGCGGCCACGACAACGGGATGATGGTGATATCCTTGCAATATTGGCGCAACTCGGCCTCAGCCTGTGGGTGCAGGGGCGTGTCGTTCAGCGCAATCAGGTAGATGTCGTAGTATTGGGAGAGCACGCGGACTTGATGGTAGGCACGCAACTTGTCGCCTTTCTCAAGCGGATAGGGAACACGCGACAAAACCACTAATATCTTCATACAGTTCGGGGAATAGATGGTTAAAACATATAGCCAATCTTAACATACAGGTTGGCCATTGAGGCGTTGTCCTGCTTGTTGAAAGGCACGGCCCAGTCAACCGACAGGATGAAATTCTCATTCATGGCTATTTTCAGTCCGATGCCGGCCGACATGTGGGGACGGTAAATGCGGGCATCCTTGCCAAATTTGAGATATTGGTCCAATTTACTCATGTCGAACTCGGGGTCGTTCTCCTCAATCGAAGCACGCACTTTGTTCTCGTCCAACTCGTATGGTTGCAGCACCATACCGATGTCGAACAGCGGATTCAGACCGATATAGAAATTCTCTTTCTTAATCTTAAACTTGCAGATTTTGAATCTGAACTCCACATTGGCAAAAGCCACGCCGTTGGCCAGAATGCGGTTACGGAGCACACCGCGCAACGAGTTGCCACCACCCAATCCTTCGTACATCACACGTTGCATATAGAGCGCGTTCAGATAGCTGTTCAAGTAGAAAGGACTGTTACCCGCAGTATTGATTTGTAAGCCAAGACGATAGGCAAATGTGATATAATCTTTATAAACAGGCACATAATGACGGAAATTGGCATTCAATTTCAAATCGTTGAACTTGGCCTGCTTGCCAAAAGCGGCATAGTAAGTGAGGAACACGTCAGCATGGATACCTTTGCTGGGATTCTGCTGCTTGTTACGGCTATCGTAGGTGAGGCCGGCATGGATGTAAGGATGCCAACCGCCATTCTTCTCGTTCTCGTCGATGATATTCCACAAGACGAACTTCTCGTAAAGGCCGTCGATGTGAGGCAACTGCTTTTCGGGCTTCTTGCCTTTGTTAATCATGTCGATGTTGACTGAGCCGATGTTGTACCACAACACGCCAATGCCCGCATTCCACTTCCAATTATTGTGGATAGTTCCCTGAATATCAGCCGAGAAGCGGAATATATCGCGTTTGAATTTGTAGAAGGCACGACTGCGATAGCCATCTTCGGCGGTGTATTTTTTCGAGTTGCGCCACACATCGTTATAGACGGTCTGATAGCCGTTATAGCCAAAGAAGTCGCACATGGCGTCGGGCAGATAAGAGGCATCAATCGTCAGACGATGGTTGGGAATCAGATATTTGGAATCGTATGAGAAGCGGAAAACACCATATCTTTTCGTGGTGTAAGAGGCTTCCACATAGAACGAATGCAAATATTCGGGATAGGTGGAACCGTCGCCGAAATAGTAGATGTTGGAGAGTGCTCCGTACTGAAAGCCCAGGTCGGCATCGTACGATACGCTCGGCAGAATACCGAAAGTCCAGCCGCGGCGGATGCCGTCGGGATCTTTCTCTTTCTTCTTTTTCTTCTCTTTAGGTTCTTTAGACTTTTCTGTTTGGTCCACATCTTTCAACTCGTCAATAGCCAGCAACTGATTGAAAGAACCGCTTAACAACACTACCAACAAAAGGATAATAAATTTTTTCATAGGTGGCGTTTTGGTTAATAGTTTGATTTTAAATAAAATAGCAATCTTTATCGAAATGCTTTTACAAGTAAACGGCAAAGATAAGACATAATTCTCACACAGCCAAATTCATATTGCACTTTTAACATTTGGCCCATTGCCTTTTAGTAAGACTCAAGCCGCTTCTGCGTTAACTTTATCATCTTATTTTTCAACGATTTGCGTAAAAAAACTCAAAAATTCTCAAATAAAGTTTGTGGAAACGAATAAAATTACTATTTTTGCAGCCTCAAAAACAAAGGATGTCCCAGTAGCTCAGCAGGTAGAGCACATCCCTTTTAAGGATGGGGTCCTGGGTTCGAATCCCAGCTGAGACACAAAGAGTTAGCAAATCGGCTTCCACAAGAAGCCGATTTTTTTTGTGGCTTAATTTTTCGCAATACCATTTTAAAGTGTATATTTGCGTCACTTTTTATTACGAAAACATCATTACAACCCTTATTGACACCTCATCATGAACAAAATCAAAAAAACAACCACCTTCAGCACACAGTACCAGAGAACCGGATTCGACAAGGATGACATCACCCCCATCCAGTGTAAGGAATTGGAAGTGGAATACAACGAGGCTGGAAAAGCCGCCAAGGAGACTCATTTCTCAGAAGATGGCGAAGTTGACAGCTACACCTTGAACGAATATGACGACCGTGGCCGACTGGTTTCCTCGGTGCAATACGATGCCGACGAGATTCTCTGTCAACAGACCACCCAGCAGTACGACGAGGAAGGTCACCTGGTTTGTCAGGGCAACATCTATGGTGAAGGCTCACCCGAATATCTCACTAAGTTCGTGTATGAGAATGGATTACTTATGCGTCAGGATTCATACGATGAGGATGATTTTGATTTTACAGAGAAAGAATTTGCTTACGATAGCGAGGGACGACTGACAAAGGAGATTGACTACTCGGACGACGGAGAAGTATTATATGCTATTGAAAATCAATACAATGAGAAAGGTCTTTTAAGCCAAATGATTCGTAATGAGGTGGCTGCCAAGGACCGTCGCACTTACCAATTTGCTTACGATGAGCGCGGAAACAAGGTTAAAGACTTGGTTTACAATTACAACGAGGAGTTGATTGCCAAGGCTTACTACACATACAACGATGACGACCAGCCGCTGGAAGTCGAGACGGAGGATTTGGACAGATACCAGAAGGCTACTTACACCTACGAAGGAGCACACCTTGTGGAAGAGGCTCTGACAGATAAGGATGGCAATGTATTGTCGAAAACGACCTACCACTACAACGAGCAGGACGACATCGACCTGATAACGCGCTACATCCGCGATGAGGTTGACAACAACGAATTGCGCGTGCTGAGCGAGACGCAGTACGAGCGCGAGTATTACGCGTAGAGGTCGACTATTTCAGTTCAGCGGCAAGCACCTTGTCGCGCATGGCTATTTTATAGTCTTCCAGTTTTTTAGCAATATTTTCATCGAAAGCACCCATCATCTCAATGGCGAGCAGGGCGGCGTTTTTGGCCTGGTTAATAGCCACCGTAGCCACGGGAATACCGCCAGGCATCTGCACGATAGAGAGGAGCGAGTCGAGGCCGTTGAGCGCAGCCGACTTGATGGGCACACCGATGATAGGAAGTGTGGTCTTGGCTGCCATCATGCCAGCCAAATGGGCAGCACCGCCGGCGCCGGCGATAATGGCCTTCAGTCCTCTTGCGCGAGCGGTAGAGGCATATTCAAATGTGCGGTCGGGCGTGCGGTGGCCGCTGATGACTTCTTTCTCGTAAGGGATGCCGAACTCTTCCAGTACGGCACAGGCCTCCTGCATGACATTCCAGTCGCTGGTCGAGCCCATGATTACTCCTACTAATGCGTTCATATCTACTTTATTTTTAATGAATTACTTTTCATTTTTGCAAATTGCGCACATCCACGCCCCAGAGCAACTTCTCGCGGATGACCGAGAAGAACGACTGCGACGAGAAGCGCAAGGTCTTGATGGTGAATTTTTCCTTAGAGAGCGTGATGCTCACGGGATTGGTCACAATCGTCTTGCCCGAATCGACAGAGAGCAGGAACGAGCCACAACGACTCTCCACTTCCAGGCGGACGATGGAGGTGTCGGGGATAACGATGGGGCGTACTGCCAGAGTATGTGATGCCACGGGAGTCACTGTCCATACACCTGCGGAAGGCAGAAGAATGGGGCCACCGCAACTCAACGAGTAGGCCGTAGAACCTGTAGCCGTCGCAATTATCAGACCATCAGCCCAATAAGTGTTGACCAACTCGCCATCCACCCACAATTTCACCGAGTTCATCGAATCCTGCTCCGTAGGTCTTACCGTCACATCATTCAAGGCAAACTGCGACTTCAGGTCGAGAGGCACACTGCTTTCGAGATGGAGCAACGAACGTTCCTCAATGTGGAAGTCGCCTTGCAGCAACTTGTCGAAGTACTCGTCAAAACGATCCTTGCTGATGTTGGTCAAAAAGCCGATGCGGCCGGTATTGACACCCACGATGGGAATGTTTGAGTCGGCCACGATGCCGGCAGCGCCCAAGAAAGTGCCATCGCCACCGAACGAGAAGAGATAGTCGATTTGGCAGTGCAACAGCTCAGCTTTGTCGCCAAACTGTCCGCTAATTACGTCGACACAAGATTTGTCGAACAGCGGTAGCAAGTCGGCATATACATAAACCTCGACCTGTCGCAAGCGCATAGAATTCATCACCTTCCCGATAAACGAAAGGGTGTCGGCATCGTACTGCTTGCTATAAACCGCTATTTTCATTGCAGAAAAACGGCAAAGAATTGATTATTTGTACTCTTTCACTTCCATCTGGCCTTTCAGCACCATGAGGGCATTCATGGCCAGCGCGCCCATCTCGTCTTCACCAGGATAAACGGACACCGGAGCAATCCAGTCAACATACCTTTTGATACGTTCTACGATGGGCTTGCCGTAAGCGATACCGCCTGTCAGCAGGATGGCATCCACCTTGCCTTTGAGCACCACGGCACATTCGCCGATATATTTCGATATCTGATAAGCCATAGCTTCTTCCAGCAATTCGGCTTTCGGGTCACCGGCTTTGGCGCGTTTCTCAATTTCGTAAGCATCATTGGTGCCGAAATAGGCCACATAGCCGCCTTTACCCGCAATCATCTTCATCACTTCCTCTTCAGTGTATTCGCCACTAAAACAAAGTTTTACCAACTGTCCCATCGGCAAAGTTCCTGAACGTTCAGGTGAGAACGGGCCCTCACCTGTCAGGGCCTGGTTCACATCGATAACCCATCCTTTTTCGTGGGCACCGATGCTGATGCCGCCACCCATGTGGGCGATAATCAGATTCAAATCCTCATATTTCTTATTGATGCTACGCGCGTAGATACGGGCGATTGCCTTCTGGTTCAGCGCGTGGAAGATGGTGGTACGCTTAAACAGGGGATGACCGGCGATACGAGCCACATCCGACAATTCATCCACAACACCTGGGTCAGCAATGTAAGCCGCATCCAGACCGATGGTGCGGGCGATACTATCAGCGATGAGGCCGCCCAAGTTGCAGGCGTGCTTTCCAGCAAGACCTATACGCATGTGTTCCTTCATCAAATCATTGATGCGGTAAACGCCCGAAGATACTGGTTTAATCAGACCGCCACGGCCGATAACAATATCTATGGAAGAGATGTCCACACCATTTTCTTTCAACACCTCTAAAATTACTTTATACCTATATTCGTACTGGTCGGCAATAGTCTTAAACGCCGCCAAATCTTCAAGAGAGTGGCGAATATTCTGAACGAATTTCTGTTCCTCGCCCTCATAAACGGCGATTTTAGTTGAAGTAGAACCTGGGTTAATGGCAAGAATGGTACTGTTATTCATTATAATGTTTTGTAGTTAAACTAATTGATATTCAAGGTTAGGGTTTGTATTAACAAGGGAAACCATCTCCTGTTAATCGTGTGCAAATATACACCTTTTTTGTTTCAAAAACAAATTGTGGAGAGCACAGGCTTAAAATGGTCTATTACATATTAAAAAAGATGATGTATATTTGCACGCGCAAATCGCTGTCGGTCATGGACCACCGCCCAAATTGGCGCTAGAAGTCCTCTGCATGAAAGAATTACGAGCCATTCTCAAGAAAGAGTTTATCCATATTTTTAGGGACAAGATTACCTTTTTTCTTGTGCTGGCTATGCCTATCATGCTGGTGCTCCTGCTGGGCTTCACCATCAGCACCGAAATCCGCAACGCCAAGATTGCCGTCATGGACCAGTCGATGGATAGCCAGTCGAAAAAGCTGATCGATATCATCACTGCCTCCAACTACTTCCAAATCGTCTCCTACCCTGAAACAGAAGCCGACATTGACCAGGATTTCAAAACCAAGGAAATCAAACTGGCCCTCATCATTCCGACTAATTTTGAAGAGAAATTAGAGAAGGAAAAAATAGTTGAAATACAGATTATTAGCGACGTTTCCGACCTTAACATCGCCTCCGTACTCAACAATTATATGAAGTCCATATTCAACGACTTCACCACCGAGTACAACAACGGGGTGAACCTTGTCCCGTTCAACATCTCGACCAAGATGGAGTACAACCCAAAGATGGACAGCGTCTATATGTTCGTGCCAGGCATCATCGCCCTCATCATGATTATCGTGACGGCGCTCATGTCGTCCATCACGCTCGCACGCGAGAAGGAGACCGGCTCGATGAACATGCTGCTCATCACGCCCGTCAAGAAGATCTACGTGGTCATCGGCAAGGTGATTCCCTACATGATCATTTCGTTCATCTGCACCATCTTCATTCTCATCATCAGCGTCACCGTGTTCCACATGCCCATCAAGGGAAGCATCTGGTTCCTGTTGCTGCTGTGCATCATCTTCATGTTCACCTCCGCTTCATTCGGCCTGATGATTTCGGCCATTGGCCGCACCCAGCTCGACGCCATGATGGTGACCATGATGGGGCTGTTCCTGCCTACCGTGTTGCTGTCGGGCTTTCTCTTTCCGCTCGACAATATGCCCTACTTCTTCCAAATTCTCGCCGACATATTCCCTGCCAAATGGTTCATCATCGCCATCAAGGACGTGATGATCAAAGGCTCCGGATTTTCCGAAATCTGGAAGTATCTGGCCATCCTGACGGGTATGTCCATCATACTCATCAGCTTCAGTTTAACCCGAATCGATAAAAGAAAATAGCCATGCGGACCATCTTCATCCTTATCAAAAAAGAATTCTTGCAGGTCTTCCGCAGTCCGCTGCTGCTCAGCATCCTGATTGTGGCTCCGTTGGCTCAATTTATCCTCTTCCCGTTTACCGCCGACTACGAAATCAAAGTCTTGGAGATCGCCTTCATCGACAACGACCACTCTTCCACCTCACGCAATATCATCAACGACTTCGCCGCCTCAAAACATTTTGTAAGTCATGGACTAATAGATTCCAAAAAGATAGCCGACTACATGATGAAGAAAGATGAGATTGACTTCATTGTGGAATTGCCTGCGGGTTTGGAGAAGAGCATCATGAATCAGGAGCAATGCAACATTGCTGTCACCGCCAACGCCATCAACAGCGTGAAAGCGGGCATCGGCATTGGCTATGTGCAGGCCGTGCTGGGTAATTTCATGAGCAACATGGCCGAGAATAGCGGTGCCATCACCACCGACTTGTCGCAGATTGTGACCACCAATATCTACTGGTACAACGAGCAGATGAACTACAAAAACATCATTGTGCCTGGCATTTTGGTCATTCTGGTTACACTCATCGGTGCCTATGTCACTGCGCTGAACCTTGTGCGCGAGAAAGAAATCGGCACCATCGAACAGATTAACGTCACCCCCATCAAGAAATGGCAATTCCTATTGGGCAAAACCATCCCCTTCTGGATTCTGGGTATGATGGAGTTCATGGTCGGCTTGGTGCTGATGTACTTCATCTTCCACATTTCGGTGCAAGGCAGCGTGATACTGCTGCTTGGTGTTACTGCCATCTACCTTTTCGTGATGGTAGGCCTGGGCTTCTTCATCTCCAGCATCTCCGAAAACCAGCTGCAGGCGATGTTCATCGTCTTCTTCCTCTTCATCGTTTTCGTGCTGCTCAGTGGCCTGTTCACCCCGACAGAGGGCATGCCCTCGTGGGCATTGCATCTCAACTACCTGAACCCCATGTCATTCTTTATGGATGTCATCAAGCAAATCATTTTGAAAGGAAGTACTATTCACGATATACAGAAACAGATTATCATCCTATCCGTCATGGCTGTAGTGCTGAACACTGCAGCGCTGATTTTCTATCGCGATAGAGTAAAATAAAACAGATGAAAAAACTCTCCATGGGGGAACTTCACCGCGTCAGCGCGGAAGAATTTCACAAACAGGACAAAACTCCACTCATTGTCATCCTCGACAACGTGCGCAGCATGAACAATGTGGGCTCCATCTTCCGCACCTGCGACGGCTTTGCGGTCGAAAAGCTCTACCTGTGCGGCATCACGGCTTGCCCACCCAACAAAGAGATTGCCAAGACCGCCCTCGGCGCTACCGAATCGGTCGATTGGGAATATGCGGAAGATACGGCCACGCTCGTGCAACGGCTGAAAGCAGAGGGCGTGGAGGTTTATGCCCTCGAACAGACCGACAGTTCCATTATGCTGGACCAATTCCAGCCTACTGCAGGCAAGAAGACCGCCATCATTGCCGGCAATGAACTCTTCGGCGTGGACGACAATGTGCTGCCCCATTGCGACGGAGCCATTGAGATTCCGCAAAAAGGCACCAAACACTCATTTAATGTATCCATCGCCACAGGAATTGTTATCTGGCACATTTTCAATATTTTACAAAAGTATTGAAAGAAAAAATTTGTTAAATAAAAAAAACTTGTACTTTTGCACACTTTTTCAAACCAACAAAAAGATAGAATATGAGCAAGGATCTGATTATTGTTGAGTCACCCGCGAAAGCCAAAACCATTCAGAAATTCATAGGTAAAGAGTTTGATGTTATCTCCAGTAAAGGACACATCCGTGATTTGCCTCAAAAAGATATAGGTATCGACATTGAGAAGTCGTTCACTCCGAAATACGAAATCATTGACGACAAGAAAAAGCTGATACAAGAGATTAAGAAGTTATCGGAAAAAGCCGACACTGTTTGGTTGGCAACTGATGATGACCGTGAAGGAGAAGCCATTTCGTGGCATTTGATTGACACCGTTAAGATTCCTGCTGACAAAGTAAAACGTATTGTATTTCACGAGATTACCAAGTCAGCTATTGACAACGCCTTGGCTCATCCCCGCCAGCTGGATGTTAATCTGGTGAACGCCCAACAAGCACGCCGTGTGCTCGACCGCTTGGTAGGTTTTGAGTTGTCGCCTGTGCTGTGGCACAAAGTGAAACCCCAACTGTCGGCCGGCCGCGTGCAATCAGTCACCGTAAAACTGATTGTGGAACGCGAGCGCGAAATCAACCAATTCAAGACCACCTCTTCGTACAAAGTGGGCGGCACCTTCACCTCCGTTCTGGATAAGAGCCATACGCTGAAAGCCGACCTGAACAAGAAATTCAACACGAAAGAAGAGGCTGTTGCTTTCCTGGAAGATTGCAAGAACATCGAAGCCTTCACCATCGACAGCATTGAGACCAATCCCAGCAAAAAGTCGCCAGCACCACCCTTCACCACCTCCACCCTGCAACAGGAGGCTTCCCGCAAGTTGGGATTCCCCGTGAAGAAAACCATGATGGTAGCACAACAGCTGTACGAAGCCGGTTACATTACCTACATGCGTACCGACTCGGTTAACCTGTCATCGTTGGCCCTGAACACCGCCAAAGAGGAAATCACCAAATTGTACGGTGCCGACTATGCGCACACGCGCAAGTATGTCACCAAGAGCAAGGGGGCACAGGAAGCGCACGAAGCCATCCGCCCCACATTTCTGTCGAATCACACTATTGACGGTGACAAGGATGCCAAAAAGTTGTACGAACTGATTTGGCGTCGTACCATCGCCTCTCAAATGAGCGATGCCAAAATTGAAAAGACCGAAATCAGAATCCCCGTGGATGGTCGCAGCGAACAGTTCGTTTCGACTGGAGAAGTTGTTCTCTTCCAAGGCTTTCTGAAAGTATATATCGAATCCAAGGATGAAGAAGAGGAGACGGACAAGGAATTCCTCTCACCCGTAAAAAAAGGCGAAAAGCTGTATGCCAACGAAATTTCGGCCGTACAGAAATTCTCTCAACCTCCTTTGCGTTACACTGAAGCCAGTCTGGTAAAGAAAATGGAAGAATTAGGCATTGGCCGTCCCTCGACCTATGCTCCCACCATCACCACCATCCAAGATAGACAATATGTGGAGAAGAAGAGCCTTCCGGGCCAGGAAAGAGATTATTGCCAGATTACACTGAAAAACAAGGCGATAAAGGAAACCGTTAAGAAAGAAAAATATGGTATGGAGAAAGACAAACTCTTCCCTACCGATATTGGATATGTAGTCAACGACTTTCTGCAGAAGAACTTCAGCCAGATTATGGACTATGGCTTCACCGCCGATGTGGAGAAGGAATTCGATGACATTGCCGAAGGGTCAGTGGAATGGCAGAAGATGATGACCGATTTCTACCATCACTTCCACCCCACCATTGAAGAAGCCATGACGCACTCGGCCAAAGCCAGCGGCGAAAGACTGCTCGGCAAGGATCCGAAAACTGGCGAGAATGTGTACGCCAAGTTAGGCAAGTACGGCCCCATGGCACAAATTGGCGAAGTTAGCGACGACAAGAAACCGAAATATGCACGACTGAAAAAGACCCAATCCATCGACAACATCACGCTGGAAGAGGCTCTCGAACTCTTCAAGTTACCACGCGTCGTTGGCAAATACGAAGGTGCAGACATCACCATCGGCATCGGCAAATTCGGACCTTATATCCGCTACGACAACAAGTTTGTCACTTTGCCCAAGGAAGATGAGCCGACGGAGGTTTCCTACGAAAGATGCCTCGAACTGATAGAACAGAAAAAGAAGACCGACGCCGAGCGCGCACCGCACAGCATCGGCATGTACAACGGCCTGGAAATTGTGGCCGCAGTCGGCAAGTATGGTCCTTACCTCAAATACAACAACAAGAATTATACTTTAGGTAAAGGATTTAATATCAATGAAATAACTCTCGACAAAGCCATTGAGTTATTGGGACAGAACAGCAATAAGAACGTGATTGCCACCTTTGCTGAAGACGAGAATATCAAGGTGATGAACGGTCACTACGGAGCTTACCTTACCAACGGAAGCAACAATTTCAAAATCCCGAAAGACAAGAATCCCGAGACACTCACTTACGCCGACTGCTTACAAATCATGTCCACCATTGCCCCTTCCGCTAAAAAACGAGGCGGCACACGCAAGAAATAATACATGGGTTAAACCATTGTAAAACATACCATTATGAGAGCTCTGCTGTCAGGTTTACTGCTATTCTGCACTGTAGGATTGTTTGCGCAGAATTTTGACGACTACTTCAGCCAACGCACATTACGTATCGACTACCTGCACATTGGCAATAAGCATCAGGAGGCTGTAGAGATTTCTGCCTACAAAACCCGCGAGGGCTGGACGGGCACGCGACAATTTCTCATCGAACCCAACCGCTACGGTGACGTGCTGTTCGAAGCATTCGACTCGCTGACCATGGTTCCCATCTACAGCCGGAGCTATTCCTGCCTTTTCAACGAATACCGCACAACCGTTGAAGGCGAAACCATCGTGGACACCTTTGAGGAGTGCATCAACATGCCGATGCCCAAACAGACCATCCTCTACAGATTTTCCTCATTCGACCGATATAAGAAAAAGACCCAATTATACGAGGGCTATTTCAATCCCAAGCATGAACTCATGAGTTCAACTCCCTCCAAGCCATACCAAATGATGGACTTGCAAGTGATGGATTTGCATATCGGTGGCAAGGCTGAGGATTGTCTCGACATTCTCTTTATTCCAGATGGTTACTCTAAAGATGACAAAGAGCTGATGAAGAGCGACATGCGCAGATTCTGTTCTTACATTATGAACTGCTCACCTTACAAAGAATTGGCCGAGCATGTCAACATTCGCGCCATCAAAGGCTATTCGGAAGAGTCGGGTATCACCAACCCCAACACGAACACTTTCCGTAAAACCTTGTTGAACAGCAGTTTCAATACAATAAACCTGGATCGCTATTTGATGTGTCTTCATGTTTGGAAACTCAACGACATTGCTGACTTGGCACCGCATGATGTCATTGTCATCATTGCCAATACAGCCAAATACGGCGGCGGTGGCATCTTCAACTTCTACTGTACAGTCAACAACATCGGCACCCACTCCGACTATGTAATCGTCCATGAGTTGGGCCATTTACTGGGCGGTTTGGCCGACGAGTACTACACTTCGGAAGTGTCAGTACGCGACTACTACCCCGAAGGGGTGGAACCCGTTGAACCCAACCTGACCACGCTGGTCGATTTTGACAACAAATGGAAAAAACTCGTCTCAAGCGACACCCCCATTCCGACTCCTGCCACGCCCGCTTACCGCGAGACAACCGGCGTGTTTGAAGGTGGCGGCTATGTAGCCAAAGGTGTCTTCCGTCCCTGCCAAAAATGCACAATGAAAGACTTGCTATACAACCACTTCTGCCCCGTATGCAAACAGACGCTGATAGAGGTGATAAAGTATTATACGAATGACTAAGAGTGAGAAGTGAGGAGTGAAGAATTATAGAGTTATTGAATTATAGAACTAAAAACTAACAACTAAAAACTTCTTTGAATTTTATACTTAATTATACATTGTAAATTGTAAATTATAAATTATAAACTATAAACTATAACGCTATGAACATCACAAAATTAGATCAAGTTGTCGAATTGGTAAAAAGCCGTCCTGCCAAGCGTTTGGTAGCCGCTTACGCCAATGACGCCCACACCATCGAAGCTGTCAACAACGCTGTTGACATGGGCATTGTAAAAGCCACGCTGGTTGGCGACAAAGCCACCATTGAGAACGTGTGCAAAGAGCTGAACATCGATACCGCCAAGTTCAACATCATCCAGGAAAGCGACGCCAACAAAGCCGCCGCCAAGGCTTGCGAACTCATCAATAACGGTGAAGGTGACATCCTGATGAAAGGATTGCTCTCAACCGACAAGTACATGCACGCCATTTTGGACAAAGAAAAAGGCCTCTGCCCTCCGAAAGTTACCTTGGCTCACATTGCAGTCATCGAAAACCCGCAATATCATAAACTGCTGATTGTCAGCGATTGCGCCATTCTTCCGCTTCCCGACCTGAAGCAAAAGCAGACCCTGCTGAAATATGTGACCAAAACCGCCAAGACCATCGGCATTGAGAAGCCCAAAGTAGCTATGGTTTGCGCTACCGAGCAGATGCTGGCCGGACTGCCCGCCTGCGTAGATGCCGCCATCATCGCAAAGATGGCCGACCGCGGCGTGTTCCCCGACTGCCTGGTTGACGGTCCCCTCTCTATCGACCTCGCACTGGATGCAGAGACCGTGGCCATCAAGAAACTGGCTAGTCCTGTAGCCGGCGATGCCGACTGCTTGGTATTCCCCAACTTGGAGAGCGCCAACGTATTCTACAAATGCTGCACCAAGTTCGACCACGCCGAAATCGGTGCCATGCTGATGGGTGCCAAAGCCCCGTGCGTACTCTCGTCACGTGGCGACACCGCCAAAACAAAATTGTACTCTATCGCCATTGCTGCTATCATGGCGAAATAAGAATAAGAACAAA
>JAEEGG010006881.1_pt1 | contig 26496 bp, 20 predicted proteins | sample 9134161 | NCBI WGS metagenome assembly JAEEGG01 (sample SAMN16246543, study PRJNA631951) | gut metagenome | biome: gut microbiome; feature: rumen; material: CR-attached | host: Bos | place: Iran: Karaj | collected 2018-10 | reverse complement strand
CAGCTCCCGTAGCTCCTGTAGCAGTAAGTGTTGTTGCATATGAGTCGGACGAGCCTGTTATAACACCTACCCCTGAGATAACTGAAGTACCAACTACAACTGAGGAAGTGATCGTAACAGAAGCTCCTATTCCTACAGAAGAACTTGAGCCTACTGTGTTTCCGTATGCGATATTTGCTGCAAGCACAACGGATGACTTCACTTTCCAGGGCTGGAAGTCCAATATAACAGGCGATGTCTATTCAGGAAGAGATTTCCTGTATCAGGGCTCCGAGCTCTATATGGCTGGTTTCGCCAGAACTGTAGGTGCAGTTAACCCTTCGGGCTGGATAACATCAATGACAGGTGCCGAAGAAGGAATAGAACCTGTAGCAATTCCCGATTGGTCAGAAGCGATCCTTGCAAAAGCAGAAGTCCTTCAGGCGATAGAACCTACGGTGTTTGAGTCGCAGGACTGTATAGCTGCTAACGGGTATTACTATACAGAAGAAGACATCACGATAAGCAGTGCGACCTTCACAGGCGATGTAGTCATCGTAGCCAAAGGAAATATCACATATAACGTAGACAGCTTAACACCAGGCGAAGAAGCAGAAGGAAGAGTCCTCCTGTATTCCGAAGAGGGCAATATAACCATAAACGGAACAGAGATAGAGATAAACGGAATACTCTATGCGCCTCAGGGAAGGGTATCGATCAACGCATACAATACAACGATAAACGGAAGGATAGTGGCAGATAAGTTCAGCTACAGCGGTTCTATCCTGAATGTTATATCAGATCCTTCGGACCTTCAGTTAGTATCTAACCTGCCTGAAGTCACAGTAACAGCATCACAAACGAAAGTATCCATAGGCGATACTGCCTACTATACGATAGAGATCCCTAAGGATAACGTGTTCGGGATACTGTATAGACTTAACGGAACAGATGTCGAGGTTAACATTCCCCAAACGCAAGAAGACCCGATCAGGTATTACCTCGATACAAGCGAGGCGGGAACATATACACTGGAAGCCTATGTTATACTCCCGTATGGTGAGTTCGTATTGGACAGCGACACTATTGAAGTAGTATCTGAACCTACCGATACGCCCACACCGACAGTAACACAAGTCCCGACGGACACGCCTACTTCTACTCCCAAACCTACGAATACAGATACCCCGACTCCGACTGTTACAGTTATTCCCACTGTAACAAACGAGCCCACTGTCACGGATACGCCTGTCCCTACGGCAGAGCCTACTAATACGCCTACGGAAGAACCCACACCGGAACCTACGATAACAGGTGAACCGACAAACACACCTACATCTGTTCCAACCGTAGAACCTACGGAGATACCCACTGATACTCCCACACCGACCGCGGAGCCGACAGTAACAGACACTCCTGTCCCTACACCTACCGTGATGACACCGCCTGACTATTGGGCTATATCGCAAGGTGATCCTGACTATGGATATAAGGTGCTGTTCCAGAAAGACGATTGGAACTGCAGCGGCAGTGCAAAGCTGTACGACGAGGTTATTAATGTATGTCCCGATATTAATTCAGCTACAGGGTATTCCTACTTCTTAATGCCGGTAGAAGCAGATGACGATCTGTCGTTTAATGCTATGTATACAGTCCGTATGGACTATACGGACATCTGTGCGGACGGCATAGCTTTTGTGCTGTGTTCAGACATGGCGACCAATGGCCCCAAGGGTAAGTATATGGGCTATGGCGGAGTAACACCGTCTCTCGTAGTCGAGATGGATAACTTCAAAAACGATGGACAGCATAAGGATGAAAATGGTGAGGGTGACTGGGTATCAGGTGAGAGCAGCGGACATATTGCCGTAATGCTGGATGGCAACAGCCTGAATCACTATGCATATGCCGAGATGCCGTCATTTCAGACGTCAGGCGTAGTATACGATGTCTGGGTAAGCTATGACGGACAGGAGAAGATGCTGTATGTCTGGATAGCTCCCTTTGACGAGGACGGGAATATAGAGATCCCTACATCGCCTGCTTTAACCCTTCAGATAGATCTGGAAGAACACTTCGAAGGTGTCTCTGATCTGTATTTCGGATTTACATCAGCTACTGCAACATTCAGAGGTAGCCATAATCTGTTGGGATTTGCATTAGATCCTGATCCCAATATATTGTCGGTTCCGACTGTGCCGCCGGTAAACACCAATGCTCCTACACCGGTTCCGGAAGAGTCTTTTTCCCAAAAGTATGCAATATACTCGCAAGGTGACCCTCAGTATAACTACCGGGAGTATTTTGTACCTGAACTGTGGAAGAATGCTCCTGATACATGCGGAGTAATAACACAGACATATCTTGCTGCCAAGAGCCAGATACTCTGGGCTGATGCCAGCATCAGTTCAACGTTCTATAAGGAAGTCTCACCGGACTACTCATTTACTATGCGCTTTACTTACAGTAATCCGCTGTGTCTGGGCAATGCTGATCTGATCAAGATCAAGAACAGTGCAGGACAGAGCCTGGATATCCAGATAGATATCAGTAAGAGCCAGAACCATAAGTGGAAGGATCCATACGGCCAGGGTGAGTGGCAGTACGGTACAGAACCTTACAATGCCATGGTCGGCATCAACCTGAACAGTGATGGCATGACTGACTATGCCATGGCTGAATATCTTCCGTTCCTGGACAGGAACTCAGTACACGAGTTCTGGCTTGAGTACGACGGGCAGGAAGAGATGCTTTATGTCTATGTGGCTACGTACGATGAGAACGGTAATGTAACAAAACCTTCAGACCCGACATTAATGCTCAATATAAGCCTGGAAGATCTGTTTGAAGGCGATCACAAGCTTTATATCGAAACAGATCTGGAGATGGGCGTTCATTCTACCAGGACATATATCTATGTGTTCGGAATCGAGTTCGATCCGTATCCCGAGATCCATAAGGAAGCATTAGATGCCATAGAGATATTCGGTTCGCTGAGTGATAAATACTACGAAGTCGGCGATGAGATAAGCATATTAGGCAGAGTAAGCCCGGATATAGAAGTGGATACTGCTGATCTTTCCGTTCTGAACGAAGACGGGGAAGAAGTATATCAGAGCCCGATCGATATAACATCTGCTTACGACGAGATAGCAAGGATAGATACCACAGGCTGGACACCCGGTGAATATACAATTCAGATTACTGTCACAGATATTAGTGGTGAAGAGTATATAAAGGACGTAACCATAACACTGTCAGCCGGGTCTATCAGCATTGTGCTGGATAAAGCTGTATTAGACGGCAGGGTAATAGACATCTACGGCAGTGTAGAGTTCTCTGACGGCGGAACATACGTACTCAAGTATTTTGATCTTGACGAATGCAGATGGAAGACGATAGTTGCTGGGGCAGAAGGCACTACCGGCATTATCGGTTCTATGGATTTAAGCCTTAACCCGTATAAGAATCTCTATGTTGATGTTATCGCCATATCTGACAGCGGAGTAAGAAAGAGCCTTTCAGGAGAATTCCTGTTAGAGATAACGACTCCTACACCTACTGTAACACCTACAGTAACGCCGACTCCGTATGGTGAATTCACTAACGAAGAACTGTTTGCTGATATAGAAGACAGTCAGGACGGAGAAGATATCACATTCATTACCGACATTATCGGTACAGTCTCAGGTACAGAGCTCCAGAGCTATACATTAGCGGTGTTCCCGGTAGATTCAGAAGAGGCTGTATATACATTTACCAATACGAACCCTGTAGATAACGCAACGGTAGGAACGATAGATCCGACACTTCTGATGAACGGCTATTACAAAGTGGTATTGACCGCTTATGCCGAAGGCGGATATGTCTGGGATGAGGTCATAGTACTTGTAACGGGACAGGCAAAGGTAGGAAACTTCACCATATCCTTCCTGGATATGACGTTGCCTGTCGCAGGCCTGCCAGTAGAAGTCTACAGGACCTACGACAGCAGACAAAGAACAATAAACGGCGATTTCGGCTATGGCTGGACTATGTCCATAGGCGGACCTGATATCTCGATAAGCACCGGTTTAGGAGAAGAATGGGGAACCGAGATGAGGATGGTGCTTGCTATGCCTATGTATTACTGGGCAGAAGTCCATCCTCACGAAGTCTATATCGACTGGGGCAACGGACATGAAGAAGTGTTCAAGCTGGTATTGTCCCCTGAGAGTACACTGAGCTTCGATAACTGGGTAGGAATCTCCGCAACGTTCCAGAACACATCCGGAACAGGAGATACACTTGAGATATTAGACGGATCAGATAACCTAATATATGCAGACAACAGCCTGTACACATCCGGCCTTCAGAAGTTCGATCCTCAGAACTTCCTTCTTACCAGATATGACGGCATGAAGTTCTACTTCAATAAAGTCTCAGGTCTTTACAAGATAGAGGATACCTACGGAAGGACGATAGAGATAACAGAAGACGGTGTGTTCTACTCTGACGGAAGTTCAATCTCATTTATCAGGAATGAACAGGGACAGATTACTTCGATATCTGACGGCCTCGGAAATACAGTTACTTACACATATAACGATAGCGGCGATCTGGTAAGTGTAGTAGACACAGCAGGCTATACGACTACATTTACTTACGATGACGGTCACTATATCACAGGCATCTCGGCAGATAACGGAGTAACTATCGCAAGCAACGAATACGATGACGACGGAAGACTCACGGCAACGACCGACGCCTATGGCAACAGGGTCGAATTCAGCCATGACCTGGATAACAAGATAGAAGTCACCACTGACAGGCTAGGTTATAACACAATCTATGTTTATGACGAAGCAGGCAATGTTATCAGTATTACTGATCCTCTCGGCCGAACAACGACTTACACATATGACGGCAATAACAATAAGACTTCGGAGACAAAGCCTGACGGAACGACGTTCTCATATACTTACGATAACAACGGGAATATATTGACGGCGACAGACAGTAACGGCAGGTCGATAAGCTGTTCGTATAACACGAACGGAGCTCTTCTTACCATGTCAGCAATGGGCACCGAAGAGCTAACCATGGCATATGACTCCTATGGCAACCTGATATCCGCTACTGATTCTTCGGGTAATACTCAATCTTACGGCTATGACAATACAGGTAACCTGACAAGTGTAACGGATTCTCTCGGTACACTGATGAGCATGTCTTATGACAGCAACGGCAATATAACCTCTATAACCAATGCCGAAGGGCAAGTAACGAACTTTTCCTATGACTCTGAAGGCAGGCTGGTCTCAAGGACTATCACTTACCAGGGTGTTACTCTTACAGACACCTATACTTATGATGCTGCAAACAGAGTAACGGGTATTACGTATTCCAATGGTAATACCGTCTCCTATACATATAACCAGGCAGGAGACATTACATCTTCAACGGATTCCCAAGGCAGAACTGTCACTTATACCTATGACCTGTACGGTAACCTGACGAGAATAGATTACCCTGACGGAACTTCCGAGAGTTTTACGTACGATGCTGAATGCAGGAATATAACGGCAACCGACAGAATGGGCAGGACAGTCACATTCACGTACGATGCTGTCGGCAACTGCACAAGCAAGACTTATGCTAACGGCGCGGTAGAGACTTATGTTTACGATTCCTGTGACAGACTTGTCTCTTCAACCAATGTCTATGGCGGAGTAACTACCTATGCTTATGACTACCTTGGCAGGAATACGTCTGTTACGGATCCTCAGGGGAATACCACTTACTACACGTATAACGACAGAGGTAATGTGTCTTCTGTAACGGATGCTAACGGTAATACGTATTCATTCACATACGACAATAACGGGAACCAGACTTCTGTTACATATCCAAACGGTTCTACATATAGCGCTACTTACGATGTCAGAGGCAGACTGACATCTCAGAGCGATGCGTACGGTAACACTACCACATATACTTACGACGATATGGACCGCCTGATAAGCGTGGAAGATGCATTAGGCGGTATCTGGAGTTATGAGTACGATTCCATGGGTAATGTGACATCTGTTACCGATGCGAATGGGAATGTAACAACATACGGATACGATACAAACGGACGGCTTGTATCTGTAACAAATGCTGCCGGCAATACCGCCGAGACGGAGTATGACGAATACGGCAGAGTAATATCCACAACAGATTTTGGCGGAAACGAGACAACCTACACATACGATTCAATGGACAGGATCGCTTCTGCTACAACTGAAGGAGAGACCATTAGCTATGCTTACGATTCAGTCGGCAACCTAATAAGTGTTATAGACGGTTCCGGAACAATAGAGTATTCATATAACCTTGACGGATATCTGTCTGAGGTAACCAATGCTCAAGGCGAGACAATAAGCTATACCTATAACGCAGCATGCCAATTGGCATCAGTCACGATAGATGGCCAGACTACTTCTTACGGCTATGACAATATGGGACGATTGATCTCCGTAACCGACAGTGAAGGTACGACCACGTACACTTATGACGCAGTCGGAAACAGGGTAAGCACGGAATACCCGAACGGAGTAACGACAACTTATACATATAACAACATAAATATCCTCACGAGTCAGGTTACGACAGACGGGAACGGGGATGTAATAGAAAGCTTCGAGTATACGATAGGCGCTAACGGCGAGAAGCTTTCCTGTGTAGAGTTGGGAAGGACCGTCGAATATACCTACGATGAACTGGAAAGACTTACTTCGGAGACTGTAACAGTAGGAGACACGGTATCTGTAACCACATATACATACGATGCTAATTCGAACCGTCTTTCCACGAACAAAGACGGGGTCGTAACGAATTACACTTACAATAGCCTTAACCAGATAACCCAGGCAGGAGATATTTCCTATACGTGGGATAACGCAGGTAATCTTGTGAGCCAGTCAAGTAACGGGGCAACTATAGCTACCTATACGTATGACTGCTATAACCGCATGATTTCAGCGTCTGTAAACGGCATAGAAGGAACGATAACGGAAACATATACCTACGATTACTTGGGAAACAGAACGAGCAAGACTTCAAACGGTGTAACAACGTATTACACGACAGATCTGTCTTCGGGATACAGCCAGGTATTGAAGGCTGAGACCGGAACAACAGTTGTTTACTACACCAGAGGCTTTGAACTGATATCCAGGAAAGAAGGAACAGACGTATCCTACTACATCTATGACGGCGGAATGTCGGTACGAGCGCTTACTGATGAGACAGGCGCGGTAACAGATACATTTGCCTTTGACAGTTTCGGTAACGAGACCGGAAGAACAGGTACTACTGACAATTGTTACGGCTTCCAGGGCGAAGAAAGAGATGCAACCGGTCTGTACTATCTGAGAGCAAGATACATGGATCCAGTAACAGGCACATTTACTTCGATGGATACCTATGGCGGCAGTCTGTCTGATCCTATGAGTCTGCACAAGTATCTCTTTGCAAACTCGAATCCGGTGAAGTACTGCGATCCGAGCGGGCATAGTTCCCTTGCTGAGACTAGTGTAGTTGTTACATCTATTACAATTCTTACTGCAGCAAGCACGGGTGTTGTTTATAGCATTCTCGGCGATATATATGGTTCTGATAAGACGCAGTTATGGTATTGGCTGGGTATGATTGGAGCAGTAACGCTTGCTGCTGTTTTAACTTATTTCGTCGCCGGTGCTTTTGTTGCAGGCGTTTCATTGACCATTCTTGGAAAGATAATGCTTGGAATCCTTGGCGTTATCACAGGTAAAGTTTGTTTTGATATATCCAATGTTGCTTATACCAATGGATACTTGTTATATGGTTTATTATTCGGTATTGCAGGATTGGTGCTTCAGTATTATGGTTTGTTAGAATTGTGGCGTGGAGTCTGCGATGGCATCGATAGATTAAAAAGTCAATTGAGTTCAAATAGTGATGTAAACTCGAATAATACGACTAACGATGTTACCAATGTTACAAATCCTAATGGCAGAAAGGGTGGACCTGCTCATCAAGGGAAGATTAGTGACATTAAGAATACCCCTACAGAGGGTAGCTATGATACTGAACTCTACATAGCTACTCCTGGTGGATATAAAAACTCTAGATACGCTGATGTTGCTGAATATGATGTAAATGGTGACATAAATGCATTGTATCAAGTTGGAAAAGTGACTCAGAGTGGAATCCCGGTATCACGAGAAAGGAAAGCAATAATGGACATTATGGCTAGTGATTGGTATGTAAACAATGGAAAACCTAACATCTATTTTGTGCCATATAATTCAGATATTGATCCAATACTATATAACTGAGGTAAGCATTATGGGTAAGCAGTATAGATTCTATTTATCATCTGCCAATCTAAAAAAAATAATAGATTATTCAAAACAGAATGGATTCATTTTTTTGGATTCTCGAAATAATTTGCTAGAGACATATTCCTACAATATGAATACAAGATGTGTTTATTTGTGCAAAACGGAACTGGGTAATGTTATCGTGTTTGATAAAAGCCGACTGATCAACACTGATGTATCCCCCGTTATTCAATTAACCTTTACACGTGTAAATACAGATATGAGGTTTATAGAACATGGAAGAATTTGGATTTCCAATGCATTAATGGATGGCGAATACAAAGCTCTGAATAAGTATATCAGTAGTTTAACTAAAAAGTATAAGTTGAATTACAAGGGGTGTACATACAGTTGTAATATGGATGAAGAAACATATATGTTAGCAAAACAAGGTTATGGATTCAGTTGATGTTTGTAATTTTGATGTTGAAGAAACAACAAATAAAGTTCTTTCCATAACCTATTCTATTGGTGGTGCTTACGATGAAAAATCATTGAAAAGTGTTGCCTAAACGTTTCAATTGGTGGGGCCTATGATGAAAAGACGCTTAAAGCAGTTGCAAAAGCTGTTATGGCAAGTATAAATAACAACAATGTCTGGAATGATTCACGGATGTCCTGGAAATTAAAGGAGGTGTGTTGACATGAGAGATATGCTGTTTGAATTACTAGAGGCGAGAAAAAAGAAGGTGTTTAAGGTTGATGAATTTGAAAAACTGCTAATTAAACTCAAAGCATGTGATAAGCATAATAAGATAAATTGGGATGATGGAGCTGGTGAGGAATGGGCTTTTGTTAACGGCAAAGATTTTTCAATTATGCTTAATAGTAAAGTAGGAATATGTTTCGTGTGTGGAGTATTAGAAAACAACTATTTGAATTTGTTGAGTTATTGTAATTGCGTTTTTGTTAACGGATTTGATGTTTCTGAGTGGTATATTGATTTATATGAATTGAAAAAGCAAGTTCCAGAAATTGTTTGGCCGATTTCTGATGAAAGCATTAATCCAAGCAGTTTTTCGTTAGATGAGTTTTATTTTATAACTGTATAGTGTTAAGTAATGATGAGCAAATAAAGGTTTAGCTCATCACTTAAAGAATGAGAATGATTCAGTCATTGTTTCTGGTGCAGATAGTAAAGCTCAAGAAGCAAGAGATGTATTACAAAGCTTCGGTATTGGTATAAATGATTCTGTTAATGGAGTGTTTTTGCCAACCGTACGTGACGTTTGTCAAGCAGTATATCATCCTGAAATACATACGAATATATACTATGCCGTTTTTGTAACATATAAATCTCTAGTATAATAATGAACTAACGACCAAGACCTGATCAGGAGTTGATTCATAACATGTTCAGAATAGCATTGTGTGATGATAACGAACAATTTATAAAGTTCGAGAATGAGATAATCCAAGATTATTTCTTGTCGTCTGGTGAAAATTGCTCTATAGATTCATATAATTGCGGGGCTGATTTGATCAAGGATGATAACAAACTGGCAAACTATAATCTTATCCTGTTAGACTGCGAGATGCCGGGCATAAGTGGGCTGGAAGCAGCTGAAGTAATACGGGAAAAGGGCATAAATGTTCCGATTGCTTTCTCGACAAATTACTATGATTTTACGATTAAAGGATACCATTATGGGTTAGTAAGGTATTTGGTTAAGACAGAAGACTCCTTCCGCGATAACATAATCGAATGCATAAAGTATGTGAAGAGTATAAAGAAAGAGAACGAATACTTGTCGATTAAGGTAAATGGTGTGATGCAGACATATAAACAAAGCGACATTGTCTGGATTACCAGCGATAAACACTATATCAAACTATTTGTTAAGAACGAAGCGGAAGATACTTGGAACTGTTCAGAGATTAAAGTGCGTATGAAACTTGAGGATATAACCGATAGTTTAAGTTCGGCGTTTTTACGAGTACACAACAGAAATATTGTAAATATGGATTATATATCAGAGTTTTCTCCGTACTTTGTAGTGTTAAACACCAGTTCGCAAACGAAGACGAATATTTCAATGACGGTGAGAAACAAGCGTGATCTGCATAAGAAATACTATGCGTATAAAGGAAGCTTGTTATGATCTTTCAGATATATGATTGCATATATAACTTTGTCTGTCTGGTATTGATGGTCTTCTTATGCAATTCATTTTGTGAGAAGCGTCGCATAAACACATCTGCTATACGAATTCTCATTTGTATTACATGGTATATTCTCTTCAATGTGTTGACAGTCGTCTTTGCTGAGGAGAGTTTTGTGTTAAGATTGACAACAACATTCGCACTTCATTTCATAGCATTAAATTGCTTGTACAAGGCTAAGGCTTATAAGTTGCTTCTTATTCTGTTATTGATATTTGGAATGGGTCTTTGCTCGGATTTTATCATGTTCAATCTGCAGCTGGCGTTATTTCCGGGCATAACGGATATTGATTCTATAAACCAAAGCTTTATCTCGTTGGCTATGGGAACCCTAAGCTTGTTGCTACAATCAATAATGACGTTAGTTATTAAGAGAGTTGCGAATAATATCCGATATGACGAACTTAGCACGGTTGATCTTTTAAAGCATGGTATGTTCCCGGTGTTCTCGATTGGAGTTGTTGTTTGCTTGTGCTTGCAAAGTGACAGCGACAAACAGAATCAGATAATACTTATGATCTTTATGTCATGCTTTCTTCTACTTATGAATGTTTATGTATTCTTCTTTCTGCGCAATGAGATCAACCGAAAGATAGAACAAAAAAGGCATGCTTTGTTGATAAACCATGCAGAGGAGCTGACCGAATTATATAATCAGAGTTGTCTTGATAGAGAAGAACAAGCCAGAAATACTCATGAATACAAGAATGTGATGTATGCTATAGAAGGACTCTTGACTGCCGGAAAGTATAAAGAAGCTGAAGCATATGTAAGAGCACGGAATGAGGAGTTTGCCAAGGTAACTAATATAGTCAATACCGGCAATGCTGTTGTCAACGCTGTTTTCAATACGAAGTATGCAGAAGCAAAGAGAAAAGGTATTAACGTAAGATTCTCAATCGGCGATCTATCTGATGTGGAACTTGAATATACAGATCTTGTGACTGTCCTTGCAAATCTTCTGAATAATTCAATTGAGGCATGCGAGAAATGCGAAGCAGACAACCGAATTATAGATGTTGTCATTAAACCAATTAATGATTCTGAATTCATGATATCGATTAAGAACACATATAATGGGATCATTCAAAAGCAGAATGGTCAGTATCTGACAACCAAGGTGGATAAAGTGAATCACGGATTCGGATTGGAAAATGTCAGAAGTGTTGTGTCAAAGCTGAATGGTTATATGGATATTGATAATAATAACGGGAGCTTTACCGTCACGATTGTTGTTACGAACAGATAGCTAAACGACTTCGTTATTAATTCTCCAATGTCATTACTTGCCTAAAAATGTCGTTACTTGCCAGAACGGTGTTATTTGTTAATTCCTCGTGATATTAATTGATTAAACCAATCTGGAGGGAGCTCATGGAGCAGTTTTCTCATAAACTTGCAACAATGTTCTATGATGCCAACATCATATCAAGTGATGCTGTCGATAATTATACATATGCAATCGAATCTCTGATTGTTAAAGTCATCGGCTGGGGTGTTTTGCTTAGTGTAGCGTTCGCCTCTGGGTGGTTTAAGGAACTGTTTTGTTATTTGGTATTCTTTTCAGCTGTTAGAGCATATGGAGGTGGAGTTCATTGCAAGTCGTTAATAAGGTGTCTGTTGATCTCGATATTGTCGCTCTTTCTACCGATAATGCTCTACAGATATACGCACGACTTTCCTGCAATATGTCAGGGGGGGGGTGATACTATCAATAACGTTTGATATGCTGGTCGGTTCAGTCAACAATGAATACATTGACTGGGATCGGCATGAGTTAAAGAAGGTAAAAAGATACAATCGGATAATTGTTTCTGTCGAGGCGATTGTGATTCTAATTCTTCACCTTACACGGATGAATTCCATATACATATTTTTTATGTCTTATGGATTGATAATGGCATCGTTATCGATGCTTATCGAATACATTCTAAAGAAAGGGGGAAAGAGTCATGAAGAATCTTAAGAAGAAACTTCTGAAGGTTGCTGAGAAGGCAATCAGACCGGTTGCGTATCCCGGTCCTATGGCACCGAGCTGTCAGTATATATACTATCAGCCGAAAAGAAAAAGAGCATGATCGAATAGCATTCGAAATTATGAATGTCACAGGTTAGTGGAGGTACAGACCGATGTGGAGTGATTATTAAACAGACCCGTAAAGGAGAAGATTTTTACTAACAAGGGGGAAAGATAATGAAAAAAGCGCTGATAATTATGTTAATCGTTTGCGCTGTTGTTGCTTCGGTTGCTACAGCAAGTTCTGCTACATGCTATATAGACTCTCAGGGATGTAGTCATAAGAATGACGCGTATCAGTCTTATGGCGGTTACGACCAGGCATGGGCGAAAGCACGTACAGATGGAACGACTCACAGTGTAACAGTGGGAGTCGTCAAAGGTGGTCAAATATATGGAAATAAAACTACCCAAGTAAGCTCTACTGTTCCAGTTACTTGCTATTCTCAGAAAGTTCCAGGATCCGGAGGATCTGCAGCAGTGAGTTATATCTTATAACTTTTAAGTAGAGGAAGGCAAACGCCTTTCTCTACTTATCTTTATTCAAATTGTGAGGTCGAACAATATGAGGAACAATACATCGTTAAGATTTTTTGTAGCCCTATTTATTACTACGATGGTACTGTCTGTTGTTTCGTGCGGGATAAAACCTGAAATAAAAACAAATGGCAAAGTAATATCTGCAGATTCACCTTGGTATAACAGTGAAGTGATTGATGTCGACTTGGGACTGAATCCAAATAAGACAGTAGAATTTGTTTCTCCGAGCTTAGCAGGAGCAGACGATAAATACATTTGCATTTTTGTTGACGGGTGGTATATGTCCACAGATCTGAGCCAACCAACTGATGTGATCAAAAATGTGACAATTATAGACAGGAAAACGAAGCAAACATATAAAACCATTGACCTATGCAGTATTCCCGAGATATCCGGTTACCCGACAGCTGTAATATATACTGGTGGTAATCTCCTTGTAAGAGGATGGTATTGGGATATGGATACCAATGATTATTGTGGCAGATACTATTATATAGATCCTGAGACCTCATCAATAGTTGATACATGTGATTTTGAATATGATATGAATTTGCAGGCTTATCGCTCCTTTGATATTGGAGAATATCGAATTGAAACTATGTATAATCCCGCCATGACGCCTGTCTGCTGTTCTTTGAAAGTGTATGCGCCTGACGGAATTGTGACAGACATAGATATATCTGATCCAGTAGAGAGTTATTATGAAGTCCCGATTATAATTCCACTGGAAGACAACATGGCACTTGTTCCTGTTGCAACAACTAAAGGATATAGTTTCTTCGAATTGGATCTTGCTACGTGTAAGTTAACAGAAAGAAATGCCAAGGATTACGATTGGATGGACATTGATCAATTGCTCAATTCATACAGTAGCCAAGATGGCGGAATTTATTTTACGACTCCTAACGGTGTCTCGAAGTTGGATGTTCAGAATAAGACAAGTGAAGATATTATGGATTATAGCTGTAGCGATGTGAATAGGCTGTATCTTACAAACCTTGAGATTGCAGATTGTACAGAAGACTCGTTCCTTCTTTGTGGTCAGTACAACTCAAACAATATGTTTACCTCTCAGTTCGCTAAGAATTATGCGATTGTTGAATTCACAAAAGCTGAGACGAATCCACATGCAGGCAAACAGATTCTGGAATTGTATGCAGTAGACGGCGAAGTAGACGCAACAGTGTCTGATGCGATTATAAACTATAACAACGCGAGCACTGATTACTATATCCAGATCTCAGATCGCTATGACGCTTATGATTATATGGATTATAGCGACATTAACAGTCAAGATGATTACGACTCTGCATGGCTGAATGCCAATGCAAGTCTGAGTGATGAATTAGCTATCGATATTATTAACGGCGAAGGTCCGGATATTATTATGAATGCAAGTGATCTTGGGCAGCTTAATAATGATAATTGTCTTGCTGATTTGTCTCCGTATCTTAAAGATATTGATCAGGATAAATACTTTACCAATATAATAGAAAGCGCCAAGACAGGTGATAAACTGTATCAACTGCCGATAAGCTTTACAATCGAAGGCATTCAGACGGATCCGTCATATGCAGGTGCTTCGGGTATAGGATTTACAACTGATGAATATAATCAGTTCTTAGATAGCACATTGAACGGAACTGATGTTATCCCGTCAGGACAAGCAATGTATTTTGTGAAGCTGTTTAACAACATGGGCGATACATTCATAAGTGGAGACAAGATAGTTTTGAGTGGGCCAGAGTTCGAAGAACTTGCTGTATTTGTTAAGGATAATGTTTTTGAGAATAGTGCTACACGGGATATAGATCCGGAAAATATGTCTGTGGAAGAATTCTATATGGGGAGTAACTGGAAAACGGCATATTACTGTATTTGTCCCGGCATCAGTGGTTACCTAGTGAAGAAAGCTCAGATAACTAATGGCACAGCGATTCTGGGACTGCCATCAACGGATGGTAGAGGACCAATGTTCGGAACGGGGATATCTGTGGCAGTCTCTTCACACGCAGTAAATATTGATGCCTGTGCAGAGTTTGTTAAGATGCTATTGTCTGACGACATCCAAACAGAACTTGCATACAGTGATAAGCTCGTCTTAAACATAGATGCATTCCGAGTGGCATGTAATGATGCAATTGATTACTTTAATACTGCTGAGGGTTCGCAGAATATATTCGACTACTCACAGGGTACATACGTGACTGTGCTACCGACTTTTACAACAAACGATATTGATAATTTGGAAAATGTCATCTTAAGTTGTTCCGGCATGAGTTCTGGTGATTCCGCTATAAACAAGATACTCATAGAGGAGATGCCCGCTTACTTCTTAGGGCAGAAGGACCTTGATGATGTTATTACGATTATTCAAGACAGAGCGCAGAAAGTGTTGGATGAACGGTGAGTGATAGAACATATCGTTTAAATCTATCGTACGAGTATTCAAGTAATATGGCTTAATTTGGTTTGGAGTGATTATGAAAAGATTATTATTGGTGTCAATAGTATGCATTTTAGTATCGTTAATATCATGTTTGGTTTTAGCCAGTTATACTATTGTGGATTCGGGATGCGAACATAGATATGATGAATATCAACCTGATGGTTACAATTTAGCGTGGTGCAGAGTAAATGCAATTAACCAGAACTACACTGTGACTGTTGGTGTTAGTAAAGGTGGCAATGTTTTTGGGTTGAAAAGTACTATAGCAAGTAAAGACCATACAACTTACTGTACCTCTTATAAGGTTCCTGGCTATGGATCTGCGTTGCCATATTGGACTGTCAGTTAGGTTTTAGGTGACAAACTATGAAGAAAAAATTATTAGCAGTAATGGTTGTATTTGCTCTTGTTGTAACAAGCGCTGTAACCAGTTCGGCCAGTTATTCAATTCAAAGTTCAGGACTAAATCATGGAATCGAAGGTATGCAATCATATGATCAGGCCTGGTCTAGAGTATCTGCAATAGGACAGGATTATTATGTAACAGTCGGTATCAATGTTGGTGGAACTATAATGGGTCAAAAAACCACTTTAGCAAGGGCTGGGTATGTCACGCTATGTACTTCGTACAAGGTATATTATGGCAACGGTACACCAGTAGTATACGTTGTTGACACATAGTTTATCATATTTCTTAATAGGGGTTTTACTGAAGAAAATAGTTTTTAAGAAAAGGATATGCAAAATCTTTGAGGAAAACAAGAATAAGTATAGCGAGGTATTGTAATGAAGAGTGATACGCGTTGTGCTGAATGTGGCACTCCATGTCAAGGTTATAAGGGTCCGGATGGTAAGATATATTGCGCTGATTGCTATAAAAAGAAATTTGGCAAGTGGCCATGGGATTAGTGTGCGAGAATAATAGGATGATGAAGAATCTGAAGATATACTTACTATCGATATAAACATATTGCATTCTATTATTGATTGTATTATTAAAGGAGGAAAAACTAATATGAATCAAAGACATTTACCCGATTATCCTGTTGCTTCTGATAAGGTTTGTCCCCTTTGTGGCGGTGTTTCTTGCTTTTGTGTTGGATCAGAGAATAATAATTATCGAAAATTTGATTGCGAGAAATATAATCGTTGCTTTGCAATCGGGTCTACTATTTTTGATTGTGCTGATGATAGAGAAAAAAGAAGAAGAATGAATCTTGTATTTGAACATATTATTGAAAGAAACAAGTATTTGTTTTATTTCTATGATGATACATATGAAGTTAAAGAACATGAAAATGAACACATTAATCTTGCAGATATTCAGTATCCAAAAACATTTGCCGACAGAGTTGATCGCGTATTAAAAAATATATATAATGCTTTTCCTAATTATGCAGATACATTTGAAGCAAATTCTAGTGTAGCTAGAGTATTCTTTTCGGAAACGCAAGAGGATGATGTCCATGTACCATTTATAAATATAATGGAAGATTTGGGATATATTAAAAAATACTATGTGAATAAGTACTCTATTAGTGCAGAGGGATGGAAAAGAATAGATTCAATTACTCAATTAAATCAGAACTTTAAGCAAGGTTTTATAGCTATGGAGTTTTCTGATAATACAAATGCCATTGGTGAAGACTTTTCAAGTGCTATAAAAGCAGCAGGATATAATCCGATGATTATTAAGGATAAAGATCATAACAATCAGATAGTTCCTGAGATTCTATCTGAAATAGATAAGAGTAGATTTCTTGTTATGGATGTATCTTTCCCGAATTATGGTGCGTATTATGAAGCCGGCTATGCACTTGGAAAAGGAAAACAAGTGATTATTTGTTGTTCTGCTGAAAGATTTAAAGATAGAAATAAACGTAAACGACCACACTTTGATATAGCTCAAAAATCTATGGTAATTTGGAACACGAGGGAGGAGCTGGTTGAAAAACTGAAAAAAAGAATTGAGGCCACTGTTTAATTGCAGGTGTTTTAGTAGGACGATAAGTCTATGTTAATGCGCATTAAAGCGCAATTGTTGCGCTTTAAGTTATGGTTTAAAGCGCAAATGATAAAGAGATTCTCAAAGTAGCACTTTTTCAATTGGGAAATGTGTTTACTGAACTTCTATATTTGACTCTAATTGCTTACGACTATATAATTTAGTCGTAAGCTAAGTCGTAAGTGAAATCGTATGTTAATAGGAGTAAAGGCATGGCAATTCCCATCACAATCGAGAAATTATTAACAGAGAATATCGTTGAATGGGCGAGAATAGAGTTTAAAGAGGGCTGGAATCCGGAAACAACACTGAAAACCATAAGTGCTTTTGCTAATGATATAGACAATTGGGGTGGCGGCTATATCGTAATAGGTGCAAAAGAAAAAGACGGCAAAGTGGTTAGGCCGGTAAAGGGTATTTCGCCTGATTCAGTAGACAAAATACAAAAGGAACTTCTAAAGTATTGTAAGTATCTGAGACCTGTTTATATTCCGCAAACAGAACCTGTTATGTTTGATGGGAAGATGCTTCTGTTAATATGGTGTCCGGGCGGATATGAACGACCATATGCATGTCCTAAGTCACCGGATTCAAAGAATAGTGAGAAGATATACTATATTCGCAAATTGTCCAGCACGATCGAAGCAACCGATTTAGATGTTAAGGAATTAATGTCTTTAACACATAATGTACCGTTTGATGACAGGATCAATCCTAAAGCTGAAATGAAGGATCTAAAGTACCCGATTATCAGAAATTACCTTCAGAATGTAAACAGCAGCCTAATTAACGATATTGATAACCTGGATACGATTCAGATAGCTAAGGATCTACGAATCGCAGATGGACCAACGGAATACTATAAACCGTTGAATGTTGGCTTGCTGTTCTTTAATGATCATCCGGAAACGTTTTTCCCTTATAGCCAGATAGAGGTTGTTAACATCCCTGATCCAACAGGCCAGGGAATGGAAGAACGCATTTTCGCTGGGCCGATAGATGAACAGCTGCGGGATGCACTCAGTTACATAAAGAACAATGTAATTGCTGAGAAGATATTTAAGGTTTCCGGACAGGCTGAAGCTATAAGAGTTAAGAACTACACTTATGAGGCTATTGAGGAATTCTTATCTAATGCTATTTATCATAAGTCATATCAGATCCATGAGCCGGTTACAGTAAGAATAGAAGCAGATAAGATCGAAATAACCAGCACACCGGGACCGGACAGATCTATTACGGATGACGATATCCGCAATTATCAGATGAGAACGAGAAGATATAGAAACAGGAGAATCGGTGACTTTCTTAAAGAACTGCATCTTGTAGAAGGAAGAAATACGGGCATTCCAACTGCTATAAGAGCAATTAAAGAAAACGGCTCTCCGTTGCCGTTGCTTCTTACAGATGAAGAACGTTCCTTTTTCTCTGTAATCATTCCGATACATGAAGCATTTTTGAATGAAAAAAATATAAATAATATATCTGGATCTGCTGTTGACAAAATGGCACCAAAGCGTAGAACAAAAGAACAGATAAAAGCATTAATTCTGGATGCATTGTCTGCTGAAAGTGTATCGACCAATGAGTTATACAAAAAACTGGGGTATTCTGGTAACGCATCAAAAACATTTAGGTGTTGTGTTGAGGAATTGATTGCTGAAGGGAAGGTGCGGTATGCGGCGGAGAGTAAACAGGATTCGAATAATGTTTTGGTAAGGACAAGATATTGATAAATTTTTTCTAGGAAATAGAAATCTTATATCTGTATAAATTAATGGTTCTCTAATATATCGACGAAGGGAGTTTCTACATGAAGAATCTATTCATTATTGGCAATGGATTTGATGTAGCGCATGGTTTTAAAACTCAATATTCTTGTTTTAAGGAGTGGATTGAGAATTTGCTTGATGATCCATCTCCGACGGATACTTTACCTCTTGGTTATTTTATTACAGATCGAGATGATGAGACAAATTATAAAACGGGTCTTTGTTTTCTTAAAGAATTGTTTGATAACAATATATCATTGGATTATAGATGGAATACATTCGAAGATTCTCTGTCTAAGCTACCAATTGCTAGTAAGTTTGAAAGTATTGTATCAGAAGTGCTTGAACCTGGTGAAGCATTTGAGAATCCTTCAAGGTATGATGATGTCTGTGTAAATAACGCAACTCTTATGCTTGACGCTATGACAAAGATTCCGGATTATTTCAGTGATTGGATAAAGTCTGTTGATATTGGTACTCCATGCGGCAAAGTAAAGATTAGTGATCATTTCTCTTCAGATGCATTATTTATCAATTTTAATTATACTGAAAGCAGTATATCATCCTGAAATACATACGAATATATACTATGCAACTGTCAACGCCTTATTATCTGATTGTACATCTGAAGAAGAAGTGAGAATAGTTCTGGAGTATATTGCAAATGCTTTATTAGAGGGTGAGTTTCCATATTAATATCTGAGGTGATTAAGATGAGAATATACAAACTATCAATTACAAACAATTACGCCTATTTAGTAGAAGAGAATGCAGAATTAATAAATAAACATCGGTGTTATTTTAGAAGCAGCTTTAAAACAGATGAAAGAATCTTCCTTAAGATTGCAGATAATGATGATTCTCCAGTTGGAGATTATGCTGAAGTGTATATTCCGGTTTTTTCAAAGAAGTCGTTAGACTGTTTGCTTCCTTTGATTTCTTCTGAAGTCCATTACATTGAGTGGTCATTAGGACAAACACCGATGTATGGAATACAGGTTCCTTCAATAAACAATTGTATTGATTGGTCCCATTCAGTATTTAATAGTATTACTCCACATCTCATCGTATTTAAACAGTACGCATTTGTTGAGACTGAATTGAAAGATAAAAACATATTTAAGATAGAGAATAATCCGTTTGTTTATGTTTCACAGAGATTCGTAGATATAGTAAAGAAGAATTATCTGACTAATTTTGGATTTGAATTAGTTTATGATGGAAATGAGTAAATGGGTTTTGGACTGCGGTGGAAAAAGTATAGTCGCTTATAATGTCATATGCATCTGACCAACTTTTGACCACAATTTGACCAACAATAGAATTATAGAAATACAGAAAAAGTGGGATGACCAGTAAATATTTGCTGTTTTCTATATCAAAAGTAGCTGTTTTTACTGATTTATCACCAACTCTTTCAATTTGTATTGACAATACAATTGAAAGTAAATATACTCAAATCAAACCGAATACAGTCGTGCTATCAACAGTACAAAAGTACACCAGACTATCGGAATTCTTATTCCTCTGGAGGTACTTTTTTTTATGCAGAAATGCAAGGGCGTAATCTACCCAAGAATCCTTGAAGAAGTTGTTAATTATGCAGAGCTGCAACAAGTGTGGGACTGCAGTTATGTGACAGCCTATCGGATCCTACATGGACTCGGAGCAACAAATCATATCAGGAAAAAACAGTTAGCGGATTATCTGGGTGTTCCGGTAGATGAACTATGGGTTAAGAATCCGAATGTAGATCCGCAAAAGGCAACCCCATCTACTGATAATTCCGAAACTATTTCGGAATCTGATAAGGGGGTGTGATGGTATGAACAATTTACAGATTTTCAATAATGAAGAGTTTGGAACAATTAGAAGTGTAGTGATCAATGGTGAACCTTGGTTCGTCGGTAAAGATGTTGCAGAGATTTTTGGTTATAGCAACCCTCAAAAGGCAATTTGTGACAATGTTGATGATGAAGACCGACTAATGGGTGAACCGGGAGTGCACCCATCTATCAAAGATTCTATGGGGCGAGATCAGTATCCTGTTTGGATAAATGAAAGTGGTCTTTATTCTCTTGTTTTCCGCAGTAACCTTCCCGAAGCAAAGCGGATACAACGTTGGGTCACGTCAGAGGTTCTTCCTACCCTCAGAAAGACGGGTAGTTATAGTTTGCAAAAGCCAGATAGCTATATGATTGAAGATCCTGCCGAAAGAGCAAGACGCTGGGCCGAAGAATACGAAGAAAAGAAGGCTCTTGAATCCCAGGTAGTTGTAAAGGATCAGCAGTTAGCCTTAATGCAGCCCAAGGCAGAATTCTTTGATGCGGTGACTGATTCCAAGAAGGCAATCCCACTTGGTGATGCAGCAAAAATCCTAGATATGGGTATCGGTAGAAATAAGCTCTTTGAATTCTTGAGGCAAAAGCACATCTTTATGCAGAATAACCAACCATATCAGCAGTACATCGATGCAGGGTACTTCCGTGTGGTCGAACAGAAATATGAGGTTCACGGTGAGGTAAGGATCAATATCAAGACTTTGGTATTCCAAAAAGGCATTGACTGGATCAGGAAGCAACTGCTTAAGGGTTGAAACAAAGACTTAAGCCAAAGTGTATACCCCAGGGGGTAACAAATGCGTACCTCCCATCTAACCGTAAGGTAGATAGTTGTTGAAGAACCCAAAAGTGAGGTATAAGATCCTTGTAAAACATTACAAGATTACTGTAGTTAAGGTTTTTGAGCGTAGTATGACCGAACTGGGGTTCAATATAGCGCTGATAGAATCTGATGTAGGTGATAAGTGTTGTCTTGCGTATTCCGCTCTTGATCTTCTTCCAGATCTCGAAGTAAGAGTTGATGGTGACATTTTGGCCAAGGAACTTAATACCATCGATTGCATCTTTTAAGATTGCTTCTTTGAAAACTGAGCAATTAATGAAGGAAAAACAATTGAACTGGCGCTTGAATTGAATATCTTTCCGTAATAAAATCACATTATCTAAAGGATATTTGTCACTTTGTTGTTCCTCTTAAGGGGTGAAATCTATGAAGAGAACATTCAAATTGCTGTGCAGCATTATCTCCTTAGCCATTGTTTTTACTTGTTTGCCTCTTGAATCTATCGCTGACGAGATATCAGATTCACTCAAGTGCCGCAGTTTATCTGAAGCTTCTTATACTGTTTCCGAGAACGTTATTACCACGTGGCCCGGTCATGCGAACATTGAGATAGTATTTACTAACACCGGTGATGCTCCGATCTGCAACTGGAATTACACCTTTGAGTTCGTCTATAACATCGAAAATCCATACAATTGCACTGTCCTCGAACACGAAGGTGACCTCTATACAGTAGGGAACAACGGCTGGAATAAGGATATAGGTCCGGGAGAATCGGTAACGATAGGCTTTACTGCTTCAAGTAATGACGGCTCGGATATCGAGTATATGCCGTCGTTCTATCTGCTCAACAATGCAAATAACATCCTTCCCGAAGGTTCTGTAACAGTAGATTATGTTGAGTATTCTGATTGGACTTCAGGTTCATCAGGGGCTCTTATCCTTACAAATAACACAGACAGTTCAATAGGAGACTGGACGATTACGTTCTCTGCGAACAGGCCAATAACAGACGCGTACGATGTGTCTTTCTCTGTAAATGACGATGGAACATACACCATAAGCGGCAGCAGTTACTCTGATATATCCGCAGGTGGAACATATCAGATCGGAATACAGTGTGGCGAACATGACTCAACAATACCGTTTGAAATCAATAATCTGATTGTTAGTTCAAGCACACTTGCCATAAATATGAACGAGGATACCAACAATAACGATGTTCCTGATGTATCTGAGATAGATTACAACGGATTCATTACTACGCCTACACCGACAGTAACCGATATTCCGACTGTCACAGAAGAACCGACACCGACCACAACAGATGTTCCTACTGATACACCGGAACCTACGCCGACAGGGATTATTCTTAATCCTGATGATGATTTGGATGGTGATGGTCTTACTAATTATGCAGAAGAGATAATCGGAACCGATCCCAACAATCAGGATTCTGATGGTGATGGTTTGTCAGATGGTGACGAGATATGGATGTTCTATAACCCAACAATGCAAGATACAGATCTTAATGGTATTCTCGATGGGGATGAAGATTATGATATGGACGGCCTTAGCAATCTTCAAGAAATTGTAAATGGAACTTGCCCTTGGGCGGAAGACAGTGATTTTGACGGAATCAATGATTATGAAGAGTTGTTTGTTTTTGGAACGGATCCTAATAACGAAGACACCGATGGAGATTCGATATTAGATGGAGATGAGATTGCATTAGGTCTTGATCCAACATCAGTTTCAACCAATGGGACACTGGACATAGAAAAAACAAATTCGTTTGTTTTCGAAGCAGTTGATAAGCAATTATCTGGCTTTAATACAGATGATCAGCCATTTGAATTCTCTTTTGATATTTCAGCATCGGGATTAGTCGACAAGTACATCAAAGTTATAGAAACGGGATATAAGTATGCAATTGAGGATAACAGCACTATTTTGGGAAAATCGCCAGAGATAATATATAACGATCAGTATGCTATTGAATCTGTTACTGTAAGGTTTACTATGAAAGATGGATACAATAGCAGTATCGATAAGTATTGTGTGTTCTACTATTGGGAGGGTTATAACCTGCTCATTCCGATAGAAACAGAATACGATTATGATACAGGCACTGTCTATGCAACCAATTCCATGATAGGTACATATTGCTTGGTTGATACTGATCAGATGTATGAGCTTCTTGAATTTAAGGAAGAAGAACAAGGGGAAAAGAGCCTCGCTAAGCCTTCGTTAAAGAACGAAGTGGAAGAATCAGAACTAAATTCCGACTCAACATATTCTTTGGGCGAAAAGATAACATACAACGGTCACGTATACTTCCTTATAACATCAGATACTCCTATGCTTTATAATGAAGCAGTTGCTGTATGTGCTCAATTTGGCGGATATCCTGCGGTTATTACTTCAGCTGAAGAGAATTCTTTCATTGCCAGTATTTCAAATGCCGCGTGGATAGGCGGTAGTGTCAGATTCCACGGAATAAGCACTCCGACGGTTGATTGGATAACCGGAGAAGATTGCACATACACTTATTGGGGATTTGGGTCTTACAACGCAAATGATTTTCCTAAGTGGGAGGGTTTTCCAATAACCACTGCAGGTGTCTGGGGCTGGAATTGGCGTGATCCTGAAACTTATACCGAAGCGAGAGTTATTTGCGAGAAGCCGATAGTAACAATTCCTGATGAAGGTGAGATAACAATATCAACATTAACATTTGGAAAGGAAGATTATAAACTAAACTGTTTTTCTGATTCGGATGTTGATGGGGATGGAATTCTAGATTATCAAGAACTATCTGCCTATGATCTTGGATCATTTGATATAAGCACCGGAGTTTATAAGCCGGCTACTTTATCAGAATACTATGATATGGCTGCGTTGAATGGTATTTTTGTTAACAATTCTGTGGCTGACAAGATCGGCAGCACTCCAGTATCATCATTCTCTTCTGATATTAATGATCCTAACAAAGATAAGGACGATGTGTCGGATTCTGAGGATGGGAATCCTCTATACAATGTAGAATACTGGACTCTTTCTTTGGGAGGTGATTTGTATGATATTAATTATCCTAAACAAGATGGTTATATTCTTGTAGAAAAAACTGATGAAGAAAAAACGATTACATATTACGGAGGCGATCAGCGATGGTTTTATTGGACTGCATATGGTTGTGGACAAATAGCTACACATGATGTTATTTCCTACATAAACAATGGAAGCAATTACACATATGATTACTATGATTACATAGTCGAAACAAACGACTTTAACAAGCAACTCGGTTCAAAATGTAGATTAGCTGTAATTGCGATGAATGACTATGGATTGGCATACAGTTGGGGACCAGTAGCGCCATATGGTGTTTGCAATATTTTAAACGAATACATAATCAATGAATATAACGCATACAGCTTAATAGATACTGAAAACAATCGAAATGACATCTTGTATTTGATTGTTGACTCGTTATTAAATGACAGACCAGTAATTCTTTTTGGAACATCAATGGAATTATATTATTGGAATTCAGAGTTAAATAAATGGGATAAACAAACAAGCACGTTAAAAGAAGGTCGATGGCACTATGTTACCATTACGGGCATTCTTGTTATTCAAGGTAGTTTGTATTTGAAAGTTCAAACTTGGGGTATGGTTGCTTATCTTAAATACGACGAAATATTCGGTCCGCTAAACACTATATATTGTTAAAAGTCATTTCGAGGAAATATACATGAAATACATACGATGCATATCATTTATATTGGCAGTTCTGTTATTAGTATCTTTGTGTTCTTGTGGTGATTCTAAATATGTGGAGATGAAGTATTATTTGGAGTCACATTCTGGCGTGAAAATCCGTTCTATTAGCGATATGGAATGTGACGAGGAAAAGAAAGAAGTATACTTGCGCATAGAATTACCGCTTGATGCTGATCCATCATTACAAGAATTGGATGAATTAAGAAAGTCTCTAAATGAATATATGCAGCAAGACGGAGGGTTTCTAGAGCAAGGCTGGTATGTCAGCATATACGTTGACGAACAAATGAATGGCAGCGCTATAGGCGCTACCTATGCTGTAATGGCTAACTATGAGCAGGGCGTAATTGCCACAGCAGAAAGTGATAGGGCTGAATGTCTTAATACTTTTTGGTTTTGTATAGATTCTGAAGATATTTCGTATATATCGTTTTTATCTGGTGTGGAGAACCTACGCATATCTGGGTCTTTTAGCACAATGGATACGGACTTGCTTAATAAGACCATAGATGAGATTCGAAAATTAGATGACCTTAAAACTTTACGGGTGTTCCCATATTGGTATGAAACTGTCAGTAATGCAGGATTGGAATGTGAGGTAATTGAAGTATCATCTGATTGGTTCGGGTTATAAAAGCTTTGATGTATGCACTAGTCAAGCAAAAGTAGACACTCAAACAAGAAAATATACACCTAAACTTTTTGGTAGAGCATTCGATATTGTTTTGGAGTCAGATAATTCAATGCGTACGCAGGCCGTTCTTCGTTGTAGA
>JAEEGG010006872.1_pt1 | contig 26515 bp, 27 predicted proteins | sample 9134161 | NCBI WGS metagenome assembly JAEEGG01 (sample SAMN16246543, study PRJNA631951) | gut metagenome | biome: gut microbiome; feature: rumen; material: CR-attached | host: Bos | place: Iran: Karaj | collected 2018-10 | reverse complement strand
CTGGACCACGATCATGTCATCAAAGGACCTGTGCATGATAGACCATCTGAAGGACCTTCAGGATGCCGGAGTGGACACCCTGAAGATCGAGGGCAGGATGAAGAGCATCTATTATGTGGCGTCCGTGACAAGAGCGTACCGCAAGGCCCTGGACCATCTCTACGATCCCTCCGTGGACTACCTCCCCTACCGTGAGGAGCTCTTCAATGTCAGCCACCGTGAGTTCTCCACAGGCTTCTTCTTCGGCAAGGGCCCAATCGACGTGGATGAGCCCGATCCACTTGTCATGAATGATGACATCAACAAGCCCACCACAGGCGGATACCTCAGGGACTACCTGTTCCTCGGAACGGTGCGTCAGGAGGTCGAGCCCGGAGTCTATGCCGTTGACATCAAGAACCAGATCAGAAGCGGTGAGACAATCGAGTTCATCGGCCCGGATGTACTCTTCATCAGGGAGCCCGAGGTCGAAGTCCTGGACCAGGACATGAGGCATGCAGAGCACATTGACCACTGCAAGACGGGCTATATCAGGACCTCAGCGAAAATACGCGACGGTTACATAATCCGCAAGGAAATACGTCTTTGACGGATGCAAAAAAGCAGAAAAATCCTCAAAACAGCATGAAAAAAGGGCATTTTTTCGCATTTTCCAAACAATAATTGTTGTAATGTGAACGAATTGTGGTAAAATTCCAGTATAAAACAACCCACGATAGGAGGAAAAGTGCATGTCAAATCATGATCAGCTCATTGCTTTGTTCAGAACCTACGAGCAGGAGAACCAGAAGTTCGAGGAGAAGAAGGTAAAGGCTTCTGCTGCCAGAGCAAGAAAGGCTCTTGCTGACATCGCAAAGCTCTGCAAAGTCAGGAGACTTGAGATCCAGGAAGAGAAGAACGAGATGGACAAGTAATCTGTTCAGGGATTCTTATAATTCAAAAGGCAACCTTCGGGTTGTCTTTTTTTGTCCGCACACTGATGTTCCCCGTATAAAAGAAAACACCTGAATCTGATTCAGGTGCTTCACACTAAAAGGAGGTATGAAAAAAACTGTTGCTCTGCCTTCTATACAGCACATACCGTGCCAAGTGCCTGATTCAGGCTTTTTCCGGCAGAAAACCGCTCCATATCACCTTTTTCAAGGAATAAATGTGAAAAGATTTACAAAAGTGTGTAATTATTTCTCACTTCTTCTCAGGGTTCTTGCGGTAGAAGACCGCGGTGAAGCCGGTGGTTGACACAAGAGCGGATCCTGTCTTGTTGGCAAGCTGAACGGAAAGGTCCCTGACCATCTCCTTGAAATCCTGGAAGCGGACCTTCACCAGCTCATGGTCCGTAAGCGCCGCATCCAGGGCCGCGATCACGCCCTCAGTTATGCCCTCATGCCCCACCATCACAACAGGATTGAGGCTCTGGGCCTGGCTTCTCAGCTGCGCCCTGTATTTACTTGTCATCTCACTCTTCTTCTCAGCCATTTATCATTTCCTTATATTTCTGGGCAACTGCAAAGCGCTTGATCTTCTTTGTGGATGTCATCTCAAGCGGCTCATCCACGACAAACACCTTCCTGATCCTCTTATACGGAAGAAGCTCCCTGTTTACAGACTCCACTATCTGCTCCATATGGACCTGCATGGCACCATTGTCAGGGAACTCACGCATAGCCTCGGCAGACGGGTGGATCAGGCAAGCCACACCCTCGATCTTCAGCTTCTCATCGGCCACATAACCCACGACGCAGATCTGCTCAACATCATAGTAAAGCTGGAAGTGGTCCTCGATCTCCTCCGGGAAGACATTCTTGCCTCCCTCAGTGACGATGATGTTCTTGGCCCTACCTGTCAGATAGACAAAACCGTCCTTGTCGGCATAACCGACATCACCAGTCCTGAGCCATCCGTCCTTGTCGATGGTCTCATCTGTGGCCTCCTGGTTCTTGTAGTAACCCTTCATCACATGCTTGCCGCGTGTGATTATCTCACCGTTGCCCTGCGCGTCCTTGTTGATGAAGTCGACCTCGACTCCCGGGAACGGCTTTCCTATGCTTGAGTACTGGTAGGAGTAAGCCGGATTGAGCGTGACGATCGGGCTTGTCTCGGTAAGGCCGTAGCCCTGGATGAAGTCAACACCCAGCTGGTTGAAGCCCTTGAATGTCTCCGCGGGAAGAGGACCTGCGCCTGAGATGCAGATGCGGTTGTCTGCCAGTGACACCTTGTCCCTGATCCCCCTGAAGATCACTCTTCCGGGATTGAGGCCTGTAGTCTGCTTGACGAATCCGCAGAACTTCATGAGCAGATGGATAATGCCGCTGACGAATGCCCCTTTCTTATCAATACCTTTCATTATTGCACTGAAGATCTTATTATAGAGCATCGGAACAGCAAGAAGCATATTCACATGACCTTCCTTCATCTCCTTAAGGAGAGAGGTCACGACAAGGCGTTTCCCGAACACCACGTTGGCTCCGGCGGACATCGAGACGATGAACACCGCAAGCATGGTGTAGGCATGGTGGATGGGAAGGATCGCATAGAAGACGTCAATCGGCCTGACGTTCATGAACGACTGAACGCTGTAGGCGTCGAATGTCAGGTTCTCATGGCTTAGCATGACCGCCTTGGGTGTTCCTGTGGTCCCGGACGTGAAGAGGAATGCCGCAAGGTCTGAGCTCACAGGCTCCTTGACCGGCTGAGGGCCAACGTCAGGAAGATTCAGTATATAGGAGTCCTCATGTCCGCGCTCCTCAAGGCTGACCTTGAAGGAGTACTTGCCGTCAGCACCTATTGCGTCGAACCTGTCCGCATCAAGGAAAATGCCCTTGATCTCGACGAAATCCACCAGATGCTCTATCTCGGCGTTTGTAAGCGCAGCGTCAACCGGGACCACAATGGCGCCCATGTACACAATGCCCATGTATGCGATGGCCCACTCAGGGCTGTTCTTTCCTGTGACAGCCACCCTGTCACCCTTCCTGACGCCCTTTGAGTAAAGCCAGCGTGAGACCTTGTCGAACTGGGCCTTTGCCTCTGTGTATGTGAAAGTTGTGTGTTTTGGAGTGAATGCCTCATAGCACCTGTTGTCCGGGAACCTCTCGGTCATTATGTCGAACATCTGCGGCAACGAAGGCCACTCTGAATCAAAAACCCTACCCCTGTACTCGTCAAGAAATCTCCAAGGCTTGGGATCAAGACTGCTTTTTCTCATGTTTTACCCTGAAACAAGGCTGAAAAGTCAGTAGTTATTGTTCACTATCAGCCGTTAATTTCATGCGTAGCATAGCAAAGAACCCATATGAAATCAATATGTGGACAAGAGGCGCCACCGTGGACAACAGAAAGGCATTGGAGTAGAATATGAATTCATGGAATTCAAGACATTCGACCAGGTGATCTCCTATATGGAGCATTTCACGAATCTGGAGAAGAAAACCGACAGATACAGCACAAGGACCTACCGTCTGGACAGGATGCAGGCGATCATGAAGGTCCTGGGAAATCCCCAGGACTGCTACCGCACCATCCATGTCGCAGGCAGCAAGGGAAAAGGCTCCACGGCAAGTTATATAGCCTCAGGTCTTGAGGCCGCAGGCTATGTCACAGGCCTTTACATGTCGCCTCATGTCTCCGACTACAGGGAGCGCTTCACCAGATGCGGGCGCTTTGTTGATGACAGCATACTTATCCGGACGGGAAACATCCTCGCGGACGCTCTTGAGGACTTTCATTTCAATGACGGCATGGGAGAGAGCCAGCCCACCACATTCGAGCTTTACACGGCATTCGCCTTCCTCCTCTTCAAGAGGATCGGCTGCCAGTGGGCGGTGATAGAGACAGGACTGGGCGGAAGGCTCGATGCAACCAACATCATCATGAGCCAGGCATCGGTCCTGACCCCGATTGAGCTTGAGCACACCGACATTCTCGGTGACACAATAACAAAGATCGCCACGGAGAAATCCAAGATCATCAAGGCCGGAATGCCCAGCTTCAGCGCGCTGCAGGTCCCCGATGCCCTTGATGTCTTCCGCACCGAGGCACGTGACAAAGGGTCTGACTTCCATTACCTCGGTGATGAGGTCTCCGAGATTACGGAGAGACACATAAGCTTCAGGGACGGTTACAGCACTGACCTCAACCTGTCCATGCCAGGCCTTGTCCAGGCCCAGAACTGCGCCCTTGCGCTCCTGGTCCTGAGGACACTGGGGCTGTACCGTCAGGGCGCCACCGAGAAGGCCCTTGAGAAGAACGCCCTCCCCGGCCGCATGGAGCGGATCAGCTGGAAGCGCACCCTCTACCTTGACGGAGCGCACACCCAGAACAGCATGGGACATCTCCTGGAGACATTCAGGGCAATGTTCCCGGGAAGAAATGGAATCTGCATCTTCGGTGCTGTCTCAGGCAAGAACCACGATGCCATGTGCGACGAAGTGCTTCAGGCCTTTGACCACATTGTGGTCTGCAGGCCCGGGACATTCAAGAAAAGCGACCCAAAGGCCCTCTATGAGCTTCTTGTCTCAAAGAAGCGCCCGGACCAGAAGGCCGTGCTGATAGAGGATGCATCCGAGGCCCTTGATTACTGTCTGAGGAACACAGATGCCTCAGAGCCTGTCCTGGCAGCAGGATCCTTCTATCTTGCCGGCGTTATAAAGGAAGCATTATGTCACTGAATTACAAGGAGATAGAGCTGATTCTCTCAGAGTCGGAGCTTGAAGGAGCCAAGATCCAGAAGGTGGTGCAGAGCTCCTTCCATTCCGTGACCTGGGAGCTCTATGACAGAAAGCGTGGAAGATTCAGCTTCTTCACGGAGATCGGAACCCCGCAGAGCAGGCTCCACATACTCTCGCCCGGGGCAAAGACAGCAAAGACAAAGAAGCTCCAGCGCTTTGAGCAGTATGCCAGGAAGAACCTTGAGGGCTCCGTGATAACATCCTGCAGGCAGCTTCCGTTTGACAGGGCTGTAGTCTGGGACCTTGACAACCATGAGAGAAAGCTCAGGATATACTTCCGCTTCTACAGCGGACCTGGAGCCAACATAATTGTCACCGACCAGGACAACGTGATACAGGACCTTCTTCTCAGGCGTCCCGGACGTGATGAGATGAGCTCGGAGACACTGAAGGTGGAGGAAAGGACCTCTTCCGAGAGGGAATTCACCGTACGCCCCTGGACAGGAGCGTCATTTTCGGAGTTCATCGAGAGAACCTGCGCCAAGGAGGAGTCACAGGACCTTCACTCCCAGCTTGTCAGACAGGTCACAGCACGCATGGAGCATGAGCTCTCACGACTCTCCACATCCATCAGGAGTGCGGAGAAGTCCATTGAGGCGAACAAGGACTATGAGAATCTGAGATATCAGGCAGACCTTCTTTCCGCAAGCTCATACCAGATCAAGCGCGGCCAGGACAGCATCACCGTCAAGGACTGGAGCCGCGGAGGAAGTGATGTCTCAATCCCCTTGGACAAGTCACTCACCCCGGGAGCAAACGTCCAGGCATTATATGACCGCTACCAGAAGGCCAAGGGCACATATGACAATGCAGTTGAGGAGAGAGACCGCCTCAATGCCGAGTACAGCGCCACAGAGGCCAGGTTCAACAAGGCCCTTGAGGACACAGGGGATGAGCAGGCCAACATAAGGCGCCTCAAGTCCATACTGGACAAGACCGCACCGGTGGTGCAGGTACAGGAGGGTCCGGGAATCAGGACCTCAAGCGGAGGCTTCCAGATAATCGCCGGAAGAAACGCCAAGGAGAACGACGAGCTTCTGCGTCATTACGTGAAGGGCAATGACATGTGGCTTCACACAAGGGATTTTCCGGGCGGTTATGTATTCATCAAGTTCCGCAGGGACAAGACAATTCCCCTGGAGGTGCTTCTGGATGCCGCCAACATCGCCGTCCTTTACTCCAAGGGCAGGAACAACAGCAGCGTGGACCTCTACTACACCCAGGTCAAATACCTCAGGCGCGCCAAGGACGGAAAGACCGGCCTTGTACTTCCCACTCAGGAGAAGAACCTGACCATCAAACCGGATCCTGCAAGGATCGCAAGGCTTCTTCCCAAGGAGGAGAGATGAGATGCGCAGTTGAGGGAATAATGTACCCGATTGATGCTAAAGCTGTGCTTTCGTCAGCATTATACCCAGTTTCAGGACATTATTCTTCCAATTCCTACATCGAAATCCCTCATAAGGCATGGTCGATCTGCAAGGATGAGCTGGACTTGAGGCTTCTTCCCCTAAAGGGAAATGATTACCCTTATGTCTTCGTCCTTGCCCCGCTTCACAAGGGACCTGTGACCTTTGACGGACCTTGTCCCGTGTATGCGCCTGAGGACGGAGAGCTCTCCGGATCTGACTGGAGCATCACACTCAGATGTCCTGATGAGATAAGGTCCATGGTCAGGTTCTCGGATGACATATGCTCGGAGGAGAGCAGTCTGGAGATCCTGGGCCCATATCTGAGCCTCATGTTTCCGCAGGCCAAGACATGTTATCTGCTCTCCAGCGGAGAAAGCCCTGACATTCATGAAATTGTGAAGATTTTGAGAAAAGACTTTCCTTCTTCACTTATTTTGCTTAGTAATAATAGTGACGCCAATTGCGCGAAGCTGTGGAAGGAGGCTCTGGACAGATGAAAGGCCGGCACGAGATATTCTTTGATGAGGACAGGCTCTGCATTGAGATAGCCAGGGGAACAGGTGTCCTCAAGGGCTTTGAGATCCCGAAGAACAAGCAGGACGCGCTTCTCTACCACAGTGGACAGCTGATTGACATCAACTGGCAGAGCGTCCAGATGATCGGTGACAGATGCTGCCTTGTCTTCTATCCGAACGACTTTTTCACTGAGCTTCCGGTATCCGCGTTCGAGCTCTCGGGAACGCTCAGACCGGATTGCTTTGAGCTTCTGAGAAAGCTCTCCCATGCCCTGGAGATGGCCGGAGACCGCCTGTACCTGAACATGGACAGTGTGCCGCTCTCAAACATCTGGTTCTTCCCGAACGGTGACATACTCCTCCTGAGCGGCCAGATGGGCGATGAGCTTGACATGTTCGAGCTGGATGAGGACCGTTTCTGGGACAAGGAGGCCTGGCTCGCGCATAACTGCGTGGAGGGCTTCGGCAAGATCCATTATCTTTTCCAGCTCCTCTACTACTCCCTCACCACCGTGGTGCCGTTTGCCTCCCCCACTGTCAGGGAGAACGGCTTCCGGGCGGTTCCGATGAACCTCCTCTTTGAGGATGCCAATGCCACAACCGCTGAACTCTCAAGAATCGTGGACAAGGCGATCTCTGATGACAGGAAGTTCCAGCTCTCACAGAGAAGGCCGTTCGCATTCTTCAGGAGCATCATCGACAGGTACACCGATGTGCCGCTCTCCACATTCAAGCCAGGCTACAACCCGGACATCGAGGCCTACAGGCAGAAGAGCGAGCGCCGTGCAAGACGCAAGGCGTTTGTGAGGAAGAAGGGGTTCAAGACCACGATGATAGTAATCGGAGTCATGATTGTCGTGGCCATAGCATCGTGGTACATCTACAGGGCAGTCAAACCGCCGTTGACAAGAGACCTCAACGAGACACAGATCATCGAGTATTATTACGATGCCCTGACGAACCTTGACGTGGGAGCCATGGACGAGCCCCTGAAGAGCGGATACAGCGGACCGGATACGGTTCAGGTCTCAAGCCTTTACGTGACAAGCGTCATGCAGAAGACATATGAGGGGACATCATTGGTGGTGGACCCCAGGAAATGGATCGCAGAAGGCATGGGACCTCTTGCCCCGAGCTCTGTGGTTTACGGTGTGACTGACGTGCAGGTCCAGCAGCTCTCCGACGATGTGTTCAGGGCAACAGTCAGCCTCTGGACATCATCCAATTACCTTGATGACAGAAACGACCTGATCTATGAGGACGGAATGGATGTCTACAAGTATGTCCAGGTTTCCGACTTCACATTCAGAAGCCGTGGAGACTGGCGGGAGGTCACAAAGATAGAGACCGTCAGCCTCACACTTGACCAGGTGATTCACGTAAGTTACCGCTGATTCAGGAACTCACCGATAGTTTTTCCCAGATCCTCGGTGTCCTCGGGATTGATCCATCTCACATCGGAGAAGCTTCTGAAGAAAGTCATCTGCCTCTTTGCGTAGTGGATCGAGTTCATCACAATCTGCTCGCGGATATCATCAAGATCTGTTTTTGACAGGGAAGAGAGCGCATTCTCAGTCGGAGCCTTCTCCAGAAACTCCCTGTACCCTATCCCCTGCATGCTCTGCCAGCTGCTTGTGGCTCCCATTGCAAGTAGGCTTCTTATCTCATCGACAATGCCCTGGCTGAACATCATCTCCACGCGGCTCCGGATCCGTTTTCTGAGCTCATCCTTGTCCCTGACAAGACCGATTGAGAGAACATACATGTCGTTTCTGGGAACAGTGGGAAGCGCGAAGCTTGAAAGCGGTTTGCCGCTTGCCCTGTAGACCTCTATGGCACGGGAGATCCTGTAGCTGTCATTCTTGTTTATGCGCTCAGCCGAGACCGGATCGATCAGACACAGATAATCATAGGCCTTGTCAAGGCCCTGGTCCCGGATGAAGAGCTCAACGGTCTTCCTGGTCTCAGGATCTGACTGAGGGGCCTCTGAGAGCCCGTACAGAAAATGCTTGAAATAGAATGCGGTCCCGCCTGAGACCACGGGAAGCTTACCCCTCTCCCATATTCCCGAGCAGGCCTGGTCGGCAAGACGTATGAAGTCCGCCACATTGTAGGTCTCCCAGGGGTCGAGGATGTCTATCAGATGGTGGGGTATCCTGTCGGTGATGCTTCTGTCGGCCTTTGCCGATCCGATGTCCAGATGCCTGTAGACCTGGACGGAGTCCGCATTCACGACTTCTCCTGAGCCGGAGAAAAAATCAAACAGCAGCTGGGTCTTGCCCACTGCTGTCGGACCGAAGAGAAATATGACTTTCCTGTCCTGCTCTTTAATCAGGCTCACTTCTCTGCTGGAGTATACTCGATCTCGTCGTTAAGGACTGCTGTCAGGACCTGGGAGACTACTTTCTCCTCCTCTTCCTTCTTCTCGACAGGCTCATCCTCGGAGATCACTTCTCTCTTGGCTGCCATTGCCGCGGCAACGTTCTCAGCCTTCTTGATGGCCACACAGGTCATCTCGTATACGTTGACATCTTTGTCGATAAGTTTATCAAGTGGTATGCTCAAGGTGTCACTCCTTCAATTATCAATGCAATATGAGAATATATCAGTTTTCAATTTTTCTGTAAAGCCGAAAGGGCATCGACAATGAGATCGACGATCTGCTCCGGAGTCTTGCCCTCGGTGTCTATCACAAGGTCGGCCTGGCTGGTGTCATTGTTGTCAATGCCGTAGATGCGGCCGTAGCGCTCCGTGTCATGTGCGTCGCGGTCCTGGGTCTGGGCAAGGCGCTCCTCCATGGTTCCGCCCTCACGGACGGTGATCCTTCTGGCTCTCTCCTGGTCGGAGGCAAGCAGATAGACCTTGAAGTCGGCATCCTTGAGCATCCAGATGGCAAGCCTGGAGCCGAGTATGCAGTTCTCCTCAGCCATGGCCATCTCGACCTGGCGCCTGTCAAGCTCCTTGTCTATGTTGTCATCCCTGTTGGCAAGGGCGCAGAAGTCCCAGAAGTCCATGTTCCTCTCCTTTGCCATCTGGCGGAAGGTGAAGTTGATCATGGGATAGCCAAGTCTCTGCGCAAGAAGCGTGGATACAGTCGTGTTTCCGCAACCGCTTTTTCCTGATACGGCAATTCTCATCTCTTTTCCCTCTTACTCAATGTTCCTTATCTGCTCACGGATGTTCTCCAGAGCGTCCTTCATGTTCACAACCTCGAAGTTGACCTCCACCATCTGGCTCTTGGATCCTATGGTGTTGATCTCCCTGTTCATCTCCTGGCTCAGGAAGTCCATCCTCTTGCCCACAGCCTCGGTGCTGTCAAGGAGCTTGCGGAACTCTGCGATGTGGGCACCGAGCCTCACGACCTCCTCGTTGATGGTGTATCTGTTGAGCATGACCGCCACCTCTGTGAGGATACGGTTCTCGTCGAACTTCTGGTCTCCCAGCATCTCATGGATGCGGTCCGTGAGGTTTGTCCTGATCATGTCCTCAAGCTTCCCCACGTTGGCCCTGACGACCTCAAGTGACCTTGCGATTGAGTCAATCTTGCCTGACAGATCCTTCTTAGTGATCTCCCCCTCGCGGGTCTTGGCATCATCGAACTGCTGAAGAACAAGCTTGGAACAATAGTCCAGACCTTCCTGATAGGCCTCAATTCCATCAGTTCTGATGCTTGACAGGACACCATCCTGGGAAACAACATCCCCCATTCTTGTCTCAATCTCAAGCTGCTGTGAAAGCCCGATCTCCCTTATCTCCCTGAATGCCTTAAGGTAGGATTCGACCACTGCCCTGTCCACATTGACATCGACGTTGCTTTTGATGTTCTTGACCTTGACGGAGATGTCCACATGACCTCTCTGGGCATGCTGCTTGATCAGGTCGGTGATGGTGCTCTCATATGCAGAGAGGTACGGAGGTCCGAAATACCCGATCTCCAGGAATCTGTTGTTGTAGCTCTTCAGCTCCATGGTCATGAGGTAGTTCTCATTCTGGAACTCCGCATACCCGTATGCCGTCATGCTTCTCATCTTTGCTTCCTCCACAGAAAAAAGCAGGCTCCGAAAGGAGCCCGATAATGCTTAAGCGGTTTGTCTTACTTGGCGAGCTTGGCCTTGCACTGCTTGCAGACCTTCTTTGTCTCTCCGTCAACATTTGCCTCGTAGATGGCCTTGATTCCCTCTCTCTTGCAGACGGGGCAAGTTCCACGGCCCTTGAGAGGCATCTCATACAAACCTGTTCCTCTATGTGCCTTTGACATAATAAAGCTCCTTGTGGTTTAGCTGTTGGATTTCTAGACAATATTATCTGTCATACAGATGAATGTCAATAAAGTCAGAACAGCACGCGGGCCGTCAGTCTTGCCGCAGGATAACCCCCGATGGGGATGTCTATGTTGCCTGACAGCTCCACCCTCCTGAGGTTCACGCCAAGACCTGCTGTGACCGTACCTGAAAGGAAATCATCCCAGAGCGCAGAGTATCCGGTCCTGAAGAAGAAACTCGAGTCCCTGACCATGCGGAACTTTATCTCTCCTCCGGTGTTGAAGGTCCTCTCCTCCTTGCTGAAGATGTTCTTGACCTCGGCCCCGGCACTGCCGACGAAGTTGTTCATCCTTCCCCTGGAGGAGTACTCGGGACTGCTCCAGTAAGCGCCGACACCGGTGCCGTCAAAGACCTCCGACCATTTCAATGTGGTCCTGGATCCGTCCTTGTGAAGAAGGTTGTCCAGCAGCACTCCCACGAAGAACTGCCCGAAATGCATCATGACTCCGGCGCGAAGCTGGATGAACTCGGAGTTCACCACCCTGTCAAACGGAGCGAACACGCTCTGCACCGGAAAATCAGTGAAGCTGGCCATGGGCACATCAAGGCGCTGCTGCTGTGAGCCTCCCGTCACACCCACACCGGCGCTGATGAAGTTGTAGCCTGCGCTGAAGTTCACATCCAGCGTCACGCTCTGCTTCAGGTCCACATGGTCGTTCTCCCTTCTGTTCTCGGACTGGTATGTTATGTCCATTCCCGCTGTGATCATGTTGGCCACAAAAAGGGCCTCCAGAGAGGATGAAGGATAGCATGGCCAGTTGTCCAGACCCATGATATCACCCAGCGTCCCGCTGAGGGAGAAAGTGTTGGAGTTCTCGTCAAAGAACACTGCCGCGGGGTTCCCGTAATCCTGCATCTCTGTCCCTGAGACAGCCACACCTATTCCTCCCATGGCAGAGAGCCTGGGGTCATAGGCGAAGAGCATTGAGACTGACAGAAGCAGCAATACGGCTGCCGCGGCGGCTTTTCTCACTTTGCGCGGTCCTGCCTGAGGGCAACGGCGACCTGGTCCGGACAGGATGTCTGCTTGAAGCCGCACTTGATGCCGCTGAGGCGGTCAATGGCCTCTGAGGCGCTCATCCCGCGGATAAGGGCATTCAGCCCCTTGTGGTTTCCGTCACAGCCTCCCACGAAGCTGAGATCCTGTACCCTGTCCTGATCATCAAGGGTGATTGTTATGTGTCTTGCACAAATTCCCTTCGGTTCGAATTCTATGGTTCTCATGTGGCAAATATTATCCCAAATTGTGTTAGAATGAAAGCATGCCGGAGCAGAAAGTCTATTTCCACGTTGACCTTGACGCATTCTTCGCCTCAGTGGAGCAGCGCGACCATCCCGAATACAGGGGAAAACCCCTGATAATCGGTGTGGTTGCCCCAAGAAGCGTCGTGTCCACCTGCTCCTATGAGGCGCGTAAGTTCGGTGTCCACAGCGCCATGCCCACCACTCAGGCATACAGGCTGTGTCCGCAGGGGATCTACATACCAGGTGACATGCATCTTTACAGCCGCGTCTCCAAGCAGGTCATGGCCATACTGCGCGAGTATGCCCCGGAGATGCATCAGGTCTCCATTGACGAGGCATCCCTGGACATGACCGGAACCAGAAGGCTCTTCGGCCCTGCAAGGCAGCTTGCAATGAAGATGAAGCAGCGGGTCAAGGATGAGATCGGGATAACCATGAGCGTTGGCATTGCCACATCGCCTTTCATAGCCAAGATGGCAAGTGACTACAACAAACCGGACGGACTGTGCCTTGTCTCCCCGGGCAAGGAGCAGACCTTCATTGACGTCATTGGGCTGAAGAAGCTCTGGGGGCTTGGAAAGAGCGGGCTTGCCGCCCTTGAGAGCCGCCACATCCATACACCTCAGCAGGTACGCGAATACGATCTTGAGTCACTTCAGAGGATGCTGGGCAACTCATTCGGCCAGTACCTCTATCTGGCATGCAGGGGTCAGGATCCGGGACTGATGTTCCAGAAGTCCAAGACACATTCGATTTCAACAGAGACCACATTCTATGAGGACATCAAGGATGAGCAGACTCTCTGTCAGGTGCTTCTTGGGATGAGCTCTGAGCTCATGGCAAGGTCCTTTGACGAGGGCATGATGGCTCGCACCGTGGGGCTAAAGCTCAGATGGGGAGAGGACTTCAGGACAATCACAGTCCAGGACACTCCGGAGGATCCGATCCTTAACGCAGACCAGATCTACAACGCAGGGAGGAAGCTTCTTCTCTCCAAGTGGAAGAGCGGTCAGGGCATAAGGCTCATAGGCCTTGGACTGTATCAGCTTTACGCAGGTGATACCCCGATACAGGACAGCCTCTTCTCCGAGGCAGACCACAGAAAGAGAAACCTGGACAAGGTAGTCCATAATCTCGGTGCAAAGGGGCTGAAGCTCCGGAAGGCCAGTGAGTTATCTCTCGCAGAAACGGCAGATGCACGCTCTGTAAAACATCATCAGAGAAAGGGAGAGAATAACTCCGCCGCAGATGTCGGTAAACCAGTGCACCCCGCTGAGAAGCCTGAAAGCAATCATTGAGAGCATCGCCACAATGCAGATGATCCTGAAGACAGACGCCCAGGACCTGTTGCGCTCAGCGGCAAAGCCCAGAAGCACGAACTCGCTGTAGAGCACGCACAGGGCAAGCATGGTGTGACTTGACGGGTAAGATGCCTCTGCCTCTGTAGGACGCTGGTTGATCACCACGAACTCAAAGAGCACATAGAAGGCCACCACAACAGCATAGTAGCACATGGTGATGATGTTCCTCCTGTGCATGTTCATGATTCCCCTGTGCCTGATGAAGTCGGCTATGGCTATGATAGCGTTGGCACCGGCCAGCATCAGACAGATGTATCCCAAGGTCTCGGATGCGGCATAGCAGCCCTTGTCTCCGGGAAAGAGCTCATGGAAGGCGGTGTTGAACCTGGAGAAACCGATCACAGATCCCCCGAACCCGACCGGGGCGGCATCATATTTCATGACCATGTACGTGAAGAGCAGGAAGATCACAAGGAAAGCTAGGCCAAGGACGGTGCACGTCCTCTGTTTTGTCTCGAGTCTCATTTGCTGCTGATTCCTTTTGTCTCAAGGATCAGGTCATGCTTCAGCTCCTTGAGCTTCTTTGAGAGGGAGACCTTGTAGATGTGCGGGTTGATGAGTCTCTTGTAGGAGCGGTGGAAGTGGCTCTGGCTCTCCTTGGCGAATGCCTGGATGTCCTTGAGCGAAGTCCTCTCCATGCAGATCTTGCCGTCCTTCATGACAAGGTTCAGAAGCTTCTCATACCTGGAGTATTTACCGGCTTTGAGCTGGAACAGGTCACCGTCCGTGAACGGATGGAAGAAGATCAGGTCCTTGCCCGGCTCAATGACCTCGTCATCAAGTGTGATGAGGTCTGCAATGGCAAGGTCATCCGGACCGTAGAACCTGTAGATCTGCTTGATTCCGGGATTGGTTGTCTTTGCATATGAGTTGCTGACCTTGATGGTCGGCTGGAATGATCCGTCCGGCCTTCTCTTGGCGGCAAGCTTGTAGACACCGCCCAGGGCGCTCTGGTTTCCGCCTGTGACGAGGTTGGTTCCGACTCCCCATGAGTTGATGGGAACACCGTCGTTGACCAGTGTGGTGATGATCTCCTCGGTCAGGTCGTTGGAGACACAGATCGTGGCATCCTCAAGGCCGGCCTCATCAAGGCGCTGGCGCACTGCCCTTGCAAGGTATGAGAGGTCACCCGAGTCGATCCTGACTCCCATCTTCAGGCCCTTGGCCTTCTGCTCCTTTCCGACGATTATGGCGTTCTCTATTCCGCTTCCCAGGGTGTCATAGGTGTCAATCAGGAGGATGCAGTTGTTCGGGTAAGTCTTCGCGAACTCCCTGAATGCCTCAAGCTCGCTGTCATAGGCCATGATCCAGCTGTGGGCCATTGTGCCGCCTACAGGAATGCCGAACACCTTGCCTGCAAGTGTGTTGCTTGTGAGCTTGCAGCCTCCGATATAGGCGGCCCTTGATGCGCTGAGCCCGCCGTCCATTCCCTGGGCACGTCTCAGGCCGAACTCCATCACAGTCCCGTCCTTTGCGGCGGTGCAGACCCTCATGGCCTTTGTGGCGATCAGTGTCTGGAAGTTGATGGTGTTCAGAAGGAGGCTCTCGATCAGCTGGGCGTCGATGAGCTTGGTGTGGACCCTGACAAGAGGCTCGCCCGGGAAGACCGTCGTACCCTCCTTGGGGGCATAGATGTCGCCCTTGAAGCGGTAAGTCGATAGATAATCCAGGAACCTCTGGTCGAAGATGTTGAGGCTCTTCAGGTATGCGATGTCATTGGCGCTGAAGTTCAGGCTCTCAAGCTCTGAGAGCATCTCTCCCAGACCTGCGAACACGGCATAGCCTCCGTCAAACGGGTTCTTCCTGTAGAACATGTCGAACACGACATCAGGGTTCTCGTTGTTCAGGTAATAACCCTGCATCATTGTCAGCTCATAGAAGTCAGTAGTCAGGGCTGAAACGTCAAATACCATTGCAATGCCTCCTTCCCGAAGTCAAGACTCAGCGTCTGATCTCCTTGAGTCCGCCCATCAGCGGGACAAGAACCTCAGGGATCCTGATGCTTCCGTCCTCCTGCTGGTAGTTCTCCAAGACGGCCACGACAGCCCTTGAGAGAGCCACTGCGGTTCCGTTGAGCATGTGGACGAACTTGGTCTTTCCGTCATCGTCCTTGTACCTGACGTTGAGGTTGCGGCTCTGGTAGTCGGTGCAGTTGCTGGTGGATGTGACCTCACCGTACTCGCCCTCCTCTCCGCGTCCGGGCATCCATGCCTCGATGTCGAACTTGCGGTATGCCGGAGCTCCGAGGTCTCCGGTGCATGTGTCCACGACCCTGTAGGCCAGTCCGAGTCCGCTGAAGATCTCCTCCTCAATGGCGAGGATCTCCTCATGCAGGCGGTCGGAATCCTCAGGCAGGCAGATGACGAACATCTCGAGCTTTGAGAACTGGTGGACCCTGTAAAGACCCTTTGAGAACTGGCCTGCTCCGCCAGCCTCACGCCTGAAGCAGTGTGACAGTCCTGTCATCCTGATCGGGAGGGCGCTCTTCTCAAGTGTCTCTCCGCTGTAGTATCCGCCCAATGTGATCTCGGCGGTTCCGACAAGTGCGGTTCCTGTGCCCTCCACGGTGTAGATGTTGCTCTCTGCTCCGCGCGGGTTGAAACCGATTCCCTCAAGGATCTCCTCCTTGGCCACATCAGGTGTGATGAACGGTGTGAAACCGTGCTTGATGACAATGTTCATGGCATAGTTCTCAAGGGCCATCTGAAGCAGGACCGCCTCGTTCTTCAGGTAGTAGAACTTGGGTCCGCTGACCTTTGTGCCTGTCTCGAAGTCAATCAGGTCGAGCTTCTCGCCGAGCTGGACATGGTCGAGCGGCTTGAAATTGAATACAGGTGGCTTTCCGACATACTTGATGGCTGTGTTGTCCTTGTCCTCTTTTCCCACAGGTGCGCTCGGGTGAGCGTAGTTCGGGATCTGCCTTATGATGGTGTTGAACGCCTTGTCCACAACCTCGAGCTCACTCTCGGTGCTGGCGATGCGCTCCTTGATGTCACGGCCTTCATTGATCAGCGCCTGACGAGCCTCGTTGTCCATCTTGCCCTTCATCCTCTGGGCGTTCAGGTTCCTTGCGGCCCTGAGGTCCTCTGCGAGCTTCATCAGCTCGGATCTCTTGTCCTGAAGCCTTATTGCCTCATCGACATCGACGTTCATGTTCCTGTCAACGATGTTCTTTGCGATCTCGTCACGTCTGGTTTTCAGCTCTCTGTAATCAATCATTTTCTTTTCCTCTGTACCGTCAGGCCTGGCCTGACTCTTCAAGAACTATAATACAAAAGCACAGAGGCTTTCAACACGCACACGCATGCATGTGGTATACCACAGTCTGTAAACGTGCTATTCTAGGGCTGATGAAGATAAACATCGTCCTATTCCAGCCGGAGATCCCCCAGAACACAGGCAACATATCCAGGACATGCAGTGCCACCGGATGTGCCCTTCATCTGGTGCACCCTCTGGGATTCTCCCTGGACGAGAGGCACCTGAGGCGTGCAGGCCTGGACTACTGGGACGGTCTTGAGATTCATGAGTATCCTGATAATAATGCCTTCTTTTCAGAGCAAACCTCAGAAAATATGTGGTTTTTCTCACAGAAAGGCAATCGTAACTACTGGGACATTCCCTCTGAAGAGCTGTTTTCAGACAAAGAGATATGGCTTGTCTTCGGCCGTGAGAGCAGAGGCCTGGACGAGGAGATTCTTCTGAGGCACAGGGACAGATGCGTACGTATCCCCATGCTCGAGGGCAAGAGATCGCTTAATCTCTCCAACGCGGTAGCCGTGGCAGCCTATGAGGTCCTGAGACGTATGGGCTTTGACGGACTCAAGGTACATGGCGCACTAGGGAAAGGAGCCGCTGATGCCTAGAAGAATCATTCTCCTCCTTGTCCTTCTCCTTTTTGCCCTCTCTCCTGTGCTCTCAAGCGGTGTGGACACATACTGCTATGACTGCCTGAGCGGCATTGAGCAGCTTGCATATGACGCCATCCGCGACTGCCTGACACATCTGATTCCAAGCTGGAACTGCGGATCCATCCCGCAGGAGACTATCCAGAAGGCTTATGACTGCTTCCTGATGGATCATCCGGAGGTCTTCTGGACAGACGGATACACCTATGTGACAAGCTACGTGAACAACGCCATCTCCGGACGCAGGGTCGAGTTCACGTACAACATGAGCCGCACAGCCATAGCGGAGGCCAACAACAGCATCTATCAGGGGCTTCTGGCCATTGTTGTCCAGACGGGCACATCCGCCTCCTATGAGACCGTCAAGGCAGTCTACGACTATATGATTGAGAACTGCACCTATGATGAGCTCAACCTAGACCAGAGCATGTACTCCGTCATGGTTGGAAGAAGCGGAGTCTGCGCCTCATTCGCCAAGGCCTTTGAGTTCATCATGCAGTGCCTGGAGATCCCCTGCACCGTTGTCTTCGGGCGGCTTACGCAGAGCTCCGGGATGCTGAGCACCACCATAGGTCACGAGTGGAACCTGGTGCAGCTTGACGGGAAGTGGTACCACGTGGACGTAACCAGCGGCCTCTCGGTCTCCTCCGGCCAGGACGCTCCGGACTACCGCTTCCTCTGCACCACAACGGAGGAGATCTGCCGCACCCACATCATTGAGAACCCCGTTCCCATACCTGAATGCTCATCAAACGACCTTGAGTTCTTCCGCCTTCACGGGATGTCGGTTGACACCTACAGCAGGGAGAATGTGGCAAAGGCCATGCTCCGGGCCGTGGACTACGGCATAGGACCTGTCTGCAGGTTCACGAGCTACAGGGCCTTCACGGAGGCAATTGACGACCTCTTCACCCGCAGCGGTATAATCCAGGCAATCAGGGATTTCGCGGGCATCTCGGTCTCAAAGGTCGATTATGAGGTGGACGAGCAGATGCTGACAATCAGACTTGATGTCTGAGACAGCTCACAAAGGTAATTGAAGAATTCCCTGTTTGCGTTTACTATTTCAACTGTGAACCAGAAGTATTCCATCATCAGCAGAAAACAGGACATAGGACAGCTCATCAACCAGCTACACAGGGAGGAGTTCCTCGCAGTCGGCATCATGGACACGGGAACGGTGGAGGACCTCTTCTCCACACTTGACTGGTTCGTCGGCAACTTCAACTACTGCCTCCATGTGGTCTCACAGTCGGAACGCTTCCCGGTTGAGGAGATGCAGGCCCGCTATCCCGATGTGACATTCATAGTGTTCCCAAAGGCCCCTTCCCTGGCAGAACGCGTCAATGCTCTTGCCGATGTCTGCATGACCACATACTTTCTGACGATGAGAAGCGACACGAACCTGATGAACTTCGACTGGAAGCCCATCGAGGCCAAGATGAAGGCCGAAGACCATCCTGCGATGATCAGCCCGTGGATATTCAACAAGAGCAACGAGGAGATCCCCACCCTCAGGGCACCGCACATGCAGGGCAAGGAGGTCGAGCCCCTGTCATTCATGCCCACCGCCAAATGCCATGCCAACCTTTATCCGTTTTTGGGAATAGGCCTCTATGACAGGGCCCTTTTCCAGAGGTTGCGCGGCTACGATGAGGATATCTCCGGCGCATACTGGCAGACGCTTGACTTCGGTGTAAGGTGCTGGCTCTACGGATATCCTGTCTACACCATGAGTGACATAGCTGTCCTGTTCTATGCAAAGCAGTTTCTTATAGAGGACCGCTCAGAGCAGCAGGGCTTTGAGAGATTCTACTCCAAGGCGCTTTCAGTACATCAGATCAAGGGACGCAACTTCATCCGAAAGGGACCCAAGATGCAGGGAAAGGTCATAAACGAGGAAGTCAAACCGAGGATCGGTCTTTACAAGACGGACTTCCAGACCCTTTGCGAGAACTGGAAGACCCCAGAATAATACTGTCTTTATTTCTTGTAGCTCTTTGCCTGATAGTCAGTCACGTTGAGGACTGTCTCACCGTCTATCTGCAGCGCGCACGGCTTGCTGAACTCAACCGTGATGTCATAGCCCTCAAAGACAGAGACCTGCTTGGTGTGCTTCACATGCTCGCCCTTGAAGATGGAGGGGAAGATCATCAGCGTATGGAGTGCCCCGCTTCCATGGAAGACCACCAAGGAGAGCTTTCCGTCCTTGTTCAGCCTGTCCTGCTTGGGAGCGTTCATCATTCCGCCGCCGTAGTAACGGCCGTTCATGGTCGCGGCGATCCAGACCTTCTTGAAGCTGTAGCTCTTTCCGTCGACGGTGATCTTGGCATCGCGAGGCTTGAACTTGCCCAGAAGACCCTTGATCGCGATTCCGGCGTAGTTGACGTCAGTGACGCCGTTCGCATGCATCTGGTCTGCGACCTCGCAGCAGTAACCGTCAATTCCATAACCAACGCCGTTGAGGAAGAGCCAGTTCTGTCCGCTCACCACAACGCTCGGAAGATGCTTCAGATACTTGGAGATGTCATAAGGCCCCTTCTCCGGATCAAGCTCCAGGTCCTTCAGGAAATCATTGCCTGTACCACCGGCAAAGAAGTAGATCTCATTCTTGATATCCAGCCTTCGGACATCGTTGACAAAGTAATTCAAAGTCCCGTCTCCGCCCACGAGGACTATCTTTGCCTCGGGGTCAACGGATGTGAAGAAACTGCGGTAATCCATCTCATTCACAGCCTTGAACTCAAGCTTCTCACCCTTCAGGATCTCCTCAAGCTTCCTGGCTGTCTTCTCGCCCGTTCCACCTGCCGACTTTGCATTGTAAAGAATGTAATACATGCCTTCCTCTCTCTCTTACTGTCCGAGTTCTTCTCTTATCATGGCTTCGACAGTCTCGCTGATCTCCACCGGTTTATGAGTGCTGACAAAAGTCCTGTCCAGCACTCCCAGAATCTTTATCGTGACTCTCGCCCCACCTGGGAACGGGAACCGTTTAGCAATCTGCTCTGTGTCATATGTTACAGCAACGACCACAGGAACACCAGCAGTCTTTGGGATGCGGAACATGAAGCCATGAAACGGCCCCAGTTTTCCGTCCATGCTCCTTGTCCCCTCAGGGTAGAAGCCTATGGAGCTGGCCTGGTTCTGGAGGATCTCAACCGCATCATTGACAGTGTCCATGGCTGCCCTGGGATCAAATCGGTCTATCTCCAGGAAGCACATCTTCCTGAGGATCTTCCCGAAGAACGGGATCTTGAAGTTGCTCGGCTTTGATATGAATGCCACCCTGTAGCGGGCAAGCTTGTACATCACAACCATCGGGTCGAACCGGGAGCGGTGGTTGGCCACGTAGACAAAGCGTGTGTCCTTGGGGATGAGGTCCTCTCCAATGACCTTGACGTGGGACCTGGAGAAAAAGCACAGCGCCCAGGTGGTGAAGGCTCCCAGGAACCGGGCAAGGGGCGTGCTTCTCTTATAGACCTTCCTGGTCACGGTAAGGCTGTAGAGAATACCGGTCAGGGCCCAAAGCAGGACCATACCCACAAAAAGACCGAGGACCGAGATAATGATGTACAACAATGCCTTCAAGATGACCATAAGCCGGTTTCTACAAATTATATCACGAAATCAGTTTAGCAAACAAAGGAAATCACTTCTTGTTCTTGCGTTTCTCCTCGTCGCGGCGCTTTCTCTCCTCAGAAGCCCTGATGAAGTCAGCGAATGTGCCTCCGGTCGAGCTCTCTCTTGTTGCAAAGGCACTTCTGGTTGATTCATCCTTCCTGAAGTCCCTTCTGTCCCTGTTCCTGTCCTGCCGCTCAGGCCTCTCCGGCCTTCTCTCAGGCCTGAAGTCATTGCGCGGCCTGTAGTGGCTTGGCTTGACAACCTCTATGACCGTCTCCCACTTGACCTGCGGAGTCGCCTTTGCCACAGCGGCCTTCACGGAGCTCTTGTGGATCACGATGGTCTTCTTTCCGCTTGACGACGGGGCCGCAGATGCGATTACCCTCTTCACGGGGGATGCGCTTGCATGCGTCGGCACTACCTCGGAAGGCTCAACCTCCACACGCTTCTTGACCTCCATCTCCTCATAGCCGCATGAGAATCTCTGACAGACGTGATGCGGCCTGTCATACTCATCAAGCACAGTCATCATCGGCCAGCCGCATGACGGGCATGGCTTGAGCTTGTCGCCCATGAGGAACGGATCGAACTTATCACGGTTAGCGATGACCTGATTCACCAGATCAGTTGCGTTTTTCTTAATATCTGCAATAAACGGAGCCTCTGTTTCAGAACCCTTTGAGATTTCAGAGAGCCTCTGCTCCCACTTGCCGGTAAGCTCCGCGCTCCTGAGCTGAACCGGCACAAGCCTTACAAGCTCACGGCCCTTGGCTGTGGGGACAAGCTCCTTGCCGCGCCTCTCGATACAGTTGTTCTGGATCAACTTCTCAATAATGTCGGCTCTTGTGGCAGGAGTTCCCAGACCGTTCTCAAGATGGCTCTTGAGCTCTGCGTCCTCTACAAATCGTCCCGCATGCTCCATGGCAAAGAGAAGGTCTGCCTCGGTGTATCTGTCAGGCGGAAGGGTCGCGCTTCTCTTAAGCGCCACATCCTTGATCTCAAGTTCCTCACCCTCGGCCAGCCTCAGGATCAGCGGGTTGTCATCGCCCTCGTCCTCTGTGGAGGCGGCGCTGCGCCTTCCGATGTCACGTGCGACATCGCGCCAGCCCTGCTTCACCGGCAGTGTCAGCCTTGTGACGAACCTCTCACCCTCGGCGGTGACCTCGACGGTTGTTGTCTTGTACTCGTAATCGCCTGACAGGGTCTCAAGGAACCTTGTGATGATCAGCTCCCAGAGGGCTTTCTCATTTGCGCTGAGCTTTGAGACATCGACCTTCTGCTCCGTCGGAAGAAGTGCATGGTGGTCGCTGACAAGCTCGTCGTTGACAAGGCGGGACAGGTCTGTCCTGATTCCGTTTCTTGAGAATGACAATGCCCTCTGTCCGAAAGCCGTTGCACTCAATGCCGCAAGGCGCTCCGGGATTGTCGGGACGATGTCTGCTGTGATGTAGCGGCTGTCTGTTCTGGGGTATGTGACGATCTTGTAGACCTCATAAAGGCGCTGCAGCGTGTCCAGTGTCTCCTTTGCGGAGAATCCCAGGACATTGTTCGCATCGCGCTGAAGCTCGGTAAGGTCGTAAGCCAAAGGCGGCTTCTCGGCCTTGGGGACTTCCCTTATGCTGGAGACAACGCCCTTGGCGCCCTTGAGCTTTTCGGCTATCTCGTTGGCCTTTGCCTCCTCATTGATCCTGATCGTGTTGTCAGCTGAGTACCATGAGGCCTTGAACGAGCCGAAATCCGCCTTGATGGTCCAGTAGAAGCGGCCGGCGAAATCCTCGATCTCATCCTCCCTGCTTGTGATCAGGGCCAGAGTCGGTGTCTGCACACGGCCTGCCGAGAGTCTTGTGTCAAAATGGCAGCTCATAGCCCTGGAGACGTTGTATCCCACATACCAGTCGGCATAGGAGCGGCTCTCTGCGGCGGCATAGAGGTTGTCATAGTCTGATGCGGGTCTGAGATTTGCGAATCCCTGACGGATGGCAAGGTCTGTCTGGCTGCTTATCCAAAGCCTTTTGGCCGGTTTGCTGCAGCCTGCCTGCTTGAGGATCCAGCGGGCCACGAGCTCTCCCTCACGTCCGGCATCAGTGGCTATTATGACGCCCTCGACATCATCCCTTCCCAGAAGGTATTTGACTGTCTCGAACTGGTCCTTGCTCTTGTCAATGACCATGGTCTCCAGCTTCTCCGGAAGGATCGGAAGGTTCCTGAGGGTCCAGTGCCTGTATTCGGCCCCGTAATAATCAGGAGGACAGAGGGTGACAAGGTGCCCGAGGGCCCAGGTTACGACATAATCTTCATTCTCAAGATACTTTCCCCTGTTGGTGCATCCAAGCACGCGGGCAAGCTCTTTTCCCACACTCGGCTTCTCAGCCAGAACCAGTTGCTTCATAGATTATGATGATAATAAAAACGTAAAATCGTAACAACACATTTCAATAAGTTATTGTCATTGTAGTTGACTCCAAACCTGTCAATGACTATCATTTGAGGTAACAAAGGAATCTTTCATAAGGAGATCAAAATGGCTTACAGAATTACCGATTCTTGTGCAGCATGCGGAACATGCGCAGGCGAGTGCCCGGTTGAGGCAATCAGCGAAGGTGACATCTATGTCATCGATCAGGACAAGTGCGCACAGTGCGGAACTTGTGCTTCAGTTTGCCCGGTTGGAGCTATCGTAGAGGAGTAATCTTACTTCACGGATAATTCAAAGCCATCGGTCACCCGATGGCTTTTTTTTTGCCGATTCAAATCCTTTTATTTCTGAAAATGTTGATAAATGGAGATTTTCGAATTCGAAAATGTTGATGTACGGAGATTTTTAGAATAAACTGCTGGTATGGTCACACTTGAACGTAAAGCATATACGCAGATTGCAGAATGGAAAAAGAGCAAGAACCAGAAATGCCTGCTTGTCAGAGGCGCAAGGCAGGTGGGCAAAAGCTTTGTTGTCTCCCTGTTTGCAAAAAACAATTACAAGGAAGTCCTCAGCATCAACTTCAAGGAGACTCCCGATGCCTCACAGATCTTCTCCGGGAATCTTGACGTCGGATCCATGCTTCTCGCAATGCATTTCAGATATCCTGAGCTGTCCATCACACCCGAGAACACGCTGATCTTTCTTGACGAGATCCAGGAATGTGAGGAAGCTATCACCTCACTCAAATTCTGGGCTGCGGATAACCGGTTTGATGTGATTGCATCAGGATCGATGCTTGGTATTGATTACAGGCGGGCATCGTCATTCCCGGTGGGATATGTGGACTATATCGACATGTACGGTCTTGATTTCGAGGAATTCCTTTGGAGCCAGAATGTGAACAGGGAAATGACATCCGCCTTAAAGACAATGTTCATGAACCATACTCCTGTCCCCGATGCAATTCATGCCAAAATGATGTCATTGTTCAGGACCTTCATTGCCATAGGCGGAATGCCTGAAGTGGTCAGACAGTTTACGGAAACGCAGGATTTCAGGGCAGCGGATAAGATACAGAGGGACATACTTCAAGGTTATCAGTATGACATAGCACATTATGCGACCGCTGATGAGAAAATCAAGGCAGAGAAATGTTACCTCTCCTTGTCCAGACAGCTTCTGGGCAAGGAGAACCATAAGTTCCAGTACAAGGAAGTCGAACATAACGGCAAAGCCCAGAAGTATTTCTCCAGTCTTGAATGGCTGATGCGGGCAGACATCATAAGACTTGCAAGAAATGTCTCGCTTCCGAAGTTCGACCTCGAAGACTACTCCATATCAGACAACTTCAGGGCATACTCATCTGATCTGTCCCTTCTTCTTGCCATGAGGGACTTCTCGCTCAAAAAGCAGATTGTGGAAAACACTTTGGAAGGGACAACCAAAGGGGGGCTTTATGAATGTGCCATAGCAGACATACTCATAAAGAAGAACCACCGCATCTGGTTCTATCGGAACGAAACCAAGAAACAGGAGATAGACTTTCTCATCCAGACAGACGGAAAACCGATACCCATTGAAGTAAAGAGCGGGAACACAAAAGCCACGTCCCTTAATTCCATAATGAAGAACAGCCCCGACATTCCAATAGCCTATAAACTCATCGACGGAAATATCGGGGAGTTCAAAAACAAAATCCTGAGCATTCCGCTATATATGGCAATGTTTTTCTAAGCTATAACCACATCAGCTCATCACAGATTTATGCCCATGGCCTTCACCTTCTCCATGACCCTGAAGGAAAGCGGGGCGAAACCGGGATTACGCGAAAAGACATCACCAGAGCTTCCACAGTCAGAGACCCTTCCGTTCTCAAGAACAACTGCGCTTCTGCATCTTCTGCCCAAGACGTCACTGTCATGGGAGACGACGATTATCGTGCGTCCTTTCTCGTTCAGCCTCTCAAGAATGTCACACAGGCTTTCCTGACCCTCCGGGTCAAGGCCTGCAAGAGGCTCGTCAAGGGCCAGCACATCTGTGTCCATCGCAAGGATCCCGGCAATGGCGGCACGCCTCTTCTCACCACCGGAGAGACTGAACGGAGAGCGGTTGTAAAACTCTGCTCCAAGGCCCATCTGCCTTAATGCCGTCTCTGCCATTTCCCTTGCCCTATCCTTATCCAGACCCATGTTCAGCGGCCCGAACATCACGTCCTCAAGCACGGTTGAGCCGAAGAGCTGGTTCTCCGGGAACTGGAAGACAAGGCCCACTCTGGTGTTCTCTTTCAGCACAATCTGCCCGGATGAAGGCTTTATCAGACCTGCTGCCAGTTTCAGTAAAGTAGACTTACCGGAGCCTGATAGTCCGTATATCCCTAAAAAGTCATAGCTTTCAACAGAAAATGAGACATCATCAATGGCTTGTCTTTCAAATGGCGTTCCTTTTGCATATGAGTAAGATACACTTTGGAACCTGATTATCTCACTCATGCTCCGACCACCTTCATGATTATCATCAAAGCCAGGTAACAGAGAACAAAGCCATAGGAGATCTTATCGTTTGCCTTGTACTTCAAGGGATGAAGCGACCCTCTGCCGTTTGAGTATCCGTAAAGCCTGCTGTCCATTGCAACGGACAGATCATCCGCCCGCCTGAAAGCAGATGCGAACAGTGGAACCACAACAGGGATGAGGGCACGGCTCTTCTTCATCAGACCGCCCGAGAAGGATGCACCCCTGGACTTCCGTGCATCCATCAACGTACCCGCCTCAGAGGAGAGGATCGGGATGAACCTGAACGCTATTGAGACAGTCATTGCAATGTCATGCACGGGAACCCTGAGAACCCTCATCCATGAGAGGCCCTTCTCCACCCCGTCAGAGATGGCCCTGGGTTGTGTGGTCAGCGTCAGGATGTTCGAGCCGAACACGACCTCAAGGGTCCTGACGGTGATCAGCACGGCCTTCCACACTCCGTCTGCGGGGA
>JAEEGG010006871.1_pt1 | contig 26515 bp, 20 predicted proteins | sample 9134161 | NCBI WGS metagenome assembly JAEEGG01 (sample SAMN16246543, study PRJNA631951) | gut metagenome | biome: gut microbiome; feature: rumen; material: CR-attached | host: Bos | place: Iran: Karaj | collected 2018-10 | reverse complement strand
CACTTTTGAAATAGCTGAATTTGCCCTGGAAAACATAGCAGACGGCAGAGAGGCCGTCGATGCATTTTCTGAGGAAAATCTTGCCGTTTTTGTGCTTTGCCGGAAGATTTTTCCAGAGCATAAGAAGGTTGTTGCGGTAGTTGAGGTAGAGTTTCCTCGGCGAATTGTTGGGAAGGGTTCCGCCTCCCACGTGATAGACTTTGCTTTGGGGCACGCACCAGATCTGCCCGCCGGCCAAGGATGCCCTCCAGCAGAAATCAATCTCTTCCATGTGGGCGAAGAACTCCTCGTCCAGTCCGCCCAGACGGCGCCATACATCACTTCTCACAACCATACAGGCTCCTGATGCCCAGAAGCATTGTATAGGGCTGTCATACTGGCCCTTGTCTTCTTCTATGCAGGACAGGATCCTTCCCCGGCATAGAGGGAACCCCCAGCGGTCTATAAAGCCTCCTGCGGCTCCTGCATACTCGAAATGATCCTTGTTCGCGTATGAAAGGATTTTCGGCTGGCAGGCTGACACTTCCGGATGTTTCTCCATGAAGTCTGTCAGGGTTTCCAACCATCCTTCGGTTATTTCAATGTCGGAGTTTATCAGTACATAATACTTGTAACCGTCCAGTTTTTCAAATGCACGGTTATATCCTCCGGTGAACCCGTAGTTCTTGTCCAGCTGGATCCACTGGATCTTCTCGTTGTTCACGGCTTCTTTAGAGCCGTCTGTGGAGGCGTTGTCGGCGACTATAAGCTCCGCATAGGATGGAAGGCTATTGAAAAGGGAAGGCAAGAACTTCTCGAGGAAGCCCTTGCCGTTCCAATTCAATATTACGACTGCAACTTTCATCTATGCGTTGCGGCGAATCTCTAGTCTGAAGTAACCTTTTCGAGCCACTTGACCATACCGAGCATAACACCCATTGAGATCAGGCAGAATGCTGCGAATACAGCCCAGGTTTCCCACTGCTGAGGGAACTTGCGGAGCATTGTGACTCCGAGGGCGATGAACAGGTTTCCAACTGCTGTTGCTGTCAGCCACAGTCCCTGGCAGATTCCCTGCAGGTGCTTAGGAGCAACCTTACTTACGAAGCTAAGTCCCAGAGGCGAGATGAACAGCTCGGCCACAGTCAGGAAGAAGTAGGTAAGGATCAGAACCGCAGGACTTGTTCTCATGGTTGCCTTGACGGCCTCGCTGAGAGTGTCGAATGAATCCAGTGAAGGATACTTGTGGATGCAGGCGATGATAATCAGGAAGATGTAGGCAAGAGCCGTGATGAACATACCCAGGGCGATCTTCCTAGGGGTGGAAACTTTCTTTCCCCTGTTGGCCAGAACGGCGAACAGACCCATGATGATAGGGGTGAGGATGATCACGAAGAACGGGTTGATGCACTGCCAAACCTCAGGCGGAACATTCTCGGTGTTGACAAAGTCACGGGCGAAGAATGAAAGGCTCTGGCCATTCTGGTGGAATGAGAACCAGAAGAATACTGCAACACCCAGAACTGCGAACAGAGCATAGAGTCTCTGCTTGATTTCCTTTGCGTTTGCAATCCTTTCTTCCTCGGTGTAGCTTGCAACAGCTTTCTTTTCCTTCTTTGCAGGGTTAGGGAATTTCTTCTTTGTTGCAAGGAAGATAAGCAGGGAGATTACCATTGCGGCAACTGATGCGATGTATGAATAGTGGACACCGGTATTGAACACGTTCAGGTAATTCTCGGCGAACTCTGCTCCTGCAGGAAGAGCCTGTGCTCCAGTCTGAACCTGCTCGGCCAGCTGTGCCAGGTTGTTGGTCTGCTCGGCGGTCATCTCTGTTCCTTCGTTAAGCAGCTGATGGCAGAGCTTAGGAAGGCTGGAATTGTAGACAAGGTCGTGAGCCTTGAGCCACCAGCTTCTGAGCAGAGGAGCAACGAACGGAGCGATCACTCCGCCTATGTTGATGAACACGTAGAAAATCTGGAAACCAGGGTCTCTCTTGCTCTTTCTCCTTTCGAGTTCTTCCTTGCTGATCTTTGCTCCTTCGGCCTCGAAGTTGTCATACATCTGGCCGACGATTGCCTGAAGGTTGCCTTTGAAAAGACCATTTCCGATTGCAATCAGAAGCAGTGCAAAGCAGGTGAATACCAGGATGCCGGAGATGTGTCCGGTTGTTGCGGCAAAGGATTCTCCGAATACCGGAACGGCCAGCAGGGCATATCCGATTGCCATAACCAACAGTCCTGAAATGATGGTTCCCTTGTAATTCTGAAGACGGTCTGCGATCAGACCTCCAGGGAGGGCAAGAACGTAAATCGAGAAATAAAATACCGCATAAATCCATCCGGCGGCATCGTCGCTGATGCCGAATTTGGAAGCAAGGAAAAGAGCCAGCACGGCGTTCATGATGTAGTAGCCGAACCTCTCTCCCATGTTGCTCAATGCGGCTGCAATCAATCCCTTCGGATGCTCCCTCTTGGCTTTAACCAGATAGAAGATAAGCAGTGGAACAACCACTATCAGTATCACTATCAGGATACATAGCGGAGCATTGTTTTTCCAAAGTTCTAACATGTTTTGAAATCTTTTTTTATTGCCGGACTTTCTTTTCCGTTTCAGTCAGGCGCCCTGAAGTCCGATGAGAACGCCTGTCTTTCAAAACTCAAATATAATGAATTATTGTTACAACTTTATTATCTTTATACCCGCAAATCAGAAAAAGAGTCATGAAAAAGTTTTTTGCCGGAGCCGTTTACTGTCTTCTCTATGTCGCGGGCCTCATGCCTCTTTGTGTGCATTATTTTTTCTCCAACATTTTCGCTTTCTTTTTAAGGAGGATCGTCAGGTACCGATACTCTGTTATCACAACCAACATTGCAAGGAGCTTTCCTGAAATGAGATATGGAGAAATCAAATCTCTGACATCAGATTATTACCGTCACATGTGCGATATCTTCGTGGAGAATATATGGAATCTTGCACATTCTGAATCAGCTTTGAGAAAACATATTTCCGTCTCAGGAACTGAAGTTGTCGATGAACTTCTGAGAAAGCACGGCCATGTTCTTATGGTGATGGGCCATTGCGGAAACTGGGAACTGGTCAGTGCATGCGGACTTCCTTTTGAAGAACGTACGGAAGAAAGTTTTTCATCACATCCCGTGTATATGGTTTACAAGGCTGCCAGGAATAAGTTTTCAGACCTGATATTCAAGAAAGTGCGAATGCGCGAATATACAAAGTTCAAGGTTCTGGGAAAGGTTCTGGAAAGCAAGCAGGTTCTTCGTCATGCGCTGAAAAACAAAGAAAGCAAAGCCACATATGTTCTGATATCCGACCAGAATTCAATCGGGGAGCACGATCCTGTCGTTGATTTTCTGAATCAGAAAACTTACATGCTTCCCGGTCCGGAATTTCTTGCTTCAAAACTCCGGATGCCCGTTGTATACCTAAGGATGGATCTTTTGTCGCGAGGGAAATATCATATTGATTTCGAGAAGATTACAGAAGATTCCCATAGTTTGGAAGAGTACTATGTCACAAAAGAATTCGTCCGTCTTCTGGAAGAAGATATACGCAAGAATAAGGTCAATTGGCTATGGAGTCACAGAAGATGGAAGAGAAATATACCGTCTGACTTATAATAACTTTGACAAATTATTATTATAATTGCAAAAGCAATTCTTTCCAGCAATTAAGAAAATGCAAATCGCAAAGAGAACATCAATACTTATTGCAGCTTTGCTGCTCGTTTCTGCAACTCCCTCTTATTCACAGATTTTTAAAAGTGCCGACGCTGCTCCGGCTGGTGCCGTGATCTATTCTCTTCCGCAAACTTCGGTTAGGGTAACAGTTACGGTGTCCTTATCTAAATTCACCGCGGGACCATATGCCTCGTTTTCTGACAAGTATCTGGGAATCAGCGCAGACCGCACTTCAAGAAACAGTTGCGCAATAGAGCAGGTGGAACTTACTCCTCTGGTTGAAGCAGATCAGTCATTAAGTGTTGCGCTGAATATCGGATCGTCAAAGAACGCAAGTGCAAATTTCCTGAACTTCTGTTCTCAGGGTTTGATTGTAGCAGCTGGTTATTTTTCTGCTGAAACCGCCCCGGCAAGATTTCCATCACCGATGCAACCGACTTTCAACGAGGGTGTTGCAAACCTCTCCACGCAGACAACTCAATTATATAAGAGCGTTACAAACGAGAACGGGGAGGTTGAGAAGATAGCAGTTCCGCAGACTCAGACCGTAGCAAAGAGCCTTGAGAAAAAAGCTGAGGAAACCGCTCAGCTTATCTTCCGTCTCCGCGAAAAGAAAATAGACATCCTTACCGGAGACACGGATGCGAATTACAGCGGCGCCGCTTTGGGAAGCGCTGTTGACAAGATGGATTTGCTTGAGAAAGAATATACATCTCTCTTTACCGGAAAAACCACTGTTGCCACTCAGACAGCGAGCTTTGAAATCGTGCCTAAGGCAAAGAATGCAAAGCAGAGTTACGTGGTGTTCAGAATTTCAGACACTCAGGGTCTCCTTCCTCCGGACAATATGAGCGGACGTCCTGTTTACCTGGAGCTTACAGTGACGGACGGAAAGATTGCCCCGGAAATTTCCGCAGAAGAGATTGCAGCATCGAAGGGTAAAGTGGCTTACAGGATGCCGCTTGTTGTGACCGCCCGCCTGCTTGACGGACAGACCGTGATTGGGCAGACGAGAATTCCTGTTTACCAGTTCGGAAAGCTGGCATACTTTCCATTGGATCTGGCTTTGGGAAAATAGTACGATTAAACACAGATACTAATGAAAACTATCGATCAGTTACAACCAAAGGAAGTTTGGACAATTTTCAACGAACTTGCAAAAGTTCCGCGTCCATCCAAAAAAGAACATAAGGCAGTGGAGTTCGTTTACAACTTCGGAAAGAAGCTCGGATTGGAGACTATCAAGGACGAAGTGGGAAACGTGGTAATCCGCAAGCCTGCAACCAAGGGAATGGAAAAGAAAGCCGGTCTTATTCTCGAAGCTCATCTCGATATGGTGCCTCAGAAGAATCCTGACGTAAAGCACAATTTCGAGACAGATCCAATCAAGCCTAGGATAGTCGGCGATCTCGTTTACGCAACCGGAACCACTCTTGGAGCCGATAACGGAATGGGCGTTTCCATGGCACTTGCAGTTCTGCAGTCAAAGACAATGCAGCACGGCCCGATCGAATGTCTTTTCACCGTTGACGAGGAAACCGGAATGACAGGAGCAAGAGCTTTGAAACCAGGCATCCTCAAGGGTGAAATATTGGTGAACCTCGATTCCGAGACCGAAGGCATCCTTTATGTTGGTTGCGCAGGCGGACTTGACGGTGAGGCTACTTTCAACTACACGACAGAGAAAGTTCCTGCAGGTTATGTATTCAAGAAAATTGCTGTAAGCGGACTTATCGGAGGACACTCCGGAATGGATATCGTTCTCTACCGTGCAAACGCCAATAAGATACTTGCAAGGGTTATCCTTCCTGTGATGAGAGACTTGAACGCCCGTCTGGTTTGCATCAGCGGTGGCAGCATCCGCAACTCTATTCCTAGAGATGCTCACGCAATAATCGCCGTTCCTAAGAAGAACGAGAGAAAACTTTCTCTCCATGTTAGCAAGATCCGCAAGGAAACCACATTCGAATATCAGTACACAGACAAGGATCTCAAGATCACCGTTTCTCCGGTAAAGGAGAAGGCTCCTGCTATCGAGAAAGCTACTGCTCTTGCAATCGTTAAGGCTATCGCTTCCATTCCTAACGGAGTATGGAGAATGAGCGACACCGTTCCTGGTTTCGTGGAGACTTCAAATAATATGGCTATCATCCAGCAGGATGCAAAGACCATCAAGATCCACTCCCTGATGAGAAGTTCCATCGATTCGGAGAAATACGAGCTTGCCGAGAGCATGCGTGCCATCGTTGAGCTGGCTGGTGGAAAGTGCTCTTTCCGTGGAGGTTATTCAGGATGGCAGTTGGATATGAATTCTCCTATCCTCAAGGTTTCCAAGGATGTTTACAAGAAACTCTACGGAAAGGAGCCTGAGGTTACGGGAATCCACGCCGGACTGGAGTGCGGAATTCTTGGAGCTACATATCCTGAGTGGGACATGATATCCTTCGGACCTACAATCTTCTCACCTCACTCACCTGATGAAAGAGTAAACATCGAGAGTGTTGGAAAATGCTGGAAGTATCTCGTAGAGCTTCTCAAGGAAGCACCTGTTTCAAAGCGCAAATAACATCACTAACTCTTTTAATACAAAACATTATGGTAACTAAAAAAGCTCCTGTAAAGAAGGCTGCCGCAAAGCCAGCTGCAAAGCCAGCTGTTAAGAAGGCTCCTGCAAAGAAAGCTGCTCCTGCAAAGAAACCTGTTGCAAAGAAGGTTGCAGAAGTAAAGAAAGCTGTTGTAGCAAAGAAGGCTGAAGTAAAGAAGGCCGTTGTTGCAAAGAAGGCTGCTGTTAAGAAGGCCGTTGTAGCAAAGAAAGCTGAAGTAAAGAAGGCTGTTGCTGCAAAGAAGGCTGAAGTAAAGAAGGTGGTTGCTGCAAAGAAGGCTGCCGTTAAGAAGGCCGTTGTTGCAAAGAAGGCTGCCGTTAAGAAGGCCGTTACTGCTAAGAAGGCTGAAGTAGCAAAGAAAGTTGCTGCAAAGAAGCCTGTTGTAAAGAAGCCAGCTGTAAAGAAGGCTCCTGCAAAGAAAGCTCCTGTAAAGAAGTAATTCTGGAGACCTTTCGAGAAAAAGGGACGGTCAAAGTGATTGGCCGTCTCTTTTTTCATTACCTTTGGGAAAACAACTGAATTATGCTGGTAAGAACTACGATCAAAGACCGCATCTGCTATGTCGAGATGCGAAATCAGGAGCATTTTAATTGCTTGAGCAAGGAAATGTGCCAGGAACTTAGTCACGCTATCCAGAAAGGCTATGACAAAGAGTGCGTCGGTGTTGTTATAAAGGCCAAGTGCAGCCACGGTGTGTGGAGTGCCGGTCACGATATCCGCGAGTTGCCTCAAAACGGGGAGGATCCTCTGGCATATGACGTGCCTATGGAGCAGCTTCTGAGAAAAGTCCAGGAGACTCCGATTCCCGTGATTGCCTGCGTGAGCGGTACTGTCTGGGGAGGAGCCTGTGACCTTTGCCTCTCCTGTGATATGATAGTCAGTGCGGATACTGCCACTTTCGCCATCACTCCGGCCAAGATAGGCATTCCTTACAATGCTTCCGGAATCATGCACTTCATCAATCAGCTGGGAATGAACAAGGCCAGGGAGATGTTTTTCCTCGCTACTCCGATTACCGCACAGGATGCCTTGAACGTTGGCCTGATCAACAGAATCGCTGAGCCGAAGGAACTTGACAAGGTTCTGGAGGAGGGCTTCCTCAATCCGCTTAGGAAAAACAGTGTGCTTAGTATCAGTGCAATCAAGCGCCAGTTCCGCATTCTCAGCAAGGCTGCTACGGTGATCGCATCGGAGAGCTTCGAGAAAGTGAACGCTTACCGCACTAGGGTTTACAAGGGAGAAGATTATCTGGAGGGAATCAATTCCTTCCTTGAGAAAAGGCCTCCGGTTTATAAGGGAAAGGCATCTGACCTGGATATAAACCCTATCTAAAACAAAAACCCGAAAGCATTGCTTCCGGGTTTTCTTTCCTTTGAAAGGGGAGCTTATTCAGCAGCCTCTTTCTTTTCTGTAACTTTTCCTTCCTCGTCAACTACATTTACCTTAACGGTAGCCTCAACACCTCTGTAGATGTCTACGATGGCATCGTAAGTTCCGATTTCGGAAATCTTGTCTGCATCCTTGAGCTCGATCTTTCTTCTGTCGATCTCGTATCCGAGAGCTGCAAGAGCCTCAGCTACCTGGATGTTGTTTACAGAACCGTAGATCTTGCCGCTCTGGCTAACCTTGGTTGGAATGGTAACGGTAAGTCCGTTAACCTTCTCTGCCACTGCCTTTGCATCGGCGACAAGCTTCTCCTCCTTGTGAGCCCTCTGCTTGATGGTCTCTGCCAGCTGCTTCTTTGCGGAAGCGGTAGCGAGGATAGCAAGTCCCTGAGGGAAAAGGAAATTGTTAGCGTAACCGTCTTTTACGGTAACGATATCGTTCTTGTGTCCAAGTTTGCGGACATCTTCCTTAAGAATAACTTCCATAATCTCTCCTCCTTATTTCAAAAGGTCAGTAACATAAGGGAGCAAAGCGATGTGGCGTGCACGCTTGATAGCCTGAGCCACCTTTTTCTGGAATTTGAGGGAAGTACCGGTCAGACGCCTAGGAAGGATCTTTCCCTGCTCGTTGAGGAACTTCTTCAAAAACTCTGCATCCTTGTAATCTACATACTTGATGCCTGCCTTCTTGAAACGGCAGTACTTCTTCTTCTTTACCTCTACGGTAACGGGATTCAGATAGCGGATATCTGCATTTTCGTCATTTCTCTGTGCCATAATTCTTCCTCCTGTTACTGGTTGTTCTCTTTCTTTTCAGCTGAAGCAGCGTTCTTCTTGGCTGCCCAGTTTGCTCTTCTCTTTTCTGCGTAAGCCACAGCGTCCTTGTCCATTGCGAAGGTGAGGAAACGGATAATCCTCTCATCGCGGCGATACTGTGTTTCAAGTACGTCTATGAAAGACGGTTCTGCCTGGAATTCTACCAGATGGTAGAAACCGGAGGTCTTCTTCTGGATAGGGTAGGCCAGTTTCTTCAGCCCCCAATCCTCTTCACTGACAACTGTGCCGCCGTTCTCCTTTATAAGGGAGATGTATTTGGCTGCCGTTTCCTTCATCTGAGCTTCAGACAAAACGGGAGTTGCAATGAAAACGGTCTCGTAATTCTTTAACATCTCTAAAAATTTTGTTTGTAAATGGGCTGCAAAGATAGAAAAAATCGGAGTATTCCAAATAAAAAGAAAAAAATAGTGTAGTTTTGTACCCCCAATGGCGTCTAATGGACGAAACAAATATAATAATAGGTATATATTATGAAAAAACTGATCATTCTTTTTTCCCTTATGCTTATGGGCGTCTTTTCATTTGCCCAGATGCAGGAGATGCCACTTGACCCGGCGGTCAGGGTAGGCAAGCTTGACAATGGCCTGACCTATTTCATCAGGCATAACGCCAACCCAGAAAAGAGGGCTGAATTCTACATTGCCACCAATGTGGGAGCCATCAACGAGACTCCTGCACAGAGAGGTCTGGCTCACTTCCTGGAGCATATGTGCTTCAACGGAAACAAGGATTTCCCTGGCAACACGATGATGAGCTATCTTGAAAAGAACGGACTTATCTTCGGAGCCAACATCAATGCGATGACAGGCGTGGAGCAAACAATATATACCCTGAGCACCATTCCTACGGATAAGCAGTTCCTTATGGATACCGCCCTGGTTATCCTCCAGAACGACGCCGCTTTCGTTACCAACGATTTCGGCGAGGTTGAGAAGGAGAGAGGCGTTATCATCGAGGAATGGAGAAGCGGCAACAACGCCCAGAGAAGACAGCAGGAGGCTCTATTCAAGGTTCTGTACAAGGGAACCAAGTATGCAGACTGCAATATCATCGGCGACGAGCAGTGCCTTTCCACATTCAACCCGCAAGAGCTTGTGGATTTCTACAAGACCTGGTATTATCCGGGGAATCAGGCTATTATCGTAGTCGGCGATGTGGATCTTGACTATATCGAAGGAAAGATCAAGGAATTATTCAGCGTGATTCCAAAGAAAGAGGCTGAGCCTGTAAAGGAAGTTATCAATGTTCCGGACAATGAGGAACCGCTCTCCCTGGTGTTCACCGATCCTGAAATCAATAACACCCAGCTTCTGATAGCATCTAAGGAGAAGGCTATCCCTCAGGCGATGAAGACATCTCCTCAGTATTTCTTAATTGAAGCTGTCAAGGATCTGGTAGCCTCAATGCTTAACGAGAGACTCTCCGACGCATCCAAGAAGCCGGATGCTCCTTTTATCCAGGCAAGCTATTCAGACCAGAACGTTTGCCATACGATGGATGTTGGCCTTCTTGGAGTAGCCGTAAAGGATAACAGGATAGAGGATGCTGTAAACACTATCGTGGGTATTGCCCGCCAGGCAGAAAAGTACGGCTTCACCGCCGATGAGTTTGACAGGGCCAAGGCTTCCCTGCTGAGAGGCTATCAGGCCGCCGAGGATAGGGCTGCAACCCGTACAAACTCCCAGCTTGCCATGCAGCTCGTACAGTATTTCCTGCAGAACGAGCCTTACTGCGAGCCTGCTACCCTTAATGCAATTGCAAAGCAGATGATCGGAATGCTCAACGTAGACATGATAAACCAGATGTTCAGTCAGGGTGGATCCTTTATATCTCTGAAAAACTGCGTTCTGTTCCTTACCGGAGCCAGCAAGGATGCCGCTGCTTTCCCTTCAGAGGAGAAACTGGTAGAGTATTTCACCAATGCCTACAATGCTGAAGTTGCAGCTCCTGAGGTTGAAGAAATCGAAAAGGACTTCCTGGATGCCTCTGCGATAAAGGCAGGTAAGATCAAGAAAGAGGAAGATGGTTATCTGGGAAGCAAGGTCTGGACCTTGAGCAACGGCGTTATGGTATATGTATATCCTACAGATGTCAGAAAGGACAGGGTTTCCTTCACCCTCATCCAGGACGGCGGACAGTCCATCCTTCCTCAGGAGCTTCTTCCTAGCTTCGATGACAATGTGAGATATTTCTATTCATCCAATGCCGGAGTCGGCAAGTTCCCTGCAAATATGGTTAGCAAGATGCTTGCAGGCAAGACCGCTTACGCCAGCACATATGTTAACGACACCCATAGCGGAATCAACGGTTCCTCTTCCACCAAGGACATCGAGACAGCCCTTCAGCTCATGTATCTGAACTATACCCAGCCAAGATGTGACGCCAAGGAATTCGAGACTACAATGGGCCAGATGAAGACCATCGCAGCCAACCTGGGCAGCAATCCTGAATACCAGTACCAGATGCTCCTGGCTGCAGCCGAGACTAACAACAGCCCGAGAACCACAATGTTCGGAACCGAGCTCCTGGAGAAGGTATCCGCAGAGAAGATCAACAAGGGTAATGCAATCCTCTTCGGCGATGCGGTCGGAGCTAAGATGTTCCTCGTCGGCGATTTTGATCCTGAGACTGTAAAGCCTATGATAGAGAAGTACGTGGCTTCCCTGCCTGTGAAGTCCAAGAAGCCAAGGGCTATGGTTGACCATAAACTCTATCCTGCAGATGGAGAAAACCTCGTTGCGAAGGAAATAAAGATGGAGAACCCTAACACCTACGCCACCGTATTATATCAGGGCCAAATGGAGAAGAATATGGAGAACAGCGCCATCATCCGCGCCATGACCTATATCATGAATATGCGTTATATAGCATCCCTCAGGGAGGAAGACGGTGGAACCTACAGCCCGAGGATCAACGGATACGTTTCTCCGCTTCCTAACGAGAGGTATTACTTCAGTGTTGGTTTCGAAACAGGCAAGGACAAGGCTCAGGTACTGCTGGACAAGGTTTATTCCGGTATCAAGGCACTGGCCGTCGAGGGTCCTACCGAAGAGGAAATGGGCAAGACCATCGAGATGATGAAGAAAAACATACCTGAAAGCAAAAAGAACCCGTCATATTGGGAAAACCTGCTGGAACAGTACTATCTGTATGGTTACGATATGAACCTTACAGACGAGATTATTGACAAATTTGTTACAAAAGAGAATGTCCAGAAGATGGCCAAAACCGTTGTAAACAACAATAACAGGCTGACAGTCAAGGTAGATCCTGAATAAAAGAGTAGTGCCGGGAGAAAATATTGATGTGATTTTTTGGGATTCAAGAAAAAAATCCTATCTTTGCTGCCGAGTATTGACTATAAAACTATAACATAAATCATTTAAATGACCATGAAAAAATTCTTTTTGACAGTTGCCATTTGCGTTGTAGCTGCAGCTAGCGTAAATGCGCAGGTTGTAAAGGGTGCAGAGGCTCAGACCCTCAGAGGCCCTTATGAGACTAACCGTCTCTTCGACAACGTATTCATCGGCGCAGCCGGTGGCGTTAACTTCTATCAGGGTGAGGATGACCACGATGTAAAATTCACCAAGAGACTTGCTCCGGCAGTTCAGGGTTACATCGGAAAGTGGATCACTCCTTCTGTAGGTATCAGACTGGGTTACTATGGAATTAAGACCGTTGGCGTTAGCTACGACATTATTTCCAACCCTTATGCAAAGGCTACTGCAAAGGCAGTTGATGCTAAGTGGGGTACAGGTTACAAGACTGAGGCTAACCAGAACTATGTTCGTGGTGACTTGATGTGGAACATTTCCAACGCTATCGGCGGTTACAGAGCTGATAGATTCTGGGATATTGCTCCTTATCTGGGTGCTGGTTTCATGTGGAACAGGACTACCAAGAAGGTTGGTGGCAAGTATCATCGTGATACTGAGCTCGGTGTAACCGCTGGTATCTACAACATGTTCCGTGTTGCAAAGGCTCTGGACATCACTCTCGATGTTAACCAGACCGTTGTTAACCAGAGATATGACGCTGATGCTCGTCATCATCGTCGCGAGTTCATCGCTTCTGCAGCTCTCGGTCTTGCATATCAGTTCAAGAACAGAGAGTTCTCAAGAGCTCACGCTCCTGTAGACGTAACCCCTTACAACAACAAGATCAAGGATCTGAACAAGCTTCTCGAGGATGCTAACGCACTCAACAAGAAGCTCCAGAGCGACCTCGATGCTGAGAGAGCAAAGGACAAGGGCGGCAAGACCGTTTATGTACCTGGTGAGACCAAGGTAGTTCCTTCTCCATTTGCAGTTTACTTCCCACTCGGAAAGAGCACTCTTACCGACGCTCAGAAGAACAGCATTAAGTACTTTGTTGAGACCGCTATGGCTACTAACAAGGATCGTACTTTCGAGATCGTTGGTGCTGCTGACAGCGCAACTGGTACTCCTAAGATCAACGACAAGCTCGGACAGGCTCGTCTGGATGCAGTTCTCAATGTTATCAAGAGTTGTGGCGGAAACTTCAAGATTTCTGACAAGAACCTTGGTGGAACTGATGAGTTCAGCAAGACTGACAAGACCCTCAACCGCGTAGTTGTTATCAAGTAATCAGACCTTGAGTCAAAAGAACGGGAGGATGACCAAAAGTCATCCTCTCTTTTTTTTGTACCCAGAGCAAATAAATTTTTTATTTATAGATAGTTGGATTGTGGAAAAAATGTTTATATTTGCAGTTGCTGACAATGAAATATAAACCTAAAAATTATCTTATATGAACATCAAAAAACTGTTTGTGACTGCAGCTGTATGCGTTCTTGCTTTTGCCAGTGCAAATGCTCAGGTAATTAAAGGCGCAGAGGCTCAGACACTTAGAGGTCCTTACGAGACCAATCGTCTGTTTGACAATGTATTCATCGGAGTCGCCGGCGGTGTTAACTACTATCAGGGAGAGCAGGATCTTCATCTCGATTTCAAAGACAGATTTGCTCCAGCAGCTCAGGCTTACATCGGAAAGTGGATTTCTCCTTGCTTCGGTATCAGACTCGGATATTATGGAATCAAGGCAGCTGGTTTCTACTACAATGTAGACGCAGCATCTCCAGCACCTCCTGCATGGGCTGGCAGTCCATATGTTGATCCGGTTGATTCTTATGACTGGGGTTATTCTCAGAAGATGCACCTCCATCAGGTTAGAGGTGATCTGATGTGGAACATTTCCAACGCCCTTGGCGGATATCGTTCTGACAGATTCTGGGACATCGCTCCTTATATTGGTGCAGGTTTCGGATACATTACCGATCCTAAGGGACATAACAAGAACCTTGAGCTCCTCGTAGCCGGCGGTATCTACAACATGTTCCGTGTATGCCCATCTCTGGACATTACCCTGGATATTGCACAGACCGTTATTCAGCAGTCTTGGGACGCTCACGTAGCAGGTTCAAGGCAGGAGTATGTAGGAAGCATCACCCTCGGTCTTGCTTATCAGTTCAAGAACAGAACATTCTCAAGGGCTCACGCTCCTGTTGACGTTACTCCTTTCAACAACAAGATCAAGGATCTGAGCAAAGCTCTGGACGATATCAACGCAAAGAACAAGAAGCTTGCTGACGACCTCGAAGCCGAGAAGGCAAAGGTGGGCGATGGCAAGACCGTTTACGTTCCTGGCGACACCAAGTACGCTCCAGCTCCATTCGCAGTTTACTTCCCACTCGGCAAGAGCACTCTTACCGACGCTCAGAAGAACAGCATCAAGTACTTTGTTGAGACTTCTATGGCAACCAACAAGGATCGCGTATTTGAAATCGACGGTGCTGCTGACAGCGCAACAGGTTCTGCAAAGACTAACGAGAAACTTGGCCAGGCTCGTCTGGATGCAGTTCTCAACGTTATCAAGTCTTGCGGTGGTAACTATAAGATGAATGAGAAGAACCTTGGCGGTACAATGGAATTCAGCCAGACCGACAAGACCCTCAACCGCGTAGTTGTCATCAAGTAACAAACCCTGAAAAAACACAAAAAAGCCGGCAGAACAGCCGGCTTTTTTTTATCTTTGCTACCAATATGAAAGTGGTTGTCAATCCTGAATACAAACATTTGGAAAGCTTTCTCGTGGATGCTTTGAACCATTCCTACAAGGCGGACAATGTCTATAGGAATTTCCGTAATATCGTTGAAGATGTTACAGTAGACGGATTGCACATGGTAGTGAAGATTTTCAAGAAGCCTACAGAGTTCAACAGGGTGGTTTACTCATTCCTCCGTCCGACAAAGGCTAAGCGTTCATACGAGTATTCATTGAAGTTGCTCTCCCTCGGAGTAGATGTTCCAGTACCGGTTGGCTATGTCGAGAAGAATAAGGGGCTTTTCTTCCATACGGGGTGTTATGTCTGCCTGTTTACTGATTATCAGCCGATCACAGATTTCAGGCACAAGGATATCAGCGAGAGTGGGACCGCGGCTTTCATTGAGGCATTTGCGGAATATGCCGCCTCTTTCCATTCACGTGGTCTGGTTCACAACGATTTTAACATAGACAACATTCTCTATAAGATAGAAGACGGGAAATTCAAATTCCAGCTGATAGATCTCAACAGGGTGCAGTTCCATAACCGCAGCCTGCTTCGCAGCGCAAAGGATATGAGCAATATCCATTTTGACCCTCCGATGATGAAAGCCATACTGGAAAGATATTGCAAGGCCCGCAATATTGACCTGGAGAGTTTTACAAAGAAGGTTGCGTTGAATACCAATCGTTCCAAGGGAATCTCAAAAATAAAGGACATTGTCCTTACTCCTCTGGGACTCAGAAAAAAACGCAGAGATTAAAAACAAAAAAAGATGGCTTTTAAACCATCTTTTTTTGTTGCGCCTGCACAAGGACTTGAACCTAGGACCCCATGATTAACAGTCATGTGCTCTAACCAACTGAGCTATGCAGGCAGAACTTGTTTTTGGGACTGCAAAAGTATATTTTTTTTGACTATGTTCCAAATCTTTTGAAAGATTTAATTTAAATAAGCAAATTAAAGTAACTTTGTCCTGTAAAACTTTGAGCAATGGAAGCAGACCTTTCCTCTTTATTCAGAAAAATCGTTCTCCGCGACGGTGAACTTATTCTTCCTTTTATGGGCGCCATTCGTCTTGAGGATGTGCCTGCCTCTTTTTCTGAGGATGGAATGGTTGTCTGCCCCCCTGCAAAAAAACTCGCCTTTGACAACTATAACCTTTCATCCAACGATATTCTCCTGAATGAATATGCCCTTCAGCGGGAGATTTCCCGTATGGCGGCAAAAAAGGCCTTGTACAAGGATCTGGAAGATTTGAGGGCAAAGGTGGAGAAAGAGGGTTCTTACAGCCTTGAAGGATTTGGAACATTCCTTTTTGACAAGGAGAACGGATACAGTGTGGATCCCGCTCCCGGTTTTGAGATTTCCACGGAGACATTCGGACTTTCCACCCTGGATCTCAGAGATAAGCCAGAGCCTGAACCTGAGCCTGTGACTGAACCTGAACCGATTCCTGAGCCGGAACCGGTTATTGAACCAGTCTCTGAACCAGTTCCTGAACCAGTTCCTGAACCAGTTCATGAACCTGTCGCTGAGGAGCCTGCAAAAAAGAAAAGCAGGAGCTCTAAAGTCCTGCTTATCCTGTTGACCATTCTGGCCATTCTGGTAATACTGGTTCTCCTGATATTGATATTCAAGGAAGAACTCCGGCCAATTCTCGAAAAGATTCTCTACAGCAAGGAAGAGCTGGAGATTCTCAATTACAAGCTTTAGCCTATCTTGGCGCCGTTTGGCATAACTTCCTGCGGAGTGATGAATCTCATCTTCCCGCTGGTGTCTTTTGCCATCAGAATCATTCCATTGCTCTCTATACCACGGATTTTCCTAGGCTTGAGGTTTGCTAGGATGCAGATCTGCTTGCCCAGCATATCCTGTGGAGAGTAATACTCCGCGATGCCTGAAACAATAACTCTTTGGTCTACTCCGGTATCTATGGTGAGTTTGAGAAGCTTGTCTGTCTTTGGAACAGCCTCTGCCTGGAGGACGGTGGCTGTACGGATATCCATTTTGGCGAAATCGTCAATCGTGCATTCCGGAGCCAGAGGTTCCGGGTGAGAGGCAGCCTCAGCGGCGGCTTTTTCCTCGTTTTCTTTCTTGATTCTTGCCAGGCGGTCTGTCTGAGCGGTTATGGTCTCATCCTCTATCTTGCTGAAAAGAAGCTCAGGAGTTCCTATTCTGTCACCTTCCTTAAGAAGATCCCATCTTCCGAGATTCTCCCATTTTACGAGCCCTTCCGGAACGCTCGGAGGGCAAACCTCATCTTTCTTCGGAGCCAGTCCAAGCATTACCTCAAGTTTCTTTGAGGAGAACGGGCAGAACGGCTCGAATGCAATGGACAGGTTTGCGCAAATCTGAAGGCAAAGGTTGAGAATGACAGCAACCCTCTTCGGATCTGTCTTGTAAACCTTCCAAGGTTCGGTTTCAGTAAGATATTTGTTGCCGAGCCTTGCCAGGTTCATGGCTTCCTTGATGGCATCTCTGAATTTGAAGTGTTCCAGGCAGTTGTTAAGATTGGATACAATCTCAGGAACAGCTTCCATGAGCTTGCGGTCTTCCGTTGTGAGTTCTTCTTCAGTGTAGTGCGGAACAACTCCGTCGAAATACTTGTTGGTAAGCACGAGGGCACGGTTTACGAAGTTTCCGTAGATGGCCACCAGTTCGCTGTTGTTCCTTGCCTGGAAGTCTTTCCAGGTGAAATCGTTGTCCTTGGTTTCAGGAGCGTTGGCACAGAGGACATATCTCATGACATCCTGCTGCCCCGGGAACTGATCCAGATATTCTTCCAGCCAGATAGCCCAGTTGCGGGATGTGGATATCTTGTCTCCCTCAAGGTTGAGGAACTCGTTTGCAGGAACATTCTCCGGCAGGATGTAACCGTCTCCATATGCCTTGAGCATAGACGGGAAAACTATGCAGTGGAAGACGATATTATCCTTTCCTATGAAATGTATCATCCTGGTGTCCGGACTCTTCCACCATTTCTCCCAATCGTTTGGAAGCAATTCCCTGGTATTTGAAATATAGCCGATAGGGGCATCGAACCAAACATAGAGAACCTTTCCCTTGGCATCTTCAAGCGGAACTGGAACTCCCCAGTCCAAGTCTCTGGTAACGGCTCTTGGCTTCAGGCCTCCGTCTATCCAACTCTTGCACTGTCCGTAAACGTTGGTCTTCCATTCCTTGTGGCCGTCTATGATCCACTCCCTGAGCCATTCCTCATATTTGTCCAGAGGAAGATACCAGTGCTTGGTCATCTTCTTTATCGGCTTTTCTCCGCTGAGTCTGGAGTGAGGATCTATCAGTTCCTCAGGCGACAGGGTGCTTCCGCACTTTTCGCACTGGTCTCCGTAAGCCTTGTCGTTTCCGCACTTAGGGCAGGTACCCATAATGTAGCGGTCGGCCAGGAAAACCTTGGCTGCAGGATCGAAGAATTGCTCGCTTTCCCTTTCTATGAACTTGCCCCCGTCATACAGTTTCTTGAAGAATTCGGATGCTGTTTCCGCGTGAATCTTTGAACTTGTCCTGGAGTATATGCTGAAACTTATTCCAAAGCGGTTGAAAGAGTCTTTTATGATTGCGTGATACTTGTCCACGATTTCCTGTGGAGAACATCCTAAATCTTTGGCTTTAAATGTAATAGGAACGCCATGCTCGTCGCTTCCGCAGATAAAGAGCACATCCTCTCCCTTCAGGCGGAGAAAACGGACATAGATGTCCGCAGGAACATATACTCCTGCCAGATGACCGATGTGTACACTTCCGTTGGCGTAAGGAAGAGCTGCGGTAATGAGATGTCTCTTGAATTTCTTTTCCATATCTTTTCTATTTGGCGAATTTTGCCTCGCGCAGCAGCCGGCTCTTAATCGTGGATAGCTGCTGGATCTGTCTTGTCAGCATTTTGCTTTCCTCTTCCTGGGAAGGATCAAGACCCAGAAGTTTGCTACGCAAGGTTGCAAGGCGCGAATTTATAACTTTTGATTTATATACGTAAACGGTTCTCGGTAAAACCGAAGACAAATTCTTTCCCAGACTCTCTACGGAGTTTTCTATTTTCTCGCTCCGGAAGCGGTAAGATGAAGACAGGATCTCTATGGCGGTATCTGAAATCTCCTGTTCCATACTGCTCATGAAAAACCTCTCGACTTCCGTTGTGCTGTCTCCGGCCTTTATGTTTTCAAAGTACAGGTCATAGATTTTCTTGAGGACGGGATCCGTAATCTGAAGACCGTCAACCTGAAGGGTCTGCTTTATGTATTCCGCCACAGACGGCTCGTAAACCTTTTCCACTCCCACCATGGCGTTGTTGAGATTATGAAGGGTTTGCCTTCCGAACTTGAGAAGAAGATAGAGCAGGTCCTGCTCGCTTTTGCGGAGTTCGTCTTCCGCCTTGTCTGCAGGAGTCTTCTGTCCTGTAGCTCTGCGGTAAGCGTTAGGATCTTGCCTGGAAACATATTGTCTCTGCCCGGATTGGTAGGAGGAAGCCTGGCTCATCCTTTCCTGACGAAGCGCGTTGACCTTTTCAGTGAAGTCTTCCCTTCCGATGCCCAACAGGTCGGACGCTCTGGTTATATAGGCGGAACGTATACCGGCATCGTCTATCATGGAGACGCTCAAGGCAATCTCATTGATCATTTTACCTTCCTCATAAGGATCGCCGTTAAGGTTTTTGGAAAGGTTCCGGAACTGATAGACAATGAAATCCTCCTCGCTTTTTTCCAGGAAGTCTTCAATCTCTTCCCGTTTATGGGTTCTGGCAAAGGAATCCGGATCCTCTCCGCCCGGAATCAGAACTACCTTGACGTTCATTCCTTTCTGAAGGAAGAGATTTATTCCCTTAAGCGCCGCATTGACTCCAGCCTGGTCTCCATCGTAGATGATGGTGATTTTCTGGGTGAACCTTTTCAGCAACAGAACCTGCTCATCCGTAAGGGCGGTTCCGCAGCTGGCAACCACATTCTGGATTCCGGCCTGGTGCATGGAGATAACATCAGTGTAGCCTTCCACCAGATAGCAATTCTTGCTCTGCGATATGGCGTTGCGGGCCTCGTAAAGTCCGTAAAGAACTTTTTTCTTGTGATATATCTCGCTTTCCGGAGAGTTCATGTACTTGACCGGGCTCTTCTCGGAAGAAAGGATCCTTCCTCCGAAAGCCACGATCTTGCCATTGACGGAACGGATAGGGAACATCACCCTTTCGTGGAACTTGTCCGAAATTTCTCCGGCATAGGGGCCGTCTTGCTTTTCTACGGAAAGACCCAGCTCCAGAAGCAGGTTTTTCTTGTAACCCGCTGCAATTGCGTCTTTTGTGAAGGCATCTTTCTCCTTCTTGGAATAGCCGAGCTGGAACTCCCGGATCGTTTCGTCTGTAAAGCCCCTTTCCCTGAAATAGGATAGCCCCACGCTACGCCCCTCTTCAGTGTTCAGAAGGGCGTTGGTGAAATACTTTCCGGCGTATTCGTTGATTATAAGCAGGGAGTCTCGATGATTCTTCTTCTGGATTTCCTCAAAGCTTTCCTGGATGTCGTTGACCTCGATCCCGTATTTATTACCCAGCCATTTCAGAGCCTCCACATAAGTCATCTGCTCATGCTTCATCAGGAAGCCTATGGCATTGCCTTTTTCGTGGCATCCGAAGCAGTTGAAATACTGCCTGGACGGCGAGACGTGGAAGCTAGGGGTCTTCTCCTGGTGGAAAGGACAACATGCGACATAATCGGAGCCTTGCCTTTTCAAAGGGACAAAGTCTCCGATTACCTGGACGATGTCTATAGCGTCCCGGATCCTTGCTATGGTCGCCTGGTCTATCATTCGGATTGTCAGTCGTTGACACCCTTGAGGGCTTCTCTAACCTTACCCTCTATTTCTTCGCAGAGTTCAGGATTGTCCTTAAGCAATTGCTTTACGGCATCTCTTCCCTGTGCCAGTTTGCTTTCTCCGTAGCTGAACCAGCTGCCGCTCTTCTTGATCACACCCAGTTCAACTCCAAGATCCACGATCTCTCCCAATTTGGAAATGCCTTCGCCGAAGACAATGTCGAATTCGGCCTTGCGGAAAGGAGGGGCCATCTTGTTCTTTACGACCTTTACCCTGGCACGGTTGCCGGTAGCGTCGTCTCCATCCTTGAGCTGGGATAGTTTCCTGACATCCAAACGTACGGATGCGTAGAATTTAAGGGCGTTACCGCCGGTTGTGGTTTCTGGGTTTCCGAACATGATGCCGATCTTCTCCCTGAGCTGGTTGATGAAAATGCAGCAGGTGTTGGTCTTTGAGATGTTGGCGGTAAGCTTTCTCAGAGCCTGGCTCATCAGCCTTGCCTGGAGACCCATCTTGCTGTCTCCCATATCTCCTTCGATTTCAGCCTTTGGAGTCAGGGCGGCCACGGAATCTATGACTACGATATCGATTGCTCCTGAACGGATCAGGCTGTCTGCGATTTCCAGGGCCTGCTCGCCGTTATCCGGCTGGGAAATTAGCAAAGTATCCACATTCACACCCAGTTTCTTGGCGTAGGTGCGGTCGAATGCGTGCTCGGCATCAATCATGGCTGCGATTCCACCAGCCTTCTGGGCCTCAGCGATGGCATGGATGGCCAAAGTGGTCTTTCCGCTGCTCTCCGGTCCGTAAATCTCAATAACTCTTCCTCTAGGATATCCTCCGATTCCCAACGCGTGGTCCAATGCTATGGAACCTGTCGGGATAATTGAAACGTCGAATTTTGGCTGGTCTCCCAACTTCATGATCGTACCTTTGCCGAAATCCTTCTCAATCTTGTCCAGCGTGGCCTGCAAGGCCTTCAGCTTCTCGGCGTTTACGCCATCATTCTGCACGGTTGCGGCAGTTTTCTCTTTCTCTTTAGCCATAATGATAATTTTTAGTTGTGTTTAACCTTACAAATATACTGAATTCACGATGCAAAAAAAATATGTAACTTTGTCAATATCCGTCAAAGTGCGGAATTTTTTGGATTTTTTTTGAAAAATGAAGAAGAAGCTGCTGGGCTCGACTCTGGAAGAGCTCAAGGCGATTTGCCTTGAGGAAGGTTTTCCTGCCTTTACCGCAAAGCAGTTATGCCAGTGGCTTTATCAGAAAAGGGCGGTTTCATTCTCCGCGATGACAAATCTTTCCCTGAAGACTCGTCAGCTTCTGGAAGAGAAATATGAGATAGGGGCCGTTCCTTATTTCAAATATGCCCTGAGCAAAGACGGCACCCGCAAGTATCTGTTTGATTTCTCCGGCAATTTCGTGGAGGCCGTGATGATTCCCGACGGGGACCGCAAGACTCTGTGCGTGTCTTCCCAGGCGGGGTGCCGGATGGGCTGCCGTTTCTGCATGACTGGGAGGCAGGGTTTCCACGGCAATCTGGACGCTGCTCAGATCCTTTCCCAGTTTTTCCTCATCGATGAGGCGGAAGAACTTACCAATGCTGTCTTTATGGGTATGGGGGAGCCTTTCGACAATCTGGACAATGTGCTCAGGGCTGTAGAAGTGCTGACCTCTGACTGGGGATGTGCCTGGAGCCCGAAGAGGATAACCGTAAGTTCCATCGGTGTAAACAAAGCCGTTAAAGACCAGGAAAAGTCTCCTCTTGAAAGGTTCCTGGAAGAAAGCCGAGCTCATCTGGCCATAAGTCTCCACAATCCGTTCCACGCGGAGAGGCTTTCACTGATGCCATCCGAGGCTGCCTTCCCTCTTGAGAAAACCATCAAGATTATCCGCCGCTACGATTTTAGCGGACAGAGAAGGGTGAGTTTCGAATACATTATGTTCAAGGGCCTTACTGATACCCCTCGGCATGCGGATGCCTTGGTGTCTCTGCTCAAGGGACTGGAATGCAGGGTAAACCTCATCAGGTTCCACGATATCGGTGACACGGAATACATACCTTCCGACATGAAGACTGTCCAGGTTTTCGAGGACAGGCTCAACAATGCCGGAATCACTGCAACCCTGCGGGCGTCAAGGGGGCAGGACATTGAAGCCGCATGCGGTATGCTGAGCGGAAAAGAAAAGAATAACCTAACAAACAATATCTATGGATAAGTTGAAAAAACTGTTGCTTTCGTTTCTTGTAATCCTGATGGTTGCAGGAACAGTTCCGGCTCAGAAAAATGCCAAGGACGCAAAACCCCAGAAGAGGATAAAGGTAGGTCTTGTATTGTGCGGCGGAGGAGCCAAGGGCGCGGCGCACATAGGTGCTATCAAAAAACTAGAAGAAGTGGGAATTCAACCGGACGTGATTGTGGGCACTTCTATGGGTGCGCTTATAGGAGGTTTGTATGCAATGGGTTACACTTCCTCGCAGATGGATACCATTATCTCCAATGCGGACTGGGATTATCTGCTCTCCGACAACATCAAGAGAGAAGACATGAACTTCTCCGTAAAGCAGGAAGATGACAAGTTCTTTATCAGCATTCCGTTTTCTTCTCTTGCCATAGAGAATTTAACTTCAAAGAAAAAGGAAGAGAAGAAAGGCTTCTCCCTTCCTGGCGGTTTCGTTAAAGGAAATAATGTGCTCAATCTTCTCAACGGTCTGGCTGTAGGTTATCAGGACTCCATAGATTTCAGGACCCTTCCTATCCCGTTCGCCTGCATAGCCACCGACCTAGCTACTGGAGACGAGGTTGTGCTTGACCACGGATATCTCCCTTTGAGCATGAGAGCCAGTATGGCTATACCGGGCTTCTTCGCTCCGGTGACCATAGACGGCAAAGTGCTCGTGGATGGCGGCGTGGTCAACAACTTCCCTGTTGATGTGGCAAAGCAGATGGGAGCCAACATAGTCATTGGAGTGGATGTTCAGTCCGACCTTGCATCGGCAGAGGACCTGAAGAGCATAGACGCTGTTCTGATGCAGCTGATCGGTCTAATGGGAAATGACAGGTTTATGGAAAACCAGAAGAATACAGACATATATATCCGTCCGGACGTGTCCAAATACGGAACCTTGAGTTTTACAAAAGAAGCTGTAGACTCCCTGATGTATAACGGTTACAAAGCTGCTGACGAAAGGGACGAGATGCTTCGTGCACTGGCCAACCTGATTGGAGAAAACCGCAGCCAGACAGGAGCGAACAAAGCCGTTGAAATCAACAAGACAAGACTGAAGTTAGGAACCATAACCCTTGACGGTGTGGATGACTGGGATCGCGAATGGCTCCTAAAACTAGCTGGTTTGCAAGAGCATACAGTGGTGAGTGGAGTGCAGATAAACAACGCCCTTTCTCTTTTCACGGGAACCCAGGCTTTCTCCCAGATCACTTATACACTCACGAAGAGCACTTCCTCAAGTGAAAGTTCAGGTGTACCTGAATACAACCTCAGGTTCAAGTTCCTCAAGGGTGCTTCCAATATAGTTAGCATAGGAGCAAGGTACGATACAGAAGAGGCAGCGGCAATGCTTGTCAGGCTTGGTATTAACCAGTCTGCGCTTCACGGCTCCAAAGGCGACCTTACGGCCCGCCTGAGCTTGAACCCGTATTTGAAATTAGGTTACGATTACGTGTTCCGCACTTTCCCTCGACTGGAAGTAGAATATACCATTGCCAAGAAAGACGTGAACATCTATTCCGACAAAACAGCCAGGAACAACATAGCATTTGTCTATCAGGGCCTGGAGGCGGCTTTCGCCAACATCAAGTATTTCAGGAATTTTAACACGAGAATTGGAACCCGTATGGAAAACTTCAAGTTCTCCAAGTTCATGACTGAACGCGATGTTGAGGAGAGAATCAGGGCTAAGACCTATTTCTCAATATTCGGCCGTGCAATAATGGATACCAGGGACAGCAGGTACTTCCCTGAAAGCGGCCATTATTTGCAGATAGACGCCTCTGCCTATCTGTTGGGAATTCATCACGATTTCAAGCCTTTCACTTCTTTCAGGTTAGACTTCTCTACCATAATCCCGCTGCGGAACGGCTTTGCCGTACAGCCTCACGTCTATGGGAGAATCAATATCCGCAACCGTATGGAGATTCCTTTCTATAACTTCATTGGAGGCTCTGAACCAAGCCGCTACTTCGAGCATCAGATTCCTTTCATCGGAATCAACTATGCCAACGCCTTTGACAATTCGGTTTCCGTATTCAGGGCAGATGTCCGCAAGAAAGTCGGCAAGAAGCATTACTTCTATGCAATAGTGAACTATCTGCGCACGGGCAAGAGTGCGGACAAGATGCTCAGCTTCGACCGCAAGGGCTACTGGGGCATTGGCTCTCAGTATTCTATGCAGACCAAGCTTGGTCCTTTGTCATTCAACCTCCACTGGAGCGATATCAACAAGAAGAAGATAGGGGCATATCTGTCCTTCGGATATTTCTTCTAGGATATGGATTCACTGCAGGCCAAGGCACGTTTGATGGCGGAGTGTTCAAGAAGAGAAATCTCTGTCGGCCAGGCACGCAAGTGGCTGGTCAAACGCGAGATTCCCGAAACTGAAATAAAGCATATCATAGACAGTCTCGTAAAAGACAAATACATAGACGACGCCCGCTTTGCCAAAGCTTTTACCCGCGACAAGCTCCGCTTTTCCAAGTGGGGTCCTGAAAAGATCCTCAGGGGCCTCAGCGATGCCGGTGTAGACAAATCCGTCGCAGAGGACGCTGTAAAAGAGCAGGAAGACCTTGCCCTCCAAGTCCTCACGGACCTTCTTTCCAAAAAGCGCCAGGACCTGGAAAGAAAAAAGGATAAGAAGAATGAAGAATATCTCTCAAAAATCGAATCTCTGGCGAGTCAGCTGAAAGAGCTCGACAAGCAGGAGTATTCTTCTCAAGTCAGCAAGAAGACGGCTTCTGTCAGATACAAGATTTTTGCCCTGCAGACCAAGCATAAGATAGAAGTTCAATCAGCCAATGCCCCCTTGTATAGATATGCTCGCCAGAAAGGTTTCCCATACCCTTTAATCAAGAGAGTGGTGCAAGGCTAAAACATTATCTTTGAAAATAATAATTATCGCGATGAAGAAAAATATCTGTGCAATTGGTTTAGTTGTCCTTATGATGGGCTTTTGCCGTTATGCTTACTGTCAGACAACAACAAACTCCGCTCAGGAGTCAAACCGTCCGGCAGAAATGTTGAAAGGATTAAGGGATGGTGCATTGTATTATAATATTTATCCTGTACCTCAAAAGATGGTGAGCATCCAGGATACACCTTGCGCTTTCCTGAAGAATGAAAAAAGGAAGGTGAATATTGTCGCGGAACCCGGTATAGATGAGGTTACTGTAGCAAGAGCCGGGCAGATATTGTCAGACCGCGGATATGAATATGAGTTCTCGGACAGTTACAAGAGGGAAGGTATCAATATACTTCTGGGGATTTCGGGATCAGGTGGATATGTGGACAAGACTGCCGATGAATGGAAACTGGACAGGTTTTATGTTGATTTGGCAAAGCGCGATAAACTGAGAATGTACGACAGCCATTTGTTTTGCCTTACAAACAGCGCTTGGGTAGACAAGGCTGCTGGCCATAAGGAGAAAGATGGCTTTGGTAAGGCAAATGCCCAAGTGCTTATTCTCGGAGCCAATACAGATGCCGTATTCTATGGCCTTGCCACGATGGAGCAGGTTATGGATCACAATTTCCATCCCGGTGTCATAATCTACGACTATGCAGACGTGAAGCATCGCGGAGTAATAGAGGGGTACTACGGAGTGCCTTATTCTGCGGCAGTTACAAAGGATCTGTTCAAGTTCATGGCAAGATACAAGCTGAACACCTATATGTACGGGGCAAAGAGCGATCCTTACCATTCAAGATACTGGAGCGAGCCGTATCCGACATCAATTACCGCCGAGCAGGAGAGAGTAGGGTATCTGACTCAGGACATGATGAAGGAGATTGCAGAAACTGCAAGGCAGTGCAAGGTGGATTTCATCTGGGCAATCCATCCGGGCAAGGCCTTTGCGGAAGGCAAGGACAAGGATATCATCCCTCACA
>JAEEGG010006870.1_pt1 | contig 26515 bp, 25 predicted proteins | sample 9134161 | NCBI WGS metagenome assembly JAEEGG01 (sample SAMN16246543, study PRJNA631951) | gut metagenome | biome: gut microbiome; feature: rumen; material: CR-attached | host: Bos | place: Iran: Karaj | collected 2018-10 | reverse complement strand
GTCCGTACTTTTGCATCGGGTAAGTCTTATACGACCAGCTCCCTCTGAAATCCCCCAGGACAGGAATGTAGCAAGGGTAGGAGGTTGTAGCGGTGCGATATGAGTAGCTTACCCTTCTTTGTTTTATCACTATGAAAAAAGTCCACTTTATTGCCATAGGCGGGAGTGCCATGCACAACCTCGCCATTGCCTTGCACCGCAAGGGTTATGAAGTCACGGGTTCGGACGACGAGATCTTTGAGCCTTCCAAGTCACGTCTTTCCAAAGAAGGCATCCTGCCTCCGCAATGGGGCTGGTATCCCGAGAAACTGGATAAGTCGTATGATGCCGTCATCCTCGGCATGCACGCCCGTATCGACAACCCCGAACTTGTCCGTGCCCAAGAATTGGGTCTGAAGGTGTATTCCTATCCCGAATACCTCTACGAGCAGGGTAAGGACAAGACCCGCATCGTCATCGGCGGCAGCCATGGCAAGACGACCATCACCTCCATGATTCTTCATGTGCTTAAGCATGTCGGCATTGAGACCGATTTCATGGTCGGGGCGCAGTTGGAAGGTTTCGATGTGATGGTACGCCTCAGCGAGACAGCGAAATATATGGTGATGGAAGGCGATGAATACCTCACTTCGCCCATCGACCGTGTGCCGAAATTCCATCACTATCATCCTCATATCGCGGTGATTAGTGGCATCGGCTGGGATCATGTCAATGTCTTTCCGACGTTTGACAACTATCTCGAACAATTCCGCATTTTTGTCCGCACCATTGAGCCAGGTGGTTGCTTGATTTACGACCAAACCGATGTGGAAGCGGAAAAGATTGCCCATGGCGCACAGTGCCGTACTTTTGGCTATGGCGTGCATCCCTTTGAGAGCAATGGCATCAAGACGACCTTGCTCTTGCCTGACGGCAGTAGAAGGGAAGTGGGCATCTTTGGCAGCCATAACATGAAGAATATCAATGCGGCACGTTTGGTCTGCCAACAACTCGGCGTGACCGATGTGCAATTCTATGAGGCCATTGCGTCTTTCAAAGGTGCAGCCCGACGCTTGGAACTGTTGTTCGACAATGGCGACAACTTCGTCTTCCGCGATTTTGCCCACGCACCTTCAAAGGTGAATGCCAGCGTGAAGGCCTTGCGCGAACAGTTCCCTGAGAAACATTTGATTGCAGTCTTTGAGTTGCACACCTATAGTAGCCTTAGTGAAGTTTTCATCGACCATTATCGCGATGCCTTGAAACTGGCTGACACGGCGATTGTCTTCTACGACCCACATGCCGTGGCCATCAAAAAGCTGGAACTCATGCCCGATTCGCGTATCGTTGAAGGCTTTGGTCGTACTGACTTGAAGGTCGTGCATAACAAGGCGGAGCTGGTTGCCTTATTAGAAAAAGGCCAACGACATAATGTCATTGGCGCTTTCATGAGTTCTGGCGACTTCAACGGTCTGACGACCGATGATTTGAAGGCCTTGTACGATTAAATGTCGAAAGTGCTATCCTCGATTTTGGTGTTATATTTCTCGTTTTCAAGGGTAAAGGTATCGATAGAATCTTTGTAGTCAATCAGCACGATTTCCTTGAGAAGCAGGCTTTCCCTATCGTATCGGAAAATAGCTTGCTTGAGGCCGATGCCTATCAGTAACTTCTTTTTTGTGGTGAAGTAGACAGTGTGAAAATACTCGTCCGATTCTGTTTGTAGGGTGAAATTGTTTTCTTCGGCCAAGTCTTCGCAACGGCCTTGTAGTGCATAGAGAAAGGCACGGGTCAACGAGCGGATGGGGCCATTCCACATTCTGAAGCTGCCGTGGAAGATGCCGATGTCCACCTTGATATGGTTGCCATTGACAATCATGTAACTGTCGTTTTTAAATACGGCCGAGAACTTATCGGAGAAGCTGTAATAAAAATCCCCGTCCTTTTCAATGGTCCTGTCGGTTTTCTTGGTGTGGTTGTGTACGTTAGCCTCAAGGGTCATCACATTTGCATTGACATTCTTTATACTGTCTAAAAGAGTGAGATTTTGTGCCCGCATTGGCATTGAGAAGAAAATCACTGTTAGGAAAACAAGTACTTTTTTCATGGATTTGTATTAAAAGAAAAAATGGTGCAGCGAAACCGTGCACCATTTCTTCATTTATAGAATTATTTGTCCAAGCTCATTAGGAATTCTTCATTGTTGATTGTCTTGGCAACGCGGTCTTTCAGGAACTCCATGGCCTCAAGCGGCGTCATGTCGGCGAAGTGGTTGCGTAGTGCCCAAACGCGAGCCAGTGTACGTTCGTCGACCAACAGATCGTCGCGGCGTGTGCCCGAAGCAACGATGTCGATGGACGGGAAGATGCGCTTGTTCGACAAACGGCGGTCAAGTTGCAATTCCATGTTGCCTGTGCCCTTGAATTCTTCGAAAATGACTTCGTCCATTTTGGAGCCTGTGTCAATGAGGGCGGTGGCCAAAATGGTCAGTGAGCCCCCGTTTTCAATCTTACGTGCGGCGCCGAAGAAACGCTTCGGCTTTTGCAAGGCATTGGCTTCCACGCCACCGGTGAGCACCTTGCCCGATGCGGGCGAAACGGTGTTATAGGCGCGGGCAAGACGAGTGATAGAATCCAAAAGGATGACTACATCGTGACCACATTCAGTGAGACGCTTGGCCTTCTCCAGCACGATGTTAGCAATCTGCACATGTTTGGAGGCAGGCTCGTCAAATGTGGATGCGATGACCTCGGCGTTTACGCTGCGTTGCATGTCGGTGACTTCCTCGGGACGTTCGTCGATAAGAAGGATGATGAGGTAGACCTCAGGATGGTTGGCCGCAATGGCGTTGGCCACCTCTTTTAATAAGACAGTCTTACCCGTCTTAGGTTGGGCCACAATCAAGCCACGCTGGCCTTTGCCGATGGGGGCGAAGAGGTCCATGATACGGGTTGAGATAGTGCAGCCTTTGTGTCCTGTGATATTGAATTTCTCGTTCGGGAAAAGAGGAGTGAGGTAGTCAAAGGGGATACGGTCGCGCACTTCTTCGGGACGGCGGCCATTGATGAGGTCGACTTTCACCAAAGGGAAATACTTCTCGCTGGCCTTGGGTGGACGGATGACGCCGAGAATGGTGTCGCCTGTCTTCAGCCCCATCAGCTTGATTTGCGACTGTGAGACATATATGTCGTCAGGAGAAGGCAGGTAGTTGTAGTCTGAAGAACGAAGGAATCCGAAGCCTTCTGGCATGATTTCAAGCACACCTTCGGCTTTAACACTGCTGTCGAATTGACTGAGCAGGTCATCGCGACGAGGACGCTGTTCAATACTACGTTCCCCTCGCTCATTCTTTTCTTGCTTGGAAGCGGTTTCTTCTTCTGTTATTGGTTTTTCTTCCACGACGTTTTCTGCTTCAGCAGTAGGGGCGTCTTTGACAGGAGCACTTTCTTCCTCGTTCTCGTGGATGCGTTTGCGCTTTTGCTTGAAGCTCTCTTTTTTCTCACGAACGGATTTCGTCTCAACGGCTTCTTCAATAACCTGAGCCTCAGGAGTTGCAACAGCTTCTTCCACAATAGGCTGGGCAGGCTTTTCTTGCTTTGGAACAGGATTCTGCACTGTCTGTGGTGTGTTGTTTTTCACCCATTCGCCGACGTTGGCTTCTGCTTCTTTGTTGATGCGAGGACGTTTGGTACGTTTGCTTTGTTGGGTATTATTGTTGACAGGCTCTTTGGCTTCTTCAATAGGTTTGGCAGGTGTTTTGGCTGGCTCTTTTACTTCTGTTTCACTTGCGGCCGGTTTTTCAACTACAGGCGTCGCTTTCGATTCGGTTTTTTCGGATTTTGGCGCCTTTTGCTTTGGTTTTTTTGGTTTTTCGGTTTTTTTGATGTCTGGATGATCCACTTGATGGTCGATGATGTCGTAAATGAGTTGCATTCTGTCTCTGTTCTCGTCATCGATGCCCAATTCCGTGGCAATGATTTTGAGGTCGTCTAACGACTTCTCTTGAAGTTCAAAAATGTTATACATAAATAGTGGACTTGTGAATTCCGAATGGAATAGTTGTCTTGATACAATATTTTTCTTTGGGACAGTTTTGTGAGTTCATATAATGTGAATAACCTCACAAAAGCGGTGCAAAGGTAGACTTTTTTTTTGAAATGGCAATTTTTTCGAATAAAAAACCAATTTTTTCGAGGTTTTTCAATGCTTTTTCATTCAGAATTCTTTTTTAAAGCTGGCGTTTGATGGTAAAATCGTATTTTTGCACCCAAATTAAATCTAAGAGTTATGTCACAAAGATTGCAATCCATTTTCTTTTTCCTATCTGCACTGCTGTTTGCGCTGCTGTTTTTCCTTCCGTTAGCTGAGTATCTTGGCGAAACTAATATTTTGACATTTAATGTGTTCGGTATTGAGTCTGGCATTCCTGGAGGAACGGTGCCTTATCCGAAAACATTCAGTTTGCCAGTGCTGATTTTGGCGGTTACTGCGATTCTCTTGAGTGGCTATCTGGCTATGGGCTTGTTCCGTGCCGTGAAATTGGCGCAGTTTGTCAAGCTGCACAAGATAGCACGCATCGACATTATTGTTATCGTGGCTTGGATTGCGGTGGTTTTTGGCTATTACATCCGCGTGATTGGCAATCCTATAGGTGCCGACCCAACTTTCAAGGTGGGCGCTTTTCTGCCTTTAGTTGCCTTGCTGTTGACCATTGCTGCCGCCTCTGGATTGAAGAAGGATATCAAAAAGGTGCGTTCCACCGACCGTATCCGCTAAGGGAACCGAATTAGCAAAACGAAGACCGACTTCCGTGGGAGTCGGCCTTTTTGTTTCAAATGACCTTGTTTCGGTCAAGCTGGAAGATTTCCATGTCCTTGAAGGTTTTCCCGTCGATGGCCATTCGGATGAAGGTGATTTGCTTGTGAAATCCTGAATTGCCTGCTGCTCCTGGATTGACATGGAGCAAATCCAGTTTCTTGTCGTATATTACCTTTAATATATGTGAATGGCCACAAATATACAGGTTGGGTTTCTTTGTTTCGAGAATATACTTCACCTCAGGCATGTAATGTCCTGGATAGCCGCCGATGTGGGTCATGTAAACGTTAACATCTTCCACGTGGAAAAACAAGTCCTCGGGATATTGTAGGCGAACAATATGATCGTCGATATTGCCATGCACGGCACGCAAAGGCTTGAATTGGGCCAAAGTCTCTGCCGTTTCGATGTTGCCTATATCGCCCGCGTGCCACAGCTCGTCAACATCCTTGAAAAAATTGAAAAGTTGTGGCACGAGGGTGCAATGTGTGTCCGACAAAATGCCGACTTTCAGCATATTATTTCAAGTTGATCATGAAACCGATGGCCAACACTTCCTTGAATTGTACCTTTGAACCTTTGATTTTCAGTCCGTTTTCACTGTAGAACGGGACATCGTAGTCATAGATAAGGTGCGTGGAGAGGTTGCAGTTGAGCCAGTCGTTCACCTTTAACACAAGCATGTTCTGCCAGTCCACATCGATGCGCTCGGGATGGTTGAGGTAGTTGGAGAAGAGCTCCAGCTTCGAGTTGAAGTCGATGTTCTTGGCAAGCGGATATTGGAATTTGGCTACGGCACGGGCGCCTAATTCATAGCGAACTTTTGCATTCTTGGCATGTTGGGTGGTGTCGTTGGCATCAAGTGAGTTGACACCGAAGGCGCCGATGGAAGCCAGATAATCATCGTTCACAATAGTGACACGGCCTGTGATGGGTGAGAAATAGAGTGAGAAGTGAGGATTGGGTACCCATTCGATACCAAAGCCCAAACTGATGTATGCAGGGGCGAGGAACTTGGAGATGTACTGGGTGGAGTCTTTGGCATAGTCGAAGCCCTTGGCAAACTGTGAGCGGAAGGCAAACTCCGCACCATAGTTGAGGCGCTCGGTGGCCTTCAAAGTTGCCAACGAGGTGAATTCAATCTTGTCATCAGTCTTGATGGGCTTTTTCTTAAAGTCGAAATAACTGTAACCCAAAGACATGTTCAAGGTGTTGTCCCACTTGAAGTTGTTTTTCAAGTAATGGATTTCATAAAAGAAGATGCCTTGTCCGTTGATGGTGCTCTGACCGCCAGCTGCCCAGTTGGTGTAAGAAGTTTGGCCAAAATTGAGCCCGAAATTACCTTTGTGGCTCCAACCTTGTGGCAATTCATCTTGTGCGAAAGAAACGATGGCTAACGAAAAAGCCAAAACAGTAAATAAAACTTTTTTCATCTTGATTTGATATTTGTTTGTTGATTAGTAAGCATTTCCATCCTGGAAGTTATGGCTTCCGATGCTGAAAGTGATGTCTTGCATGCTTGTGCTACGCACATATTTCCCATTCTTCTCAGCTGGAATCCAAATGGTTTCTTCGAGGAGTCGGATGGCCTCGTTGTCGCAGCCGCCACCCACCGAGTTGACCACGACGATGTTGGAGAGACTGCCATCGGTTTCAACCACGAAACTCAGGCGCACCGTGCCTTGGATTTCCCTTTCTTTGGCTTCTGCGGGGAATCTCAGGTTTTTGGCAATGTATTGGGCCATGTTGCTGCCGTCCGCAAAATAGGGCTTGGCCACCTCTTCAAGTTGTTTGAATTCGTATATTTTAAAAGAGGTGTCGGCTTCGAAGGTGGCAGGAAATGAGAGGCGTTGGTGGCGCTTCCAATGGCGTTTGTAGCTCTTCGCGTTAAAGTTGACCTCATACTCGTAATCGTAGTTGATGGGGATGCCGATGTTGAGGGCGGGTTTCCAGAGGATGGTCTTGACCAAATGAAGTGCGATGGGAGAGGCAGCTTCACTGAAACTCGACTTGATGGTGTAGTTGCTGGCCACGCCTTGTGGGTCAATGTGCATGCCAACAATGACTTTCCCGCTGTTACCTTGTTCGAGGTCGGCCTCGGGGTAAACGAGGGTGCGGGTGATGTAGTTCTCGGTCACTGAGTGACCTGAAATGGGTTCCGGTGCCGTGATTTGGGCTTTCAGTTGCCATCCTGAAAAGAGGATGATCATTGCAATGATGAGTTTTGTTTTCATGACGTATAGTTTTTTGATGATGCAAAAATAGGTATTTTATTGGAAAAATCTTTATTTTTGCGGAAAATTTAAGTTTATGGAAGACAATTACAAGAATAATATGGTTTTCGGAATCCATCCTGTGCTCGAACTGATTCGCTCGCAGAAGGAAATCGAGAAGGTGTACATCCAAGGTGGAACACGTTCGCCCGAGATTGCGGAGATTGCCAACACCTGCCGCGCCAACGGTGTGCCAGTGCAGTTTGTGCCCATCGAGAAGATGAACCGCCTGACGCGCAGGAACCATCAAGGCGTGATGGCTTTCATCTGCCCGATAGAATACCAACCCTTGGAGAAAGTGGTGCAGATGGTCTTCGAGGATGGCCGCGACCCCTTCATTCTCATGCTTGACCGCGTGACCGACGTGCGCAACTTCGGCGCCATCGCCCGCACAGCCTATGCCGCTGGTGTGGATGCCATCGTGATTCCCAACCATGGCTCGGCCTCCATCAACGGCGATGCGATGAAGACCTCGGCAGGGGCTTTGTCTTTAATCAACGTCTGCCGCGTGGAGAACCTGAAGGACGCCATCGATTTCCTGAAAGCCAGCGGATTGCGTGTAGTGGGCTTCACAGAAAAGGCCAAAGAGAGCCTTTGGAAATCCGACCTCACCGGTCCGCTCTGCGTGATGATGGGCTCGGAGGAAGACGGCATTAGCCCCGCTTACCTCAAGCGCCTCGACGACCATCTGATGATTCCCATGCCTGGCGACATTGATTCCTTGAATGTCTCGGTGGCTACGGGAGTGGTTTGTTTCGAGGTGGTGCGGCAGCGGATGGAGTGATCTATCGAAGGGGCTCTTTTCGGGGGCGCTATTGCCTTTTTATCAAAAAAAGGAAAGCAAAACAAAGAAAAATTACGCCGACTGGTAAAACACCTGTCCCACGCGGTCAATATGGTCGCCAATGGGAGTGTTGACAGTTTTGTAATAGTCAAGCAAATCAACGGAATAAAGCAACTCTAAATCGTCAATTTCGGTCAGGATTTGGAGCAGTTGGTTGTAGTCCAATCCTTTGCCCAACGCGGCCAAGTCAATGTCTGAACCTTCGCGGTAGTTGCCTTTAGAGCGACTACCGAAAATCAACACTTTCTCAATGTTGGGATGACGTCGAAACACCGCTTGCAGTTCGCTGATGACCGTATCGCTTAATCCGAATTTCATGATTGTAGGTATTCTTTATCTTTTGAAAGTTGCTCCAATTTCTCGTCCAACGATTTCAACAAAGGAGCATAACGGCTGAAAATAAGTCTCACAATGGCATCGGCTTCTTCCTCGTCGTAAACATGGCTCAGCATATTGCGCGACTTGGTCATTTGCCGCCAACCGTCATGGTCAGAAATGAGGCCATCCTCGAATGCCATCTTCAATGTGCCATTTGGTCCCAACATGAACTCGTATCCTTTGAAAACCAGTAGGTCTTGCATGACTTTCCACGACAATTCAAAGGTGTACTCAAAACGTTGCACAAGACCTTCTTGTTCCAGTTCCGACAAGTCGTCAATCGTTTTGCCACTTTCGGTCACTTCGATAAGCCTTTGGCAAGCTTTATGAAAATTGGAATAGCGTTGCAACCAACGGATGTCTGCCTGTTGTTCCATCGTTTCAATCGTTTTTGTGGTTATTTTGTGGCAAAAATAGTAGTTTTCTTTATTTCGCGCAAGAGAGGACAATGAAAAAGGAGGCAATCGCCTCCTTTTTTCATTTCAGGTATTGATTCAACCAATTATAGAACCTCCGTTGCCACAAAACGCCGTTCTGCGGTTTCAGCACCCAGTGGTTCTCGTCGGGAAAATAAAGGAACTCGGCAGGGATGCCGCGTAAGATGGCGGCATTGTAGGCCGATATCCCCCGCCTTGACGGACTGCTGATGATATCCATGCGGGACATTAATTCCTTGAATGTCTCGGTGGCCACCGGGGTGGTTTGTTTCGAGGTGGTGAGGCAGAGGATGGGATAAAAATTTATTAAAACGGAAAATTATTATCTGAAATGATAATTATATCGTTTTAATGTTTATATTTGCGGCGTTAAACTCTAAAATGAATTGACATGAAAAGACTTTTATGTTTTCTGTTTGCGCTGCCCATGCTGGTTCTCCCGTTGTTGGCTTCGGCTCAAGTTACCATCAAGATTGAGAGACTCTCTAAACCAGAAAAACTGCTTCCTTTGCGGGAACCTATGGACATCGCCCAATCTTTGGCGCGTTCTAACGCCAAAGTCCCTTATGGTGAATTTTACGAAAATGAAGTTCTTTCCATGAATATTGATGCAGATAGTCTTGTGAACTATGGGCATTGGTTTCATCCGTTTTTTTATGGCATGTATGATGCCTACGCAGAACATCGCCCGTTTGTGCTTTCGCCCGATATGATTTGGATGCTGATTGCCCAAGGTTTTTCGCACCACATCAATTCCGACCCAGAGAAATACCGTGATAGGATGGTGGATTTCTCTGAAAAATTGTCGTTGGTGGTGGAAAGCGATCAACCGCTTGACTCGGCAGAATGGGAGGTGCTAATTCCGCAATTTGCCGAAGAAATTCGAAACAACACCAAAGGCACGATTGCAGAGACGATGATGGCTGACTTTTCGACCACGACGCAGTATGAGCAAATCGCCTCCCAAATCACCTTGATGGAGACAACGAAGGCTTTTTTTGAGTTTGTGGTGATATATGCGGCTTGTGGCATTCCTGAAGTGACCTTGTTGGGCACGACAAAGGATTGGCAACGGGTTTACGACAAGGCAATGCAGTTGCGCTCGTTCGATTTAGATTGGTGGATTGACGAATTGGAGCCCATCCTGAAGAAGTTCATTGATGCCTCGAAAGGCAAAAAGGATGTCAAGTTTTGGCGCAATATGTTCAAATGGCACACACAGGAAGAATACGGCGCCCCCAACATCATCGACGGTTGGATTGTGAAGTTCTTCCCTTACGACAAGGACGGCAAGCGCTTCGATTTGAAGACTTTGACTCGCGATTCCAACTTGCCTGATGAAATATCGAAAGTTGATGTTCGCTTCATCGAATTGTTGGAAGATGGGACGAAAGAGGAAACGATGATTGAGTTGTGGGGAGGATTCTTTGGCCTTGAACAAAACCCCGAAAACTTTGCACTTGCGCCAAAAATCGGTTGGCTGGTGAAGAAGAAGACCGATGAAGAAAGTGCGAATCTTGTCAGACTGAAATATGATATGAAAGAAGAGGGTATCAATTTGAAAATAAAAGAGATACCTCTTGTTTTGAATAAACTTGATACGTTTCCCAGCTTGACACTTCATTTCAAAGATAAGGTCTATTTTCCGGAATGGATGAAAAACAAGCAGATGAGATCGCTGCGAGTGTATGGTGACATTTCAACGGAAGAAAGGAACAAACTGTTGACATGGTATCCATCCGCAAAGATTGTTGTGAACAACGCAAATTATACTTTGAACAACGGCGTTTGGGATGTCAATGTATTTATCACGGCGGAAAGAAATGTCGGGTCTGCCCTTGACGGTATCGACCACATTGGAACGCTTCAGATTTATAATAAAGAAAGGAAGGATTTCTCTTACACGGGCAGGTCCTTTGATGTCATCATCCCGAAATACGTGACAAAACATATAGACGAAATCGAGTTTAGCAAAAAACCATCTGACGAATGCTTGAAGGCATTGAGGGAACAGTTTCCTGATACTAAGATAAACGAAGATGAAGATTAAATATTGTTGATATTAAGCTGATTGTTAAACGAAAACTGGCGGGGGAGTGCCCCGCCAGTTTTCGTTTGTGATTATTTCAAATATTTATCCAACCAGTTATAGAACCTCCGCTGCCACAAAACGCCGTTTTGCGGTTTCAGCACCCAGTGGTTCTCGTCGGGGAAATAGAGGAACTCGGCAGGGATACCGCGCAGGATGGCCGCGTTGTAGGCCTGCATTCCTTGCGTGAAGCAGATGCGGTAGTCAAGACCGCCGTGGATGACGAGGATGGGTGCGGTCCATTTGTCGACGAAGAGGTGGGGCGAGTTGGCGTAGGTCTTACGCACGGTGGGGTTGTTCCAGTCCCAGAAGGGGCCGCCGAGGTCCCAATTCACAAACCACATCTCCTCGGTTTCGAGGTATTGCGCATCAAGGTTGAACATGCCGTCGTGGGCGATGAGGGCTTTGAAACGACCATCGTGGTGACCCGCCAGCCAGTACACGCTGAAGCCGCCGAAGCTGGCACCCACGGCGCCGAGGCGGTTCTCGTCGATGTAAGGCTCCTTGGCCAGCTCGTCGATGGCGCTGAGGTAGTCCTTCATGCACTGTCCGCCGTAGTCGCCGCTGATTTCCTCAAGCCATTCCTGACCGAAGCCGGGCAGGCCGCGACGGTTGGGGGCGACGATGATATAGTCGTTGGCGGCCATCATCTGGAAGTTCCAGCGGTAACTCCAGAACTGGCTCACGGTGCTCTGCGGTCCGCCCTCGCAGTAGAGCAGGGCAGGGTATTGCTTGTTGGCATCGAAATGGGGCGGATAGATGACCCACACGAGCATGTCCTTGCCGTCGGTGGTCTTCACCCAGCGTTCCTTCACGTCGCCCATGGTGAGTTGTGCAAAGATCTTGTCGTTGACGGTGGTGATTTGCTTGGCTTCGCCCGTGGCAGGATCAACGCTGAAGAGCTCGGTCGGATGGCTCATCGACTGGCGGCCTGCAATCAACTTGTCGCCGTTGTATTGCACCGAGATGTAGTTGTGTTGACCTTCCGTCAACTTCTTGATTTCGCCGTTCTCGATGTTGAGGGCATAAAGTTGGTCTGTGGCATAGGCGTCGCTGATGAAATAGAGCGTCTTGCTGTCGTCGGCCCAGCTGAAGCCCGTGCAGCATTGGTCGAACTTGGCCGAGTAGTCGGTCTTTTCGCCGGTCTCGAGGTTCATCACGAAGAGGCGTTGCTTGTCGCTCTCATAGCCGTCGCGTTCCATGCTTTCCCAAGCCATGTATTTGCCGTCGGGCGAGATGACAGGATTGAGGTCGTAGCCCATCATGCCTTCGGTGAGGTTCTTGCACTCGCCGCTTTGGATGGTGTATTGGTAGATGTCAGTGTTGGTGGAAAGGGCGTAGTCTTTGCCGACTTTCTTGCGGCAGCAGTAGACGAAGCTCTTGCCGTCGGGCAGCCACTGCACTTGCTCCATGCCACCGAAGGGTCGCACGGGGGCTTCCCATTGCTCGCCCTTCATGGCGTCGAAGGCGTTTTCAATCTTGCCATTGCTGAAGTTGCCCACGAAGAGATGACCGTAGGTGTCGACCCATTGGTCCCAATGGCGGTACATCAGGTCGTTGTTGATGCGGCCCGAGGATTTGTCGAGGTCAGGATAGATGTCAGCCACGGTCTCTTTCAGCTTCACTTCCTTGGTGAAGAGCACCTGGGTGCAGTCGGGCGAGTAGAGAAAGCCGTTGATGTCGTCGGCCTCGCTGGAGACGCACTGGCGGCCAGTGCCGTCGGGGTTGATTTCCCAAAGTTGCATCACACCGTCATCGTTAGGGGCGAGGAAGCCGATCTTCTTGCCGTCGGGGCGCCATTGCGGGCTGTATTCACTGACGTTGGCATCCGAAAGCACGCGGTTGTTGGTGCCGTCGGCATTCATTATATACAAGGTGGAGCCGCTGCGGTTTTCGGGCACGCTGTAGTAGGTGACGTTGTAGACAATTTGCGAGTGGTCGGGCGAGAGGCTGTATTCGCCGATGCGGCCCATGCTCCAAAGCACCTCGGGCGTCATGATGTCCGAAGTCAGGGTGAGTTCTTTCGGCCCGATTTTGTCTTTGCCTTTGGGCTCTGTCTCAGGCTTTTGTGTGTTGCACGATACGATTGAACAGGTGATCATGGCTAACAGGAAAAGTTTGTTTTTTCTCATATTTTTGAACTTTTGAAATTGTTTCCGATGGTTTTGAAGCCGTAAAATTAGGGAATTTTACAATATGCAAGGTTATAATGTGGTTTTTTCTATGGTGCCGTGCTTTCCTGTTGCCCCGCTGGGGCTTAATTCGGAATTGGATTTGTTTGTCGGCAGGGGTTCCATTGCATTTCACCGCCTGCCTGTTTTTCCCGTCACCCCTACGGGGTTCCCACGGTTGTGGCAAAGTCCCGGAGGGACGAAGGATGAATAGGCAGGCGGTTTCAACCCCTGCCGAAATGGAACGATAATACCAATTGGAGCCCCATCGGGGCGAAAGAAAAATGCAATAATTTGGTTGGTCATTCAAGGAATTTTGTTATTTTTGCACCATAAACAAACTAAAGTCGAAAAATAAATAATTCAATAAGGTAAAGCAAACTATAGTTAAATAATTTATAATCAAAGCATTTAGACAAATTGCTTCTCTTCGAAAATTGGCGTTTACGGGAGAACACGTAATAGAATTTGAACAAATGCTCACGTTATGGCGTGAGCTGAATCATTTTCTGTACGTGTGGGTTACGCCAATACCTCGAAGAGCGGGAAACGGTCAGGCTCACGTTTTTTTTGTCTGATGCTGGATAGAAAAATAGAAAGTTTAATCCCAGAAAATATATCAATATGAAAAAAGTAACGAAGGCAGTAGCAGCCATATTGCTAATTGGAACTATGCTTTACATAAGTGGATGTAAAGAGCCGGAACCCATTGTCACACCTTTCACTGTTAGTGGAAGTAACGGAGGACACGACTATGTTGACCTTGGCCTGCCGAGTGGAACGTTGTGGGCCACTTGTAATATAGGTGCGGGTACTCCTGAAGGCTATGGTGACTATTTTGCTTGGGGAGACACCTCTCCAAAAACCACCTACAATTGGACTACTTATCAGTATTGTATGGGCGATGGACATACTTTTACCAAATACTGCACCGACTCCATGTATGGCTACGACGGTTTTGTTGACAACTTAAACGTGTTGTGGCCAATTGATGATGCGGCCTTGGTGAAGTGGGGAACAGGTTGGCACATACCGACAATGGAACAATGGAAGGAATTGTGCGACAACACGACTGGCACTTGGACGGTTCAGAATGGAGTGAACGGATTTCTTTTTACTGCAAGTAATGGAGGTCGACTCTTCCTTCCTGCTGCTGGTTATCGCAAGGATGACAATCTTATGGGTGTGGGTACTGATGGTATTTATTGGTCGAGTTCGCTTTATGTTGGCATTCCCGATGGCGCGTATGACTTTGGCTTCACAGCGAGCAATAACTTTGTGGATCTTTATTACCGTTATCAAGGCCAATCTGTCCGCCCCGTCTTTTCCGCGAAATAATACGTATCAAGGAATTATGTTATTTTTGCGCCATAAACAAATGGAATGATCACAAATCTAATCAATATGAAAAAAGTAATGAAGGCAGTAGCAGCCTTAATGCTAATGATTACCGCGGTTTGCACCGTTGGATGTGTAAAAGATTCGGGCAATAGCTCATACTACGGACACGAGTGTGTTGACCTTGGCTTGCCAAGTGGTACGCTGTGGGCCACTTGCAACGTGGGTGCCGACAAGCCCGAAGGTTACGGCAACTACTTTGCTTGGGGCGAGATTCAGCCTAAGGAGACATACAATTGGAGCAACTACAAGTATAGCATTGGTGACGGTGTCTGGATTCCTAATCCTGGTGTTTGGGAGAATCTTTATCTCACCAAGTATTGTACCCTATCCAGTTTAGGCAATAACGGCTTCACCGATAACCAGACTACCCTGTTTCCCGAGGATGATGCGGCTGAAGCCAACTGGAGTAGAGGTTGGCGCATGCCCACAAGGGAAGATTGGCAGGAGTTGCTCGACAACACGACCAACATTTGGACAACACAGAACGGCGTGAACGGTAGACTGTTTACCGCAGCGAATGGAAAGAGTCTCTTCCTGCCTGCAGCTGGCTCCAGCGAGGGTGATGAGAGTACTCGCGGCCACTACTGGTCGATGTCACTCAACGCCGGTTACCCGCACTATGCGATGGGCCTCTATTTCGTTTCGGACGACTGTGTCCTAATCGACGAATGCCGCCGCGATGGATTCTCAGTTCGCCCCGTACATTCCGTGCACGTCAAATAATATCTATAGAGGCTATAACAGCGGAAAACCCACAAAGCCACCCTAGAAGACTCTGGAGAAAACGGAGTGTGAGGGTGGCTTTTTAATGTGCCAAAATCACTTTTTTCAACAATTCCTTTGCCATTTCCCTGAAATCCACTACCTTTGCACCTTCATTTCATTACCTTGGAATTGAATTTTGAATTTTAAATCTTTGAATCTTAAATATTTAAATCTGAAATACTATGTTAAGTCAAGATGTAAAGATTGGAAGCGCCGTCCGTCTGGATGGAAAGATTTATTTCTGCATTGACTTCCAACATGTTAAGCCTGGTAAAGGCAACACTATCATGCGTATTAAACTGAAGGATGTGCTGACCGGCAACGTTTTGGAAAAGCGTTTCGACATTGGCGTGAAGCTTGAGGATGTCCGCGTTGAACATCGTCCTTATCAGTATCTCTACAAGGAAGGTGAAGACTATATCTTCATGCATACCGAGACCTACGACCAGATTCCGATCGCTGGCGACAACATCACAGGCGTGAAGTTCATGAAGGAAAATGATATCGTTGACGTCGTGGTTGACGCCAGCACCGAGACCATCCTCTTCGCCGAAATGCCGGTGAAGACTGTGTTGCAAGTGACTTATACCGAGCCTGGTGAGAAGGGTAACACCGCCACCAACGCCTTGAAGGAAGCCACCGTCGAGACGGGCGCTATGGTCCGCGTGCCGCTGTTCATCAACACCGACGATATGATTCGTGTCGACACCCGCACGGGTGAGTATTGCGAGCGTGTGAAGGCCTGATAAAAAGCATGGCATAAATTAAGCGCAGAGTCATTGACTTTGCGCTTTTTTTGTATCTTTGCGCATCATTCTATAAACTTCTTTCGATGAAAATAAAGAAAACTACCCTGAAAACTATCGCGGAACTTATTGACGCTAAATATGTTGGCCCAGCCAATTTTCCCATTACGGGCTTGAACGAAATTCATAAGGTGGAGGCGGGCGACATCACCTTCGTCGACCACCCGAAATACTACGCCAAGGCTCTCAACTCTGCCGCTACAGTGGTGCTTATTAATAAGGAAGTGGAGTGTCCCGAAGGCAAGGCCTTATTGCTCCATGACGACCCTTTCGATGCTTTCATCCGTATCATGAGACATTTTCGTCCTTTTGAGCCGCAGACGCAACCCATCAGCGATTCAGCTCAGATAGGCGAGGGGACACTCATCATGCCAGGCGCTTTCATCGGGCACCACACTATCATTGGCAAGAACTGCCTCATCCATCCCAACGTGACCATCGATGACCACTGCGTGATTGGCGACAACGTCATCATCCACTCGGGAAGCGTCATAGGGGCCGACGGCTACTACTTCCAGCGCCGTAATGAGGGCTTCAAGAAGTTTGAGTCCTTCGGTCGTGTGGTCATCTCCGATGATGTGGAGATTGGCGCCTTATGCAGCATCGACCGTGGCGTCACCTCCGACACCATTATCGAGAGCGGTACCAAACTCGACAACCACTGCCAAATCGGTCACGACAGCTACATTGGCCACAACTGCCTCATTGGTGCCCATGCCGCCATTGCCGGTGTGACCCGCATCGAAGACGATGTCATCCTTTGGGGCCGTGTGTGCATCAACAAGGATTTGGTCATCGGAACAGGCGCGGTGGTGTTGGCAACTTCCGCTGTCGACAAAAACATCGAGCCGGGCAAGGCCGTCTTCGGTGTACCTGCCCAGGAGGTGCGGAAGCAATGGCGCGAGCAGGCTGCCCTGCGCCAATTGCCTGAGTTCTTGAAAGAATACTATAAAATGCATCAATCATGACTATGACTTGTGACAATGACTATGACCGCTTCAACATTGCGTAAATGCGGTCATAGTCATAGTCAGTGGTCATCGTCGAAATACAATAGCAATGAAAAAACTAGTACTATTATTGACCATATTCCTCGTGGGCATGACGGCCTTCGCGCAGAATATGAAGACCTACCAGTATGCCGAGCGCGACACGCTCCAGCTTTATCTTGATTTCTATACCCCGGAACATGTCAACGACAGCACCATCTGTTTGGTCTATGTCTTTGGAGGCGGTTTCATCGGTGGACATCGTGACGGCAAATGGGAAAAAGCCTATTTCAAGCAGCTTGTCGACAAAGGCTTCATGGTGGCCTCAATTGATTATCGACTAGGACTCATTGGAGCCAAAAACATTGGTGTCCTCAACACTGATCCTGTGGAGAAAGCGGTTTACATGGCTACGGAAGATGCCATTTCGGCTTTGCATTATCTGCTTGAACATGCCAAAGAGCTGAAAGTCAACAAGGATTACATTGTGATGATTGGTTCAAGTGCGGGTGCCATCACCGCTTTGCAGGTGGACTACGCGATGTGCAACGGATTCCTCAATTCGGACATCCTTCCTGAAGACTTCCGTTTGGCTGGTGTGGTTTCATACGCAGGTGCCATATTCTCGCATGAAGGTAAGGTGCAATATCGCAACCGTGAGCCAGCCCCGACCATGATGTTTCACGGAACGATGGATAACTTGGTGTCATACAAGGGGATAAGCTTCTTCAATATTGGCTTTTATGGGACTGATGCTTTGGTGAAACGTTTCGAGAAGTATGACTATCCTTATTTTGCCCGTCGTTTTGAGGGCTATGGTCACAGCGTTGCTGCAGGTGGTCCACTGACAGTTGATGACCTTGTGTGGTTCTGTCGCCATTATACCTATGGAAAGGAGAAACTCCAAGTGGACGGCACTTACACGAACCTTGACCCTGCAACGATGCCGCCCTACGACTTTTATTCGCCAAAGGATTTGTACAAATAAACCATTTTTATTTAATTACCTAGAAATGAATAAATTGCGGTTTCGTCTTCTTACACTATTGGTTTTTTGCGTAGTATGCGCAAATGCACAGAACAAATGGCATTACAATTTTGGTCTCGGCGCCTCGTTGAATGCGGGCAACGTCAACAACTGCAACATCAGCAACGATGGTGCCGTCGAACGTAACGATAGCCTGGTTGCCTTCGACGCCCACTACAAGCTGCTTTATAGTTCGCTTATCGACAAAAGTGGCGGAGACAAGCATTGGAAAGAGACCAACTTTGAGGTCAATGGCGGTGTGAAGATTGACCTGTTCCAGCACGACAAATACTCTCCGTTCTTGGCTTGCGAGATGCTCACCAACAAATACAAGGGCTACGACCTTAGGCTGAGCGGTCTTGTTGGAATGAAATACCGTATCTATACTATCCCTAGATTGTGCGACTATTCCATCAGCGCCGCCTTCGTTTATGATTGGGCTGACTTTACCGATGATACCCACCTGCCCAACAACAACTACCGCATCTCAATCCGCCCCAAAGTCAAGCAAAAACTTGCTGAGAATCTCACATTGTTATACACCTTTTTCTATCAGCCTTCGGTGCTCGATTTCGACGATTACATCATCAACAGCAACATCAAGCTGCAAACCCAAATCACCCGAAAGCTCTTCCTCGACGTCGCGTTCTCCTATGAGTACCGTAGCCAAGTCCCTGCCGAAAACTATAAGAAACACGATTTCTTGTCGGAGGTCTCGATTAGGTTTAAGCTTTAACTGTAAACTGTTATCTATAAAAGTCAAATAAATGAAAAAACTAATGATTTGCATTGGAATGGCTACCGCTTTGGTGGGCTGCGCTCCAAAACAACAAGAGGAAGTCGCCGAACAGCCCAAGCCTCAAGAGGAATTCAAGTATTTGGTGGACGAGTTCGCTGACTTGCGGATCATGCGCTATCAGGTTCCTGAATGGGACCAGCTGACGCTTCAACAGAAGAGTTACATTTATTATTTAGGCGAGGCGGCCAAATGTGGTCGCGATATTCTCGCCGATCAAAACTTCAAGTACAATCTGGTGATTCGCAAGACCATTGAGACCGTGTTGAACTCCTATCAAGGAGATCGTGAATGTGCTGATTTCCAGAATTTCTTGGTGTATGCCAAACGCATTTTCTTTAGCAATGGCATCCATCATCATTATGCTGAGGATAAGTTCTTCCCCGAGGTCAGCGAAGCTTATTTTGCAGACCTGATTAAGGGCAGCGACGCTAACTTGCTGCCGCTTAACGAAGGCGAAACGGTGGAAGACTTCATCGCCTTCCTGACGCCTGTGGTCTTCGACAAAGAACTTTACAAGGTGCGCCGTAGCAGCGAGGACGACATCATCGCCAACTCGGCGGTGAACTTCTATGAGGGCGATATCAAGAAGGTGGAGGTGGAAGCCTTCTACAACAAGATGCGCAAGCCTAATGACGCCACGCCAATCAGCTATGGATTGAATTCCAAGCTAGTGAAAAAAGATGGCAAGATTTATGAAGTGGTGTACAAAGCAGATGGCCTATACGGTGAAGCCATCACTGCTATCATCGGCTGGCTGAAGAAGGCCAATGAGGTGGCTGAGAATGACAGCCAACGTAACTATACGCAAAAGCTCATCGACTATTACACAACGGGCGACCTGAAGACCTGGGACGAATACAACATTGCGTGGGTGCAGGATTCTGTTTCGCACATCGATTTTGTGAACGGCTTCATTGAAGACTATAGTGACCCGATGGGTATGAAGGCCACTTGGGAAGCAATCGTCGATTACAAAGACCTAGAGGCTACAGTACGTTCCAATACCATCAGTGAGAATGCCCAATGGTTTGAGGACCACTCGCCCGTTGACCCGCGTTTCAAGAAAGAGGAGTGTAAAGGCGTCTCAGCCAAGAGCATCATCGTCACCACGTTGGGTGGCGACTGCTTCCCGTCGCCTCCCATTGGCATCAACCTGCCCAATGCCGACTGGATTCGCAAAGACTACGGCTCCAAGTCGGTGACCATCACCAACTTGATGGAAGCCTACGACAAGGCCGCCGACGAATGCCCGAGGAGCGCTCTCAAAGAGTTTGCCTACTCGCAGGAAGAGGTCGACTTGTGTAAGAAATATGGTTCCGATGCCGATGTGGTACATACCAACCTGCATGAGTGTCTGGGTCACGGCTCAGGAAAGCTGTTGCCTGGCACGCAGCCTGGTGCCTTGAAGGAATTCAGTTCTACATTGGAGGAAGCACGTGCCGACCTCTTTGGACTGTATTTTTTGGCCGAGCCGAGAATGGTGGAGTTGGGCGTGATGCCTGATGCCGAGGCTTATAAGGCTGAATATTGCTCTTATATCCGTAATGGTATGATGTCGCAGCTGGCTCGTGTGGAACTGGGCAAGGATGTCACCGAGGCACACATGCAGAACCGCAAGCTCGTTTCAGAGTGGTGCTACGAACACGGCAAGGAGGCCAATGTCATCGAAAAGAAGGTGGAGAACGGTAAGACCTATTTCGTTATCAACGACTTTGAGGCATTGCGAGGATTGTTTGGCGAATTGTTGGCCGAAATCCAGCGCATCAAGAGTGAAGGCGACTATGCCGCAGGTAAGGCCATCGTGGAAAAATATGCCGTGAAGGTCGACCTTGAGCTTCACAAAGAAGTCAAGGAGCGTTACAATGCCTTGGGTTTGAAGCCCTACGGTGGCTTCATCAATCCTGAGATTGTTCCCGTTATGGAGAACGGCAAGGTTGTCGATTACAAGATCGAATACCCTTCAGATTTCGTGGCGCAGCATTTGAAATATGGCAAGAAGTATAGCTTTTTGAAGGCTAAGCACTGATTTTCCTTACTTTTGCACTCATGAACGGCAAGGATGAAATAATAAAAAGGAGACTCTATTACGAAGGACTGAAGCAGGCCATTGAAATGCCCCTGCCAGAGGAGGCCATCCGCGACGTGGATGAGATTCTTCAAGATGACGAAACCGAAGAAAGCATCAAGGAAACGATGAGGTTGTGGAAGGAGGTGTGTGGGCCTTTTGACAACGCCATTGTCTTTGTCCACAACAACCGTTTCCTCGTGGAGGAAAAGGAAAACATCGTCAACAACGATGTCGAGGTCGTCTTTATGATGCCCCAAGAGATGTTCGCCGTTTTGAGGAAATTGCTGAAAACCACGGTGATGGAGTTTCTTTCCGTCCTGCAAATCCCATCCGGTGAAAAGGCCAAACTGCTTGAATGTGTGGTGAGCGACGACGAGGACAGTTTCGTTTCTGTGATGGAACGCATCCCATGCGACCTGCCCCCGTTGGCTCGATTGTGCTCCTATTGCATGGATGATTCGACCACGGGAGCCGAAATGAAGGGTGACGACTTTACCTATTATCTTGACTATATGGCAAGCCATCTGCACGAGGAGGACGGTGCAGACAACGGGAAAATGCTGGAAGCCATAAAGCGATGGCAACCCTCCGCCGAGGTGTTGGACGAAGATGACAGCGATGAAGCCCTTGACCGCTATTTTTCCGACTACCGCCATTTCCTGGAAACTGACTTGGCCACCAACCTTCATTACTATTGGGACTGGTACGACGACTTCACCCTGAAGGAGCGTAACCTGATAGACCCGATTCTCGACAATCCCTTGGCCAAAGACCTGATTGACAGGATAAGGGAAGAATACTAAAACCCCAAGCCGAAGCCTTCGGAGCCTTTCACCCTTCCCGAAGACTTCTTCGACTGGCAGCGCAAGTCCAACAGCCCGAAAGAATACTTCTATATGGACGATACCTTCTAGAAGAAAGGTGTGGAAACCTTTGTGGCTTTCATCAACTGGCTCGCCGACAAGAGCTATATCGCTGACGAAAATGCGGTGAAAGCCTTGTTAGCCTACCGTCTGACGGGAAGATGTCGCCCAGAAGGGGAGGAGTTGCCCGTGATAGAATGGCACGGAAAGAACGGCAAGCCGTATGAGTTGATCTACCTCGTTCGGTTTCTTTCCGACCGTGGCGACTATCGAAAGATGCGCCGATTCTTCACTGGTCCCGAGTGGGTGAAAGACCGCGACAGCAGCTATGCCAACTCAGCCGATTCAGAGTTCAGGAAGCAGATGTCGGAGTTCTATCCAGAGGTGTGCAAGTTTGTGGTATGAAAGTAAAAGGATTTTTTTGCGTTATGGATTGAGAGTCCGCAATTTTAGTTGCTTTTCTCCGCTCAAATCAAATCACCCCAACCATATAAATTGGCAACAAAGTCGTTTCGCCGTCGTGCCTCAGGTCCTTGGTGTAAACCACGTATCTGTTGCCTACGCGTGACGAGAACTTCTTGCAAAAAGCATCAAGCGACACATGTGACTTGTAACTGGCCGACTTAACTTCTATCGGGCAAATTTTCGCGCCTCGCGAAAGCAAGAAATCGACTTCATAATTGTGCTTGTCGTCTTTGGGCCATGTGTGGAAATAAAGGTTGTTTCCGCTGCTTTTGAGCATTTGCGCTACAAGGTTTTCGTAAACGTAACCCATATTGGCTTGCAAACGGTCCGCAAGGAGTTTGTCGTATAGCACGTTTTCGGCGAAACTCTTATCTCCAAAAGCGAGCGTCACCATTAACCCGATATCGCCCACATAGATTTTCATGCGGCTTTTGTCTTCACTCAACGGCAGTCCCACGTTGGGGTCGTCTGCATGGTAGGCGATATTCACCGTCTTGCTATCCTCCAAAGCGATGAGCAAGTCCTCCATCTTATCAGCCCCTACACCCTTGATGATGGCAGTTGGATAGAACCGTCCAATCCCATGAGAGAGCATCGCTGGAATGGCTTGAAACAGTCTGCCAATCTTGCCTGTCTTGTCTATTTTGCGAAAATCGTCGAAGTAAAGTTTAAGTATCTTGCGTTTGACAGTATCGACCGATCGCAGGTTTTTCGTTTTAAGATACTCGCTCACCGCTTGCGGCATACCGCCCACGAGCATGTACAGACGCAAGTCGCGCATATACTGTCGGTTGAGGTCGTCACCCATGGAGCGATTTCTTTCAAGTGATTGCCGCAGTAGCGGAAGGGTTGCCGTGTCGCCCATTGCCCAACGAAACTCCTCATAATCCATTGGATACATCTCAATAGTGTCCTCTTCACTTGGTATGGTGATATGTTCGGTGTTCTGTTTGATACTGATGAGCGAACCCGTCTCGATGTAGTCGTACCTGCCGTCTTGCACCAAGTATTTGATGGCTTGTCGGGCCATGGGGCATTTTTGCACTTCATCGAAGATGATGACGGACTCGCGTTGGTATAGGGTCGTGTGATAGATGCTTTGCAAGAACAGAAAGATAAAATCCAAATCCATCAAATCATCAAACAACGACTTGATGCGTTCTGAGGCCTTGTTGAAGTCAATCAGAATATATGACTTGTATTCTTGTTTGGCAAACTCTTCCACGACAGTAGACTTGCCAATGCGCCGTGCGCCTTCTACAAGCACTGCACTTCTACCATTGTTATCCTGTTTCCATTGGCGAAGTTGCTGGTAAATCTTTCGTTGAAAAATGTATTCCATTCCAATTAGTTTCTTAAACGCGATGCAAAGATAGTAAAATAATTGAATATCATACAAAAACGATAAAAATTTCTATCTTTCCCGTTGATTTGTTTCGACAAAACACTATTTCTCCCAGAAATTTGATTGGCAAAAATGCTATCGTTCCCCGAAATTCTATCGTTCACTACCTTCACATTCCATTGCCATTAGGTGGGAAGCCCTGTTTTCGCCGAAAAATGGCAAGCAATCCAGTTTGACCAGCAAAAAACTTCAAGCAGTCTAACCCTTGGGTAAGCCAAGACTAACCCAAGACTAAGCCTAGGGTATGTCGTCTGCACTGTATGTAATTTGCTGATTTTTTTTTGGTAACACGAATTTCCATAAATGATTCACAAATTTTTATGAATTCTTTTTGATAATTCGTGTCAAATTGGTGGCAATTTGTGTTTAAGAAAAAACCATCTTTTACTATAATTCACTATATTCCATGGCGCATTGCAGGCGGTGCTGTATTTTTGCGACCGTTATCAAAAACAACGCACAATGTGATGCTTCATCTTTATTGATTATCTTATCGGACTAATCATCCTCATCAGGATTCATGCATCGTGGTGGGCCTGGCTCATCTATGTCGTCAGCGTTTTGGTGTGGATCGTGATATGGGTTTTGCGCGACGATTCGACAAACGAAAAAACAACTGACAATTCAAAACAAGAGCAATCATGAAAAACCAAAAACAGAAAACCAAATCAAAAGTGGCTGAATTTTTCGGAACTATCGGGAAGGCATTAGCCTTTGTCTGGATGTTGCCCGTGCTGGCTGTCGAAGGCATAAAGGAGCGTTTCGAGAAGAAAAGGAAAGCTAAACAACCCAAGCCGGAACCCATCAAGTTTGTCTGCTCCGAGTGTGGCGAAACCTTTGAGGCCGACAATGTCAAAAAGGAAGTGAGAAACCATGCATCTTCTAATGGCGATTACACCTATTCAAAACCTCAACCCTGCCCGAAATGCGGAGGGAAAAGGACGCGCCCGACCGAATCCGACATGGCTTTTTACCAAAGGCTTTGGGATATGGAGGAAACGGCAACGTTCATTTCGCACCTCAGCATAAACTGGGGCTATAACGACAACCCCATCGACGAAGGTCAGCAGGAATTTAAATGCACCCAGTGTGGAACCACATTCTCCGCCATCGACATTAGGCCTCACCCTTATTCGGCCTCGTTCCCGTCAAGGTGTCCCCATTGCCAAAGCATCAGGACGTTGCCCGTATCAGACGAGAAACGCGCCAGTCGCTATGAAAGCATTTGGCTGCTGATGGAGCTGACCGAAAAGGAACGGAAGGAAGACAAAAAAGAAGCAATTTTTGAAAAATTCGCGGCAAATTGGTGATAATTCGTGTTTTAGAAAAACCATAAGGGACCCGATTGTGACCCGTTTAGCCAAAAAAAGAAGCAAGCATTTGATCTTCAGGTGCTTGCTTCTTCTTGCGGAGAGAAAGGGATTAAAACCTTTATACCGTCATAGTTCGCTATGTGTTGATAATTAAGTTGATATACAATAATTTACGATTGCAATATTTCGCCATATTTCGTGAAATTTTGTAAAAAATTGGGTAAACTTTTGGGTAAACACTTGTATTTTTGTTGCGCTTTATGTATCTTTGCAGCGTAAATGATAACGCCTTATGAGTTATACCAAACACAATCTTAAAACATCGTTAGTAGTAATAAAAGGGAAGTGCTATGTGAGAATTAGAGTTTCGTGCCTTGGGAAAAGGGTAGATTTGCATACGGGAATTAGTGTTGTTGAAAATAAATGGAATTCATCTAAAAGCAGGGTTAAGCAAGGGGCGGTGATAAATCGAGTTCAATACAATGTCATCAATTCTACCTTGGATGAAATGGAAGGCTTTGTCGATGAGTATTTCAATTCGTGTGCGTTGCGCAATGCTGAGCCAAACCTTGTTGAACTAAAAGAGAGGTTTTCAAAGAAGTACATCAAATCGAATAAAACAGAGAGCGAGGAATTTTTCTATCAGTTTTCCCAATATATCGAAACGACAAGCAAAACAAGGCGGTGGGGAAGTTCAATGAAAGAGTATTTTGTGCGACTTATGAATAAGTTGAAGACCTACAAGCCCGATATGAAGTTTTCGGATTTGTCCGAGCAATTTATGAATGGGTTTGTTGAGGAACTATCAAAGACTATGTATAACGATGCTATTGAAAAGCATTTGTCATACTTGAAGCAATTTGTAAAGTGGGCTGATAATCGGAATTATGGCGTAAACAAGGAGTTTTTCACATATTCGCCTAAACTATTCAAGGCTGAGAAACAAGTAAGGTATCTGACTATTGAGGAATTCAATAAGATACGGAATTGCGAATTACCTGAAGGAGGCTACTTGGATAGAACCCGTGATTTTTTCGTGTTCCAATGTTGTACAGGTCTGCGTTATTCAGATATTAAGCAGATGAAGCCTAACAATATTGTTGAGCGTGAAAAAGGTGGATATGATATTAGAATTCTTACCGAGAAAGACAATGATTATATCACATTCAAGTTGAGCGAAGTGGCAAAAGCCATATATTTGAAATACAAGGATTTTCAATATGATGGCGGCGTTTTGTTTCCTGTTATATCTAATCAAAAATACAACAAGTATTTGAAGGAATTAGGAGAAAAGGCAGGATTGGAGGGAACTTGGGTGGACTATGAATATAGACTTGAAAAGAAAATTGAAATAACCTCACCCAAAGCCGATTTGCAAAGCCATACCGCAAGAAGAACATTTGTAGTAGTGGCTATGAATGAGGGCGTTTCGTTGGAATTGATAGCGGCTATTACCTCCCATTCCGATTATAACGCTATGCGTCCATACATACAAGCCAACTCGTTGGCGGAATTAAAGTAGCGCATATTTAATTTGACCAATAGGTTTGTTGTTTGTTTTGTTGATGTATTGTAACACGGTAAACGCGCTGATTTTACCGATGATTCTGGCGAACAGCCCGTCC
>JAEEGG010006866.1_pt1 | contig 26529 bp, 18 predicted proteins | sample 9134161 | NCBI WGS metagenome assembly JAEEGG01 (sample SAMN16246543, study PRJNA631951) | gut metagenome | biome: gut microbiome; feature: rumen; material: CR-attached | host: Bos | place: Iran: Karaj | collected 2018-10 | reverse complement strand
GAGGCGTGGCGGTGGCAGAGCTGTCGATAAAGACCTGCCACATTGTGCCGCTGTCGGCGGCATCCCACCCCACCGTTACCGAGGTGGCGGTGAGACCCGTGAGGACCATTCCCGTCACACTCGGGCAGGGGGGAACCAATTCAATTAATAAATCGTCAATGTATGCGTACCAGTTATTGTGGCTGCCGATGCCCGGACAACTCAGTAGGGCAATATACTTGCCCGTGCCGCAATAGGCGGTGAGCGGCACATCGTAGCGAGTCCATTCGTTTCCCACAATATTCAATGTGTCTATCATCTGGAACGTGCTGTCCACAGCAGGGTCGTCCATTACACCCACCACCACGCGGGCAGGGTCGTAGCGGTCGTATATGTTCTCTATATTCTTTGCCCAGAGCGACAGTTGCAGACTATTCATAGGCAGCACAGCCGTTTTGATGGCCGGCAGGACTATCTTCTGGTCGGCATCGGTGCCGTCGAGGCTCCATTCCCATCGCAAGACTCGGGTGCCCGAATGGGCGTCGCCTGCCAGGTTGATGACACAGGTGTTGGGGCTCACTCTGCCCTGCCAGCAGGGAATGGCGGTGGGAATGGTGGCGACAGCATAGCTGTCGAAGTCCTCTCTGTAGTTCAGTGTGTCAAGCAGGCTGCACAATGTGCGGAACATCATTACGGGCGACCAGTGGGTTGTGAAGCTGCCGCACTCGGGCCGTACATATACGTCGTACTGGGTGTAGGGCAGCAGTCCCGTCAGCAGCAGGCTGTCGGTGCGCACATTGGTGACAATGGTGGTGGAGTCGGGCACAAAGCCCGCAGGGCCATAGGCCACATCGTAATAGACTGCCCCCGCCGTGTCGGTCCAGCGCACCAGGGCTGCTGTGTCGGTCTTCCAGTCCAGCGTGGCCGGAGCCAAAGCCTCGCAAGGCACGATATGGCTCACTTCGATGTCGTCGATGAACATCAGATGGTTTATGGGGTCGGCGGTAACGATTGCCAGCCGTCCTACCTCCCGGGGGTAGCGGTCGGTCCGCACCGCCACGGGAACCCAACTTGAATAGTTCGGCACCACCACGGTGTCCAGCGGCACAAAGGTTGACAAGTCCAGCGGGTCGGTCACCAAGCCCACATACAGGTTGCGTATGGAGCCGCCGCCGCTCTTGGCCCAGAAATACAGCTCCAGGCTGTCTGCCGGTGCATCGAAAGCGGGCAGCACCACGGCACCTCCATACAGCTGCATTGCGCGCGTCCCCGTGTGAGTGTATCTTATAGAAACCGCAGGCCTATCCCCTGCCGCTCCGGGCGAGGCATACCAGCAGCTGGGCACGCCCCACGCGCTTTCAAGATTTTCCGCGTAGGGCAACGCCGTCGGCGTGCAATTGGTCAGCACATGTTTCAGTACCGTGGTGAAGGTGTCGGTGCAGTAGGCCGTGAGACGGAAGGTGTAGTCGGTGTTGGGCGTGAGGCCAGTCATCGTATAGGAGGTGTCGCCCCACACCATGCCACTGGTATGCCACGCCGTGTCGCCGTCGGCAATGCACTCTACCCTCCACATGGTATCTTGATATCCGGGACTCCACTTCATCTTCACCGCCGTAGAACCCAGCGAGTCCACCCACATGGTGGGAGCCGGACAGGTGGCAACAGCCGACGAGACAGGCTGAGTATGCAGCCGCATAATGTTGCGGTATGTCAAACTCGTAGTGGAAGTGTACTGAGTAATATTCGCCAGACTGGTTCTCGCATACCTCGACTCGGTCATTCCCCGCTGGGCGACATAGAAGTTGGCGCCCGTCCAGCCCCATGGGCAATCGACCGCAATAAGCAGGTTGCCGAGGCCGTTGTAGTGGAAAGGTGTGTCGAAATCATAGTGGTTCCAACCCGTGGTGCTGACCATCGTGTCCACCAGCACCTGCTGGAACAGGGAACCGAACCTCACCATGGTGCCCAACATATTGGGCACATACGTATTGGCGAGATAGATGGTGCAGCCCGCGCGACCGTTGCTGCTCGGTGTGCCGCAATAAAAGTCTATACCCGTAATCATCGCCTCGCCGTTCAGCTCGTCGCCTTGCACCAGCTGCTGGGTATAGCTGGCCCAGCCGTCCAGGTATGGCAGGGTGGCATCATTCGGCACCAAATACATGGTGGTCGTGTCGCCGACAAGAATTACATTTGTGCCTGGCGTCTGCGCCTTAACCCATTGGGGGAGTAGCAGCGCTGCCAGCAGCATGAAAAGAGAAAAGTGTGTCTTCATAACATGTGAAAGAGTTTTTTTTTTTTTTTTTGTGTGTTGTATTTTTTCAGCCCGGTGGCCGGGCAAAAACCGGTTTTTCCTATAAGAGTCAAAAGATGCGTTTTGGTTACCCTTGCACCCCGATATTTAACATCATTTAACAAGAAAACCACAATATGAATGGAGAATTGAGATTTGAGAATTGAGAATTGGCTGCCGCACCCGGATAACTCTCAATTCTCCATTCTCAATTCTCCATTATTAACACAATCCGTTAATCATTATTTCACTACGGTCAGCTTGCGGGTGACGGTGGATGTCGGTGTGGTTACAGTGACATAGTAGATGCCGGAGGGGAAGTTGGGAATTGAGATTTGGGAATTGAGAATTGAGAGTTGGGTGTTTAGGAGTGTGCGGCCATGTGTGTCGCGGATGATGACGCCGTAGGCACCGTGTGTGTCGATGCCATGAATGGTGAAGTGTGTGTTGGCGGGATTGGGGGAAATTGAGAATTGAGATTTGAGAATTGAGATTTGAGAGTTGAGGGTGGTGGTGACGGTGAGTTTGTCGCTCCAGAGGCTGTGGACGTTTTCGTCGCAGAGGGTGCGGATGTATATGTCGTAGGCGGTGGCGGGTGCGAGGCCGAAGATGGTTACGGCGGCGTGGCCACCTCCCGCCTGTACGGGCATCAGTCCCAGTTCTCCGTTGCCCTGTGTGAATCCTTCGTAGCCATAGGCGACTTGCCAGGGGCCGTTGGTGGGGCTGTTCCATTCCACTTGGATGGAATGGTCGGTGACTTGTGTCGCAACGACGTTGTCCGGTACAGGGCAGGAGGCAGTGGTGAAGGTGACGGTGTCGCTCCACTCAACCAGGCTGTCGGTGCATATCGGTCGGACGGCAAGGCTGTAGTTCCAGCCAGGCTGGAGCCCTGTGAGCGGTACGGTGACGGTGTCCAGTCCGAAGTCGCTGCCGACGTGTATGAGTGTGTCCTCTATTCCACCGAAGAGGTGCATTTGCCACGATGTCTCGATGTTGCCGCGCAACCACTGCGCCTGGGCGGTGGTGATGCTTACGTAGTCTACCTGCAGTTCCCTGACGGGGAAGCAGGGCGGGTCGTGGTGGACGGAGACGACGCTGAGGCTGTCGAAGGCGAATGCGAAGGAGTGGGAGAAGAGAGTGGCGGTGTCGCGCAGGAAGGCGAACAGCAGCGAGCCTGTGCCGGAGGGGATCAGGGGTGTGGAGAAGTGGATTTGCTCCCAGTTTTCGTCGTGGGAGGCCGAGGAGATGGTGTCTTGGCGGATAAGCCGCGGTTGGTCCCACAGGGTGTCGAGGTAGTATACTTGGTATTGCAGGGGGAGGTAGCGCAGCTGCGCATTGTCGTAGTAGGATTGTCCCGTCTGGGCATGGAAGGTGATGAATATGTCGGTGTCGACCACATGGAACAGGGGTGTGGCGAAGGTGACGCGATTGGAGAGCGCCGACAGGTTAAGCGAACCTAAGATGTATTTGCGGTCGTTGTAGGAGTAGACACTCGGACCGACAGAGGCAGTGTCGACCACTTGCCAGCAGTAGGGCAGCCGGGACGACGGGGTGGAATTGAAATTTTCGAAGTATGGCAGGGTGTAGACACCGCAGGCGGTGACAAAGCTTAGGGACAGGGGATGGGTGGCTGCGCCCCCGGTGCAGACGGCAGAGAGGCTTAGGGTGTAGTCTGTGGCATGGGTGAGACCGGTGAGGAGGATGGTGTCGGAAAAGTAGTCGGCTGAGTCGCCTGCCATTCGGATGCGGTAGTGTCCTGCGCCGCGGGGGTCGTGGACAAGGAGGGTGGCAGTGGTGTCGGTGACGGCGAGCAGGGTGACCGAGTCGGGCGGGAGGCAGGAGAGGTCTTCGATGAGGGTTATATCGTCCACATTCACCGTCCAGGCATGTTCTCCGCCATGTGCACCGAAACGGATGGCGGGATGCAGTGACGAGCCGGCATAATATCCAAGGCTGACACGAATCTCTTCCCAATCGTTGTCGACGGTGGGATAAACCGTTTGAACGGGAGTGAAGGTGGAGGTGTCGGACGGGTCGGTCATCAAGCCGACGGTGAATTTGTTAAAGTCATGATGTGTACAGCGTGACCAGAACGAGAGTGCCACACGCGCCGTGGTGTCGATTCTGGGCAGAATGAAGAAGAAAGGCACTGAGTCGTTGTCGGCTGTGGGGTACAATGATTTGCCCGATGTGCCACGATAGTAGGCGGGTGTAATATGGTCGCCTTGCCAATCCGAATGGTCGATAAACGAGGTGCAGCCGTTCAGGCTGTTGTCGAAATTCTCGGTGTAAGGAAGGTCTGAATGGGTGACGACTCCGCATGCCGTGGCCGACACTGCTGCGGTGATGCTGCTGTCTGCCATGCAGATTGCAGCAACACTGACGGTGTAGATTGGGAAATGAGGGAGGCCTGTAACGGTATAGCTGTTGCCCTCGAAGTCCACCGAGTCTATCAACGTCCCGGCACCCGGACCGGTGGTTGCCATTTCGCCACTGTAGACCCACGCACGGTAGTGTCCCGCCGAGTCGGGATCGTCGACTGTGAGGGAGATGGATGTGGCTGTGACACTGTCGATAATTACAGCTGCCGGATGCGGACAGGCCGGCAAACGGATGACGGTGATGTCGTCGATAGCATTGCTGCTGGCACTGGAGCCACGCACACTGTAGCGAAAGGCCACACGCCCGTAGGGGCTGACACCTGCGTCTGACCCCGTATAATTGGAGAAATCATATTCGCAGTAGCCCCATGAGGTGCCTGAAGGACGGACGGTGTCGATGGCAACAAAGGTGGTGGTGTCGGCAGCGTCCGACACCACCCCTATCTCGAAGCCGTGGTCGTCTGAGAAGACATAGAAACTCACTACAAGGCGATTGACAGGCACTTCGAATTCGGGCAGTACTGCCACGGTTCTGTAATGCGTGCCCTGACTGTTGTTTTTCACCGCACGGAAATAGAGGCCACGGTTCCCGGCATGTGCCATGAGATTGGAGGAATAGAGGTTCTGGCCGCTCTGCGTGGCGTAGCCTTGCCAGCAGTTATTGAGTGTCTCGAACGCCCAAGTCTCGAAGCCTTCGCTCCAGGGCAGGGCTGCGGGATAGCAGGGCGCGGTGGTGAAGGTGGTGGCAAGGGCGGCTGTGGCGGAGTCTGCCAGACCGGTTGCGGGATTTGTGCAGAGACGCCTCACGGTAACTGTATAGGTGGTTGAGGGGGTGAGTCCTGTTAGCATCAGGGAAGTGTCGAGGGTGACGGTGTCGCTTAAAGAATAGCCTGTACCCGTGCAGAGGATGTGATATGCCCCCACTTCGTTGGGCTCCACCCACCTGACTGTAGCCGAGGTGCCACCTATAGAGGCTATTTGCACCGCTGTGGGCGGCGCACAGGTGGGCAGAGTGGTGGCGGTGACGGTGGTGGGAGAGCCTACCCCGAATCCGGGACAGAAGGCATAGACTTTTACGGTGTATCCCGTTTCGGGTGTCAGACCCGTAATGATGGCTCTTGTGGTGTTCACTTCAACACTGTCGGCCAGATCCGGATAGCCTGTCGGGTAGTAGACCACGCGGTAGTGTCCCACATAATCAAGGTCGACCCAACCCACACGTATCGACGTAGCCGTCACGTTGCCTATGGTCAACGAGTCCACCGCCGGACAGGAAGTGACAACATGCACGTTGATGTTGTCGACGAGGGCTCTCGCGTAGTTGGCGTATCCGACGCCAAAGCGCATGGCTATCATATTGCCTGGACCGCTGTAGCTGCTCAGACGAACCGAACGGCCAACCCATGTGCCATTGGGGATGCTGCAAACAGGAACAAAGGAAGAGGGGTCGCCTGCATCGTCAAGGACACCTACCTCGAAACGCGTCCCGCTCCCAGAAGAACTGAAACTGACATCAAAGGAAATCTCAAGATCCGCCAGAATGTCAATGGGCGGCAACGCTGCCAACACCACAGGATCTCCCATACCACTCATACTGGAACCATACACCGGCAACGACAACTGCCTCTGCGAGGCAACAATCTCCAAGACCGTAATGTTCCGATTCGAGCGTCGCCAGCATCCTGGAACGAAGAGTGTCGAATCCACGGAACTCACGGAATTGCCCGTATAGGACTGGAAATCCTCGGTGAAAGGCAAATCCGTGTGTGACATCGGTATACATGGTGTCAGGAATGTTAGTCGCTGCCACTGTCCGGTGACAGAGCCGCAACGTGTGGCTACGTAGGCATAGTATCTCGTGTTTGGCATGAGAGTTATGGCTTGCGAGGTGTCGCTCGTCAGGCTATAATTGTGCTGGTTTTCGTTACCCGGCAGGAAATCAATGCTGTCGTACTGGACAGCGTAGAGAGCATTTTCCCTCCCGCTGCCCGGCCATGTGAGCATGCCGGAATAAGGTGTCAGCTCGCTTATGTTTAAGTCTGCGGGACTGATGCAGGGAGGCGGGGGATTTAATGTGACCACCAAACCACTGTCGGGAAACCCACTCATCTGGGCCTGCCAAATGAAACTTGCCAACATGGCCGTTGGCGAATCCCACGTGCCGTTGAGGATCACCCGTTCGGCACTGTCAGCCAATCCCGCCACAAGGAAAAAATTGTAGTCGTAGTTTTGCTGACCACTCTGCATTTGGCCGAAATGCACCGACACACGCCCGTCTTCGTATAGACGCAACTGATAGTTGAAATCATCGGGATTGCTATAATTTTGATGACTCAAATGCTGGAATTCCATTACAAGAACACTAGTACCTGCGTCATCGGTATCAGTCATCGCATAACACGCTCCACCCGATGCCAATGGGCAACTTGTCATAAAGGGCACTATCGCCGCATTCTGCGAAAAATGGTCATACCAATAGCTACCGTAGCAGGCAGAGGCAATAAACCCCACGTTAAACAGGATGTATGATTTGCGAGGATATATGCTTGTTCCCTGTGGAATGACCCGTCCTCCGAGGGGGAAGTCGAATGGCATAGTAATGAAGGTTGTATAACGTGAAGGAGAATAAATAGACACATATTCGGCAGTGTCGGTCGTGACTACGTAGTCAGACAGTTTTTGAGCTTGTGCAGTTCCAATACCAATCATCGTCACTGTCAACAAAAAGAGAGAGAACCGTTTTTTCATAACATAATGTTTTATTAATGATTACTATTAATTTACTACATTTTATACGGCAATAATACGAATGCCTTTCCCTTATATGACACACAAGGTGCCGATTTGCTGCGTTTATTTAACACTATTTAGCATTATTTAACACTATAGCCATCTGCTGGGAGAGAAAAATATCGAAAAACGATAATAATTTAGAAAAAAAGCGTATCTTTGCAACGCGTTTAACGGGGGTGTATCCCTTGATTTATACAAATATTATTATGAATAACAGAAAAATAGCACAGCTAAAACTACTATACTATATCTTTGCAGGTATCCTGCTGGTGTGTGTGGCCCTGTTTGTTGTGGGTATTGTCACCACGGAGGAGAACCCACAGGTGGGCGGTCTGTCCACTCCCAATTCCCCATATGCTTTCAGCATCACCGACCTGCAGACCGACAGCCCCATGCACGACATGGAGCAGCCTATCGACCTCAGTGGCAAGAGTGTGAAGGCGCACGCCCATATCAACCGTTTCGACATGGATTTCTACACCCGCGACGAGCAGGTGACCGGCGACTCGCGCATCACGTGGGTGCTGGTGTTGCAGAGCTTCGTAGTGGCAGCCACTGCCGTCATCGTGATACTGGTGGCCATAACGCTGGTATCGCTCTACCGCAGTGCCAAACGGGGACGGCCGTTTCCTGCCCGCAACGCATCGCTGCTGCTGGTGGCGGGCATCCTGCTGGTGGCCATATCGCTTTGCGTGGACACAGGCGCCTATCTGGAACGCACGCTGGCCCGCGACCTGCTGGCCGGGACAGAGTGGCAGCCCAAAGCCTCTTTCACCATTCACTTCACGCTGATATTCTTCGGCCTCGCCGTCATTTTCATTTCCCAAATCTTCCGCATCGGGCGTGAGATGCAGGAAGAACAGGATTTAACCGTATGAATGTGTAAATGTGTAAATGTGTTAGTCCTTGGCGCATCAAAGACTCACGAATTAAAGAATTAACGAATTAACGAATTAAAGTATGATAGTGGTAAACCTCGATGTAATGATGGCCAAGCGCAAGATTTCGCTTACTGAATTGGCTGCACGGGTGGATCTGACACCCGCCAACCTGTCAATCCTCAAGACCGGCAAGGCCCGCGCCGTGCGCTTCAGCACGCTGGAAAGGCTCTGCCGCGAGCTGGACTGCCAGCCCTCCGACCTGCTTGAATACAAGGAAGGCTAAAAAATTCAGAATAATCTGAACATTCCGAATATTCAGAACAATCCGACAACAACATCAAACAATTTATCAACATAAACAAAAAACAATGAAAAAATTTCTCACCACTCTGCTGCTTCTGCTCTTTGTAAGCAGCATGGCTTTTGCCCAGACGGACAAGGCCGCCAAGGAGAAGAAGACGGACCTCTCCGCCAAGGTGCCCGTCGACAAGAAAGTCAAGATTGGCAAACTGGCCAACGGCTTGACCTATTACATCCGCGCCAACAAGAAACCGGAAAACCGCGTGCAGTTCCGCCTGGTGACCAATGCCGGTTCCATTCTTGAAGACGACGACCAGCAGGGTCTCGCCCACTTCTGTGAGCACATGGCCTTCAACGGCACCCAGTACTTCAAGGGCAACGAGATGATCAGCACCCTGCAGAAGAACGGCATCGAGTTCGGCCGCGGCATCAACGCCTACACCGGCTTCGACCAGACCGTGTACTACGTAGAAGTTCCCGCCGACAATGCCGACCTCATGGAGATGGGCTACAAGATTCTCGACGGATGGGCTTCAAAGCTCCTCTTTGACCAAGACGAAATCGAGCACGAGCGTGGCGTCATCCTCGAGGAGTGGCGCGGTGGTCTCGGTGCACAGGACCGTCTGCGCAAGGCCACTTGGCCCATCATGTTCAAGGGCTCCAAGTATGCCGACCGTCTGCCTATCGGACAGGAGGAGGTTATCCGCACCTTCAAGCGTCCCGTCATCACCCGTTTCTACAACGACTGGTACCGTCCCGACCTGCAGGCTGTGGTCATCGTGGGCGATGTCGATGTGAACACCGTCGAGGCCAAAATCCACGAGTATTTCGACAGCCGCAAGGCCGTTGAGAATCCCCGTCCCCGTCCTGAGTTCAACATCCCCGACAACAAGGAGCCCCTCGTGGCCATCGCCACCGACAAGGAGGCCACCAACGCCAGCGTGATGATGCTGTGGAAACACCGCAAAGCCCCCCAGGGCACCGTGGGCGACTATCGCGCCAGCCTTGTCCGCAGCCTGGTTAGCGGCATGCTCGACGACCGTTTCAACGAGCTGAACGAAAAGGCCACCGCTCCCTTCCTCTATTCCGGTGCCGGATACGGTGGATTCCTTGCCCGCTCATGCGATGCCTTCATAGGCAGCTGCGCCCCCAAGGAGAACCGCATTGAAGAGGCCGTTGAGGCTGTCCTGGCTGAAATCTACCGCGCTGTGCAGAACGGTTTCACCCAGACCGAGCTCGACCGCCAGAAAGAAGAAATGCTTGAGCGCTACCGCAAGATGGCCAAGGAGGCCAACAAGACCAACAGCAACAGCTTTGCCGACGAGTACACCAACAACTTCCTCGAGGGCGAGGTAATCCCCGGCATCATGGCCGAGAACCGCTACGCCAAGGAGTTCGTCCCCGAAATCACCCTGGCCGAATGCGACGCCCTCATCAAGACCTGGGTCACCAACGAGAACTTTGTCTTCAACCTCACTGCCCCCCAGCAGGAAGGCTACAAAGTGCCCAACGAGCAGACCATCCTCAACATCTACAACCGCGTGCGCAACACCAAGTATGCCGCATGGGTTGACAACTACAAAGACGAACCCCTCTTCGACAAGCAGCTGGCCGCCGTCACTCCCAAACTGACCAAGACCAACACCGTCCTCGACTATAAGGAATACACCTGCCCCAACGGCGTGAAATTCGTTGTGAAACAAACCGAACTCAAGGACGACGAAATCCAGATGAACTCCTTCGCATGGGGCGGCACCTCGCTCTACAGCGATGCCGAGTTCTTCAACGCCAGCCAGGCTGCCGGTTTCATCGACGATGCCGGTATCGCCCAGTTCTCCAGCACCCAGCTGAGCAAGAAACTCAAAGGCACCAACGTCAGCATCAGCCCCAACATCAGTGGCCAGACCCAGGGCTTCAGCGGTAGCTGCGTGCCCAAAGACCTCGAGACCATGCTGCAACTCCTCACCCTCTACTACGAGGCTCCGCGCAAAGACAAAGAGTCGTTTGACAAAAACATCGACCAGATGCGCAACCAGTACAAGTTCATTGGCGAGAACCCGCAGTATGTCTTCATCAAGAAGTACATCGAAATGGCTCGTCCGGGCGACCCCCGTGCCATCGTTATTCCTACCGAGGAACAGCTCAACAGCCTGAACCTCGACCGCATGTACGACATCTTCCGCGAGCGCTTCAGCAATGCCGCCCACCAGACCTTCTTCTTCGTGGGTAACATCGAAGAGAGCGACATCGCCCTCATCGCCAAATACCTCGGCAACCTGCCCACTACCAAGGCCAAACCCGAGAACTGGAAGAAACTCAAAGACTACGACTATAAGGGCACCCCGCGCGGCACCGCCTACAAAGGCACCGACAACCAGGGCATCATGCTCATGAGCGGCACCACCAAGGGTTACAAACACAGCCCCAAGAACGCCGAAATCATCGACCAGCTCAGCGCCTGCATGGAAATCACCGCCCTCGAAATCATCCGCGAGAAGATGGGTGGCACCTACAGCCCCAGCATCAATGTCAGCTACAGCCGTCTGCCCGAACAGGAAGTTGACTGGACTTTCTATATCAACTGCAATCCCGACAGCACCCAGCTCATTGAGAACGCCGCCCTCGAAATCCTGAAGAAGTACATCAACGAAGGCCCCGACGCCGAGACCCTCGCCAAAGTTCAGGAGCAGCAGATTATCAACCGCCAGAACAGCAAGCAGAACAACGGTTTCTGGATGGGTCAGATAATGGGCAGCTACCGCTTCAACGAGAGCCGCGACTATGTGGTCAACGACTACGAGAGCATCGTGAAGTCTGTCACCGCCAAAGAGATCAAGGACGCCGCCAAGAAGTTCATCGACCTCAAGCACTACCTGACCGTCTTCCTCAAACCCGAAGCCACTCCCGCCGAATAACCACATTTGGCCAATAACATTAGGAGCGGCACTGCCAACCGGCGGTGCCGCTCCTTTCTATTATGCTAATTGCTTGATTGTTTTAGCAATTCGACCGCGCCAGCCACTCAAGCAATTACACAATCAAGCATTCAAGCAATCACTCAAGCATCTATAATCAGTCGTTGTTGCGTCGTCATTTATTCGCTCGTTATTCGATCGTTTTCCACTCTTTTTCCGTTTCACAAAGGGAAAAATGAGGGAAACATATCGAAAAACGATATGATAAAGAACGATGCAACATCGAGCCCGGAAAGCACACTGAGGAACGTTGGGGACAATTATACGACACTATCGGAACTTTGACGCACGTTGGCGTAATCCATCACAGAATAAAAAGTAAATTCCGCGCGAAACGGCAGAAAGCAAAGAAGAGGTAAGAGATAAGAACCAGGATTGTATGCAACAGTTCCTGGCTCTTAGTTCTTACCTCTAAACTCGAGTGGGGTAGCCCGCTTCCTGTTTATTAATCAGAATGACGGAGTCACCTACATGTTGCGGGTGACGCTCACTTTCACGCTGATGGTTTCGGCAATCTGGGAGGGGTCGTAGCCGTCAAGGTCCTGAATAACCAAGGTCACCTTGCCCATTTCCCACTCAAAACGCATGTTTTCCGGAACCACGTAGTATTCTCCGTTATCATAGATCTCGAGAGGATAGACAAAGGGAAGGGTGTTCCAGGCTCCGAGGTTGTTGGACACATCATAGATGTTCCACACGTAGGCCTGTACGGTGCCATAGTCGAACACTTGTTTGTCAATGCCCGGCACATCCAATTCGCAGTAGAGATAGTTATCCGAACCCGGTTCATTGGGGCCTTGGTTCACTTTCCATTGCGACGGAGTGACATTGAAGCGGTAGGTTGAAATCTGCGAGCCGTAGGTGATGATCTCCTTTGTGCAGCCCGTGAACAACATGGCAAATGCCAGCAGCGGAAGGATTATTCTACATTTTTTCATTGTATTGAAATTTTAAATTGTTATTATTGTTTCTTTTGTTTCACGTTGCAAAAATACAAATATTTTTGCTGTAAAATTCCTTTCTATCCACATATTTTTCCAATTACAGGGTTATTTCAGTTTCACGACAGTGATTCCGTCGCCGCCCAATTCGAGTTTTTCGGAGCGGAACGACTGCACGTCGCGGTTGCCCTGCAGGTACTCGCGAATCATCTGTTTGAGGATTCCGTAGCCCTTGCCGTGGAGGATGCGGAGTTCTTTTTCGCTGAGCAGCTGGGCGTCGTCGAGAAAACGCTGCAGATTCTCCATGGCCTCGTCGCCGCGCTGTCCGCGCAGGTCGATGGTGGGGTTGAAGGTCTTGCGTTTCTCGTTGATGTCGTCGTAGATGGACTGGAAGCGGCTGTTCTGTCGGCTTAGTTTGTCCACGGGGATGCCTTTCTTCTTGGTGCCGCTGAGGCGGACGAGCGGAATGGTCATGCGCATGCTGTTGCTCTCCACCACAGCTTTCTTGCCCTTGATTTCCACCACCTGGGCAAAGGTGTCCTGTCCGTCTATGCGCACAATGCCGCCCACAACAATCGGGGCATTGTCGTCGTGGCTGTCGTCAGCCTTGGAGGTCGAGGCCACAGGCTCTTCGGCGGCCTGCTGCTGTTTGAGACGGGACATCTCGTCGTTGTGGCGTTCCTGCGAGAGAGCAAGGCGCTCGGCCTCGGTCTTCAACTGTTTCCTTGCCTCGATGGTGGGTTCGCGCTCGGCTTTTGCCTCCTTGATGGCGGCGATGGTCTGCTCCACGGTGCGGTTGGCATCGGCCAGTATCTGCTGCGCCTCCTTGCGGGCAGCGCTGAGGATGTCGTATTTCTTCTCCTCCAAGGAGCGGTTGAGGCGTTGGTACTTATCCGTCACCTCGGCAAGGAAACTGTCGGCCACCTCCACTTCGGCCTGCCGGCGTGCCAGTTCCTGCTTGTCGAGTTCCATCTGCTGTAGCTGGTGCTCGAAGTTGAGCATTTCGCCACCCACTTTTTCCGACGCCGCCTTGAGCACTTCGGCGGGGAAGCCTATGTTCTGCGCTATCTCGAAAGCAAAGGAGCTGCCGGGATGGCCGATGGACAGGCGGTAGAGCGGCCGCATCTGCACGGTGTCGAAAAGCATGGCCCCATTGCATATCCCCGGGCATTGGTCAGCCATGAGCTTGAGGTCGGCCAGGTGGGTGGTGACCACCCCGAAGGCATGGCGGCGGTGGAGTTCCTGCAGCAATGCCTGGGCGATGGCGCTGCCTGAGCGGGGTTCGGTGCCGCCGCCCAGCTCGTCGAGCAGGAAAAGGGTGTTGGCATCGGCAGTCTCGAGCAACTGCTTCATGTTCTGCAGGTGCGAAGTGTAGGTGCTCAAGTCGTTGTCGATGGACTGCTGGTCGCCTATGTCGATAAAGATTTGGTCGAAGATGCCGAATTCGGAGGTCTCGCGACAGGGGACAAGCATGCCGCACTGCAGCATGTACTGAATCAGTCCCACGGCTTTCAAGCACACCGACTTGCCCCCGGCATTGGGGCCTGAGACAATCAGTATGTGGGTGTCATCGTCGAGATTGATGTTGAAGGGCACCACCTCGTCCTTGCGATTGAGATAAAGGAGAGGATGGCGAGCGTCGAGCCAGTTTATCTTGGTGATGCTGTCGACAATGGGGCGTCCGCAGCGCAGGGTGAGAGCCAGGCGCGCCTTGGCGCGTATGAAGTCCATGCGTGCCAGGAACCAATAGGCGTTGACCAGTTCGTCGATGTGAGAGCGCAGCAGGTCGGTGAAGCGCAGCAGGATGTTGTGTATCTCGTGCTGCTCGGCAAACTCCAGTTCGCGGAGGTCGTTGTTGAGTTCCACCACCTCGTTGGGTTCGAGATAGGCGGTCTGGCGAGTGGCGGACTCGTCGTGGATGAGGCCTTTGATTTTGCGGCGGTGGGTGTCGAGCATGGGTATCACCATGCGTCCGTTGCGGATGGTGACCTCGGCGCCGTCGGGAGCCCAACCTTCACGCTTGGCATGCGCGAGCGAGCGGTTGATTTGCACATCCACCTCGTTGCGTTTGCGCGTTATCTGACGGCGGATGTCCTGCAGTTGAGGCGAGGCGTTGTCGAATATCTCCCCCTTGTCGTCGATAATCTTGGCTATGGCCTTGGTAATAGCGGGGTCGAGTTCCACCCGCTTGGCCAGGTCGTGGAGCAGAGGATAGCGCACGGTGTCGTCGCGCAGCAGGAAACGCAGGCACTCGTTGATGGTGTGGAGTGAGCATTTAAGGTCGAACAAGGCAGCCTGTTCGATGACAGTGTTGCCCACACGCAGCCGCACCAGTTCGTCGGTGAGGTCGAAGAAGTCCTGCGAGGGAAAGGAGTTGTCGAGCACCAGTATCTGGCGGAATTCCTCGGTTTGCTGCAGTTCGCGCACCACACGGTCGTAGTTGCTGGAGAACTTCATTTCGCCCACCATGCGCACAGCCAGGGGGTTGGTGCATTCGGCGGCGAGAAGTTCGCGAATCTTGGTAAAACCCAGTTTGTCTTCTATGGTCATTGTAGTTATTGCTAATCGAAATCAAGAAAGAAAGGCCAGTGCTGCCTGAAGGTTTCAAGGGCGTCGCGGTCGAGAAGTGCGGTCTGCACCTCGGCCTTGCCGGGAGTGCAGCATGCGATGTCGAGTCCTTTGTAGTCCACTGCGGCACTGTAGCCGGCATAGGGGATGTCCACGCCGTCGGTGCCCACACGGTTGACGCCCACCACATAGCAGAGATTCTCGATGGCGCGGGCGCGAAGCAGGGTGCTCCAGGCCTCGTGGCGCGAAGCAGGCCAGTTGGCGCAAAGGAGGAGGAGGTCGTAGTCGGGCGGATTGGCATTGCGGAGCCATTTGGGGAACCGCAAGTCGTAGCAGACGGCAGGCTTGATACGCCAGCCCCGCCACTCAAACACTTCGCGACGAGTGCCGCGCGCCAGCTGCGAGGCCTCGCTGCTCATGCGGAAGGTGTGAGCCTTGTCGTAGTAGCCGTAGGTGCCATCGGGTCTCACCCAGTGGAGTCGGTTCACCACGCTCTTTGGCCCGTCGCCGGTCTTCACCGTCCACGTCCCCACAAAAAGGGCATTGTGGCGCTGTGCCATGCTGCAGGCGAACCGGTAGGTCTCTCCTTCCGGCGGTTCGGCCATGGCGGCCATATTGTCGGAGAACCCGGTGTTGAAGGTTTCGGGGACAATCAGTACATCGGCTTGAGTGCCCAAGGGGGCAAAAGCCTCTTCAACCATGGTGCGGTTGGCAACGGGCTGCTCCCAGACGATGTCCTGCTGATAGAAGGCTATGTTCAACTTGGCTGGCATGGGTGGTTGGGTTGTTGGGGTTGTGTAGATGTGATAGAATTGATAGATATGATAGATTCTTTGGGGTGTTATTGTCAATCTGTCGGGCAGTTGCAGGCGTAGTCCCACAGTTTCTTGACGGTGGGCAGCAGCTGTGCTATTGCCTTTTGGTCGTCAAGCGTAAGGGGGCAGTCGCGCAGGTCGAGCAGTTGCAGGGTGTTGTCCAGTCGGGCAAACTCCTTAGGCAGGTTGGTTACCCGGGTGTCCCACAGCACCAGATGGGTCAGGTGCGGCAGGGAAGCCATGACGGGCGGCAGGGAGTCGATAGGATTGCGGCTCAACTCAATCCGCTCCAAGTTCTGCAGGAGGACAATGCTGTCGGAGAGCGTGGCTATGCGGTTGCCCCGAAGGTTCAGTTCGCGCAGGTTGTGCATGGCGTAGACCTGCTGCGGCACCGCATTAAGCCGTTTGCTGCGCAAGTGCAGGATATACACCTCGTCGGGGTTTGTCACCTCGGACAGAGAGCGGTATACCTTGTCCGGCTGGCATGTTGCCATGCCGGGCAGGAGGAGCAGCGCTATCAACAGCAGTCGGTGCATGATTGAGATGTTAGTCGTTTTCTTGAAGTAGCCCTCGGGCAGAGTCGCGGTCGGCGTTCAGCTGCGCCACCAGCATCTCCACACTGTCGAACCGGCATATATCGCGCAGCCTGGGGCCGAACTCCACGGTGAGCGTGGTGTCGTACAGGTCGCCGTCGAAATCAAAGATGTTCACTTCGAAGACAGGCTTGTCCAATCCGAAAGTGGGCTGTGCACCGAAGTTGGCCATGCCCGCAAGCCCCGAGGTACCGTTCTCCAGCGTGACACGGACGGCATAGACACCGTCGGCCGGCCACACCTTCGAGGTATCGGCCAGCGACACATTGGCTGTGGGGAAGCCCAACGTGCGGCCCAGTTGGCGACCCCGCTCGACGGTGCCCCACATGCGATAGCCGCGTCCCAGCATGGCAGCGGCGCGGTCGGTTTGACCCAACTGCAAAGCTTTGCGTATGCGGGTGGAGCTAACCTCCTTGCCACCATAGCAGACCGCTGTGTCGACATGCAGTGCAACACCAAGTTCTCTGGCCATTGCGGGCAACTGGTCGAAATCGTTGCGACTGCGACTGCCGAACATGTTGTCAAAGCCCAGCACAAGAGCCTTGGCATTCAACTGTTCCACCAATATCTGCCGGAAGAACTCACAAGCCGACATGTGGGCCAATTCGGGCGTAAACTCCACCTCTACCACAGCTTCCACCCCACAGGAGGACAGCAACTCGCTTCGCTCACTATTGGTGGTGACACGGAAGTGGATAGGCACATCCGTGGCCAGCACCTGTCGGGGATGGCGGTCAAAGGTCACCGCCACCGGCTTCAGTCCCCCACGCATCGCCACATCGGCCAATAGGGACAGAATATGGCGGTGCCCGATATGAACACCGTCGAACATTCCCACCGTCACAGCCGTGCCTTCAACGGATAACTTATTAATATCTGCTAATTTATATATTGTCATTTTATATTCAAAAGTCTTGCAAAGGTACGAAGAAATTAATAAATGGGAATAAAATTTAATAATAAGTTTCAACAAGGACATCTTGAAACGTGCAGTATACGCTCAATCCTATCAAAAAAATAAAAATAAAATGCGAAAAAATACACAATTCAAGAAAAATGTGTATCTTTGCAAATCGATTTAAACAACAATTATTTCAATAACAATTTAAACAACAAACAATTATGCCTACAAGAATTAGATTGCAGCGTCATGGTAAAAAGAATCAACCCTTCTACCATATCGTTGTTGCAGACGGTCGTGTACCCCGGGACGGTAAATTTATTGAGAAATTAGGCACGTACAATCCGCTGACCAACCCCGCCACCATTGAACTGAATGTCGAGCGCGCCGCCCAGTGGCTCAAGAACGGAGCCCAGCCCAGCGACACTGCCCGCCGCATTCTCTCCTACAAAGGCGCCCTGCTCAAACACCACCTGCAGGTCGGTGTCGACAAAGGTGCCATCAGCCAGGAAACTGCTGACGTGAGATTCAACGAGTGGCTCCAGGCCAAAGAGGCCAAGATAGCCGCCGCCAAGAGCGAGAACGACAACAAGCTGCGCAACGTGAAGAAAGACCGTCTCGATGCCGAGAAGAAGCACAACGAGACCGTTGCCGCCGCCGTGGCCGCCAAGCGCAAAGCTGCCGCTGAGGCCGAAGCTGCTGCCAAGGCTGAAGCCGAAGCCGCTACCGAAGAGGCTCCCGCTGCAGAAGAAGCCCCCGCTGCAGAGTAATCCAACAGCAAGTGATAAAAAAGCGTGTTCCACCAGAGCACGCTTTTTTTCTTAAACCCACAGCATCATGACCAAAGACGAATGCTACCGCTTAGGCAACATCACCAAGCCTTTCGGATACAAAGGACAAATGGTCTTCTATCTCGACGTGGACAGCCCGCAGGACTACGCCGACCTCGACTCGGTCTTCATAGAAACCAAGACCGGTCTTGTCCCCTACTTTTTCAAAGTGGACAATATCAACGGCAACAAGGCCGTTGTCACCTTTGAGGATCTTACTCCCGACGAAGCCCATGCCCTGGCCGGACACGACCTGTACCTGCCCCTTGACCTGCTGCCCAAGCTCACCGGCAACCAATTCTATTTCCACGAAGTTATCGGTTTCCGCGTTGTCGATAGCCAGCACGGCGACATCGGCACCCTGCAAAGCATCATCGAATACCCCGCACAACCCCTTTTCCAAATCGACAAAGAGGGCAAAGAGATACTCATTCCCATCATCGACCCAGTAATAAAACTGGTAGACAGAGAGAACAAGACCCTCCACATAGACGCTCCCAACGGCTTGATAGAGCTTTATTTGAATAGTTAGTAACAGCCTGTTAATATCTTTTTATCTATATATGCGAAAGTATATGTACTTTTGCAAAGTGAAAAAAGTGTGAAACCAAAGGAATCAATCGACCACAATTATGGAGAAAAAAGAACCCACACCCGAAAAAACATGCTACTCGGCAGAAGAGTTGCAGTTCTTTAAAGAGCTCATTCTGAAAAAACGCGAGGAAGCTATACACAGTCTCGAACTGCTTAACGAAGCCGTTGCCGGCGGAGTGAACGATGTCACCGACACCGCCCCCACCTTCAAGACCCTTGAAGAAGGCAGCAATGTGCTATCGAAAGAAGAGAACTCCCGTCTCGCTGCCCGCCAGCAAAAATTCATCAAAGACCTCGATGCCGCCCTTATCCGCATTGAGAACAAGACCTACGGTATCTGCCGTGTCACAGGCAAACTCATTCCCAAGGAACGCCTCATGATTGTGCCCCACGCCACCATGACCATCGAGGCCAAGATGCAGGAGAAGAAACGCCGCTAACTGCCGCACCTAATACAACCCACATATATCCCGGCAAGACGGCTACCGTCTTGCCGCTTTTTTACATTCTGAAAGGAAAAACAGCAACTGCTGTGCCTGACAGCACAACTGTATAGCAATTATTTAACATCTTGATTATGAAAAGACAAATACCCATCATCCTGACGGCCATAATCATGCTGTGGTTTATGCCCAGCTGCACCACGCCGCAGCAACCCAAAAACGAAGAGACCATGACAACAGAATTGACACCCTTCGACGTTCAGCAAGAGTTTGCAAAGAACGGTTTCAACTGGTTCACCGAGAATCTGATACTTTGCAGCGGAGACACCGCAGCCAGCAATGCCATGACCATTGGCTGGGGCGGAATAGGCAACTATCTGGGCCACGAGCGCCCGGCAGTGACTGTCTATGTGGCTCCCGCACGCTACACTTGGCAGTTTATGGAACGCTATCCCCGTTTCACCATCATGCAGTTTGACGACCCCGAAGTGGCTAAGTATATGGGCAGCCATAGCGGCCGCGACGGCGACAAAGCCGCTGCCCTTGGCCTCCACGTGGCCTATACAGAACACGGCACACCCTATTACGAAGAGGCCACAACGGTGATTGAATGCGAGACCATGACGGCATGGCACCAGACCGAAGCCGATTTCCGCAACGACACACCGCGCCAGTGGTACAACGGCTTCGAAGCCGGTATCCACACCGTATATATCGGCGAGGTAATCGGTGCCTGGCGCCGACAGTAGCCACAATACCCCATCGCCATGGAATACTATATTGTCGACGCTTTTTCCGACAAGCCTTTCGGCGGCAACCCAGCCGGAGTGGTGCTGCTGGGCAACAACGACTTTCCCAAAGAAGGGCTGATGCTGCAAGTGGCTGCCGAGCTGCGCTATTCGGAGACTGCCTTTGTGCATCGCCATTCGGCAAACGAATACACCCTGCGCTATTTCACCCCCATGCATGAAGTGGAGCTTTGCGGCCACGCCACCGTGGCCACTTTCTCGCTCCTGCACCGCAAAGGTTTGGCAGCAGGGCAATGCCTGTGCCACACCAAGGCCGGAGACCTGGCCATAGAGGCCGACACTCGGGTAATGATGCAGATGGCCGTGCCACGCATTGTGGACACTGTCCGGCATCCTGCCGAGATATACAAAGCCGTGGGTTTGCCTAGCTATGAGCCCTCGCTGCCCGTACAGATAGCCTATTCCGGATTGGCCGACATCATGCTGCCCCTGCCCGACGTGGCCTCATTGCAAGCGCTGCAGCCCGACATGGAGGCCATCACAGCGCTGACCCGACAGCTCAACGCGGTCAGCATCCACCCCTTTGCCTTCGGCCATGACGGCTACACAGCACATGTACGCGATTTCGCCCCTCTCTATGGCGTTCCCGAAGAGTCGGCCACCGGCACAGCCAACGCCGCACTGACCTATTACCTAATGCAGAACAATCTAATATCACCCACTGGAGAATACACCTTCCTGCAAGGTGAAGCGATGGGCCGGCCCTCTGTAGTGGCCACACGGATTACATCCGACGGCACCCTGTACGTGGGCGGCACCGCCGCCATAGTCGCCCAAGGCGAACTGCTGCCGTGACACTAAAGCCGCGGAATGGCGGCAAGCAAGCGCTGGGTATAGGGGTGCTGCGGATTGGCGAAGAGCTGGTCAGAAGGACCTTCTTCCACTATGCGCCCCTTTTCCATCACCATGATGCGGTCGGAGAAGAATTTGACCACAGAGAGGTCGTGGGTTATAAAGATGTAGGTGTAGCCGTAATGCTCCTTCAAGTCGTTAAGCAGGTTGAGCACTTGCGCCTGCACAGAGACATCAAGGGCTGATACGCTCTCGTCGCAGATGACCAGTTCGGGCTGCAGCACCAGCGCACGTGCGATACAGACACGCTGCCGCTGACCACCGCTGAACTCATGGGGATAGCGGTTGAACCACTCCTCGGAGAGCCCTACCTGATGCATGAGTTCCCTGACTCGTTCACGTCGTTGGCTGTCGCTGTCAAGCAAATGGTGGCTGCGGAGTGGCTCAAGGATTGCCTCGCCGACCGTGATACGCGGATTAAGCGATGAGTAAGGGTCTTGGAACACAATCTGCATCTTTCGCCGCAAGGCCTTCCGCTCCGAGAACGACAGTTTGTCGAGGCTCACACCGTCGTATTCCACAGTGCCGGCACTGCGCTCTATCAGTTGCAGGATGGCACGTCCCAATGTGCTTTTCCCGCAGCCGCTTTCGCCAACCAGTCCCACGGTCTCGCCCCGAAACACATCAAACGACAAGCCGTCAACAGCCTTCAATTCCTGCATTACCTTGCCGAAAAGATTTTTCTTGAGGGCATACGTTACCTCCAAATTGCGCACCCGCAGCAGAGGTGTGGCAGATATTTCCCGCTTCGCGGCGGGTGTCTGCACCTCCTGCGGCACATTGCCTTCAAGAAAGTCCTGCACCGTGGGCAGCCTGCGTGGACGGCTGTCAAGTGGCGGGCGACAGGCAAGCAATCCCCGTGTGTAGGGATGTTGCGGATGATAGAGGACCTGCTCAGCCGTACCCTGCTCCACAATCTCGCCTTTGTACATCACTGCCACATTGTCGGCTATCTGGGCGATGACACCCAAATCGTGGGTAATAAAGATGATGCCAATCTGATATTTGTCCTGTAGTGTGCGGAGCAATTCAAGAATAGTCTTCTGCACTGTCACGTCAAGAGCCGTGGTGGGTTCGTCTGCTATAAGGAGGTCGGGATGGCATATCAAGGCCATGGCAATCATCACGCGCTGTTTTTGTCCACCGCTGATTTCATGCGGGTAGCTGTCGAATATTTTTTCAGGGCGAGGAAGCATAACCTCCTCGAAGAGTTCTATCACCCTGCGCCGAGCCTCTGCCTTGTCAACTTTTTCGTGCGCCAACAGCATTTCCATCACCTGTTCACCACATTTATGCACAGGGTTAAGGCTTGTCATGGGTTCCTGGAAAATCATCGACACATGCCGTCCCAACTCGATATGCTCCACCGCCTCCTGCTGCCCGTCGGCAAAGAGACGTATGCTCCCCGTCACCCTACAGGCCGGCGGCTTGGGCAACAGCCCCATGACAGCCAACGAACTGACTGACTTGCCACTGCCTGATTCGCCCACAATACCAAGTGTGCGGCCTCGGCAGACCTCGAAACTCACATCCTTCACCGCAACATTCACCTCGCCGTCATGCACAAACTCGACACGCAGGTGTTCCACTTGCAGTACTTTCCCGTTGCCTGCAGCGCCGGACATATCCCGAACATTATCCATTGCTATCCAAGTTTAACATTCTATGTTACACATTCATGACACATCCGTTGCCCTGAAAAAGATTGGCAAAACGGACATTATTTTCACTAAAACGCAGAATTATTCTTTTTATTTGAAGAATAATGTGTAAATTTGCAAATTATTTCGGAGAACGTACCCACCTACACCGACATAACACAGAACAATCAATAAAATAACAACATATAAAAACAACGACATTATGACGAAATCAGAAGAATTCATGGAAATGGAAGCCCGTTACGGCGCTCACAACTATCATCCCCTGCCCGTCGTCCTCGCCAAAGGCGAAGGCGCATTTGTGTGGGACTGCGAAGGCAAACGCTATTTTGACTTCCTTTCCGCCTACTCCGCCGTCAACCAAGGCCATTGTCACCCCAAGATTATCAAGGCTCTCTGCGACCAGGCTCACCAGCTCACCCTCAGCAGCCGTGCGTTCTACAACAACTGCCTTGGCGAATGGGAGAAATATGTCACCGAGTATTTCGGCTACGACAAGGTGCTGCCCATGAACAGCGGTGCCGAAGCCGACGAGACTGCCCTGAAACTTGCCCGCCGCTGGGGTGTGGTGAAAAAAGGCATCCCCAACGACGAAGTGATGATTGTCTGCTGCGAAGGCAACTTCCACGGCCGCACCATCACCATCATCACCATGAGCAACGACCCGGAGAGCTATGCCAACTACGGTCCTATGACCCCCGGCTTCCTCCGCATACCTTACAACGACCCCGCCGCACTGGAGAAGGTTCTCGAAGAGCATGGCAAGAAGATTGCCGGTTTCCTGGTTGAGCCCATCCAAGGCGAGGCTGGTGTATATGTTCCCGACGAGGGTTACCTCAAGAAATGCTACGACATCTGCCACAAGCACAACGTGCTCTTCATGGCCGACGAGGTGCAGTGCGGTATTGCCCGTACCGGCAAGATGCTGGCCTGCGACCACGAAGGCGTGCGTCCCGACATCCTCATCCTCGGCAAAGCCCTTGGTGGCGGTGTTGTGCCCGTCAGCTGCGTGTTGGCCGACGACGACATCATGCTGAACATCAAACCCGGTGAGCACGGCTCCACTTTCGGTGGCAACCCCATTGCCGCCAAAGTCTCCATTGCCGCCCTGCAGGTCATCAAGGACGAGCACCTGATGGAGAACGCCGAGCGTTTGGGCAAAATCTTCCGCGAGGAGATGAGCAACTTCAAGAGCCCCATGATCGAGAAAGTACGCGGCAAGGGCCTCTTGAACGCCATCATCATCAAGCCCCACAACGGCAAGGAGGCTTGGGATGTGTGCTTAAAGATGCGCGACATGGGCGTGCTGGCCAAACCCACACACCAGCACATTATCCGCTTTGCTCCTCCGCTGGTCATCACCGAAGAGCAACTGCGCGAAGCCATGGATATCATCAAGAAGGCCATCGCCTCCTTCGAATGATTCTTCCCTTTATAATTACAAAGGACACCCTTGCATACACTTAGGGTGTCCTTTGTTTTTCCCGACATCCAAGTTCGAACAAAAAAGTCAGTGAGTGCGAAAAAAAGTGTATCTTTGCAAAGCGAAATTATATATAATTATTGATGAAAAAAATTATTATTTGGGCCTTGATTCTGGTGTTTTGCGGTGTCGGGCTGCTATTGACAAGAAAAACCATCACCGGGTCAATAATTCCGGTGTGTCGCAGTGTCTGGGCACAGACGCAGCATTTTCCATTTCAGGATACTACACTGAGTGTGGACGAGCGCGTAGAGGACCTGCTATCGCGGCTGACGTTGGAGGACAAGCTGGGCATGATGCAGCACCGAAACCCCGCTATCCCGTCGTTGGGGCTACCGGCCTACAGCTGGTGGAATGAAGCCCTGCACGGTGTGGGCCGCAACGGACAGGCCACTGTGTGGCCGATGCCGATTGCCTTGGCGGCCACCTTTGACCCCGGAACTGTGCAAAGGGTATTCGAGGAGGTGGCTCTCGAAGCTTGCGAAAAATATCATCAGGCTCGAAAGTCCATCCTCAGTCATGCATTGCGCAAGCCCGTAGACTATACAGGGTTGACATTCTTCACTCCCAACGTCAACATCTTCCGCGACCCGCGTTGGGGACGCGGCATGGAAACCTACGGCGAAGACCCTTACTTGTCGGGTATCATGGGGTTAGCATGTGTGCAGGGGCTACAGGGCGGAGAGCCTTGGCAGGACGGGCTTCTCACGGCTGCCTGCCTAAAGCATCTGGCTGTACACAGCGGTCCCGAAGGTGTGCGCCACGAGTTTGACGCACAAGTGTCCCCCCGCGACCTATGGACCACTTACCTGCCCGCATTTGAATATGTCATCAAGAACAGCGACGTGCAGCAGGTGATGTGCGGCTTCAACCGCCTCAATGGCGAACCCTGCTGCACCAGTGACCACTTGCTAGTAAACATCCTACGAAACAGATGGGGGTATGATGGCATTGTTGTAACCGACTGCTGGGCCTTGAACGACTGCTGGGATCGCGACACTGTCATCCCTCGCCACAAAACCCACCCTACCGCCGTCCAGGCAGCAAGGGCGGCCTTTGGCAGCGAGGTGGACTTGGAATGCGGCAGCGGCTTAGATGCCCTGCGTACCGCAGTGGATTCAGGCTATATCAGCGAGGAGAAAATCAATGAACATGTACGCCGCATCCTGCGGACACGGATGCGCGTGATGATGCCCCTGAAAGAGAAAGAGAAGGCTCCAAAACCTTCCCCTGCCCTTTACGAGGATTTGAAGCCCGTGGATGTAGCGGCCATGAGCCTTGTGCTGCTGAAAAATGAGAAAGACCTACTGCCCCTGCGCAAGGGAAAAACCAAGATTTATCTGGCAGGCCCCAACGCCGCAGACACCCTCATGCCCTTGGGCAACTACAACGGCATACCGCTCCACACGGTGAGCATCCGCGAGGGACTTTCAAAGTTGTTCCCGTTGGTGGGCAATCCCCGCAACGCCGATGTGATTGTGTATGCCGGAGGCCTCAACCCTGAGTTGGAAGGCGAGCAACTGCAGGTCGACATGCCTGGATTCTTCCAAGGCGACCGCACCCGCATCGAGCTGCCCGACGACCAATGCCAGGAGTTGGAGAAACTGCGAAACAAGAACAAACCTGTCGTGCTATTGCTTTGCAGCGGTAGCGCGATAGCCCTTGACGGGGCCGCCCTCAAGAGCGAGGCCATCATAGCCTGTTGGTATGGGGGCGAAGCCATGGGCACCGCTATAGCCGAAAGCATGGCTGGCACCTACGATGTATTTGGACGTCTGCCCGTCACCTTTTACAAGAACACGCAACAGCTGCCCGACTTCGCCGACTACAACATGCAGGGCCGCACCTACCGCTACATGACCGACAAGCCCCTCTATCCCTTTGGCTATGGCTTGAACTATGGGAAATACCATGTGGCGAGTGCCGCCTTCGATGCCAAAAAGAACTCCATCGTCGGGACGATTGTCACAGACCGCGAGTCCCCCGCCCGTTACAAAAGCAGACTGGTGCAGCTCTACCTAATGGGCGACGACCCCAAAGGCCCTCGCAAAACCTTGATAGGTTTAGCCCATGACCATGAGGGACGGTTCAGTATCAACATTGACCCCTTCTGGCTTCGCCAATACAACGAAAACACCGGCGAGATGGAGCCGCCCAAGCCCGGCACCCCGCTGCACCTGTTAGTAGGCCTGAACAGCGATGACAAAGAAGCAATAAAAATAACAATCAAATCAGAATAATCAATTTATCGTTGTCCGTTGATAAGTTGATAAGTTTATACGGCTCGCATCATATCAACATATCAACGTATCAACATATCGACAAAAACACAATCAAACAATCTTAAAATCATGAAAAAACAAGACTGGCTCGTTATCCTAATCGTGGTGGCCGTCCTGGCCCCCTTCTTCATCACCGCCACGGGATTCTTCGCCTG